>JTFO01008155.1_pt1 | contig 10500 bp, 8 predicted proteins | sample 235411 | NCBI WGS metagenome assembly JTFO01 (sample SAMN03067590, study PRJNA260953) | activated sludge metagenome | biome: Sludge; feature: Wastewater; isolation source: CETP activated sludge from laboratory augmented bioreactor treating... | place: India:Gujarat | collected 2013-04
GCTCTGATAGTCGGTACGTTTGTGTACCGTCAGATCACCTGGAAAGTCTTTGTCGATAGTTTGGTCGGCGCAGCCCATACCACCGCCGTGATCATGATTATCGTTGCAGCAGCACGTGTTTTTAGTTGGTTGTTGGCTTATGTCAGCATTCCGGAGGCCATTTCCGCCTTTGTCTTGGAAAACATCAGCAACCCGCTCGTGTTCCTGCTGTTCGTCAATGTGCTGTTGCTGATCGTGGGTATGTTTCTGGAGACCAATGCCGCTTTGGTCATGCTGATTCCTGTGCTTTACCCCATTGCGATGAAATTGGGTATTGATCCTACGCACTTTACTGTGGTTACTGTCGTGAATCTGTGCATCGGTTTGATTACCCCGCCCGCGGGCTTGTGTTTGAATATTTCGTCCTTGCTGGCTCGCATCTCTTTAGAGCGTGGTGTGGTGGGTATTGCTCCTTTCCTGTTAACAGCTTTGCTGGTACTGCTTCTCTTGACCTTGTTCCCACAAGTGTCGGTGTGGCTGCCTAATTTGGTTGCGGGCTCTTAGGATACGTATAAGTAGGTAAAAGGCGGCTGCCTCCCGGACCTTGATGAAGGTTTGGGAGGTTTTTTTTCAAAGTGGTCCTGTTGTTAACCGGTCCGGGCAGGGAAGGCCCACAAGCGTCGCATGGGTCTGGATGAGCCCACGGCTAACTTGGTTTCTGAACCGAACTGGAACAATGACCGCCCTCCAACCCATCCAAAATCGGGCAATCTGGCTGGTGGTCGCCCTGGCATTGCTCAGCCAGCACACTCAGTTTGGCCGCCATGTCCAGCAGCAGAGCCGCGCGGCTTTCCAGATCCTTGATATGTGCCTGGGCCAGTTGCTTGACCTCGCTGCTGGGACGTTGCTGGTCGCGCCACAGGCTGGTCAACTGCTGAATGTCCGCCAGATTGAAGCCCAAATCCTTGGCACGCACAATAAAGTGCAAGGTATCCAGGTCTTGATCCTGGTAGACGCGGTAGCCATTGGGGGCACGGTCACTATGCAAGAGTCCCAGATCTTCATAGTGCCGAATCATCTTGGGTGTCAGGCCGGTTACGCGGGCCGCTTCACTAATCAGCATGGGCTTTCCTCGGGGCAGTGCAAGGGGACTGCGTTATGATTGAAAGAGTCAATTCTGCACATTGTAGAGCGGGCCGTCAGGTAGGTCATCAGGCCCCTGATTGCCTGAGTATGGACTCAAGGAGTGGTGATGAAAGAAATTCAGTGTGATGTTGCCGTCATTGGAGCAGGGACAGCAGGTATGACAGCGTATCGTACGGCCAAACGAGCCGGTAAACGAACGTTGATGATCGAATCAGGCCCTTATGGCACCATGTGCGCACGCGTTGGCTGCATGCCATCCAAGCTGCTGATTGCAGCGGCCGATGCCGCCCATCATGCCCGCCATACCGCTCCCTTTGGTGTTCACGTGGATGGCAATATCCGCATTGAAGGCAAAGAGGTTATGGACCGCGTGCGCCGCGAACGGGATCGCTTTGTGCAGTTTGTGGTGGACGATGTGGAAGGTTTTGATTCCCAGGATAAAGTGCGTGGCCATGCCCGCTTTGTGTCCGAGCATGTGCTGGAAGTGGACGACCATACCCGTATCACTGCAGGACACGTGATTATTGCTACCGGTTCCACGCCGGTGCGCCCCAAGGAGCTGGAGCCGTTGGGGGCTTTGTTAATCAGTAACGAAGAGATTTTCGACTGGACGGATGTACCGGAAAGTGTGCTGGTCGTGGGCACCGGTGTCATTGGTCTGGAGCTGGGCCAGGCGCTGGCGCGCTTGGGCGTGAAGGTGTCCATCATCAACCGTAGTCAGAGTCTGGCGGGTCTTTCCGATCCTGAGGTGCGAGAAGCCGGACGAGCGATTTTCAGCCAGGAACTGAACATTCGTGCCGACGTAGCTGTATTGGGTAGTGAAGTCGTCAATGGTAAGGCGCGCGTGCGCTTGCAGGTGAATGGCAAGGAGTTGGTCGAGGACTACGACTATGTACTGGGGGCGGCAGGCCGCAAACCTCAGTTGGATAATCTGGGGCTGGAAAACACGCCTGCGGAATGGGATAGCAAAGGGCGGGTGGTCTTTGACCTGGACAGCTTGCAATTGAAAGGCACCGCTATCTATCTGGCGGGCGATGTGAACCAGCGCGCACCTATCTTGCACGAGGCGGCAGATGATGGTCGTCTGGCCGCCTTGCAGGCCGCCAGCAATGGCCAGGACGAGCCTATGGCGCGTCGTGCCCGCATGGCGGTGGTGTTCAGTGATCCGCAGGTGGCCGTGGTTGGCACACCCTTTAAGTCGCTGCCAGAAGGTGCAGTGACGGGTAGTGTGAATTTTGGCAATCAGGGCCGTGCCCGCGTGATGTTGGTCAACCGTGGCTTGCTGCATGTGTATGCAGACAAGGAGGGCAAGTTCCTGGGGGCCGAGATGGTCGGGCCTCAAGCCGAACATATCGCTCATTTGTTGGCCTGGTCCTTGCAGATGGGGCTGACACTGGATCAGATGCTGGCGATGCCGTTCTATCATCCTGTATTGGAAGAGGGTCTGCGTACGGCCTTGCGTCAGGCTCAATCTGCCTTGCGAGGCAAGTAAGCTCATCTGAATGGGGTTGATTTCGTTCTCGGGTTTTTGCCCCGGGAATCTTGATCCTGTATTTGAACTGCCCGCCAAAGCTTGGATGCTGATCCGACCTTGGGCGGGCAGTTTGATTTTCAGGGCATTTTTATTATTTAGCGGCGTTTTGCAGATGTTGCGCGGTGGTCGCCTCGGTTACCGGGTCATGTTCCAGTGCGCCTAGCAAAGAATGCAGCAGGCCGGGAAAGCGTGCCTCCAGATCGTCCTTACGTAGAGACAACAGGTTTTCCCGTCCAGAGGGTCGTTGCCAGATCACGCCGCTATCGCGCAATACACGCCAGTGATGGGTCATGGTGGATTTGGTTTGGCCTTGCAGCAGCGAGCCACACGCGCGTTCGCCTTCCGAGGCCAAGGCGCGTACAACGGCCAGGCGCAAAGGATTGCCCAGGGCCGTGAGCACATTTTCCAAGCGAATCTGTGCGCGCTCGGGATGATTGGGAAGCATGTAAAGTCCTGTCTTGATTCGTCGCAGTGATTGTACCTGTGTCCACGTACCGTCTCCTGCCTATTAGTCGCCCTTGCTACTGCTTATGCTGTGATTTCTGAACGCTGCAGTAGCGAAAGCAGCGTTTTTATGGAGATGGATTCGGCAATTAATTGATTGCCATGATTATGAGGATGCAGGTGATCGCCCACATCCAGAGTCGCTCGCAGGCGTTGCGGGTCTTGCGGATCGCGTAGCAACGTGTCCAGATCGATAAGGGCATCAAATTCCTGGCTGCTACGCATCCAGGTATTCAGCGCTTGTCGGATGGCTTCTTTCTCTGGGGTGAAGAAGGCATCGAAGGGTGAGCCGCCAAAGGCTCCCTTGAAGGGCGTTAAGGTCAGTCCTACTAGTGGGATGTGCTTGGCATGAGCTTGAGCAATCAGGTCTTGATAGGCCGTAATCAGAACTGCTGCGCTAGGGGGGGCTGTGTCCGGTTCCAGCGGCGTGCCCGGCCAACCCAGATCGTTTAGGCCGACCTGGAGGATGCCCAGTCGGATGCCAGGGACGTTTAAGACATCACGTTCAAAACGGATCTTGGCGCTTATGCCTATGCCATTTTGTCGCAGCCGGGAGCCAGATTGCCCTGCATTGACGACTGCGACGCCATGCGGCACCAAGTGTTTTGCCAGATGATCTGTCCAGCGTTGATCACTATCGATGGATACGCCATTGCCATCAACCAAAGAGTCCCCAATGACGGCCACCACGCTGCGGTTTGTGCTGGTTTCGACCCAGGCGGCGCCGAGTACAGGCAGGGCGGTGATCTCGGTGCCTGTGCAAGAATCAACGTGCTCGACCAAGGTCTGGTTGCCGGGCAGGAGGGTGACAGTACGCCTCGTATCCCAATGAAAGCTGGACACGGGACAACGCTGGGGCAGATAGAAGCGTACAAATAGGCTGGCCAAATCGGGGATATCCAGCTCGAGCGGATCACTGAGCAACGTTTTACCCGCAGCAATAACGGCCTGTGGTTGAGCGGAAAACAGTAGTGTCTGGTGCTTCTGTGTGTTCGAGCCAAGTGCCACACTGACCGGGCCCAGAATCAGTGGCTGTGTGCCGTATTCGTTGGAAAAAAGCAGTCTTAAACGCTTCCCACCCAAGCTGACGCGCAACCTCAAGGCCACCGTTTGTTGGCCGCTTAGCGCTGCCATATTGTTTGGGAAAGGTAGTTCTTCGCCCCAGAGCGGTTGGGTGCTGGCGGTCCAGGTGGCAATCCAGTGGGATGACTTTGAGTGTTCTTGAGATAAGTGGTGCACAGAAAATTCCTTGTTAATAGTACGATTGTAGGCGTACTATTAGATGATTATCAACCACTGAAATAAACAGGAGCCCAACTGCCTTGTTGCGCAAGGTATAAGGACTTCAAGGGAATTATCATGGCCCGCCATACCCCCATTACTCGCTATCGGAACATCGGTATATCGGCACATATTGATGCCGGCAAGACCACGACAACCGAGCGCATTCTTTTCTACACCGGCGTCAGTCACAAGCTGGGGGAAGTGCATGACGGGGCGGCCACCATGGACTGGATGAGTCAGGAGCAGGAGCGTGGCATCACCATTACCTCGGCGGCCACGACCTGCTTTTGGCAAGGCATGGATGGTTCGCTGCCCGAGCACCGTATCAATATCATCGACACCCCCGGCCACGTGGATTTCACCATCGAGGTGGAACGTTCCATGCGCGTGCTGGACGGCGCGGTCATGGTGTATGACGCTGTCGGCGGGGTACAGCCGCAATCTGAAACGGTTTGGCGTCAGGCCAACAAGTACAAGGTTCCGCGCCTGGCTTTCGTCAACAAGATGGACCGTGTGGGGGCGGATTTCTTTCGCGTACGTCAGATGATGGTGGATCGACTCAAGGCCAATCCTGTGCCTGTGGTGATCCCTATGGGGGCTGAAGATGGCTTCAAAGGCGTGATCGACTTGCGCTTGATGAAAGCGATTGTGTGGGACGAGGCCTCTCAGGGCATGAAATTCAGTTTTGAGGACATCCCTGATGATCTGCAGGCCCCGGCCAAACAGTGGCGCGAGCGCATGCTGGAAGCGGCGGCAGAGGCCAATGAAGAGCTGATGAATCAGTACCTGGAAACGGGTGACTTAAGCGTGGCCCAGATTACGTTGGGCCTGCGCTTGCGCACCATTGCCGGAGAGATTCAGCCCATGCTGTGTGGTTCGGCCTTCAAGAACAAGGGGGTACAACGCATGCTGGATGCGGTGGTGGAGCTGCTGCCTTCCCCTGTGGATGTGCCCGCTGTGCAGGGTTTGGACGAGGCCGGTGAAATCGTCACTCGCCAATCTGACGACAATGAGAAGTTCTCAGCATTGGCATTCAAGCTGATGACGGACCCGTATGTCGGCCAGCTAACCTTTGTGCGAGTGTATTCCGGTGTGCTGGCCAAGGGGGATAGCGTCTATATTCCGGGCCGTGGCAAGAAAGAGCGTATTGGCCGGATTGTGCAGATGCATGCCAATGACAGACATGAGGTCGATGAACTGCATGCGGGTGATATTGCCGCCTGTGTTGGCCTGAAAGAGGTCAGCACAGGGGAAACCTTGTGTGATCCTTTGGCCATCATCACGCTGGAGCGCATGGAGTTTCCCGAGCCGGTGATTCGTCAGGCCGTGGAGCCCAAGACCAAGTCCGATCAGGAAAAGATGGGGATTGCGCTCTCGCGTCTGGCTTCTGAAGATCCGTCTTTCCGTGTCAGCACGGACGAGGAATCGGGCCAGACGATTATTGGCGGTATGGGTGAGCTGCATCTGGAAATTATTGTGGATCGCATGAAGCGCGAGTTCGGTGTGGAAGCGAATGTGGGCAAGCCGCAAGTGGCCTACCGCGAAACCATCAGCAAGACCGTGCGTGATGTCGAAGGCAAGTTTGTGCGTCAGTCCGGCGGTAAAGGACAGTACGGCCATGTGGTCTTCACCCTGGAGCCGCAAGAGGCGGGCAAGGGCTTTGAGTTCGTCGATGCCATCAAGGGCGGGGTGGTTCCGCGTGAGTACATTCCGGCAGTGGAAAAAGGTGTGCTGGAGGCCCTGAACAGTGGTGTGCTGGCGGGCTATCCCGTGGTGGATGTGAAAGTCACCTTGACCTTCGGTTCCTACCACGACGTGGACTCGTCCGAGCAAGCCTTCAAGATGGCGGCGATCTTCGGTTTCAAGGAAGCGGCCAAACAGGCTTCACCCGTGATCCTGGAGCCTATGATGGCGGTGGAAGTGGAAACGCCTGAAGACTATGCCGGCAATGTGATGGGTGATCTGTCCAGCCGTCGGGGCATGGTTCAGGGTATGGATGATATGGTGGGGGCGGGCAAGCTGATCAAGGCGGAAGTGCCTTTGTCCGAGATGTTTGGTTATGCCACCACGCTGCGTTCCATGTCCCAGGGCCGTGCAACGTACAGCATGGAGTTCAAACGCTACGCGGAAGTGCCCAGGTCCATGGTGCAGGATCTGGTGGCAGAACGTCAGAGCACACGACAGGGAGGCTGATGACAAAGGGGGCGGGTTTTCCTGTGTCTAACCAGGCACGGGAACCCCCGCCCCTGATGCTTTGCCTGTTGTTGTTGTTGTTGTTGTTGTTGTTGTTGTTGTTGTTGTTGTTGTTGTTGTTGTTGTTGTCGCTGCTGGCCAGTCTGATGTGCGGTTTGATTCAGGGCCAAGCCTGCTTAGTTCAGCAGACTGCGTACCCCGTCCGCCAGAACCTGCACCGATTCGGTGTCGGGTGCCAGATACCGCGCCCTGCCTTGCTGATCGAAAATATACACACCACGGCTGTGCGAGACTTCGTAGTTCTCGGGCGCGTTGGGATCGGGTTTTTCAATCTGGAATGCGACCCGGTAACGACGGGCCAGATCGGCAATCTGCTTTTCAGAGCCTGTCAGCCCTGTCGTGTGCTTGCCGTCAAAGGCGGCTATATAACGGGCTAGGGAGTCGGGCGTATCGCGGTGGGGATCCACACTGACAAAGATGATGCGTACCTGTTCGGCATCGTTACCCAGTTCTTCCATGACCAGCCCAAGCTGGGCCAAGGTGGTGGGGCAGATATCCGGGCAACTGGCATAGCCAAAAAACATCATGACGACTTTATCTTTGAAGTCATCCTGGGTGAGTGTTTTGGAACCAGCGGCTTGCAGGGAAAAGCGCAGATCGGGCAGGAAGCCGCGTACGGGATGCAGATTGGCAGCGGCAGCGCTGCCTAGCAGGAACAGGCCCAGCGCCAGTGTCAGGCCAAACTGTTTAAACAAGACAAGAATGGGCCTTACTGGGCTGGGTGTCATGGACGTCCTCTGGGTTTAGGCTGGCTCTGGAGTGAGCCCGCTGTGACGGAGCAGGGCGGTAATCGAAGGGTCGCGGCCACGGAAAGCACGGAAGGAGTCGGCAGCGGGGCGTTCGCCCCCTACGGACAGAATCTCGCGCCAGAAGCGATGGCCCGTATTGCTGTCGAGGGTATCACGTGCTCCATCCGAGTGGGTATAGGCTTTTTCCTCAAAGGCCGAGTAGGCGTCGGCGGACAGGACTTCGGCCCATTTGTAGCTGTAGTAACCTGCGCCATAGCCACCCGCAAACAAGTGCGAGAACTGATGCGGGAAACGGTGCCACTCAGGCGGGAACAGCACGGCGACTTCCTGGCGAACCTGATCCAGAATTTCCATGACGGCATCAATGCTCAGGCCGCTGTCACGCGAGTGGATCAGCATGTCGAACAGGGAGAACTCCAGCTGACGCACCATTTGCATGCCGCTCTGGAAGTTGCGGGCCAGGTTCAGCTTGTTGTAGAGCGCACGGGGCAGGTGCTCGCCGGTTTCCACGTGGGCAGTCAGCATCTGCACGACGGGCCATTCCCAGCAGAAGTTTTCCATGAACTGCGAGGGCAGCTCGATGGCGTCCCATTCCACGGCGGAGAAGGCCGAGGCAGCCGGATCGTCTACCCGCGAGAGCAGCGTGTGTAGGGCGTGGCCGGATTCGTGGAACAGGGTGATCACATCATCATGCGTCAGTAGCGCAGGGCGGCCAGGCTGAGGTTCGGCAAAGTTGCACACCAGGTAGGCGATCGGCAGACACAGCGTTTCACCTAGACGGCGACGACTGCGTTCGCTATCGACCCAGGCGCCGCCTTGTTTGCCTTGACGGGCGTGCAGGTCCATATACAGATAACCCAGGACCTTGCCATCGGAGGCAATCACTTCAAAAGGGCGCACGGCAGGATGCCAGGCTGGGACATCGGCGGCACGCAGGGTTACGTCAAATAAACGCTGGATGACTTTGAACAGGCCACTCAGAACGGCAGGTTCCGTGAAGTACTGTTTGACCTCGTCTTCCGAATAGGCGTAGCGCTGTTCGCGCAGGCGCTCGGCACTGAACGGTACATCCCAGGCTTGCAGGGTTTCCAGGCCCAGTTCTTGTTGAGCGAAGGCTTGCAGCTCGTCCAGATCCTGGCGGGCGTAGGGACGGGCTTTGGCGGCCAGATCACGCAAGAAGCTCATCACCTGTTCTGGGGTGTCGGCCATGCGGGTTTCCAGACGCATATGGGCGTAGCTGGCAAAACCCAGCAGGTTGGCTTCCTGGGCACGCAGGTCCAGCAACGTTTCAATGGCCTGGGAGTTATCAAATTGGGCATCGCCTTGTTCGGAGGCAATGGTGGTGTAGGCCCGGTACATCAGCTCACGCAAGGTCTGGTTGCGAGCGTATTGCATGACAGGCAGGTAGCAAGGCATTTTCAGCGTCAGACGCCAGCCTTGCTGATCGTTTTCTTGCGCAGCGCGTTGGGCAGCGGCCAGCACGTCGTCCGGGATGCCGTCCAGCTCGGCCTGGTCAGTGACCAGGTAATACCACTGATCAATGGCATCCAGTACATGCTCGGAGAACCGCTGCGAGGTTTGCGCCAGCTCTTCGGAAATGCGGGCGTAGTCTTCACGTGCCTGACCTTCCAGTTGCACACCGCTCAGGCGGAAATCGCGCAAGGCCAGGGTAATGATACGTTGGCGCTGGGGCGTCAGGGCGGCAAAGGCCGGGCTGTCAGCCAGAGCCTGGTAACGCAGGAACAAAGGACGGTTCAAGCCTACCCAGGTCGAGAACTCGCTCATGCGTGGCAGGCACTGGTTGTACACCGCACGCAGCTCGGGCGTATTGATGACCGAGTTCAGGTGACCGGCCACCGACCAGGCGCGATACAAGGTTTCGGTGGCGTCGGTGATGGGCTCGACGATATTGTCCCAACTGGGTTCACTATCGTCGTTGGAGACTGTGTCTATGGCTTGGCGGGCCAAGGCCAGCAGTTGGTCCACCGCCTGCTCGATGTGCTCGGGCTGGATGGCGGGATAGTCAATAAGACTGTCGATAGGAACCAGTAAGGGATTTGTCGTCATAAACCGTTGATTAATTTAAAGACTGATGTTGGCCGAGCGTTCGGCCGCTTCCAAGGTATTGACCAGCAGCATGGCAATGGTCATGGGACCCACGCCACCGGGTACGGGCGTAATGGCTGAGGCCACTTCGCTGGCGCTGGCAAAATCCACGTCACCACACAGTTTGCCATCGGCGCCACGATTGATACCGACGTCGATCACCACCGCACCGGGCTTGACCATATCGCCAGTAATGATGCCGGGGCGGCCTACGGCGGCAACCAGCACATCGGCACGGCGGGTCTGGGCGGCCAGGTCACGCGTTTTGGAATTACAGAGGGTGACGGTCGCGCCCGCAGCCAGCAAGAGCATGGCCATGGGTTTGCCCACAATATTGCTGGCGCCCACGACGACGGCCTCTGCTCCACGCAGCGCCACGTTTTCGGACTCCAGCATCTTCATGACGCCGTAGGGCGTGCAGGGGGCAAACAGGGGTTTGCCCGTCATGAGCATGCCGGCATTGCTGACGTGAAAACCATCCACGTCCTTGTGGGGCGCAATGGTTTCAATGACTTTGTGCTCGTCCAGATGGGCGGGCAGGGGCAGTTGAACCAGAATGCCGTGTACCGAGCTGTCCTGATTCAAACGAGTGATCAGGGCCAGCAGCTCGGCTTCGGTGGTGTTGGCCGGCAGGCGGATGATGTCGGATTTCAGGCCGGCGGCTTCACATGCCAGACCCTTGTTGCGTACATAGACTTGGGAGGCCGGATCTTCTCCGACCAGTACCACGGTCAAACCAGCTTGAATGCCGTGGGTTTGCTTCAGTTTGGCAACGCGTTCTGCAACGTCCGCCTTGATAGCGGTGGACAGCTTTTTTCCATCAATAATGCGAGCACTCATTTACGCATCCTCGGACTTGGTGAGGGCGATTTTCATGAGGTCGGCAACCGTAGTGACTTCCAGTTTTTCCATGATATTGGCGCGATGCGCTTCGACAGTTTTAAT
>JTFO01005372.1_pt1 | contig 10499 bp, 5 predicted proteins | sample 235411 | NCBI WGS metagenome assembly JTFO01 (sample SAMN03067590, study PRJNA260953) | activated sludge metagenome | biome: Sludge; feature: Wastewater; isolation source: CETP activated sludge from laboratory augmented bioreactor treating... | place: India:Gujarat | collected 2013-04
TCATTTTGCAGAGGAAAAATATTCGATCGAATGGCGACTCAGCCAAAGCATCACTTGATTCTAGTGCAGCGGAAAACGAAGGTGTTTTGATTGAGAAAAATAACCATGTATCGACTACCAAAAGCCAGTTTTCTGCATAAAGATTGTATTTACCACTAGACAGTTTATTTGATTTCTTGCGAATCGCTTGCAAAACCTCGTCAGCTTTGGCTTTTTCACTTTCACCGGAGCACCATACAGCAGATTGCCCCTGATTAGATATAATGTCCTTGCCGAGCTCGCGTCCGCTTTTGTAATGGTCTCGCAACCAATTACGAGAAACGGAATTAAATTGTGGGCTTGCCGTGTTTTTCAAGTGATTTTTAGCTTCTTCCCAACCGGCGTGTGTAGCTAGGGTGTGCTCGATACCTACCCTTTTCTCAGATCGCTGTTCTACAATTTGGAAGTCAGGACTCTCTTGCTTGATGATCGTCAGCGGATAACTTAACCCGAGATCAAAGTTTAGTAACCGTTGAAGAGCCTTTAATTCATCATCTACTTGCTCTGGCCTATCTGTTGGCAACTTGAGCCTGTCCGACGGGGAGTGAAGTTCGAGAGCAACCATCGAATCACCTCTCAACCATCCGCTGCATGCTCTGCGTCAATGAGGCTTTGAAAGCTGAATCGGCTGCAAACAACTTATACATCTCAAGCTCCTCTTTACGCCGCTGTAGCATGATTTCCTTTAGCATCTTATCGAAAGCCAAGTCTCGGTTATGCGGATCAGGGTTATTTACATACTTGGTCTCAAAGTCGGGGTGCTGACGAATGCTCTCGGCAATATTTACAAATTTCACTCGTTGTTCTTCGGGCGTTGCGCTCCAGCCTTGGAACCAACGTTCATTAAAAGTGCGAATGATTTCGTCGAGGGGGTCGGTTTCTTTGTCGGTGCCGTGCCCTCCACGTGGGTTTGGATTTTGTGGGTCTAGCTCGGCTTCATCGTCACTTAATTTGATAGGGCTATTGAGCTTCACGCGTTGTAAACCATAAGAACTCAAATCAACGGACTCTAGTAATTCATCAATTGCGTCAGCATCAGGATCTTGAACCTTTAGCTTCGGTATTAAGAATTTCAAGAACCAGAACAGCTTTTCCCATACTATCATCTCGTAGGGCATGATAGCGGCCATCTGACCGTATATCTTCACGAATTGCTTGGCTTTGATTTTGAAATCGACCTTGTCTTCGTGCTCAAGCTCTAACTCTTGATTGAAGCGAGCGGCAGCGATGTCAATAATTGGGCTTAGGCTTTGTGCGTCTTCCTGATTAAAATAACGGGTAACAAAATCCTCAACTTCATACCATTCGTATACGCCGACATCGTCCATAGCGTCTTTAAGCTCATGTAGTACGTTAATGTCAGTGGCTTGTGTTAATGATGTTGCCGTGTAAAACGGCTCGAACGCGGCTTGAATATCATCAATCGAATTAAAAAAGTCGAGAACAAATAAATCCTCAGTCTTTTTACCTAATTTAGGGGCACTGCGGTTAAGACGAGATAAAGCCTGTACACAAAGTACTCCAGCGAGCTTTTTATCAACATACATTGCGCATAGCTTCGGTTGGTCAAAGCCGGTCAGATACTTATTGGCCACAACAAGCAGCCGGTATTCGTCCGTGTCAAACTTGTCTTTGGTATCCGTTTCGGCAAATCCATTGATATCAGCCTCGGTATACTCAATACCGTCAACTTCCTTTGAGCCTGAGAATGCAACCAGCACTTTAAATGGATTACCTTGCTCTTCGAGTATGCGATTGATGGCTCTGTAATAACGAATAGCGGTTTCAATATTTTGGGTAATTACCATGCCTTTGGCTTTCCCCCGCAGCTTCTTCGCATTTACGATATTAGGGATAAAATGCTCGAGCATGATTTCAGCTTTGGTATCGATGGTCTGCTGACTTCGCTCGACATAGGCTCTTAACTTCTTCTGCGCTTTTTTGGTATCGAACTCAGGATTTTCAGCAATCGATTTCTCAATCTCGTAATAGCTTTTGTAAGTGGTGTAATTACTCAGCACGTCGAGAATAAAGCCTTCCTCAATGGCTTGCTTCATTGAATAGAGATGAAACGGCTTAAATGACCCATCTTCCTGGCGTTGGCCAAATTTCTCTAGTGTCGTATTTTTGGGCGTCGCGGTGAAGGCAAGGTATGAAGCATTCCCGCGCATTTTCCGAGACTTCATCGCTTGTAGAATTTTATCCTGCGCGTCTTCCGCCTCTTCTACCTCGGCTTTACCAATGGCTCGGTTCATGTTGTCGTGTGCCGAGCCTGATTGCGAGCTATGAGCTTCGTCGATGATAACTGCGAAGCGTTTGTCACTGAGATCTGAAATACCGTCAATAATGAACGGGAACTTTTGAATTGTAGTGATGATTATTTTTTTACCGTTTTCTAGCGCTTTCTTCAGCTCTGATGATTTGAACGCTGGGGCGATAATGTTCTTCACTTCGGAGAACTCACGGATATTGTCACGCAGTTGTTTATCAAGCAAGCGACGGTCGGTAACGACAATAACTGAATCAAATAGCGGTTCGTCGAGCCCTTTGCCACCGGCAACGTCCTCTGATGCGGGGTAGGTTTCGATAAGCTGGTAGGCAGCCCATGTAATTGAATTCGACTTGCCGGAGCCTGCAGAGTGTTGAATTAAGTAGGTTTGTCCAACACCATGCGTGGCAGCGTGATGCACTAACTTTCGGACTACATCGAGTTGATGGTAGCGTGGGAAGAACAACGTTCGTTTGGCAAGTGGGTCTTTACTTGAGCCATCAAGCCGAACGAAGTGCTGAATAATGTTTGCCAAGCTCTCTTTGCTAAATACCTCTTGCCATAGATAAGCCGTTTTGTGTCCTGTAGGGTTTGGTGGATTACCTTGGCCAAGGTTGTGGCCTTTATTGAAGGGCAAGAAATAGGTGCTTTTACCCGCGAGCTTTGTGGTCATGTAAACCTCATCGGTATCCACGGCCATGTGTACTAAGCAACGACCAAAATTCAGCAGTGGCTGCGTCGCATCGCGGTCGTCGCGATATTGCTTTTGCCCGTGGTAGCGCGCCGTTTGTCCAGTCCAAGCATTTTTAAGTTCCAAGGTAACGAGAGGAATGCCGTTGATAAACAGCACCATGTCAATTTCTTGCAACGGATTGGTCCGTGAGTACCGCACCTGACGAGTGCAACTGAAAATATTCTCGGAAAAATTCTGTTTAACTTTTTGGCTGCTGCTGGCTAAAGGTGCAGGATAGAGTAAGTTGAAGTGGGCATCATCAACGCTTAAGCCCTTTTTAAGTAGGTGCAAAACACCATGCTTTTTAATCAGGCGATCGTAACGCTCCAATATCTTGCGCTGCCAATCGGTTGGACTGTTACGCTTCAATTTCTCAAGCTCTAGCTCTTGAGTGTTTTCGAGAAATGCCCAAAAGTAACGTTCATCAAGGGCGTAATGGCAGTTAAAGTCAGAGGCTTGGCCAATTTTGTAAAACGCACCGATGTAGTCAGGCTCCGCAAATTGCACACCTGCGCTCAGCTCCTCTAAGCAAGTGCCAGTCAGGCTTTTCTCAATAGCAGCCTCAAGCGCTTGTTCGTTCGTTTTACTAACCATAATATCCCTCTATTTAGCTTCCAACAGCGCTAGCTTCACGCCTTATCATTATTATTCAGTAATTATGTTGTAAGCACCATGTTACAGTCAAATAACGGTATTTTCTTAACCACCTGAAGTACAAATACTTTTAGGGCGAGAATGTTTGTTCAGTCAAATGCCAGTCAAAGAATTTGAGCATTTGATTTCAAAGTTAAGCAAATCTAAGTCAAACAAATACCCAAAAAATAACCTATTAAATACAGATGCTTACGTTCACTGGGCGTTTCGCATGTACCTTCTAGTCAAACACCAGTCAAACAAATTGAGAAAAGTTAAGCCCACATAGGAACATAACGCATAGCTTTTTTCCCTACAGCCTCATCGTACGGCTTTATTACATTGCTTTCTAACGCTTGAGTAAGCAATCTGCTAATCATTGATGCGTTTCGCGCTTCGATACCAAATCTCTCTCGAAGAGTGGCGTTGGTCATAGGCTCTCTGCTTAGATAACGGAGAGCGCAATGAAAATAGCAAGCCCGAAGCCGCTCTTCTTTTGTCATATCTTTGAATGCTCTGTAAGCAAATAGCATGGTCCGCGTGTTGTGTTCAAATGACTCGAATATTGGCGCAGGGAGCTGATAAAATTCGGTTTCAAAGATTACCTTATCAATCCCACTCCCGCGCTCTTCACAAAAGCCAATTCGACGCATTAAAGAGGCCAATGCTTCATTTCGACTACGTGGTGGCGAGTCGAGGAACCTCTCCGGTACTACTAGTGGGGTGCCTGGGTTAGTTATTTCTAGCCGGGTATCAAAGACTTCAATTAACGGACCTGTACCAGTGATACTAAAATCTTGATGTATCAACGCGTTAGCTACTAGTTCTCGAATGGCGAGCTCTGGGTATACAGGCACTTCTTTACGTAACGCGTTTTTTATCTGCTCGTTTGCAGGAAGCAATGCTTTCAAATAGTTTATTAGGCCATCAAAACCAATCGCATAACCTTTTACATCCTCAATTTCTCTGGTAGTTTCTACTCGGTTCGCGCCTTTGTATTGCACGATTCGAACTGCTTTACGCTTTAGCTGTTTGAAGTTAGATAAGTCTTTCGCAAAAAGAATCGCACCGAGGTTAGTGATTACCCACTGACCAGCTTCATTTTTATTAAGGATCTGGTCGCTCATAAGCGCGTTGAGAATTCCTTCTCTATTTTCAGGCAGCGGAATGTTCATTAAGTCGAAATATGCCGCATAATCTAATAGCTTCAATACTTCATCTGCAGTTAAATTATCTGCGGCACTTTGCTGTTCAAAAGGAGTGGCATCAAACGCACGCCAAAGTTCTCGTTCTTTCGCAGGGTATTCGCGAAGCTTTTTCTTATACGACCCCACTCGAATGAATTCGGTGCCATCAAACTGCACAGGGTCGCGTTTTGCTGCCTCGACCTCAAGTATTACGACTTCGTTACCTGCTCTGGACTCAAATTCAAAAAAACGAAAATGGATTCGGGGTTTAGTTTTTTGAAGTAGCCAACTTTCTAATTCCTGTTGTTTATGCTTTGCCACTGACGGCTTAAAGGAGGTTCCAGTCACTTTATGTGAATCATTTTGAACACCCCAGACAACGTAGCCAAATTGCTTACCTAAAAGCGCAGCAGAGTTAGCTAGTGCAGAGATATACTCGCCAATCATCGAGGGATCATTATTATCCTGCTTAAATTCTACCCACTCAGTTTCTTGCGGGAGAGAGCAGAGTTCTTCTAACAGAGAACGCAAGTATTCATCGCTTCTGTTTAAGGTCATGTACCTAATCCTCGATCGTAGTGTTTCGTAAGAATGTCTATCATCTCGCGTTGATGTTGCACAATTTGAACTTCACCCCAAGCTTCTCCTGTTTGTTTGTAATAATCAAACATCGCCTTAAGCTTGAGAGAGTCGTAGCGAGGCTTACTGACAAAGTCGGCTCTTTTTTTCGCTACCGTCTGGTTGCTATAGGATGAGTTTTCACCGGGGCTCAACAGCACCAAGTTGCCAAAAGCATCTAGGGAACTCTTTTCTAATAGTCGCCCATACTCTTCATTTTGAGGGTGAACATGTTCTATAGAGTTTCTCGACGTAATTCGATAGCGCTTCAATCGCTCATCACTTTTGTCGCCTTGTTTCCAAAGCAAGTACTCGAGCTTTTGGAACCAGTAATGCTCGAACCGAGTGCCTTGAGGGTTGTTAAGGTATTCCTCGAAATGCTGCCAACCGTGAAGTGCTGGAGACTTGCCTTTGGCGAGGGTAAAGCTAGCTACCTTTTGAGTCTCGCAAGTTAAGGAAAGCTGATTATCAATTCGTTCGAGCTTTGCTAGTACTTCCGAGCCTGTGAGATTCGGCTTCGAAACTAATTCGGCAAGCAGCGCAGTAAGCCAGTAATGTGCTGAGCGGTCACCGGTAAAGTTGAGCACTGCCTGAAGCTGTACAAGCTCACTTAGCTCAGCTGCCGAGCGATTTATATAATATGTATTGCCAGATTTCGAGCGGCTCACATAAGTTAATCGAAGCTGTGGGTCAATGCTGTCGTCATGCTCAACCCATTTCACAATCCATTTATCGAACTGGAAGCGAACCTGCCACAGTAACAGCATGAATGCTTTGATAGTTTCCTCGTCTTCTTCCAGGAGGCGCCCAAAACAAGCCATCAAGTTGGCAGACTTTATTCTGGGCGTTAAATCTGACCAATCTTGTTGAGCGCAAAATATTCGTAGCGTATGTATGAGCAATAGCTCAAAACTGACAATGGATCGGCAATACACAGTTTCAACGCTAATTTCCTCTGTCGGGTCTTGTGGTTCCTTAGCCCCAGCATTTGAAGGTTTGTCACCAGCGATGACTTCAGCAAGCAGCTCATTAACAGTTCGATGAGCTCGGTGACCAACTTCAACGTCAGCATCTTCTACTGCAAATGCTGGCGAAAATTGGTTTAAATGCTCAAATTCAATAGCGTTCCATTGAGCGCTAGGGAATAGCTGGCGCAAATTGCGTTCAAAGTAATTATTCGTATGTTCGCAGGCTTGCCAAATTTTGTTGTAAAGCGCTTTTTCAGTGCGGACCTTACGGAACAGCTTCGCCTTGAGTAAATCGACAGGTTCTAATTGAACACCGGCGGTATTCATGCTAGAAAATAGTCGGTTCAAGTCTAAGGCTCGGGGGACCACATTATTCACCCAGCTTACCTTGCGGAAAATGTAATCGGCTAATCGATAGACATCAACGGAATCGCTTTTACTTAAGGTTTCAATTTTCTGTACTAAAACCTCCAAGTTACCATGCAAGTGCTTAAGGTATGGATCGCTCGCAATCGAATCCGCACCGGGCTTTGTTAAGTTCTCGATACCTGCATAGCTGCCTAATAAGTTTCGTACTGACTCACGTATTGCAAACGTCAACCGTGGCTCTTTGTTTAAAACCGATATCTCGACCAAAGGGCATTCGATATTTGCGGTTTTGAAGGCAATTGAGATGAGCATCAAGGTGGTAATTCGCTGCTGTCCATCTATTAGTTCATAGGTCAATTCATTAGCGTTAATGACTTCTGCAGACAAGGAACTGCCAATGAAATAATGAAGTTCATTGCTGAGAAAAGATTCAACAATGTCGTCTAGTAGCTTTAGTGCATCTTCCGCTTTCCAAACATAAGGTCGCTGATAGCTCGGCACAACAAAGCCGATTTTGCCCTCACAAATTTGCGCAAGCGTTAATAACTCGGTTCGGATTGTTTGTTGGTTAGTCTGTTTCATTGTGCGCTCTCCGTTACAGCACGGGTAAGCGCTGGAGCAAATTCATCCACGTAATTTTCAGGTTCAATGTTCAATTTAAAGTGTTCTACAACAGCTTTAATAAAACGCTTTTTCGTACTATTGTCGCCCTTAGCAAGGTTGCTGCTATCAACAGTCAACTCAAAGCCATCGAGCAACTCGAAGCATTGATGTGGTGTGTAGCTTTGCGCAATCCAATCGAGAACAGGGTAGTCTCTCACGAATGCGGGAATAGATTTCTCTCGTACGGCCTTTTGGTTACTGACGCGGCGCGAGTACACCACACGAAAAAGCTTCTTAGCTGCCAGTTCCAACTGCTCCTCACCAAACACGCTAATATAAAGCAGCAAACAGGATTCGTATAAGCTTTGCAGGTAGCCACAACCTTTGAGGCTCTGCAGCCACTCAACGAAAACTTGATACTCCGGTAAGTGGGGTAGATCAGGAGTTAGCCAATAACGATTATAGAGGCTTTGAAAGTAAGCCAAGTAATGAATGGTGTTCACCCCCTCATTGAGAGGCTGGCGCACGTCGTAGCCTTGCTGAGCGGCTTGCATGAATACTTCACCTGAGAGCCCTAGCTGCCTGCGGACTCGGCCATAAGCAACATCAGGGCCGGAGCCTGTATTTTGAGCCAGCTCGCTGACAATAGTATCTCGGATTTGACGCTGCTGTTGATGCGAAGGCAATGCTCGACGGTTAAGTACCTGCCAGTACCGGCCCTTTAGTAAAGCATCAATGGTTTTATTAAGCTTGCCAAGATTCTCCCATGCTTTCGCAAATCGAGCCTGATGAGAGGCATTAATTGCACGAAGATGATGCGCTTTGATGATGTCAGGCCCACCAAGGCGAACACCACCCGTATTTTGTGTTTCGAAAAACAGATAGGCGTCGTCTTCAGACTGTGTAACAACAATAGTAAAAACTAACTGCTCTAAATTGACCAAAGATGAGAGGGTATCGACCCGACTTCGAAGCCACGCAAGGTTATGTTTGATTTGCTGCTGGCTTTGCGGTGATTCAAAGCTCAGCTCGATATCAGAGCCATGACCGAGAATGCATGCAATTAAAGCTAGAGTTGTAACCCGTTGCTGACCATCAATAATATTTAGCCGTTCTCCCGATTGGTGCAGTATCAAACTACCCATGTAGTAGGGGAGCTTTGAAGTCTGTTCGTTGTGCGACTTTATATCCGTTAACAGTTGTGCCAATTGCTTATCTTGCCAGCAATAAGGTCGCTGATATTCAGGTATAGTTAAGGCACCCGACACTTTAGGGCGTTCACTAGATGCCGGTAGGTTACCTTGGAGTATTTCCGCTGCAGTACAAGTTAGAACTTTAACAGTCATGCTCTGTCCCTGAGTTCTTGAGCGACACGCTGCAGTGGGGGCTGAATTGCGTTCTCAAGTCTTGTCATATGCTCCAAATGCCAGGCAATCGCTTCTGGCCAATTGTCTTTATTGAAAGCATCGAGTTTCACTGAGTACTGAATGCGAGACTGCTTTTTGTCGTCGAGCCGTAACCACTCGAGCTTATTGCCAAATTCTTGCTCAATCGCTTCTTTACGTTGGTAGAGCTGGTCAAACATCCATTTGTTTTCGTCACCGTTGTTGCGACTTAGCCAAAGCTCAACTCTGAGTTCTTTTTGGTTAAAAATGAGGCTAAACGGGCAGCCCGTGACACCGGAGCCGGCATTCAACCAGTGGTCTTTGCTGGCGCTGATGTTGTTGTAAAGTGAGCAGTCGCTAGATTGAAATGCGCTTAACGCTTGCTCCCAGTATTCGCGCCGCACACTGTGACGACTCTTGAGGACAACCTCTGTATTCTTTTCTTCAGCTTCTTTTGCATTGATGCCAATCATCAGCTCCTTGGCTTCAGGAGTGGGAATCACTTGATCGATATTAATGAGCAATTGCTCGCCCAATGAATACGGTGTGATTTTAAAGCAAGCGATGCTGATGCCTTGGCCGAGTAGCCACAAAGCGGTGCTGGTCACTTCTTTTCTGAAATTAGCTGCGACTAAGATGATGCGCTGACTGTTACCTAGGTTCAGCTTTAATTCATCCATGGCGGGCACATCGAGAAACTCACATATACGACTCGAAGCGCTTTGTGGCATATTGACCAAATCGACATCGCCGGTGACAGCCTCGTATCGGTCGAGGTACTGCTGATATATGTCCACGATTTGTGCTTTGGTCAAGCTGGCGCAATAGGAGGCATATTTCAAAGCCTGCCACACCACATCGCGGCCACTGTCATCGAGTTTGTTCTCGATAATGACGAGATTGCCGTCTTTATCGAGCGCCAATAAATCTAAACGTTCACGGGTATCATCAAAGCCATCAAACTCCTTTTGAATAATCAGCAACTCCTCACCCAAAGCATCGGGTTGATGCGCTAACCATTCCTGGAGGTGCTTTCGCTCGGTGAAGCCCAGTTCACAGAATTTTTTTGTTTTAATCGGGCTGAGCCGATTGGTTTGATGATTTACCGTGAACATTTGCGGCTCTCCTATTGCTCAACCATATCTGGCGTGATTTTAATCTTGCCTGTTACTGCGCTGTTGATAAGCGTAACTTTATATTCTTTAAGCTTTCGGATTAGTGAGTGCTGAATAGCTATACTTACATCAAAAAGTTTGTTTTGTTCATGAATAAATGTAGCAATTCTAATTTGCTCTTCATAAGGAGGATTAACTAACTTTAAATTCCCGATGAAATCAGAACTTGCTCGTGGCATTTTTGAACCATATGTAGATGCATCTACCACGCCTATAAAGCCATTCGATAGCATTAACTTTGAGAAGAATGCGTTGCTACCCTCATGAACTTCATATACTAAAAATTCTGTGGAGCATATCCCCTCAGAGTCAGCGACATAAACTTTTGCCAAATAAGGACGCAATTTCCCAAATAAAATATTTCCTGCTTGAAAATATGTTGATAGACCATCTGCCTCTGACTTTATTCCGTTCTTGGTTCCATCAAAGGAGTTAATACACTCCATCCCCAAATACTCTAAACTGCTTTTATCTGCTTCGACTTTTATATTTTTCAACTTAAGCATGTACTTTAGTGGCT
>JTFO01004696.1_pt1 | contig 10484 bp, 11 predicted proteins | sample 235411 | NCBI WGS metagenome assembly JTFO01 (sample SAMN03067590, study PRJNA260953) | activated sludge metagenome | biome: Sludge; feature: Wastewater; isolation source: CETP activated sludge from laboratory augmented bioreactor treating... | place: India:Gujarat | collected 2013-04
TCAAGCGCGGCAATGACCGATAATGGGTGGGGGTCATAGCAAAATGGGTAAGTAAAACGCAACGGGAGCGTAATGGATGAAATATCGCTTTGAAAGGGGGTAAAACAGTCTGGATAAGTGGGCATGATCGTGGTCAGTTGTACACAAACACGGGCGATTTTACTGTGCTTAGCAAGAAAAGTCAGTATTTCTCCCTCAGAGAATCGCGTGAACCGCGAACCTGAGGAAAAAATCGTGGTCATCGTTAGAGCATGGGTAGCACAGAAAGTAGCAATAAACTTCCCATCGCACCGTTAAACCAGCGGACATAACGAGGGTCATTCATCCAATGACTGAGTTGTTTTCCTGCGGCGGCCCAGACACTGACGGATGGGATATTGACCAATATAAACACTAGGGCAATCACCATCAGCTGTAGCCAACTTGCCTTGGGGTTAAAGACACTGACAGCCGTGAGTGCCATTGACCAACCTTTGGGGTTTACCCATTGAAAAAGTACCGCGCCAGAAAATGTCATGGGCTGGTAGTCGAGCTGAGTGTGAGAAGGGGAACTGAAGGCAATTTTTATCGCCAAATAGACTAAATAACCACTACAGGCTATTTGTAACCCTTGCTGCATCCATGGGTAGCGTTGGAATAAGTCAGTCAAACCCACACCAACCAAGAGCACCATGAGACTAAACCCCAAAGTAACGCCGAGCATATGTGGAATGGTTCTGATAAAACCGACATTTGCTCCGGAAGTCATCAACATAATGTTATTGGGACCTGGAGAGAAGGTTGAAACAAACGCAAAGGCGATAAGTGGTCCCCACTGTGTGTAATCCATATTCTGTTCTTCTTTTTCGGTAACTGAATAGGAAAAATAGTAATAGCATTGATGCACAATATTGTGTTTATATTTGTTCCATATGAATGAATTACGCAATGAAATTTAATTATGGATAGATTTGACGAAAGAATATTGCATGAGCTACAGGCGGACGGACGCATTTCCAATGTTGAGCTTGCTGAACGGGTAGGACTCTCGCCTTCTGCAACATTGAGACGTGTGCAAGATCTTGAGCGTAAGCGGGTGATTAAAGGTTATCGAGCGGTGTTAGATAAAACTCAGCTTGATATTGGCTTTGTCGCTTATGTCGCCATTGGTTTAAATAGCCATACAAAGAAAGCCCAGCTGAGTTTCGAAGAACATGTTCGGTTTGCGAAAGAGGTGGTTGAGTGCCATAACATTACAGGGATGAATGAGTATTTATTACGTGTTGAAACCAAAGATTTAAGTGCTTATAAACGCTTTCATGCCGATGTATTAGGGGAATGCCTGACGGTAAAATCCATCAGTACAATGGTAGTGATGGATTCTCCGAAAGATGATCGACAATGAGCTTAACTGATTGTCGAAGCTATGGTTTTTTCTTACCTAGTGATATTAAACAGGTGGTGATTAAAAAAGACAGTACTTAGCGTAAGAGGTGGCTTCATTCGCTGTCCAGTCTCCTTTAGGCTTCGCCTGCATATCATCACACCAAGCTTGGCTACCGATTTCAGATTGCAATAGGCAGTATTTGGTAAAATCGAGCGCACTTTGCGCACTCCATTCACTTTTGGGTTTATCTCGCATTTCCTGACACCAAGGAGCGGTCCCCACCTCATTTTCACAAGCACTTAAAACCAGAGCGCTCAGTAATATGAATACTCGTTTTTTCATTCATTAGAATCCTGTTGTCGGGGAGAAAAAGTGATCATAGCTGAAGTAAACGGGCTTGCGCTACTGATGGTGGTCTATTTCATTCCTTTTCAACTTTTTCGTATAGGGTTTCATTTTATTGGAGAAAAAATAGCCCACTTGAACGGCGTTGTTTTTCTCTATTGAGCAAAAAAACTTGTTGCCATATTGAGAAAAGTCTCAGTGATCATTCTCACTATTTGTTGTTCTTTCTCCATAAATTCACAGATCCAACTCACACTCTGATTTTAATCCCAGTGCAAAGCAAAATCGTTACGCTAATATTTCATCGAAACGTTTCGATGGTCGTTTTTTCAACAAAACTCTGAGATCTCTGCATCGAAAGAAACCACAAACGTGCATGAACATAAAGGCAGAACAATGAAAAAAAGTACTCTACTGAATGCTGAACTCTCTTACCTTGTGGCGACATTAGGCCATACGGATGAAATCACGATTTGTGATGCGGGATTACCGATTGGTGAACAGGTGGAACGGATTGATCTAGCGCTGACACATGGCATTCCAAGCTTTATGGATACCGTCAAAGTGGTGTTGAGTGAAATGCAAGTGCAAGGTGTGGTGCTGGCGCAGGAGTTTGCCCAAGTAAGCCCTGATTTACATGCGGCACTGATGGCTGAACTGAAAGCCGAAGAAGCACGTGGTGGCCATAGTATTACCGTTAGTTACCTCTCTCATGAAGCGTTTAAAGTTCAAAGTAGCGATAGCCGAGCCATTGTCAGAACGGGGGAATGTACACCGTATGCCAATGTAATTTTTCAAGCGGGTGTCGTGTTTTAACGTTCGGATAGCAACCCAGATCTAAGGAGGAGTGATGACTCAACCGATTTTAGCTCTCAGTCACATTGATAAAGCATTTCCCGGTGTGAAAGCGCTCGATCAAGCTTGTCTGAATGTATATCCGGGACGGGTAATGGCGCTCATGGGAGAGAATGGCGCAGGTAAATCGACTTTAATGAAAGTGTTAACGGGGATCTACAGCAAAGATGCTGGCAGCATAGAGTATCAAGGTCAACCTGCTAGTTTTAAAGGGCCCCGAGACTCCCAGCAAGCGGGGATCAGCATCATTCACCAAGAACTGAACTTAATTCCTCAATTGACCATTGCTGAAAATATTTTCCTTGGTCGAGAAAAAACCGGAGCCTTTGGTCATATTTTATGGAAAGAAATGTATGCCAAAGCGGATCAACTGCTGGCGCGTTTAAATGTGAAGCACAGTGCGAAGACCTTATTGGGGGAACTGAGCTTAGGTGAACAACAGATGGTTGAAATTGCCAAAGCGCTGTCGTTTGAATCCAAAGTGATCATCATGGATGAGCCAACCGATGCACTAACCGATACCGAAACGGCCTCATTGTTTAAAGTGATTAATGAATTGCGTGATCAAGGTTGTGGCATTGTTTATATCTCACATCGATTGAAAGAGATTTTTGAGATTTGCGATGACATTACCGTTCTGCGTGATGGCAAATTTATTGGTCAATGTCGAGTGGATGACACCAATGAAGATGGCCTTATCGAAATGATGGTTGGGCGTAAATTGGAAGAGCAATACCCCCGTATTGAGGTTCAACCAGAAAATACCGTGTGTCTAGAAGTGATTGGCTTGACCGGATCGGGGGTTCATGATGTGAGTTTTACCCTTAAACGGGGCGAAATTTTAGGTATTTCAGGTTTGATGGGGGCTGGGCGTAGTGAGCTGATGAAAGTGATCTATGGCGCACTGCCTTCCGAGCGAGGCGTCATTAACCTAGATGGCCGCACGGTAAACCCAGTTAGCCCACAAGATGGGTTAGCGAATGGGATCGCATATATCTCTGAAGATCGCAAAGGCGATGGGTTAGTACTGGGCTTATCGGTCAAAGAGAACATGTCGCTGTGTGCTTTAGATAAATTAACCAAAGGCATTCAGATCCAACATAGTGAAGAAGCGATAGCCGTGGAAGATTTTATTCAGCTCTTTAACATCAAAACCCCTTCTCGTAATCAAATTATCGGCAACTTGTCTGGTGGAAACCAACAGAAAGTCGCCATAGCAAAAGGGCTGATGACAAAACCCAAAGTGCTGATTTTAGACGAGCCGACCCGGGGTGTGGATGTGGGCGCGAAAAAAGAGATCTATCAATTGATCAACAAGTTCAAAGCACAAGGGATGAGCATTATTTTGGTGTCCTCGGAAATGCCGGAAGTGTTGGGAATGAGTGACCGTATTTTAGTGATGCATGAAGGCCGCATTAGTGGTGAATTTGATGCAAAACAAGCGAACCAAGAAAATTTATTAGCGTGTGCCGTTGGCAAAACCCTGAATGAGGAAGCAGCATGAGTAGCAAAACCATGAGTAATCCAACCCCAGACGGCGGACAAAAATTGTTTAGCAAAGCGTGGTTAATTGAACAAAAGTCATTGATTGCTTTGCTATTTTTAGTTGTTGTCGTGTCGTTTTTAAACCCGAATTTTTTTACGGTTGATAACATTTTAAACATTCTGCGCCAAACCTCAGTCAATGCCATTATTGCCGTTGGGATGACCTTAGTTATTTTAACCGCAGGCATTGATTTGAGTGTGGGCTCTGTTTTAGCGTTGTGTGGCGCCTTTGCTGCCAGCTTAATAGCGCTCGAAGTTCCCGTGTTTGTTGCGGTGCCTACCGCTTTATTGGCGGGAGCGATATTGGGTGGCATTAGTGGCATTATTATCGCTAAAGGCAAAGTACAAGCCTTTATTGCCACCTTAGTGACCATGACCTTGCTACGTGGTGTCACGATGGTTTACACCGATGGTCGCCCGATTTCCACCGGCTTTACCGATACCGCTGATGCCTTTGCTTGGTTTGGGACTGGCTATACACTTGGGATTCCCGTTCCGGTTTGGATGATGGTCATTGTTTTTGCTGCGGCGTGGTATTTATTGAATCACACCCGTTTTGGTCGCTATGTTTACGCTATGGGAGGCAATGAGTCAGCGGCTCGTTTATCCGGCATCAACGTAGATCGTGTCAAAATAGGCGTCTACGCCATTTGTGGTTTGTTATCGGCTTTGGCGGGCATCATTGTTACCTCTCGCCTCTCTTCCGCACAGCCAACCGCAGGTATGGGCTATGAGCTGGATGCCATTGCCGCGGTCGTGCTTGGCGGAACCAGCTTAATGGGCGGCAAAGGACGAATCATGGGAACCTTGATTGGGGCTCTAATCATCGGTTTCCTCAATAACGCATTGAACTTACTCGATGTGACCTCTTACTACCAGATGATAGCAAAAGCAGTGGTTATTTTGCTTGCGGTACTGGTGGACAATAAAAACAAGTAAATCGTGAACCCGCCACACGGAAATGGTTGCCGTGTGGCCCCCTACAAAAAAGGACGATAAACATGAAAAAACTGGCAACTTTAATTTCCGCTGCGCTGCTGTCTGCTTCTGTTTCGGTATCAGCTTATGCAAGCGATAACATTGCTATTGTAGTTTCAACGCTCAATAACCCATTTTTTGTCACCATGAAAGATGGGGCAGAAGCGAAAGCGAAAGAGTTGGGTTACAACTTGATTGTTCTGGATTCACAAAATGATCCCAGCAAAGAACTTTCCAATGTTGAAGACTTAACTGTGCGTGGCGTGAAAGCTATTTTGATCAACCCGACCGATTCTGATGCCGTATCCAATGCGATTCGCATGGCGAATCGGTCTAAAGTCCCCGTCATTACCTTAGACCGAGGTGCAAGTCGGGGTGAGGTAGTGAGCCATATCGCATCTGATAACGTGGTGGGTGGCGAAATGGCGGGTCACTTTATTGTCGAAAAAATCGGTGAGAAAGCCAAAGTTATTCAATTGGAAGGTATTGCTGGAACATCGGCTGCGCGTGAGCGTGGGGAAGGGTTTATGAATGCGGTAAAAGGCAGTGGTATGCAACTGTTAGCCAGTCAACCCGCCGATTTTGACCGGACCAAAGGGTTGAACGTGATGGAAAACCTGCTTGCTGCCAACCCTGAAGTTCAAGCGGTCTTTGCACAAAACGATGAGATGGCATTAGGTGCACTGCGTGCGGTACAAGCTTCAGGTAAAAATATCTTAATTGTTGGCTTTGATGGTACTGATGATGGAATTGCAGCGGTTAATCGTGGGCAATTGGCAGCAACGGTGGCACAGCAACCCGATCTCATTGGTGCGCTAGGTGTGGAAACTGCTGATCGCGTACTAAAAGGGGAAAGTGTGGATGATTATATTCCAGTTCCTCTGAAAATTATTGGTGAATAAAAACTTAACCCCCCACCGTATAAGGTGGGGGCTCTCTTATCGAAATAGAGTGCTATAGTGCTTGTGAAAGCGCTTAATCAGGCGTTAAAGCTCTCTATTTCTAATCAAACTGAGGATAATCCTTATGAACAAATTGGTGGTATTAGGTAGTGTCAATGCTGACCATGTTCTTCAAGTGCCTTCTTTTCCTCGTCCTGGCGAGACGCTCCATGGCCGTAATTACCAAGTGATTCCCGGTGGTAAAGGCGCGAACCAAGCGGTTGCCGCGGCTCGGCTTGGTGCCGATATTGGGTTTATCGCTTGTGTTGGAGATGATGCTTTTGGCATTAATATTCGAGAAAGCTTTAAGCTAGATGGAATCGATATCTCGGGCATAAAAATGCAGCCCAATTGCCCAACCGGGATAGCGATGATCCAAGTGTCTGATCGTGGTGAGAACAGTATTTGTTTGTCTGCGGAGGCTAATGCTAAGTTGAGCGCTCAAGCGATTGAAGATGATTTACCCCGCATTCGTCAGGCCAAGTATTTGTTGATGCAGCTAGAAACACCCATAGATGGAATTGTCAAAGCGGCGCAGGAAGCAAAACAGGCGAAAACCAATGTGGTGCTTAACCCAGCGCCAGCCCAAACGTTGCCGGATGAATTGTTGCGGTGTATTGATGTTATTACCCCCAATGAAACAGAAGCGGAAGTCTTAACAGGTATCAGTGTGGTGGACGAAGTGACCGCTCAACAAGCTGCGGATGCACTACACCAAAAAGGCATTGAAATTGTCATGATCACTTTAGGAGCCAAAGGGGTTTGGTTGAGTGAAAATGGTCGTGGAAAATGCATTGCTGGTTTTCGTGTTTCAGTGGTCGATACTACGGCGGCGGGAGATACTTTCAATGGTGCGTTTGTCACTGGTTTGTTGGAAGAAATGCCTTTAGAATCAGCAATTAAGTTTGCTCATGCTGCTGCGGCTATTTCGGTAACCCGATTTGGCGCACAAACCTCGATTCCAACTCGACATGAAGTGGACGAATTTTTAGCTCAGCACCAATAAGGAGAAGATCACATGGCGACCATGAAAGACATAGCACGCGTTGCAGGGGTGTCAACATCAACGGTAAGTCATGTGATCAATAAAACGCGTTATGTCAGTGATGAGATAGCTGAACGAGTCAACAAAGTGGCTCAAGAGCTGAATTACGCGCCTTCGGCGTTAGCTCGAAGTCTAAAAATGAACCGCACCCGAACCATAGGTATGTTGGTCACGACATCCACCAACCCGTTTTTCGGTGAAGTGGTGAAAGGGGTGGAGCGCAGTTGTTATCAACAAGGATATAACCTCATTCTTTGCAATACAGAAGGCGATAATGAACGTATGAAATCGTCGATCAACACCTTGCTACAAAAGCGGGTTGATGGGTTGATTTTAATGTGTTCAACCCTAGAAGGAGAGCGTATTGATGTGTTTGACCGCTATCCTGATATTCCAGTTGTAGTCATGGATTGGGGGCCAATGCTGTTTGCCAGTGATAAAATTCAAGACAATTCATTGCGTGGCGGATATATGGCAACCCAATACCTTATTGAATGTGGGCACAAAACCATCGGTTGTATTACCGGGCCGCTGATTCGTCATCAAGCACAAATGCGTTATGAAGGCTATAAACGTGCGGTACTCGAAGCTGGGTTAGAGATTAACCCCCATTGGATTGTTGAGTCTAATTTTGAATGTGAAGGCGGCTTAGAGGCATTTGAGCAAATGCAAAAAAGAGGCCCGCTCCCCAGCGCACTTTTTGTCTGCAACGATATGATGGCAATGGGGGTGATTCATGCTGCAAATAAGGTAGGTGTTGCTATTCCAGAACAGTTATCAGTAATGGGTTACGATGATATCCATATTGCCCAATTTATGCTTCCCGCCTTAACTACCATTCACCAACCTAAATATCGCCTAGGCCAAGCGGCAGTCGAAACCTTGCTCAGTAAACTTGAAAACCAGCACCGAGAGCCACAAGTGGTTCAGTTAGAACCCACTCTGGTGGTCCGAGAGAGTGTGAAGCGGATCAATCGGTCGCGGTAGCGATTTAACCCCTAGCTAAACATTTTCAGTTAATCATGTGAGCTTAGATGATACCCGCCCTTTGAATTGATTGCTGATTGATCACCCCTATATAATGCTGTTTTTCGTTGATAATAGGCAGTGCGGTAATTCCATTCTCACGCATGATAGTAAGGGCATGGTGGCATAGCGCGGAGTGACGGATAACAATCGGTTGATGGGTCATTAATTGAGCAATCGTTATCGTCATGTCAATGTTATTATTCAACGCCCTACGAAGATCACCGTCAGTAAAAACACCTTGTAATTGCTTTCCTTCGACAATGGCAATTAATCCTAATCCAGTGTTACACATGATCTCAATGACCTCAGTTAAGCCTGTTTTTGGCGAACAATAGGCCGCGGTATGTACATCTGTCATCAGTTGATGGACTTGGGTTAATAGTCGAGCGCCCAGAGCACCTGCCGGGTGAGAAAAAGCAAACTCTTCAGCGGTAAACTTCTTTTCAGACATGACGGTTAACGCAAGTGCATCTCCTATTAACAGGGTATTGGTGGTGCTTGAGGTTGGAGCTAGCCCAAGCGGACAGGCTTCTTTTTCGACATTAATATTTAAAAGGTAGTGGCTATGTTTGGCTAGGTAACTGTTGCGTTGCCCTGTAATGGCAATGATGGGAATACGTTTGCTCAATAATAACGGCACAATCGTTTTAAATTCACTTGCTTCGCCCGAGTAAGAGATCAAAATGGCTAAATCGTGCTCAGTGATCATCCCTAGATCCCCATGTAAGGCTTCTGCTGGATGAATAAAAAATGCCGGCGATCCCGTTGAGGCGAAAGTCGCTGCAATTTTTTTCCCAATATGACCGGATTTACCGATACCAAACAGAATAATTTTGCCTTTGCATTGCTGTATCGCCATACAACTGTTAGCAAATGCGATATCCAGCCGACTTTTAAGTCGAGCTCCTTGCTCTAACTCCTGTTGAATAACGTGCTTACCACATTCAATCATACGTTCGATTATCGTCATCTTCTCACCTACCGGTTTTTCCTGTTTTCATTTTTCAACTTTTTCTTTCAAGTAAAAGTCGAGAAAATCATGGCTGTTTATTTTCATTGATTATTTCAAACTTAATCATCTCATGAAAGATGTTTCTTGCTTATTTTTTACTTTGAAAGCTTGTTTTTGTGATCGCTTTCAATTAAGTGAAAATATGAACTTTTAATTTGAAAGTTAAAGTGAAAGTATATTGGTGTGGTAAGACACACGGTCACAATTAAATGAGGGTCTAAAGATGGAATGGATAATTCACGGTGCGGAATGGTTTATTGGGCTGTTCCAAAAAGGGGGCGATGTTTTCGTTAGCATGGTAACAGGAATACTGCCATTGCTGATTGCGTTGCTTGTGGCAATGAACGCATTAATTCAATTTATAGGGCAAGAGCGTGTTGAACGTTTGGCGCAGCGTAGTGCAGGAAACCCGATATCTCGTTATTTCGTGTTACCTGTTATCGGTACATTTATTTTTTGTAATCCGATGACACTGAGTCTTGGGCGATTTTTACCTGAACGTTACAAACCTTCCTATTATGCAGCGGCATCATACAGTTGCCACTCGATGAATGGGCTCTTCCCACATATTAATCCAGGCGAATTGTTTGTTTATTTAGGCATTGCGAGTGGGTTAACGACATTGGGTTTACCGCTTGGTCCTTTGGCGGTGAGCTATTTACTGGTTGGGATGATCACGAATTTTTTCCGCGGATGGGTTACTGATTTCACCACCATGATGGTTGAACGGCAACAAGGTGTTCAACTTGAAAGTGAAGTTCATTTCAAATAGAGGAATAAGATAATGAATTACATTCAAATTGAAAAAGGTAATGGTGGTTGGGGTGGCCCTTTACGTTTACCGATTGAACCCAATAAAAAAATTATTTATATCACCGGTGGCACACGTCCCAGCATTGTCGATAAGCTAGCCGAGCTAACTGGATGGGAAGCGGTCGATGGTTTTAAAACCACCATTAGTGATGATGAAATTGGTGTGGCCGTGATCGATTGCGGTGGAACCTTACGTTGTGGATTATATCCTAAAAAACGTATTCCTACCATCAACATTCATTCCACTGGTCAAAGTGGCCCTTTGGCACAATTTATTACTGAAGATATTTACGTCTCTGGTGTTAGAGATAAAAATATCTTTTTATATCAAGGCGATGATGTAAGTGCTTCGACGGTCACTCACGACCTTGGTCAACCAGAAGCAACTCAGAATAAATTTGATACCAGTAAAAAGCTGACGCAACAAAGTGATGGATTACTGGCCAAAATTGGTATTGGGATGGGGTCAGTTATGGCGGTCTTTTTCCAAGCGGGTCGAGAAACGATTGATACCGTTTTAAAAACCATTTTGCCTTTTATGGCCTTTGTTTCGAT
>JTFO01006131.1_pt1 | contig 10480 bp, 12 predicted proteins | sample 235411 | NCBI WGS metagenome assembly JTFO01 (sample SAMN03067590, study PRJNA260953) | activated sludge metagenome | biome: Sludge; feature: Wastewater; isolation source: CETP activated sludge from laboratory augmented bioreactor treating... | place: India:Gujarat | collected 2013-04
ACCTCAGAAATATTGATCTGAGCTGGTACACCTGCAATTTTAGCTACAGCTGCGCGTAGCTTCTCAACGTCTTCACCTTTCTTACCGATAACTACGCCTGGACGAGCAGTGTGAATAGTCACACGAATGCTTTTTGCAGGACGCTCGATAACGATGCGTGATAAAGACGCTTTTGCCAATTCCTTAGTAAGGTATTGACGTACCTTGAAGTCGCCGTCTAGGTTGTCAGCGAAATCTTTGGTATTAGCAAACCATGTAGCATTCCAAGGCTTAACGATGCCTAGACGAATACCATTTGGATGTACTTTCTGACCCATTGCTTACTCTCCTAGTCTCTTAGCGATCTGCGACAACCACAGTAATGTGGCTTGAACGCTTCAAGATACGGTCCGCACGGCCTTTAGCACGAGGCATAATACGCTTCATGATAGGGCCCTCATCTACGAAGATTTTAGCGACACATAGATCGTCGATGTCAGCACCTTCGTTGTGCTCCGCGTTAGCGATTGCTGACTCAAGAACTTTCTTAATCAGATCAGCCGCTTTTTTGTTGCTGAATGTTAGAAGTTCTAGAGCTTGGTCTACTGACTTACCACGAATTTGATCTGCAACTAAGCGAGCTTTCTGAGGCGAAATGCGAGCAAAGTTATGTTTAGCGAATGCTTCCATCATCTACTCCTTAACGCTTCTTAGCTTTCTTATCCGCAGCATGGCCACGGTAAGTGCGAGTTGGGGCAAATTCACCCAGTTTGTGACCGATCATCTCGTCAGTTACGAAAACTGGAACGTGTTGACGACCATTATGGACAGCGATGGTCAAACCGATCATTGTAGGAATGATCATTGAACGACGGGACCAAGTCTTAATAGGCTTTTTGTCTCCGCTTTCCACCGCTTTCTCTACCTTCTTCAGCAAGTGTAGGTCAATAAATGGACCTTTCTTGAGAGAACGTGGCATGGCTTATCCTCTTAAATAGATTACTTAGTGCGACGACGTACGATGTACTTGTCGGTGCGTTTGTTTTTACGGGTCTTGAAGCCTTTCGTTGGCATACCCCATGGAGATACTGGATGACGGCCACCAGAAGTACGACCTTCACCACCACCATGTGGGTGATCAACAGGGTTCATTACCACACCGCGAACGGTAGGACGAACACCACGCCAACGGCTAGCACCCGCTTTACCTAGTTCACGCAGCATGTGCTCAGAGTTGCCAACTTCACCGATTGTTGCACGGCCTTCAGCAAGTACTTTGCGCGTTTCACCAGAGCGTAGACGGATAGTAACATAAGCACCATCACGCGCTACAAGTTGTGCATAAGCGCCCGCAGAACGAGCTACTTGCGCACCTTTACCCGGAGTCAATTCAACGTTATGAATGGTTGAACCTACTGGGATATTGCGCATAGGCAAAGCATTACCTGCTTTGATTGGCGCATCAACACCAGACTGGATAACATCTCCAGCTTTGATGCCTTTAGGTGCAATAATGTAACGACGCTCACCGTCTGCATACAGAACTAGAGCAATATTTGCGCTACGGTTTGGATCGTATTCTAGACGTTCAACTTTCGCTGGGATACCGTCTTTAGTACGTTTGAAATCAATCAAACGATAGTGTTGTTTGTGACCACCACCGATGTGACGTACTGTGATACGACCGTTGTTATTACGACCACCATTCTTAGAGTTTTTCTCTAGAAGAGGGGCGTAAGGCTTACCCTTGTGTAGGTCAGCGTTAACAACTTTAACAACGTGACGACGACCAGCCGAAGTCGGCTTACATTTAACAATAGCCATTTTTCAACTACTCCTGTTATTCCGCGCCGCCAACAAAGTCAAGATCTTGACCTTCTTTCAAAGTAACGTACGCTTTCTTCACGTCTGAACGACGGCCTTGGCGTAGACCTTGACGCTTGGTCTTACCCTTAAGAATAAGAGTATTTACAGACTTAACTTCAACTTCAAATAGCTTTTCTACAGCTGCTTTGATCTCTTTTTTAGTGGCATCTTTTGCTACTTTAAAAACGATAGTGTTCGCTTTTTCAGCAGCCATGGTTGCTTTTTCAGAGATGTGCGGTGCACGTAGAACTTTTAGTAGACGCTCTTCACGGATCATGCCAGCATCTCCTCAACTTGCTTAACTGCAGCAGCAGTCATGAGAACCTTGTCAAATGCGATGAGGCTAACTGGATCAATACCAGCAACGTCACGCACGTCAACTTTGTACAGGTTACGAGCAGCTAAGAATAGATTTTCGTCTACTTCGCCAGTAACGATAAGAACATCGTTAAGCTCAAGTTCTTTAAGCTTAGCTACTAGCTCTTTTGTTTTTGGTGCTTCAACTGAGAAGTTATCAACAACGATTAAACGCTCTTGACGAACAAGCTCAGAAAGAATGCTTTTCATAGCACCGCGGTACATTTTTTTGTTTACTTTAACGCTGTGATCTTGTGGTTTCGCAGCAAAAGTAACACCACCTGTACGCCAGATTGGGCTACGGATTGTACCAGCACGTGCACGGCCAGTACCTTTTTGACGCCATGGCTTAGCGCCACCGCCAGAAACTTCTGAACGTGTCTTTTGAGCACGAGTACCTTGACGAGCACCTGCTGCATAAGCAACAACTACTTGGTGTACAAGAGCTTCGTTGAACTCACGTCCGAAAGTAGTTTCGGAAACAGTTAGTGCGTTAGCACCTTTAACCATCAATTCCATTACTTACTCCTAGACGTTATGCTTTAACAGCTGGTTTGACGATCACGTTAGCGCCAGTTGCACCTGGGACTGCACCTTTAATAAGAAGCAGATTGCGCTCAGCGTCAACACGTACGATCTCTAGGTTTTGAGTCGTTACACGCTCAGCACCCATGTGACCTGCCATTTTTTTGCCTTTAAATACGCGACCTGGAGTTTGACATTGGCCAATTGAACCCGGTGCACGGTGAGACAAAGAGTTACCGTGAGTCATATCTTGAGTGCGGAAGTTCCAGCGCTTAACAGCACCTTGGAAGCCTTTACCTTTAGATGTACCAGTAACGTCTACTTTCTTAATTTCGTTGAACAGTTCAACCGTTAGTTCAGCACCAACTTCGAACTCTTCGCCGTTTTCTAAACGGAATTCCCAAAGACCGCGACCAGCTTCAACACCTGCTTTCGCAAAGTGACCTGCTTCTGGTTTAGTTACGCGGCTAGCTTTCTTAGTACCAGCTGTTACTTGGATTGCTGCATAGCCGTCAGTCTCAAGAGTTTTCACTTGAGAAACACGGTTCGCTTCAACCTCAACAACAGTTACTGGGATAGAAACGCCTTCTTCAGTAAATACGCGGGTCATACCCACTTTACGTCCGACTAGACCAATCATTCTTCTAATCTCCCTTAACCTAGGCTGATTTGCACATCAACGCCCGCAGCAAGATCAAGACGCATTAATGCATCAACAGTCTTGTCAGTGGGTTCAACGATGTCGATCAGACGCTTGTGAGTACGAATTTCGTACTGGTCACGTGCATCTTTGTTTACGTGTGGAGAGATAAGAACAGTGAAACGCTCTTTACGAGTAGGTAGTGGGATTGGACCACGAACCTGTGCGCCGGTACGCTTAGCTGTTTCAACGATTTCCGCAGTAGAAGCATCGATCAATTTGTAATCGAAAGCTTTTAGGCGGATACGGATGCGTTGGTTCTGCATGAGACAGAGCTCCAATAAGTAAAAATTACACAAACAATATCGCCATTCGAACCTGCTAAAGCGGGTGAATGCCGATTGATTTATGTGAAACCGTAGTACCCAGATTGGGCACATTGTCAGCTAATTAAATTAACCAAAGCTAATCATATTAACTGCGAACATAAGCTGAGTATACGTTACCTCACTTGTGTTGCCACAAGCTTGCTCCTCGCTGCTCATTGGTTCACAACTGGCTTAACCAGTGGGGCTGCATTATACAGATCACAGATTCTCTTGCAAGGGGTGTTTGAAAAATAAACGAACAAGAGTAAGAAGAAGGCCAAAAGGTTGAGTGCTTGGCCTTCCTATTGATTATTTGATATTGCGCTGGCGAACCGCTTCAAACAAGCAAATGCCTGTGGCAACGGAGACATTAAGGCTCGATACACTGCCTGCCATTGGGATTTTAATCAAATCATCACAGGTTTCACGCGTTAAGCGCCGCATGCCATCCCCTTCTGCGCCCATTACAATTGCTAATGGCCCTGTCAGTTTACTTTGGTAGATATCATGGGTCGCTTCACCCGCCGTACCCACAAACCAAACGCCTTGTTCTTGTAATGCACGCATTGTACGAGCCAAGTTTGTCACACGAACTAAAGGGACTGTTTCGGCTGCGCCACACGCTACTTTACTAACGGTTGCCGTCATTGGAGCGGATTTGTCTTTAGGGACAATGACTGCGGCAACGCCTGCAGCATCAGCATTACGTAAACAAGCCCCCAAGTTATGTGGGTCGGTCACCCCATCAAGCACCAATAGCAAAGGCTGATCATGTTGGCTAAGGATTGCCTCTAAGTCATGTTCATTGAGCGCTTTTGCAGGCCGAACTTTGGCAATCACACCTTGATGATTTGCCCCTTGTGCTTTGTCATCTAACGCTTTACGCCCCATTTCCTGAATGGACACACCTAAGCGTAATAATTCATTTAATACAGGCAGTAACCTGTCATCTTGTCGACCTTTTAATACATACGCTTCGATGATACGTGCAGGGTCGCGCTGCATAACAGCGCTGACCGAGTGAATACCATAAATTAATTCGTTACTCATGACTTACCTATTTCGATTTCGAGCGACTTTTTGCCGTTTTAGGGCCCGATTTAGCTTTACGAGATTTATTCGGTTTAGCTCGTTTTCCTTTCGGGCTTTTTCCCGTTTCTTGTTCATCTGGGCGTTTAACAGGCTCTATCATCGGAACCGCTTTTGCACCACGAGTAGCCGCTGCTTTTTTCCCTTTTGCTTTGGCTTTCGCTTCCACTGCACGTTTTTTGGCAGTCTTACCCTCGCCGCGTAGCTTACGACTTGTCTCGACTAATTCAAAATCAATTTGTCGATCATCTAAATTAACCGATAGCACTTTAACCTTGACGGCATCACCCAATCGATAAATATGCCCAAAAGATTCACCAATTAATCGTTGACCAATAGGATCAAATTGATAGTAATCGTTCGCCAATGTCGAAATATGTACAAGGCCATCAATATGGAGTTCAGTTAATCGAACAAAGAAGCCAAAACCGGTGACATTAGCAATCACCCCTTCTAACTCTTCTCCCACATGATCTTGCATATACTCACATTTAAGCCAATCAGACACTTCACGAGTCGCATCATCTGCCCGACGCTCGGTCGTCGAGCATTGTTCGCCGTAGTAATCCATGTCATCAAAGGAGTAATGATATCCCCCTGTAGGTGTCCAACGATCTTGATTACGCCCTTCTTGTTTCGCTATCAAATACTTAATCGCACGGTGAAGCAGCAAGTCTGGGTAGCGGCGAATCGGTGACGTAAAATGCGCATAACGTTTCAGTGCTAAACCAAAGTGGCCCGCATTATCAGCGTTGTATACCGCTTGTTTCATTGAACGAAGCAGCATGGTTTGAATCAATTCTTTATCCTGCCGTTCACCAATTTGCTTTATTAAACTGGCGTAATCCGTTGGAGAGGGTTCAAGACCACCGCCCAAATCTAAGCCAAGTTCGCCTAAGAAGTCTCTAAAGCCCATTAAGCGTTCTTCACCCGGAGACTCGTGAACTCGGAAAAGAGCAGGCTCTTTGGCTTTTTCAACCAAAGAAGCCGAGGCAATATTGGCCATGATCATACATTCTTCAATCAGCTTATGGGCCTCATTACGAATGACAGGTTCAATGCTCTCGATCTTACGTTGAGCATTAAAGATAAATTTGGTCTCAACAGTTTCAAACTCAATCGCCCCTCGCTGATCTCTTGCCTCTTTGAGTACAAGATACATCTTATGGAGCTCTTCAAGGTGGGGAACGACCTCTTGATAACGCTCACGTAGCTCTTCATCCCCTTGCAAAATATCATGGACTTTGGTGTAGGTGAGCCGGGCATGTGAATTCATGACGGCTTCGTAGTGTTTATAACCCGAGAGCTTTCCGGTGTCTGAAATCGTCATTTCACAAACCATACACAGACGATCGACTTGGGGGTTAAGTGAGCACAGCCCGTTGGAAAGAACCTCTGGCAGCATAGGTACCACTTGTGAAGGGAAGTAAACCGAGTTGCCTCGATTAATCGCTTCTTTGTCTAGCGCACTATCAGGGCGAACATAGTAACTAACATCAGCAATCGCAACCCATAAGCGCCAACCTCCACCCTTTTTCGCTTCACAATACACTGCATCGTCAAAATCTCGCGCATCTTCGCCATCAATCGTTACCAAGGGTAAGTCACGTAAGTCTACACGCCCTTGTTTGGCTTCTTCAGGTACCTCTTCACTGAGGTTTTCAACCTGTTTAAGCACTTCACTAGGCCATTCATGAGGAATTTGGTGTGTACGAATAGCAATTTGGGTTTCCATACCCGGTGCCATATTTTCACCGAGCACTTCCACGACTTTCCCCATCATTCCTCGGCTGCGTGATCCACGATCGGTAATTTCAATCACCACCACATTGCCCATCCGAGCCCCTTCACGCAACTCATTAGGAATTAAAATATCTTTATGAATACGGGAATCGTCAGGAACAACATACGAATAACCATGCTCAAAGAAAAAGCGGCCGACGATCTGAGTGTTACGTTCTTCAAGAATACGAACCAAACGCCCTTCTTTTCTCCCGCGTTTATCAGTACCCGTTGGTTGAACTAAGACGAAATCACCATGAATCAGGGTACGCATTTGGTGGTGAGGCAGCTGGATATCGTTCTCTTTATTAAGGCTACCTTCTGGGCGAACCCAACCATGTCCATCTTTGTGCCCGATGACGGCCCCTTTCACCATTTCAAGTTTTTCAGGTAAGGCATAGCATTGACGGCGGGTAAAAACCAACTGCCCATCACGCTCCATCGCACGCAAGCGACGGCGCAAGCCTTCATATTGGTCTTCACCATTAAGCTCAAGCGCTTCAAATAAATCATTACGATTCATAGGCACATTGGCTTGAGTAAGAAATTCTAAAATGTATTCACGACTTGGGATGGGATTCTCGTAGTTATCGGCTTCTCGATCCGCAAACGGATCAGTATGGGTTGTATCAGACATAGGCAGACCTGCTTTTCTAGGAAGGTACATAAAGTATATCCTACTGTGTTCTTAAGCTTAATAGCTAATCCCAACCGGCAGAAGCGTAACAACTTTATGCATTACGTGACCGCTATCAAGTTGTCACAATAATCACAAGAAAGTTAGTCGTGTTGTATGATGACGAAATGTTGGAGAAAGTGGTAAAGCGAGCGCCAAAACGCTGAGTAGGAAATCATAAGATAGGCTTGAATATTTATTATCTAAATCTATCACTTACCACCAAGTTTTTGAGTGGGGTAAGCGATAGAATGATAGAGAAAGAGACCGTATTAAACAAGCGTTATTTACCAAAAGCTACCTCGACGCTTAGCGCGTGCAATAATATTTTCTGGCATTCGCAGCTCTAGCCCTTGTCTTAATAAGGCGATGCGATGATGAGTTCGTTGATCTGCCGTTACAGAGTTATATAGCCAGCGATAAGCATCTTCGTAATCTAACGGGCTGCCATGATCACGCAGCAATAACTCGGCTAACTGGATACGAGCATTCAAATTACCCATTGCTGCTGCTTCACGCAGATAAGGAATCGCACGTTCTTTATCCTGTTGGACTAAAGTCCCCCGAGAGTAGTAACGCCCAAGCTGTTCAAGTGCTGAGGGTAACCCTTGGTGAGCCGCATTTTCCATATAGTATAAGCCGAGTTCGACATCTTGGGCGACACAGACGCCCCAAGCCAGCATATCACCATAAAGAAACTCATAGGCAGGCAAGCTAATACGTGTCGCTCGAGCAACAATATCTTCAACCAACTGACAATTATCCGCTTTAACACGCGCTAAATGTTGATTTTGTTCAATCAGTTTGATTAGCTCAGCTTCAGAATAAATCGGCACGGGTTCTCCAACATCCGCCACATTGGCGTGGCTGAATGCAGAGTGTAATGCGAATAATAATGAAGTGGCTACCATACGTAACTTCATACATGCACTCTTGGTTAACTCCGATAGCCATAACAGTATAGCGCGAGAGTGCGCAAAGGCTCGGTTTGATTCCTATATCGGCCAACCGACAGCACTCTTTAGCGAAAATTACCTATCAGCGGCAATTTTTTGCCACTAAAAAATCACGGACGGTAACCCGTGATAAAAGCCAATAAAAAAGCCAACTCAAGAGTCAGCTTTTTATGTTAAGTGTTTAGAAAACGTTATTATACCGCGTATGGATGCACTTTAATGATGGTTTCATTTCGATCAGGACCCGTCGAGATAATATCGATAGGAACACCCGTTAATTCTTCAATACGTTTGATATAATTCAGAGCAGCTTGAGGAAGATCGGCCAATGATTTCGCACCAAAGGTATTTTCTGACCACCCCGGCATGGTTTCATAAATCGGGGTTACAGCTTCAAAAGCATCCGCCGCCATCGGTGATACTTGGGCCACTGAACCGTCTGGCATTTGATAACCCGTACAGATTTTTAGCTCTTCAAGCCCATCAAGCACGTCTAACTTGGTTAAGCAAAAGCCAGTGACTGAGTTGATTTGAATTGCACGGCGCATAGCGACCGCATCAAACCAACCACAACGGCGCTTACGACCTGTCGTTGCACCAAATTCATGGCCTTTAGTACCTAGATGGTTACCCACTTCGTCATCTAATTCCGTTGGGAACGGACCAGCACCAACACGAGTACAGTAAGCCTTAGCAATACCAAGAATATAACCTAAATGACGAGGGCCAAAACCTGAACCCGCAGCAACACCACCAGCCGTTGTATTAGAAGAAGTCACATAAGGATAGGTACCATGGTCGATATCAAGCAACGTCCCTTGCGCACCTTCAAACATGATTTTATCACCACGCTTACGAGCCGCATCTAACTCATCGGTCACGTCAATGACCAGAGAGGTTAATAGCTCGGCATAGCCTTCAACTTGAGCAAGCACATCATCATAACTGACGGGTTCTGCTTTATAGAAGTGCTCAAGCTGGAAGTTATGGAATTCCATCACTTCTTTCAGTTTTTCAGCGAACGCAACCATATTGAAAAGGTCACCCACTCGTAAACCACGGCGTGCCACTTTATCTTCATAAGCAGGGCCGATACCACGCCCCGTAGTACCGATGGCTTTTTTACCACGAGCAGCTTCGCGTGCTTGGTCAAGCGCAATATGGTAAGGAAGAATGAGTGGACAAGCTTCAGAAATGAAAAGACGTTCACGAACGGGAATACCACGCTCTTCAAGAGGCTTCATTTCATTGATAAGGGCATCCGGTGAAAGTACAACACCATTACCGATGATACATTTCACGTTATTACGGAGAATACCGGACGGAATTAAATGAAGAACGGTTTTTTCACCGTCGATAACCAGAGTATGCCCTGCGTTATGACCACCTTGGTAGCGAACGACATAGTTAGCATCTTCTGTTAAAAGGTCAACTATCTTACCTTTACCTTCGTCACCCCATTGGGTGCCTAGAACGACAACGTTATTTCCCATCTTTCCAAGTCTGATTGCTAGTTAAAAAGGGATTCTAGCACTGAATAAAAAAAAACGCTAATCACCAAAGTGATTAACGCTTTCTACATCAATATATTGCAGTTATTGATGTGTAATTAATGGGAGCCACAGCTTCCACCACCGCAGCAGCCATCTTTCTTACCATGATGATGTCCATGATCGTGACCTTCACCACCACAGCAACCACCTTCATGATCATGATCGTGGTCATGACCACAACCGCCTGATTGGTGGATATGCCCATGGGAAATTTCATCTTCTGTGGCTTCACGTAGAGAAACAACTTCAACGTCAAAAGTCAAAGTATGGCCAGCCAACATATGGTTACCATCCACCACAACTTCATCACCATCGACTTCGGTGATCTCTACAGGAATAGGACCTTGATCGGTATCGGCTAAGAAGCGCATACCAACCTCAATCTCATCAACACCTTGGAATACTTCCGCAGGAACACGTTGAACGAGTTCATCACTATGTTCACCGTAAGCATCTTCGGGAGCCACCGTTGCGCTGAATTTATCACCGACAACTTTGCCTTCTAATTCGCGTTCAAGGCCTGTGATTAGGTTGTTGTGACCATGTAAGTACTCCAGCGGGGCTTCCGCTGTGGATTGGTCTACCACAATGCCATCTTCGAGTTTTACTTGATAGGCAATGCTAACAACCACGTTTTTTTCAATTTTCATAACGGCTCCAAGGAGGTGGGGTTGGTTCTTCTCATCTCT
>JTFO01005056.1_pt1 | contig 10457 bp, 12 predicted proteins | sample 235411 | NCBI WGS metagenome assembly JTFO01 (sample SAMN03067590, study PRJNA260953) | activated sludge metagenome | biome: Sludge; feature: Wastewater; isolation source: CETP activated sludge from laboratory augmented bioreactor treating... | place: India:Gujarat | collected 2013-04
CCGAGCGTGTTGTACGTTTGGTAGGCCCAGGTGAGGGATTTGGAGAGGCGTTGATGTTCATGGGGCGCAATTACATTGTGACGGCCCAGACATTGGTGGATTCTCTGCTATTGCATATCAACCGCGACACTCTGATGGAGCAGTTGGGCAAAGGCAGTGACGTTGCTCGTCTGATGCTGGCTGGCTTAAGTGAGCGACTTTACCGTTTGATGGGAGAGCTGGAGGCTTATACCTTGCAAAATGGTGTGCAGCGTTTAGTCAGTTATCTTTTGCAAGAGTGGCCGGGCGAAGAAGGCGTGCCTTTCAAGATAGAGGTAGGCAAGTCTGTGATTGCTTCCCGCCTGAATCTAACCCCGGAGCATTTGTCACGTACTTTGCGTGATTTGATGGACCGGGATCTGATTCGGGTTCAGCGGCGTAATTTTACGATTCTGGACAGTGCGGCTTTGCGGCAATATGGTGCTCTGCCTGATATGCGCGGATAGCATGTAGGCTATTGCGGTAGCGCTGCCAGGCTGTCCAGAGATTCCACGACAAGATCGCAAAGGACAGTAGCAAGGCAGGTGCGGCTATCCACGTGAAAGATTCGATACCCAAGCTTGCACCGGTCCAAAGCGCCAGGCTTAGGCTATGCAAAGCCCAGTGAGCTCGGGCGGTGGATGCGGGGATGTAGTTGGCAGTCTTGGGGATGAAGCGCAAGAGGGCGCGTGTGTGCTCGGTATTATCGGTGTCCATGCTGACATGCTTTTGTGCCTCGCGCCAAAGCAGAAAGGGTACGATGGTATAGAGCATTCCACACACTACGGAACCTAAGGCTCCCATAATAAGCAACACTCCTATCGCCAGTTCTGTGTTGGAAGCGGCGGGGTTGTGAGTCCAGAAGTTCAGAAGTACAGCAATCAACAGGCTGCTTAAGGAGCTATACCAGAACAAGGTGCTGGCTCCTGCTGTTGGACGCTTGCGTTGCCAGAGCCGCGCCCAAGTGATCACTGCCCATAAACCGTAGCTTAGGAAGATCAGGTAGGTGACCAGATCACGCACAGGAAGCCAGGAGCCAGGCAAAGAGGCCAAGGCCCACTGCGCGATCAGCAACGCGCTGACAACCCAAGGTAGCCAACGCACCAAGGGGGCAGGGTAAAGCTCGGTGATTTGAAAAATGGGCAGCAACTGGAATGACATGGCAAGCAGTAGTAAGCCTGCCCAGGCGGCCAGACCCATCATCATGTGCAGGTTCAGTAGATTGGCGACGGCTTGTTCGCTTGCCAGCGCAACCAGCATGGCCAGTCCGGTCAAGACAGTCAGCAACAGCCCCAGCAAAGCCAGTCGGATAGGGGCGACGATCTCTTTGGCTCCGCGAAAGACGTCGCGCCGAGAGTGCCACAAGGCCAGCATGACCGTCAGCAGATAGCCTCCCAGAGCAAGAGCCAGGCAAATGCCCGCCAGCGTGTATGTCCAGCTTTGCCAGCTAAGGAAGCCCGTCATCAGGAGCAGTGTGCCGACGCTGAGCAAGCTCCAGAAAACCAGAGCCCGACCGCTTGATACCTGAATACGCACATTACAGGCCACCGCCAAAATATGCGTCAAAGAGGCAAACATGGCGCTGCCCACGATCCCCAAGGTCCAGGCGTGGGTCAAGGCTAAGGTAGCCGGGTGCCAGCGGGAGTTGAACAATTCCGGTCCGCTATAGAGCGCCAGCAAGGCAGCCAGCAGTCCAAAAAAAGGGACGTTCGCAAACAGGGGCAAGGTCAGGGACAAAGAGGGCGATTGATCCAGCGATAAAGCGCGTTGCATAGATTTAGTTCCTGCGGATGATGAGCCGAAAGCCGTTTTCTTGGTGTGTGCCTTGATACTTGAAGCCACTGCGCCGCAGAATTTCATATAAAGGGAAGGGCTCTCTATCCAGCCACATGAGCAAAGCCTGGGTGGGGGCCAGTTCGGCTAGGGCTTCCAGGCAATGCTCCATGGGCTCGGGTGCGGGCAGGCCGCGAGTATCCAGTGTGATCTCAGTCTGTGTCATCAAAACTCCAGCACGAAAGGCTTGAAAAGCATTGTGGACTATTCTGACCGCCGATGGCGCAGGCAAAGTGGGACTTGTTTGCCGAGGGTCAGGAGGTGGGAAGAATTTGATATGCGTTAAGGCCCCTTCATTTCAGAGCAGGCATAGTGGTGGTCTTGTCGAGCCAGGATTCGCCCTGGCCAGATTGCTGATCGGGGAATGTCATGAATACTGCGTCCACGGCTTTAGCCGCGTCCGATAACCCGCAGATGGAATTGGTTTGTCCTGCAGGCAGCCTGCCTGCCTTGAAAGCGGCGATTGATAACGGCGCCGATAGTGTTTACTTGGGGTTTCGGGATGCCACCAATGCCCGGAATTTCGCCGGGCTTAATTTTGATGCGCAGGCGATTGCACAAGGGATCGATTACGCACATCAGCGCGGCCGCAAGGTTTTGCTGGCTCTTAATACCTATCCGCAACCCAATGCCTGGCAGCAGTGGCGCGACGCGGTGGACCGGGCTGCCCAGGCTCAGGTCGATGCAGTCATCATGGCAGACCCTGGTTTGATGGCGTATGCCAGCCAGACACATCCTAATTTGCGCTTGCACTTGTCGGTGCAAGGCTCAGCCACCAACCCGGAAGCCATCAAGTATTACCACCAGAACTTTGGTATTCAGCGTGTGGTCTTGCCGCGTGTCTTGTCCATGGCCCAAGTGGAACAGGTCTGTGAGCAGGTCCCTGTTCAGGTTGAAGTTTTTGGTTTTGGCAGCTTGTGCGTGATGGTGGAGGGCCGTTGTGCCTTGTCCTCCTATGCCACCGGTGAATCGCCCAATACGCATGGAGTCTGTTCTCCCGCCGGGCATGTGCGTTGGGAACAAACTGATCAGGGCCTGGAATCACGTTTGAATGGTGTGTTGATCGACCGTTATCAGGATGGCGAGAACGCGGCTTACCCTACTTTATGCAAAGGGCGCTTTGATGTGGCGGGCGAAAACTATTACGCCCTGGAAGAGCCCACCAGTCTGAATACCTTGTCCTTGTTGCCACAGTTGCTGGCGGCGGGTGTTAGCGCAATCAAGATTGAAGGCCGACAGCGCAGCCCGGCTTATGTGGCTCAAGTTACCCAGGTTTGGCGTCAAGCCATTGACTCGGCCAAATCCACGCCAGCCCGTTATTCCGTTCATCCAGCCTGGATGGGGGCTTTGAACAAATTGGCCGAAGGGCAGCAACATACGCTGGGTGCCTATTCTCGGCCCTGGAAGTAGAGCATGGGAGGCTCAAACATGAAATTATCTTTAGGCCCCTTGCAGTACTACTGGTCCCGTGTTGCCACCATGCAGTTTTATGAGTCGGCCTGTGATTGGCCGGTAGAGGTGGTGTATCTGGGCGAAACCGTATGTTCACGCCGTCACGAGCTACGACTGGATGATTGGCTGGATATTGCCCAGATGCTGGCCCAGGCCGGCAAAGTGCCGGTTCTGTCCAGCCAGGTTCTGCTGGAGTCCGGGCGGGACGTGAATACGCTACGCAAGGTCACCGAGCAGGCCGATTATCTGGTCGAAGCCAATGATATGGGTGCAGTACGTTTGATGCAGGGCCGGGACTTTGTCGCCGGCCCTTTTTTGAATGTTTATAACGGGCCGGTGCTGGATTTGATTGCCTCTCAAGGCGCTGTGCGCTGGGTGATGCCCCTGGAAATGGGGCGTACGGGATTGGCACAACTGCAGCAAGACAGGCCTGCCGGTTTGGAAACCGAAGTCTTCGCCTTCGGGCGTTTACCTCTGGCTTTTTCGGCTCGTTGCTTTGCCGCACGTAACCGCAACTTGCCTAAGGATAATTGCCAGTACGTGTGCATGGACTATCCCGATGGCCTGTTGCTGGAAACCCGTGAAGGGCAGGGATTCTTGACGATCAACGGTATTCAGACTCAATCTGCCTGGGTGTACACCTTGCTGGAGCAGATACAGGATTTGCGCGACTTGGGTGTGGACATGCTGCGCTTGAGTCCGCAGTCTCAACATATGGATGCGGTGGTGCATTTGTTTAAGGATGTCGTGCAAGGACGTATCCAAGCGGCGGATGCCCACGAGGACATGCTGCCTTTACTGCCCGCTAAAGCCTGCAACGGTTTCTGGCATGGTCGTCCCGGTCTTGAATGGGTGGCGCCGGTGTCCGAGCGTTTTTAAGGGAAGGATGCAAGAGTGAATGAAATGACGACTCCTCGTTTGCCCGCTGTGGTGGCTGGTGTTTTAAGCCGCTTGCCGCCTTGGCCCGGCTCCCGCTTGTTTTGTACGGGTTTGAACGTGCTGATGCGTCCGCACTTGCCTGCTGATATTGCGGAGCGACTGGAAGGCCGGGCTTTACGCATACAAGTGGCGGATGCTGGTTTGGCGTTTGACTACACCTGGCGTCAGGGCGCTTTTTACCCTTTGTCTGCGTGCGCGCAGAGTCCGGACCTGATTCTGAAAGCAGATCTTTGGGCGTTTTATCAGCTTTTACAGCGGCAGGAAGATCCGGATACCTTGTTCTTCAATCGACGTTTATCGATTGAAGGTGATACGGAGCTGGGCCTGATGGTGAAAAACACCCTGGACGCCTTGGACCCCGACATTCTGCATCCGCGTGCGGTGATTAAGCAGGGGAAAGCGGCTTTACAGGATGTGCTGCGCCGCCCGATTCGTACGCCTGCCTCTTCATAACTCTCTCTTAAGAGCGCCGCACTTCAAAATGCGGAAACAGCTTCTGCAGGTTTTGCAAGACCTCTGTTCCTGGGTAGGCCTGAGAGGCCTGCCCAGTTTCATTCAGGAAATCATCATTACAGCCTTGCTTGCGGAAAATCTGTACGGCATAGCGCTGTACGCCCAAATCATGCAAGTGTTGCCCCAAAGCCAGTACCGATACTGGACTATGCAGCTGGGGGTGAATGGTGCTGCGGCATTCAAACAGGACATCCTCGTTTAGCAGCAACTGCAAGCTGCGTAGCGGCGCCGCCGCACTATTACTGCGTTGCGTGATGGCGTCGTAGTGTTGAAACTCGGCTTTGATATCCAGACCTATCCAGTCTACCCACGGCAGGACTTCCAGCAACCTGGCTGGATGTGTGCCTGCTGTGTGTAAACCGATTTTGAAACTTAGTCTACGCACTGCGCGTATGGCGGAACCCAGGGCTGGGTCCAGTGTGGGTTCGCCACCGCTAAAGACCACAGCATCCAGCAGGCCGACGCGGCGATTCAGAAAATCCAGCAAGGCGTTCCAATCAATAGCACTGTTTGGCCTGCGGTCTTGCAAGTGAGGGTTATGGCAGTAGCCACAGCGCCAGGGACAGCCTTGCACAAAGATGACAGCGGCTAACTGGCCGGGGTAATCCGTAGCCGAGAAAGGGGTACAGCCGCCCACTTTCAATGCCTCTTTGCGAGCAGGCTTGGCCGGGTAAAGATGGCGCGTGGCGTAAATCATGTCACTTAACCAGATTTTTACAGATTGGGGCCAGTGCTGCTTACAGAGGCGCTGGCTTCGGTGAAGTAGCGGCGCTCATGAAATTCGCCTTGCTTGCCAATATTGAAGGATGACATGGGGCGGTGATAGCCCATGACGCGTGTCCAGATTTCGCAGGGCTGGCGTTCGCAATCTTCAAGAGTGATGGTGTCGGTGTTCATGAGTAACTCCCTGGATAAAAAAGGCCGTCACGCTAAGCGGATGTGACTAGCCGAGGTGTGTGCCAAGAGGCGGGTTGTGTAGATACATGCTGAGGAAAGTGAAGAATCTGGCTTTCGCTGAGCTAAGTGGGTTGGGTTTAGCTGGTCTTGGCAAAAAGGATCTGTTCGAAGAGATCGGATTTAATGGATTGGTGTCGGTGTCGGTGTCGGTGTCGGTGTCGGTGTCGGTGTCGGTGTCGGTGTCGGTGTTGCTGCCTGCGACCGCATTGAGGTTTCCGCGCCCGCGTCGTTTTGAGCGTCAGTTTCGACCCTGGCCTGAGCTATCTTGTTAGCCAGCAATTCGCTGTCGCAATGCGGGCAAAACTCATGTTTTCCAGACAGATAGCCATGTTTAGGGCAGATGGAAAAAGTAGGTGTGACGGTGATGTAGGGTAAGGAAAAGCGGTTCAAGGCTCGTTGCACCAGATTACGGCAGGCATCGGTGCTGGACAGGGCCTCGGTCATGTACAGGTGCAGCACGGTGCCGCCGGTGTATTTGCCTTGCAACTCGTCTTGTCGTTCCAATGCCTCGAAGGGGTCTTCGGTAAAGCCTACCGGCAACTGTGAGGAGTTGGTGTAGTAGGGCATGTGCTCGGTGCCTGCTTGCAGAATGTCGGGCCAGCGGGCGCGGTCCTCTTTGGCAAAGCGGTAGGTGGTGCCCTCGGCAGGGGTGGCTTCCAGGTTGTACAGGTGGCCGGTACTTTCCTGAAATTCCACCATGCGCGCCCGAATGTGATCCAGCAAACGCAGGGCAAAGCGGTGTCCCCACGGCGTGCAAAGATTCTGCTTGTCCTGGGTAAAGTTGCGGATCATCTCGTTAATGCCGTTCACTCCCAGTGTGGAGAAGTGATTACGCAAGGTGCCCAGATAGCGGCGTGTGTAGGGAAACAGCCCTTGGTCCATATGCTGCTGAATCACGGTACGCTTGATTTCCAGGCTGTCGCGGCCCATTTCCAGCAGTTCATCCAAGCGGGCAAACAGGCCTGCTTCATCACCTGGATACTGATACCCCAGGCGGGCGCAGTTCAGGGTGACCACTCCCAGGGAGCCGGTCTGTTCGGCAGAGCCAAACAAACCATTGCCGCGTTTGAGCAGCTCACGCAGATCCAGTTGCAGGCGGCAGCACATGGAGCGGATCATATTGGGTTCCAGTTCAGAGTTAATGAAGTTCTGGAAGTAGGGCAGGCCATATTTGGCTGTCATGGCAAACAGGCGCTCGGCATTGGGGCTGTGCCAGTCAAAATCCCGGGTGATGTTGTAGGTGGGGATCGGGAAGGTGAAGGCACGTCCCCGGGCATCGCCCTCGCTCATGACTTCGATATAGGCCTGGTTGATCATGTCCATCTCGGCTTGCAGCTCTCCGTAGCAAAACGGCATTTCTACGCCACCGATTTGCGGCACTTGCTCGCGCAAGTCTTCGGGACATACCCAGTCAAAGGTCAGATTGGTAAAGGGTGTTTGCGTACCCCAGCGCGAGGGTACGTTCAGGTTGTAGATCAGTTCCTGCATGCATTGGCGCACCTGCTTGTAGCTCAGACCGTCCTTGCGTATGAAGGGCGCCATATAGGTGTCAAAAGAGCTGAAAGCCTGGGCGCCAGCCCATTCGTTTTGCAGGGTGCCCAGAAAATTGACGACCTGGCCAACTGCACTGCTTAGATGCTGCGGTGGGCCGGATTCGATTTTTCCGGGTACGCCATTGAGCCCTTCATTCAGGAAAGTGCGCAAGGACCAGCCGGCGCAGTAGCCAGAGAGCATGTCCAGATCGTGGATATGCAGGTCGGCCTGACGGTGTGCCTGGCCGATGGCTTCGGGGTACACATGGCTGAGCCAGTAGTTGGCAATCATCTTGCCCGAGCTGTTCAGAATCAGTCCGCCCAGCGAGTAACCCTGGTTGGCATTGGCCTGGACGCGCCAGTCCTGGCGGTCCAGATATTCAGTAATGGAGCGGATGATATCCAGCTGAGCAGCTGGACGCGATGCGGTTTCCTGGGTAGCCATATTTTTCGCCAAAAACTATATGTAGTGATTTTTAGGATTTACGACACTATATATGGTGGTTTTTGGTGGGGCCAGACGATTGTCGCCTAGGCTTGATCTAGGTTAATTCTGTGCTTGAAGTGACAAGAGCAGCGATCTTGTCGGAAGGAGGTTGCAGGACGCGGCTTGCCCGTATCGTTCTGATGTGGAGGGTGTGTGACGGCGAGAAGGCCGGGCTCTCAAGCGCAAAGAGGTGGCTATGACCATGCCAAGCAAGCAGTTTATGTGGTTTGCGAGTAAGTAGCGCAAGAGCAGGCTTGCTCTTGTCGGTGCAATAACGCGTCAGTGCGCCTTATGGATGGGCGGCGTGCTTGCCAGTTATTGTGCGCCGTCTCTTTTTTTGGGGAGGCACAAAAATACCCGCTGCCTTTTCATAGGCCAGCGGGTACTTCTTGAATAGCGGGTTTAGTGCTTGAATCGTGCTTTTAGCGCAGTACACAGTGCCTGCTGATACTGGCTGACTTGCTCAAGCAGGCGTTCTTCGTGGGAAGCCCAGCCTTGTTTTTGTTCTTCTGTGCGTGCGGGGGCGGGCGACCAGGCCGAGTCCGGAAAGAAAGGGTCGTCCGTCCAGCGTGGGATGATGTGCCAGTGCAGATGCGGCACCTGATTCCCGAATTGGGCCAGATTGATCTTGGTGACTCCCAACTGCTCGCGTTGTGTCTGTTCAACTACATAGACCGCCGCCATAAGGTGCTGCCGCTGCGCGTCAGACAGATCTGTCATTTCAGCCACGTGATCTTGCCAGATCACCCGTGTATAGCCGGGAAACGGGCTGTCTGAGACAGCCAGCACCTGCAGCCCTGCACCCGACCATAACAATTGATCGGGTTTCAAGGCGCACAGAGGGCAAGCGGTGGAGCTCATGCAGGTTGACCGAAGAACAGGTTTTGCAGGGCGACGCCCGGATCAGGTTCACGCATGAAAGCTTCACCCACTAGGAAGGCTTGCACCTGGTTTTCACGCATCAGGGCCACGTCTTCAATAGTGTGGATACCGCTTTCGGTCACAACGCGTTTTTCGCTAGGAATGAAGGGCAGCAGGTCCAGGGTATTCTGAGTGCTGGTTTCAAAGGTGCGCAGATTACGGTTATTGATACCCAGCAGGCTGGTCTTCATTTGCAAGGCAATATCCAGCTCGGCGCGGTCATGCACTTCAACCAGTACGTCCATGCCCAGTTCGTGGGCCATTTCTTCGTATTCCATCAGTTGATCCTGCTCCAGCGCGGCGACGATCAGCAAGATGCAGTCGGCACCCATGGCACGGGCATGGATGATCTGGTAGGGGTCAATAATGAAATCTTTGCGTAGTACGGGCAGCGCGCACACGGCACGGGCCTGACGCAGGTGGTCGTAAGAACCCTGGAAATATTGAATATCGGTCAGCACCGACAGACAGGCCGCGCCGTGGGCGGCGTAGCTGGAAGCAATTTCCGTGGGGTTGAAGTCGGCACGGATCACACCCTTGGACGGGGAGGCTTTTTTGACTTCCGCAATAATGGCAGGCTTGCCTTGAGCAATTTTGTCTTCAATGGCGCTGGCAAAGCCGCGCAGGTCGTTCCGGTTCTTCGCTTCGCGCAGCAGATCGGACTCGCTACGCAGTTGGCGGGCGGTGACGACTTCAGCTCTTTTGGTGTCGAGGATCTTGGCCAGAATGTCGTTCATGGATGTAAATTCCTTGTATAGGCACGGAATTGTTCGAGTTTTTCGCGTGCGGCACCGTTGGCAATGGCCTCAAAAGCCATGCGCAGGCCTTGTTCAATGGAGTCAGCGTGGTTGGCGGCATAGATGGCCAAACCAGCGTTGAGGCCCACGATATCACGAGCCGTCCCCTCTTGGTTATTGAGGGCTTCCATAATCATGACGGCGGATTCCTCTTTGCTGGAGACGCGAATGCTGCGGTTGGAGGTCATCGCCATACCAAAGTCTTCGGGGTGAATTTCGTATTCACTCACTTGGCCGTCTTTCAGTTCGCCTACCAGGGTGGCCGCACCCAGAGAGGCTTCATCCATGCCGTCCTTGCCGTGTACGATCAATACGTGTTTGGCGCCCAGGCGTTGCATGACGCGGACCTGAATCCCCACCAGGTCGGGATGAAAGACACCCATCAGCTGGTTGGTTGCTCCGGCTGGGTTGGTTAACGGCCCCAGAATATTGAAAATGGTGCGCACGCCCAGTTCTTTGCGCACGGCGGCCACGTTTTTCATGGCTCCGTGGTGAGCAGGGGCAAACATAAAGCCGATATTGGTGTCGGCAATACTTTGCGCCACTTGCTCGGGCGAGAAAGTCAGGTTCACCCCCAAGGCCTCCAGCACGTCAGCACTACCCGAGGAGGAGGACGCGCTGCGGTTGCCGTGTTTGGCCACTTTCACCCCGACGGAGGCGGCCACAAACATAGCGGCAGTGGAGATATTGAAGGTATTGGAGCCGTCGCCACCTGTCCCGCACATGTCCAGCAGTTCGTCTGGGTTCGGTGTAATGACGGGGGTGGCAAATTCGCGCATCACCTGGGCGGCGGCAGAAATCTCACCGACGCTTTCTTTTTTTACGCGCAGGCCCATCAGCAAGGCAGCCGAGATCTGGGGCGACATTTCGCCGCGCATCAGCATGCGCATCAGATGCAGCATTTCGTCGTGGAAGATTTCCCGGTGTTCGATACAGCGCACCAGTGCTTCGGTAGGAGTGATGGTGTTCATGATATTAGAGGTCCAGAAAGTTCTTCAGTAAGGCGTG
>JTFO01006682.1_pt1 | contig 10432 bp, 10 predicted proteins | sample 235411 | NCBI WGS metagenome assembly JTFO01 (sample SAMN03067590, study PRJNA260953) | activated sludge metagenome | biome: Sludge; feature: Wastewater; isolation source: CETP activated sludge from laboratory augmented bioreactor treating... | place: India:Gujarat | collected 2013-04
GCTGAAAGACTTCATCAAGGTCAGAGTTAGGGAAAACGCCGCTCTGGTTAATCATGATTCGGCCCGCTCGGTTGTTATGGTCGATTTCAACCTCTTTGCTGCCGTACAAGCTGCCATTCTGGCGGTAGGTGTAGATATGCAGGCTTTCAACTGGCGAAAGCGTGTCATAGATGCCCGATACCAGAAGGCTGATGCCTTCATGTCTTGTGATACCCATTTTCCAAACAGACCCGGTTATCACAGAGCCATCAAGTTCACCGGACCCCATGCCATCGGCCTGCGCTTCAAATCGGCTTATAACGGGCGGGGTGGTATCAATCGTGAAGGGCTGCTCGCTTTCATGGATCACGCTACCCGAGGCGGTCTGGATCTTAACCCGAGCAACATACTGGCCATCGGTCAACGCATCAACATTGAAGGCATGCCCATAGTAGGAGCCATTGTTGAAAGTGAACCGATCATTCGCGCCAATCAGGGCGCTGCGCTGGTTGTAGATGACGCCGCCGGCAGCACGGGCGACTGTCAGGTCAATGCGCCGGTCAATACCGGAGGATACAAAGAAACGCATCATTCCGTTTTTAGGGTTCAGGTACGGCGTAGCGGCGCTTTCGGAGCGAGCGTTATTCGCGGTGTCGGTAAAGGTATAACCGACCACGTCTGCGTGAGCGTGCGAGAATGCGCCGGCGGAAAGCACAGCGGCCGCCAGTCCTTTCGCAAATCGACTTCGGATCATGTCCTGTATCCCCTTAATTCGGAATGAGCGGGCTCTCACTGCCCGGCTGAATTGTAGGCATGCAAATACGTTATTGGAGTGAGGATATTATAGACTGCTGGTTTGGGTCTTTACCAGAATCCGACCCGGATTCACAAGGGGCGGCGGTGTTTTATTTTGATGCGCAGCCCTTAATTGCTATTATGGTTTATAGCAACAAACGCTTGGAGCCTTATCTGATGGAAACAAAGAACACAACGCTATCCGCCTTGTCAGCCATTGCGTTTTGCGCATGGGCAAAAGGGAAGGGATATGACCCCGTTTTCAGGCTGATTGGTGACCCGGAGCGCCCCGATGTAATTCATAGCGTTAATGAGCTGGAGGAAGGGGATGTCGAGGTTGTGCCCTGTTATGACGTAAATGCATCGAACAGAGACTATGCTGTTGTGTTTGATCAGGATTGCCTGGTGGTCTACGACGATACAGGGGCTGAGTCGCATCGCTTTCCAGCAACCGCAATTGTCACTCATATCGCCTATAAGGCCGGTACTGATGAGTGCGTACTATCCACCTCCAGCGAGAGCTTTTGCCTGATTGATAACGAACTGATCGGCGATACCAGCGAGCCATTAGAGCCGAAGGATCATGCTTGCTCAAATAGCGTAAAGCGGCGAGGGCATTTGAAGATCATCAAATAATTGGGCTTGAGTTGAACGAGAGGGCTGGCCCTGCCACCCGGGCCAGCCAAAAACATGTTGTCACGTTAATGACGGGTCGTTAATATACGGGTTCTTCTGTTGATGCTTCTCTTTGATCTGTCCTTTTGACGATCTTTGAACATCAACTCCCTCGCACCTCCGGTGCACATGAAGTAGCTGGCTTCTTGAAACAGCAATCCCAAATGCTAGACCTCGGTTCAATACATCCGTATTGCAACCTTCCTTACCCTTAATCTGTCTTGCACACCTATTGGCATCCACTGCAATTGCGTGCGCGAAATTTGGAGAAATACCATGACTTTGACTATCAATACACCTGCCACTGCGACTGTTCACTTTGGCCAGGCTTCCATGCCGGATACGCTTTTCAAAGCGATTCGTCTGGATTATGTGTTTGCAAACATCGCATCCGAGTTCGAACTTGTGATGTGGTACCACCGCGAAACCGGTGCTCGTGCAAACTACGAAAAGCGGACTGAGCTGACTGACTTTTGGCGTACCAATGGCTTTCAGAATCATCCCGAATGGCGCGCGGTTCCTTCCCGGATCGTACGTGAATACATGACAGCCTTCTTGAGCAAAGAAGCTGCCTATGCATTCTCAGCCGCCAATCCCGATATCGATATGGTCATCGAGCCCGTAGCCCTTGTGGATGCGTCTGCTGATCTGATCAAGGAAGCGGTTGCCAATACAAAAGCAGCCTGATCCTATGAAATTAAACCCGGCACCTCTCTTCGGAGAAGGCCGGGTTTTTTGGTGTGTAGATCCGGTACTTACCGATCTGCTCGACAGCCCGCTTACAGGCGGGAAAACCCCAAGTGGAGCTCGGTAGGCACTAACAGCAAACCGATAGCCCGCGCGTACGCGGGAAAACTACTGTCAGATCTAATATCTTTGCCATCTCTGACCCGATAGCCCGCGTACACGCGGGAAAACCAAACCTCAAACGATATTGATATTTTCTAGTCTCCGATAGCCCGCGCACACGCGGGAAAACCATCGTTTTTGCACAACGCTGCTCACAACGGAGCCGATAGCCCGCGCACACGCGGGAAAACCCGTCATCATGATCTCAGATCAGACGATTGACCACCGATAGCCCGCGCACACGCGGGAAAACCTGATCCAGGCCGAGCGGTTTCAACCAGTCATCGATAGCCCGCGCGTACGCGGGAAAACCATGTTTACACTTCAACTGCCATTCATACCGCACCGACAGCCCGCGCACACGCGGGAAAACCTCTTTACGCAACCTTATGTTTCGACTGAACATTTTAGTAAAAAAGTCTTACACCGCCTTCTTGAAATCGTAACCCTTTGCGCCAGCATTGAAAGCCTTTATTGCGTTTTCAAGCTGCTTACCCTCAACCACAAAGCCTGTATTGGAAAGCGCAATTCGCCCCAGCTCTACAGGCGCGTCAGCATCTTCGGGCCATGTCGTCACTGTCCACTGGGCTTCAATCACGCCGCAGTTGTGGGCTTTATGGCCTCCAAGCTGAGGTTCGCGCGCAAACTCACGCAGGGTCAGCAAAAAAAGACCCAGCTCCTCTTCCGAGGCAGCCCTGAGATTCATGTGATGTTTAAGCTCTGCGCCAGCTTTGAACGCTTCATACTGATCAAGCGGGCGACGAATGCTTTCTACCGGCCCTGACTTTTCCTGCTTGCGAGACTTTATCCGCTCCTCGATCGCTTTGATTTGCTGATTGTAATCGCTTCGTTCTTCCTCTGTTGCCCCGCGAATCAGCTTCTTCAGTCCGGCGATCTCTTTTTTCAGCTCGGCCACATCAGCAGATGACTCCGCTTGCTCCAAGAGGATTGCTTCAAGTCGATCGCTGTCGCCAGGCTGAAGCTCATCCAGAAGGCGTGCATCTCGCTCAAACATAATGGTGCGGGCGCCACCCCCGAACATACCCCAGCACTGCTCCTTCCCGGTCGGGATGCCGTGGCCTACCGCGAGGCGGGACTCAAGCCCCCAGCGACCAAAGATCGACAACATGGGATTCACGGCACGCAGGCTTTCGCCCATATCCGTTTCACCCATGCCATTTTCACCGTCGAGCTGTTTTGCGCTGTCAACGCCCTGGGCCAGCATGAAGTGGTCATCCAACGAAAACGGGTGCTCCAGTCCGGTTTGGATTTTGGCCATGCGAAGTGCGACACGATGAGCTGCGTTGCGCAAAGCTCCTCGGATGGAGCTGGCGGGAAAATAGGGCTCAACGTCATCCCGGAAGGCGCCGTTACGGGGCAGGCGATGCCCTCGCGCACCTTGAGCGGCTTCCTTGATTGTGACGGTCAACGGCTCAATGCAGGTGATGGATCCGGTAAATTTGTAACTCTGTTTTGCCTTAGGCATAAATATTCTCCGGTATAGGGTTACGCCGTCATGGCGGCTGTGTTCGTAATAATGCGGACGCGCTCAGGTGCTATCACTGGTACGCGATCACCGGTGTAGTAGGGCGGGCACAAGCGGTTATGCGTGCGCAGGCCAGTTACGCCCAGCGATCTGGCCAGCTTCTCGGGCAAACATCGATTAGGGGCTCCATCCGGCAGAGCGAGGCTTATATCGGTATCCAGAGGTATCAGGTGGATTTCACCAATGGCGCCAGCCCCTGCATTACCTGCGTCGTATCCGACCCCCATCAGGTAGTGCTCAAAAAGCTCAAGGATTCGACTGCCATCGCCCATCCCCTCAAATACAACAAAGGGGCACGCATACGCCTCACGCTCCGTCATGCGGTTCTTGTGCGGACCTCCGGTTGTCACGACGCGAGGGTAGGGTGCAGCGGCTCGTTTGCCAAACGGCGCATAGAATTCTGATAAGAGCTTCCGCCTGGCCATAGAGTCGCTACGCACGTAGCGTGCAACAGTCAGCCCGCGCGACTTATCCTTGCCATTCTCGTAGGCTGCACTCACGCCGAATCGCATCGCGCTAGCGTGGTAGACGCCTGACTCATGGCATTTCAACAGCCTATCCATCACCGCCAATCGTTCAGAGGGGTGGTGATTGGGCAGATGGGTCTCCAGCACCGAGTACAGAACACCATCCAGGGATGGTGCAAAGTCGGACAAAACAATCGGCGCCTGGAGCTGCATAATCAACCGAAAGGGCTGATGACAGAAGGGCCTGGGCGGATTCACCATATCTCGATCTCCTCAAGCACAGGGCTTCCTTTCAAGATGGAGGCCTTTTGGTATTGCGGCCAAAAACGCCTGGGTATTGCGGCCCGGAGCGGGGCATGCAGGCTGCCGATGGCATCAAAACAGGGAAAGCGAGGATCCATGATATGCACATCCACGCAATCATCCGCATCCCGGATACCCCGGCCAATTGACTGCTTGGTGAGCCGTACTGCTGTGCTCAGGTTCATGGTGTAGCGAGATTGACGGACAAGCGAGAGGGGGCTTTGAACATCCGGATGAGTTGCTTCGATGTAACTGGCCAGCTCGTTCTCACCATGCTCATCTCGCGGCTGGTACGGAATTCGGGTCAGTACGACATGCTTCAGAAGCTGGCTGCCATCATCATTGCGCAAATCCATGCCGGCCTTTCCGGTTGCTGTAATCAGTATCGGATCCGAACCCTCCTGGTAGCGCCGAATAACGGCTGCCATTTCCTCGCCTCGGGCATGCACGACCCCCATGCCAAGACTGTCTCGAATCATCTGTGATTCAGTATGGCTGCCGGTTAAGACCAGCACAGGGCCTTCCAGGGTTCGCAGATGCTTGGTGACTTCATCAATCCAGTACGGATTTAACACGATGTCACCGCCGCCGCGCTGGAACGGAGCGGGGAAGTCAGGTCCGGCCAGCGTGAAATTCACATGACCAAAGGCTGTTGGAGAAAACTGCTTTATCAGGCCGGTATGCGTTGACGTAATACCAAGATCCCGGCGGAGCCATCGAGAGCCTTTTTGGGGATCATCCAGGGTTGAAAGCGTGCCGGATGTCAGCACGATCGATTGGTAATTCCGGACAGCGTATTGCTCAAAGATGCGCGACATGTAGGGGTTAATGAATACGATAGCGGGCTCTTTGCGCAGGGGCGAAACACCCGCTCCCATACGACACAGATGGTGGTTTATGAGTGCATCAATGCGAGCTCGAAGGGATTGCGCCTCATCTTCTGAATACCCCCGTAGCGCGCGCGAGATATTCTGCAGCTGAGCCCGCAAGGCGGCCTGAATATGGGCGTTGCTATGAAAGACACGATCCTCCGCCATGCAGGCAACAACACTGGAGGCCTCATCGAGAATATCAATCAGGGGCTCCCAGGCAAACAAGGATGCCTCATGGAGCAGGTCTGTAAGGTTCAGCCGTATTTGCTGTCGATCGACAAGCAGGCTGTGAAGGAGATCAGCCTCATCCACAATGAGGTAGGTTGGGCGCCCCGCATCCGCTTCGGAGAAAAAGACATTACCGTGCAGGAGCATGTCGTTTACCAGCATGCTATGACTGCAGATAATCACATCGCCGGCCAGGGCTTTTTTCTTTATTTCAGCATACGGGCCTTCGGCGCTGTAGTGGGTCTGACAGATGCGATCCTGGGTCAGTCCGCAGGGCAGGGAGCCCCATTCGCTGATGTAGAGATCAATGGCCTCCGTCCAGTCCTTGAGTGCCTTTATTGCCTCGGCGTTGGAGCGAATCTGCTTAAGACTCAGCTCGCTCAGGGCACCTTCAAGACGACTACGTGAGATGAAGTTTTGTCGGCCAATCAGAAGCTCGCATCGAGGCTTGTAACCGGTTGCTTTCGCCACCATGTCCAGCGCGGCCGGCACATCTTTGTGGGCGAGCTGGCGCAGAAGTGCAATGGTGTTGGAGCTGATAATAACCCGTGGTTTCTGTTCATGCGGCTGCGCCATCTGCATCAGAGACGCAACGGAGTAGGCCAACGACTTCCCAACGCCCGTATCGGCCTGCAGCAGACTGATACGACCTTTCATTCCCAGGGCTTCTTGTACCGCCTCTGCGTAGTCTGATTGGACAGCCCGCACAGAGAAACCGTGGCCTGCCATCATCTCATTAAAGTGCATACTCAATTCTCCGCCTCCGCTTTCGACACAGCAATCTGGAGGGGTAAGCCAAAGCCGAAGGCGGTCTTGTGCCCGATACCGGTTACAAAAGCGGCCATCGCGCTATCAGGCTCTGAAACGGTTGCGTCAACGCTGACATGGGCCCCAGCCAGGAAAAACGGCTTGCACTGAGGCTTGCGCATATCGTATTTATCAACGCCTCGGACCTCTATTTGCTTTGCCTCCAGTCCTGCTCGGGCCAGTCGAGGCCGGATAACTTCCTCGGCAAGATCTTCGACAGGAAGAAGACGTGTTCTTCGGCCTTGATCGGTTTTTGTGCTGACACAGGGCAGGTACTGGAACTGAACGTGGTCGCCTTTTTCAAGGGATATTTCCAACTCGCGCTCATCCGGCAAGCCAATGGGCTGAAAAGACCGCAATAGCACAATGGACGAGAGCTCGTCGCGGGGGACCGCACGAAACCCGTATTGAGGTGCCGCCGTGGCTTCATGGCGCAACAGGGTGGCGGCGCCAGCTCCGAGATACTGTTCACGAATAAGGCTGTCGAGCGCGCGGTGCAGCGCGTGCAGGTTGCCTGATTCGGCAGTCACCACCATCGTGGTCTGGTAATAACGCATTGGATTAGGCCCGTATATTGCGAAGGAATGTGATTAAAGACAGTCTCTGGTGAGGATCGGTAGGCAGCAGGCGCGCTGCCTGAGTCAGACTTGGATGCTCACCCCAGACCTTGTTTGCCTCACGGGGTGTAAGGGTGCCGATGGCAAGTGCGCGCACTGTAGACTCAAACAGATCAACCTCTTTTTTGGGTAACCCTTCAAGGCGCGCATGAATATCCATAGCGGCGCGTGCATTAATCCGCTCAATCTGCTTATCACTGATTGCCAACAACTCCTTCGCTGTTTCACTGATCCGCAGGTTCGCGATCAGAGCCGGAGTGGTTTTGCCAAAGTCGGCGATGTAGAGCAACGGGAATCTCATGTTTTGGACAACCCACGGGATGCGCCGCCCTTTGGATGGAAGCAAGACTGTTTCAATTGCTGTCAGAAAGTGCTCTGGAAGCTTGTCGTAAACGCCTTTTGGCGGAAGAAGCACTGCTCGGCCGGAGTCAACTTCGATAGCTGCCGACACCCCCGGCCACATGCCGAACTTCTGCGATACCTGGTTACCCTTACCCCTGATGGACTCGACACCCATAATGGCGATGTCGCCGATGGAAAAGCTGTGGCAGGCAGGACAGCAGATGAACGGCTGCTTGTAGCTATCTTTGCCGACATATCCTTTACCGCCAAACTCACTGGAGGGGCGATTGCAGTAACTGCAGGGCGAGTCGGTCTCGACTGGCTCCGGCATGGCGGGAGCGACAATGGATGTCATGTGGTCGTACACGAGTTGAACAGGGTGCATCCTGTAGGATCTCACGCTAATAACATTTCCGCGCATTTTCACATAATTACACCCTCACAACAAAGCGTTTTTGACTGAGGATCCGCTTACATCTTTTGACCTGTTGCTGTATAGTGCAATAACAGGGCAGCTTGTTGCTCTATAAGGCAATAAGTAAGAGAGGGTTGATAGCTGAATGACGCGAGCACATCCACGTTGTGATGACACCTACGACATGTTCAGTAACGTGATGGATCCAAGTCAGATCAAAGCGCTTATCAAGGAGCGCGGTTGGACTCAGCGCGAGGTGGCCCTGTACTTCGATGTTCGTCACGAGTGGCTGAACCGAATCATCAATAACGCCGGTGGCGTTCGAGGTGAAAAGCACGACTGTATGTTTCGGGGTCTTCCTCAAAAAACCCCGGGCATCGTGCGGTGGCTGGAAGAAAAACGAAAGAGCAATAAGGCGCGAAAATAACAGATATCGGTCAATCAGACCGTATTAGGAGAAAATAATGACACACGCATCATTTGAAGATCTGGCGCTGGAGCAGGGCTGGGGAGACTTTAGCCAGGTAACCATCATGAAGCGCTTCATCGAAGAGAAGGGTCTTGCTGGTGAGCTGGGCGCTTTCGCGGCGCAGATTGCGGACGTTGAAAATGGCTTTGAGGGCGGCTTGTTTGGGCTGGTTCTGGCCGAGCTGGAGCGTAACCCCGGTGAAGGCAAGATCCCGTGCATCACCTTGGCCAACAAGACGCTGGATCCTGTGCTGGCGATGGATATCTTGAGCGAGGTGCGCGACCTGATCGGCGCTGTCACCGATGATGCGCCCAACTTGCGTATGATCCAGGAGGGTAGTGGCACTGCTGGCCCTGCAATCTGGCTGGAGAATCTGGATCAGGCCACCCGAGAGCGTATCAAAGCGGAGTTATCAGGCTTTGAGACTGTTGTGAATGATTACGATGTCTCGTTTGAGTTTATTCATTAATGCAGGGCACGGGCGGCATAAGCCGCCCGGTGTCTGATTCGCACGGAGGAAAAACGAATGGAATTTACGCTGGTCGACAAGGCTCGAATGAACATGTATCCGGAGGAGGATGACACAGGCGAGGTGTACCGCTGGATCGCGATATACCAGTCGGACGAGTGCCTGAGCGGTATCGAAGAGGCCGATATTGCGCACGAACTTCACTTGAGTCTTGAGCGACAAGGCATAGCGGTTGCCGGTGTTGAGTGCCAGCACGCCCATGACTGCTGCGGCAATTGGTATCCGGACGGGATATGAATACTCCGACGACTCATTTTGCTGTGCAAAATTGTATCGCGGTATCTTACGTTACGCTGCGCTTTGGAGGGCGGGAGCCGTCCAAAGCAGAGATAACGTGGCCGGTATTCTCGGCTTGGAGCCGGGGCTTTGGCCCGACTCCAACTGATCAGCCTCACGGCCTCTCAGGAAAAACTTAGCGGCAATGTTGTAGGTTGCGTTCAGATCGCAGTTGTACACTTTGCCGTTTTGGAACCTGCAGACTGAATAGTTCCCGTTGACACTGCGTGTCACCTCACCGCTGCCGTCGAAGGCATATTTGCTGGTGCCGCGCGCCGGCACGAACGCCATACGGCCTGAGTGCTCACGCCATTTCCATTGTGCGAACTCAACGATGCGGCGATGCAGCCAGGTATGGAACTTTTTGCGAAGGCCATAGCGGGGCGCTTTGGGTCGCCAGCCTTTCAGGTTCTCAAACACCAGTGTTGTCGCGCCCAGTGACGCGGCGAACTCGACGAGTTCACGCGTCATCTGATGCGCGCTGCCCCTGGCAATATTGAACCCCTTGCGGTACCACTTGGCGGCGAAGCCGCGTGACATCCGTTTGGTCTTTCTGGCCGCTCTGCGGATCAGCGCCAATCGCGTGTGCAAACGGTCTATGCCACGGGGGCGGCGAATGAACCGCCGTCCCAGTACAGTGCCGTCGGATCGCACAACGGATGCCGTGATCGATGTATTGATGCCAAGGTCCACGGCGCAGATGATCTCAGCATTTTTGGGACCCAGAGTGACGGTTTGCTCGAACGGAACTGCCAGCGAAGCCTGCTTGTCCGTGACGACCAGAAGCGGCGACGCCCGCTTCTGATATACGTCAGTCGCGCGCTTGCCGGTCTTCTTGATCGGAACCGTCTGCCACACCCAGTCGCCGTGTTTAAACACCTTGATTTCGGCCGCACTGAGGTCGTCGGCATACTTGATACATTGACCCTTATACAACGATGGGAAGCTGTTGCTGACCCCAAATACGGGTGGTTGCTCGTGCTTATGCCGACGATCCGTGGCGGCTTGCCACTGATCGTACCGGCTCAAAAACGAGCGTACCTGGCCTACAGCATCCATGATGGCGCTTCGACGCAGGTAACTGGGGAATTTATAGAACCGGTTTTGGAAGAGGCGGTACTTCACCGACGGCCTTTTGGTCGTCGGGTGGATAAGACCCTCCACCACCTTGATGACCTCATTACCGTTGAGGACGCCTAGAGTCGGCCAGTGCGCCATGCAGACCGATGACACGGCGCGCACGTAACGCTGGTACAGCGTGAC
>JTFO01006336.1_pt1 | contig 10411 bp, 14 predicted proteins | sample 235411 | NCBI WGS metagenome assembly JTFO01 (sample SAMN03067590, study PRJNA260953) | activated sludge metagenome | biome: Sludge; feature: Wastewater; isolation source: CETP activated sludge from laboratory augmented bioreactor treating... | place: India:Gujarat | collected 2013-04
ACTAAGGTGTGAGAGTTTCATATCTGCCTTGTACATGGTTATACAGAACCGCTGAATGATTGGAAAAGTTTCCTGTCATCGCTTGTCCTTGAGTTTTAAATTGTGGGCCAACCAGTTCAACTTGGCTGTCGGCCCAAAAGTCACGGCTATGGAGTTGAATATTCAACTTTGTTGTGGTGAGTCGATCAAAACCCGAATCGGGTAGCAGATTATTGGCTACCACTTCATCATAAAGGATTAAAACTTGATCTTTCGTTAGAATTCCACGTTTAGCCGTTAACTCCCATTCTTGGTTTGTGCCATCACGAAATACTTTAAGTACCGGATATTCAAAAGTGGTGCTACCACTGTTTGCATAATAATCAAGATGTTGTGAGGTGATTACATAGCTACGAACACCTTGTTGATTGTAAGAGACATTATCAAGTGACTGGCCACTGAACATGGGAAGCTCAAAGTTAGGGGCGACTTGAATTGCCGTACTTTGGTCTTTGTCCAATAGATAGTAGCCTGACCAAGCTGCAACGAAGAAAAGGCAGAGATAAAGAATACGAGACAAACTCATATACTCAGGCCTTTATGAAGATCCAGTTCATTGCGTGCTTGTAAAATTAAATCACACACTTCTCGCACCGCCCCATGGCCCCCTTTTATTTGGGTGACATAGTTGGCTCGCTGAGCTAACAAAGGGTGCCCATCGGCGACACAGACTTTGAGTGCTACCTTTTCCATCACGGGCCAATCAATTAAATCGTCACCAATATACCCTGTATACTCAGGTTGTATCGCCAGTTTTTGACAAATATCATAATAAGCGCTCAGTTTGTCATCTTGGCCTTGATAAATCAGTGAAATACCCAACGCTTTCATTCGATTCTCGACAATTTTCGATTGTCGGCCTGTAATGATGGCTACCTGGATACCTGCGTTCATCAGTGACTTTACCCCATACCCATCACGAGTGTGAAAGGTCTTTAACTCTTCCCCTTGATTGCCCATATAGATAAGGCCGTCAGAAAACACTCCATCGACATCACAAATTAATAACTGGATCTGTTGTGCTATATCCAGAATTGAGGCTTCAACTGGGCCGTAAAGTGTGTTTACCTGTTGGGACATTACATCACTCCTGCTTTTAGCAAGTCATGCATATTCAACGCACCGACTAACTTTTGGTTATCCACCAACATCAAGCCGCTAATACGTTTCTCTTGCATTAGATTTAATCCCTCGACAGCAAGAAGGTGAGGAGAGGCGACAATCGGGTGCTGTGTCATGACTTCTTGAATCGACGCTGTGTGGATATCAACCCGTTTATCTAAAATTCGGCGTAAATCACCATCGGTAAAAATTCCCAGCAAGTGATCATGTTCATCAACCACGGCGGTCATACCGAGCCCTTTTTGGCTGATTTCAAGCAGAGCGTCGCGGATTAAGGTTGTAGGTGACACTTTGGGCAACTCGTCTCTTTGGTGCATGATGTCAGAGAGTTTTAACAGTAGTTTGCGCCCGAGTGCACCACCGGGGTGTGAGAGGGCAAAATCTTCAGCGGTGAATCCTCTGGCTTGGAGTAAGGCGACCGCCAAAGCATCCCCCATGACTAGCGTCGCGGTGGTGCTGGTTGTGGGAGCCAAGCCAAGAGGGCATGCTTCTTTGGGTACCGTGATTTGCAGGTGAAGATCTGCCCATTTAGCCATATTGGATTGTGGGTTGCCCGTCATACTGATGATGCGATTATTTAACCGTTTAAGCACAGGAAATAGCGCTAGAATTTCAGATGATTCGCCTGAGTTAGAGATAGCTAAAACGATATCTCCCGCATCAATCATTCCTAAATCACCGTGTGAGGCTTCACCAGGATGAACAAAAAAAGCAGAGGTTCCAGTACTCGCTAATGTGGCCGCAATTTTTTTTCCGATATGCCCCGATTTACCAATCCCCATCACGACAACTTTACCCGTTTGATTGGCCAATATCATTTGGCACGCTTGGCAGAAGTTATCATTAAAATACTGGTCTAATTGTTGTAATCCGGCGATCTCGGTAGCCAGTACTTGCTGAGCTGCACCTCGATAGTCAAAGTTATCAAACATCTTTAACTCCTAAAAATAATTAAGCGGCCATATTCATCAGTAAATACCCTTGATAACCGAGGAACACGATAAACAAGATGGCACCTTCTAGGCGATTAATACTACGAGATTTACCCAAAGCCATGACAACCAACAGTAATGAGACGCCTAGCATGACCCAAAAATCCCGGCCCATGGCATTTTCGCTGAGCATGGAGGGGTTCAATATTCCAGGTAGCCCCATCACGGCTAAAATATTGAAGACATTGGAACCGATGATATTACCGACCGCCATATCATCTTCTCCCTTTAAGACGCCCGCTAAGGAGGCGGCGAGTTCAGGAAGGCTGGTTCCCACGGCAATAATGGTTAACCCGATCACCAAGTCACTCATGCCGAAGTATTTCGCTATAATGACCGAGTTATTCACTAGCATATTAGCGGCAAAAGGAAGAAGAATTAATCCGAAGACGACCCACATCACCGCTTTTTTATTGCTAACATCTTGAGGAATTTCAGATTCCCTTTCGGTTAATAAAATATCGCCTTTTTGTTGTTCTTTACGACTGATTCGTAGCATCGCAAGCAAAAAAATCACAAATAATACGAACAGTAACGTCCCTTCATAAAAACCGAGGTGGTTGTTCCACAGTAATACGCCAGCAATCAGCGTTACGATGATCATCAAAGGAAGCTCTCGACGCAATACGGTTGAGCTGATAGACAGAGGCTTAATCAATGCTGTAATGCCTAAGATCAAGGCGATATTAGCTATATTCGAACCCAATACGTTACCGACAGCCGTATCCGTCTTTCCGCTTAAGGCTGCTGTTGCCGAGACCATCATTTCTGGCGCAGAAGAACCCATTGCTAGAATGGTCATCCCTATCACTAAAGGTGAAATACCGATGTTTCTTGCTATTGCAGCGGCACCAAAAACCAGTTTATCGGCGCTCCATACCAGTAAAATGAGGCCAACTATGAGTAAGGCAACCGATTCGAGCATGACAATTCCTAGTTTGATGAAAAAACAGAATAAGTAACCGCTAATTTTGACGTGTTGATCACTAAAAGGGAAGTCGAAGATAGCATTTATTGTCTCATTTTCATGCATCCTTTTTGTGTGATGACGAAAATTCAATACCTTAAACCTTATCTTACACTTTGTTACGGAATTTCTAAGTAGCGGTTGGGAGCATAGAAAGAGGCTGAGGGGAGCCAGCCTCGGTTGACTTTGAGGTTGGGGCCTCATGGTATCAGCGGCGATCCGAGGCTAAGCAATTGAACAGTGCTTTTAATTTGGGATTAATCTGCTTATGATTGCTCATCTCCTAGATGGAAATCGACAATAGCGAATGGTGAATATGCCTGAAACCAATCTAGTCACTATTAATAACCTGACGTTTTCTCGTTCAAACCGAGTCATTTTTGATGACATTAGTTTGTGTATGCCAAAAGGGAAAATCACCGCTATCATGGGTCCTTCAGGGATCGGTAAAACGACCTTGCTGCGCCTGATTGGTGGGCAATTATTACCCGAGCAAGGTGAGATTTGGTTTGATGGTCAAAACATTCCTCGCTTAAGTCGGCGTCAGTTATATCAATCGCGTAAAAAAATGAGCATGCTTTTCCAGTCGGGGGCGCTTTTTACCGATCTCAATGTCTTTGATAACGTGGCCTTCCCTCTGCGCGAGCACACACAACTGAATGAATCGTTGATTAAAACCTTAGTCATGCTGAAATTAGAAGCGGTTGGGTTGCGAGGAGCTGCGCATCTAATGCCAAGTGAATTGTCGGGAGGGATGGCTCGTCGAGCCGCTTTAGCTCGTGCGATAGCACTGGATCCCGAGCTAATCATGTACGACGAACCCTTTGTGGGGCAAGACCCGATCACCATGGGCGTTTTGGTCGAACTCATTCGCAATCTTAATCAGGCTTTGGGGGTGACTTCTGTGGTGGTTTCCCATGATGTACCAGAAGTGATGAGTATTGCGGATTGGGTATATTTATTGGCCGATGGCAAAGTGATCGCCTCGGGCACGCCACAAGCATTGGAGCAGAACCGTGATCCTCGGGTTCAACAATTTTTATGTGGTCAAGCCGATGGTCCGGTCCCTTTCCGTTTTCCGGCTCAATCGATAGAAAAGGATCTATTTGATGTTGAATAGTGGAAAACAGTGGGTTACCCATTTTGGGCGGCGTTGTCTGGGCGTGAGTGAGTCTTTTGGGCGAGCAAGTCTAATGCTCGTTGGTGCAATAGCCGCTCGGCCAAGGCCCATTCAACATTTACCTTTGTTGATTAAGCAGCTATACAGTGTAGGTGTTCAATCTTTAGCGATTATTGTGGTCTCAGGCCTCTTTATTGGCATGGTGTTAAGTCTGCAAGGGTATGTGATTTTAGTTGATTATGGGGCTGAAACTAGCCTTGGTCAGATGGTGGCTTTATCACTATTGCGTGAATTAGGCCCGGTTGTGACCGCATTATTATTTGCGGGGCGAGCGGGATCGGCATTGACGGCTGAAATTGGTTTAATGAAAGCAACAGAACAAATTTCAAGTTTAGAGATGATGGCGGTTGATCCCTTAAAACGCATTATTGCTCCTCGTCTTTGGGCTGGTCTTATTTCAATGCCTCTTCTGGCCATGATTTTTATGGCGGTCGGCATTTGGGGCGGCCAGTTAGTGGGAGTGGAATGGAAGGGAATTGATCATGGTAGCTTCTGGTCAACCATGCAGTCTTCTGTTGAATTGGGTTCAGATATCGGTAACAGCTTGATCAAGTGTGTGGTGTTTGCCATTACTGTCACTTGGATTGCACTTTTTAATGGCTATGATGCCATTCCAACGTCGGAAGGCATTAGTCGAGCAACCACGCGTACCGTGGTGCATTCTTCTCTGGCAGTATTAGCGCTGGATTTTGTACTGACCGCATTGATGTTTGGGAATTAAACATGCAACAAACTCGTAAACTAGAATTTTGGGTAGGCAGTTTTGTGCTAGCAGGAATTTGCGCAATTCTGGTGATGATTTTTCAAGTCGCTGACGTGAAAGGACTCGGAGCCAACGATACTTATTCACTCACCGCAGAATTTGACAATATTGGTAACTTGAAAGTGCGATCTCCAGTGAAAGTCGGAGGTGTGGTTGTGGGAAGAGTGGTTGCGATCAATTTAGATCAACATCGGCTATTACCTCAAGTCACTTTAGCGATTGATAGTCGCTACAATCAATTTCCTGAGACATCGAGCCTTCAAATCCTAACGTCAGGATTGATTGGTGAGCAATATATCGGGTTTATGCCCGGATTTGTGTTTGACGATGAGCAGATGCTCAAAGATGGGGATCGTATCGAGGATACGAAGTCAGCTTTAGTCTTGGAAGATTTGATTGGTCAAGTCTTGTACAGTGTTGGTGGTGGAACCAGTAACAGTAAAGATGGAGAGTAACCATGTTGAAACGTTCGATGATACTAGTGATGACTCTTTTTTGGTCTTGGTTCACTACGGCACAAGTTGAAATAGATAAAACAAATCCGTATTTGATGATGAAAGAAGTGGCCCAGATTTCCTTTGATCGTCTCAAAGCGGATCAAGGGATCATCCGTGATAATCCAGAGCATTTGAAAGTGATCGTTGAAGATGAACTGATGCCTTATATTAATGAGCAATATGCAGCATTAAAGTTACTAGGCCCTCATCTTAAAGGGGCAAAACGAGAAGATGTGGGAACCTTTATTCAGGCTTTTCGAGCCTATTTAGTGACCAGTTATGCACAAGTGCTCACGCAGTATACGGATCAAGAAATTGTTTTTGGGCCAGAAGTTCCTCTCCCTGATGATCGTCGAATTGCTAGCATAAAGGTGGAAATTATTGATTCCCCTCGTCCTAACATCAACTTGGAATTTAAATTACGTAAAGAAAGAGAAGGTGATTGGAAAGCCTTTGATATGATTGCTGAGGGCATTAGTTTATTGTCAAGCAAGCAGTCTGAATGGAGTGGCAAAATTCGCCAAGAGGGGATTTTAGCCGTTGCAAAAGAGCTGCAATCTCTGGCAGATCAACCCATTCGTTTTGAGAGCAATCACTAATGAGTCATCCTCAGTGGCAGGCTATTAGCGCTGAATCCGTTATATTACGTGGAGCGTTAGACCGAGATACCGTCCCTCAATTGTGGCCTGTGATTCAATCATGGCGAGCCAGTGCTCCTCAATGTGATGTTTCTTTAGCCGACGTAGAACGCATTGACTCGGCGGGCATGGTGATGTTAATTCCTTTAATAGAGCATGCAAAAAGACAAAATTGTCATATAATGCTGAGCTTTGTGCCTCAACAATTGCGCACATTATTTCAGTTGAGCAATATTGAAACCATGATGGCTCAACATATTACTCACCAGCCGGAGTGAATTGTGGATAGCGCACAAGTACAACAAATATTAGAACAAGCACTCAACCTTCAAGAGCTTCACGTAAAAGGTGAAGGAAGCCACTATGAAGTCATCGCTATTGATGAAAGCTTCGAAAATATGAGCCGAGTGAAGAAACAACAGATGATCTATGCGCCTCTGATGGAATATATCCAGCGTAATGACATCCATGCTGTTTCAATCAAAACGTTCACTCCGCAAGAGTGGGCCCGCAATAAGAAGTTGATGTCGCTGTAAGGTTTTTTTAATGGAAAAGTTTCGAGTTATTGGGTCAGATTCCCCCCTTCAAGGTGAAGTGACTATTTCTGGTGCAAAAAACGCTGCACTGCCTATTTTATTTGCGTCTATTTTGGCGGAAGAACCCGTTGAAGTGGCTAATGTACCTCATCTACGCGATATTAATACGACGATGGAATTGCTTAAGCGTTTAGGCGCAAAAGTAGAACGTAATGGTTCCGTTCATGTCGATGCTAGCCAAATTGATCAATACTGTGCACCTTATGATTTAGTGAAAACAATGCGCGCTTCTATTTGGGCATTAGGTCCGCTGGTTGCGCGTTTCGGCCAAGGGCAAGTTTCTTTACCTGGCGGCTGTGCGATTGGCGCTCGTCCGGTTGATTTGCATATCCATGGTTTAGAGCAATTGGGTGCCTCCATTACTCTTGAAGATGGTTATGTCAAAGCGCAAGTGGATGGGCGTTTAAAAGGTGCGCATATCGTCATGGATAAAGTTAGCGTTGGGGCGACCATCACTATTATGTGTGCAGCGACCTTAGCGGAAGGCAAAACCATTTTAGATAATGCTGCGCGTGAACCTGAAATTGTCGATACGGCTGCGTTTCTTAATACGTTAGGGGCGAAGATTTCAGGTGCCGGAACCGACACCATTACCATTGAGGGTGTTGAACGTTTAGCGGGTGGGCGTCATGCTGTCGTTGCTGATCGTATTGAAACGGGGACCTTCTTAGTTGCCGCGGCCGTTTCTCATGGCAAAGTGGTTTGTCGTAATACCAAAGCCAGTTTACTTGAATCAGTACTGGCCAAACTGGAAGAAGCGGGAGCGTTGATCGAAACGGGTGAGGATTGGATAAGCCTCGATATGACAGGGCGAGAGCTTAAAGCCGTTTCGATTCGCACTGCCCCTCACCCAGGCTTTCCAACCGATATGCAGGCACAATTTACCTTATTGAATATGATTGCCAAAGGTGGTGGTGTGATCACGGAAACTATCTTTGAGAATCGTTTTATGCACGTGCCTGAGTTAATGCGTATGGGTGCAAAAGCTGAAATTGAAGGCAATACAGTGATTTGTGGTGATGTAGAATCACTCAGTGGAGCACAAGTGATGGCAACCGACTTACGCGCTTCGGCCAGTTTAGTCATTGCAGGTTGTATTGCTAAAGGTGAAACCATTGTGGATCGTATTTACCATATCGATCGTGGTTATGAACGTATCGAAGATAAGCTTTCCGCTTTGGGCGCTAGTATTGAGCGCATTCGAGAGTCAAGCTAAACTACTGAGCTCTCTGTGGGCCGAAATCCTAGGGTTTCGGCTTTTTTATTTAAGCGCTTCGGAGAATCTGAATGATTGCTTTAATTCGCATATTGGCAGTAATGTTGTTTGCTATCATTATGTTTATTTTTGGGTGTGGCTACTGTCTATTGAGCCCTCGCAACCCAAAGCATGTCTTTACCTTTGGCCGCATGTTTGCTGCCATGTCGAAAGTTTTTGGTATCACGTTGGAACTGCGCATCCCAGAAAATGCTTATCAACGAGGTCAAGCCATTTATATTGCGAACCATCAAAATACGTGGGACCTTTTTACTGTATCGGCGGCAGTCACACCCAAAGTGGTGACTGTGGGTAAGAAAAGCTTAGCTTGGATGCCACTGTTTGGTCAGTTGTATTGGTTGACGGGGAATATTTTGATTGATCGTGCCAATAAATCCAAAGCCAAAGGAACGATTGATCAAGTGGTTGACAGTATGAGAAAGAGTGATGTTTCCGTCTGGATGTTTCCGGAAGGAACACGTTCGCGTGGTCGAGGGTTATTGCCTTTTAAAGCTGGAGCTTTTCATGCAGCGATTGGCGCTCAAGTTCCTATTATTCCCATTGTGTGCAGCTCAACGGATCACCTAAAACTGAATCGATGGAATAATGGACACGTCATTGTGGAAATGCTTTCTCCGGTTAGTACAGAAGGGTTAAGCAAAGAGGATGTTCGTGCGCTTTCTCGACAGTGCCATCAGGATATGTTGGAGAAATTAACCGAGTTAGATGCTGAAGTCTCCATGCTTAATGGACCGAATGTGCATTCACATCAATAAATAAAAAAGGTTGCTTTTAAGCAACCTTTTTTATTGGAATATTTTTTATTGCCGTTATTTTCGGACCGCTATCGCTTCAATCTCAATGCCCACATCTTTTGGCAAGCGTGCCACTTCCACACAAGATCGAGCGGGGTAATGAGCGACATTATGCTCATCAAAAAATTGTCCATAGACTTGGTTGACGGTTGAAAAATCATTCAAATCTTTAACAAAGACCGTCATTTTGACGATATCACCCACTGTTAAACCGGAGGATTCAACCACGGCTTTGACATTCTCTAAAGATTGGCGCGCTTGAGCGGCAATACCTGTCGGAATATCGCCTGTCTCGGGGTTAACTGGGATCTGGCCTGAAGTGAGGACCATATTACCTAAATCGACACCTTGAACGTAAGGACCTATTGCAGCGGGTGCTGAGTCAGTATGCAGAACTTTTGTCATGCTGGTGATTCCATCTTGGTGATTGAAAAGAAGTTTTAGTGTGCCCTTAAAGGTGAATGAGGTAAAGAGACAATAAAGTAGAATCGGTGCAAACTTGTCACTCCCGATGTGGGATCACATCGGGAGTGAGGTTGAGTTTAGGCTTCGCGCTCTGTCACCACTTCACGTGAAAAGACCTTCTCGCAATATTTACATTTCAAGCGAATGTCGTTGTTTTTTTCAACAATGCAAAAGCTGCTTTCAACGGGCTCATTATGGGAAATACAGTTGCTGTTCGGGCAAGCAAAGACATTATTGATCTTTTCTGGCAACTCAAGGGCGAGCTTTTTAACGACTTGATAATCTTCAATTTGATTAACCGTAGCATGAGGAGCATACAAGGCTAATTTGTTGGCCTGATCTTCGCTGATAAAGACATTCTCAATTTTTAGCAAATCTTTATGCCCGAGAGCGGAAGAGGGCAGGTTTAACCCAATGGTTACTCTCTGGTTGCTGTTATGCATATCAAACAGTCTCAGCACTTTAATGCCGACTTTAGCGGGAATGTGGTCAATCACTGTACCATTCTTGATGGCTTCAACTTGCAGTTTGGTTTCTTTGTTCATCATAGGCTCCAATTACAGTGACTCATTTAACACAAGGGCGAGTAAGGCTTCACGGGCATAGACGCCATTTTCTGCTTGTTGAAAGAAGTACGCATGTGGCGTTTTATCGACATCGGTGGTGATTTCATCAACACGAGGAAGTGGGTGCAGCACTTTCATGTTGTCTCGAGCCTCTTCTAAGAGTGATGCTGTTAACACATAGGCAGATTTGATATGTGCATATTCTGATTCATCAAAACGTTCTTTCTGAACTCGGGTCATATACAGAATATCGAGTTCGGGAATGATACTTTCCATATCATTATGGCAACTGTATTGCAGGCCGGCTTCATCGAGTTCTTCACAAATATAATCAGGCATGGCCAGCGCTTCCGGTGCCACGAAGAAGAAGCGGTTATTATCAAATTTAGCTAAGGCTTGGGTTAACGAGTGAACCGTACGGCCGTATTTGAGATCGCCCACAAAGGCGATATTGAGATTATCTAAACGACCTTGGGTTTCAAATAAGGTAAAGAGATCAAGTAAGGTTTGTGTGGG
>JTFO01000604.1_pt1 | contig 10406 bp, 10 predicted proteins | sample 235411 | NCBI WGS metagenome assembly JTFO01 (sample SAMN03067590, study PRJNA260953) | activated sludge metagenome | biome: Sludge; feature: Wastewater; isolation source: CETP activated sludge from laboratory augmented bioreactor treating... | place: India:Gujarat | collected 2013-04
TTCAAACATAGGACTGGGTTCGCTTAAACTAGGTTATCGTGTGGTCTACGAATAAGAATAAAATGGCCACTTGAGGTACGCCCCGTACCGTTTTTCAGGAAATCCGGGACTTATGTCTGCAAGTATTGTATTTCACTTGCTCGCCGCACTGGCGTACATCGTGCTGTCGATCTCGCTATGGCGTCCGTTGACTCGCGGCAGCACCCGAACCGTACTGAACGCCCCTAGCCGGGTGGCTTTGCTCTGCGCCATCATTGTGCACGGAGCGGGCCTATTGCTGACGATTGTACTGCCCCAAGGGCTGCATCTGAGCTGGGCACTGGCCCTGTCGGCGGCAATCTGGCTGGGCATGGTGGTGTTCTGGTTCCAAAGCCTGTATCTGCGTCTGGACGGCCTGTTGCTCATTCTACTGCCTGCGGCCACAATCGTCAGCCTGCTGGCCATGGCCTTTCCCAATGGCCATATCGTCCACCATGCAGGCAATGAATGGCTACGCATCCACTTGCTGATTGCACTGGTCGCCTACGGGCTGAGCACCGTGGCCGCCCTGCACGCCGTCTTGATGACAGCGCTGGACCGCCAGTTGCACCGCCCTATTTTGCATCAGGAACAACGTGGTTTATTCAGCCGGGTGCTGGACACCATGCCGCCCCTGCTGGTGCAGGAAGAACTGCTGTTTCGCCTGATCCGCGTCTCTTTTGTCATTCTGACCTTCACGATCCTGAGCGGTGCCGCCGTCTCCATGGCAATAGACGGTAAATTTTTACCCGCTGACCATAAAACTGTCTTTACCTTACTATCCTGGGTTACATTTGGTGGCTTACTATGGGGCCGGAAACAGTATGGATGGCGGGGTCGCGTTGCTTTGCGCTGGACCTTGGCCGGTTTTGCCTTCCTGCTGCTGGCCTATACAGGCAGCCACTTTGTACTGGACGTCATCTTGCAACGAGGGAAAATTGGGTAAAGTCTTATTCTGGGTTGTCGCTATCCTGGTGGCCATGATCATTGCCCGCATCGTGTCACAAAACAAGGCCCGCAAACGCAACCCACCCAACCCGACCATGCGCCCGCCACGCAAACCAGGCAAGGCAGAAGAGATGGTTCGTTGCGCGCACTGTGGCATTTTTCTACCTCGCTCCGAAGCCCTGATGAGCAACCATCACACTTGGTGCAGCCTGGAACACGCCAAGCGCGGCCCGCGCAGTTAAGCTCATGGCCCGCATGCACCACGCCTATGACCTGGACCGCCAGGGCTGGCTTAAACCCCATGCCAATGTCCTGCGTGCCTTGTCACCCAATCAGGATGACCGCCCCGAGGGCGACACCCCAACCCTGCTGGTGCTGCACAATATCAGCCTGCCACCGCAAGAATTTGGCGGGCCGTATATCCGGGATTTCTTCCAGAACAAGCTGGATATCAGTGCACACCCCTGGTTCGAGAACATCCGGGACCTGAAGGTTTCAGCCCACTTTCTGATCCAGCGTACCGGCCACATCATCCAGTTTGTCCCTACTACCCGCCGCGCCTGGCACGCAGGTGTGTCGCGTTTTAAAGACCGCGAACGCTGCAACGACTTCTCTATTGGTATCGAGCTGGAAGGCAGCGATTTCGAGCCCTTTACTGAAGCGCAGTACCGGGAACTGTCCCGTTTGAGCCGCGCCTTGCGCATGCGCCATAACCTGAACGCAGTACGAGGCCACGAACATATCGCCCCAGGACGCAAGACAGATCCGGGGCCGTTCTTTGACTGGGAACGGGTAAAACGCGAGCACGGCTGGCCCAAAGAAACCTTGCCGGAACAAGAATTGGATCAGGGCCGATAAAGTACGTCGGGGCTGATATCGGCCAAAGCATTACAGCCGGTCAGTGCCATGGCCACTTCCAGCTCCGCCCGCAGAATATGCAATACATGGGCCACGCCAGCGGCTCCGGCAGTCGCCAAACCATAAATATAGGGACGGCCAATCATCACCGCCGTCGCCCCCAAAGCCAGAGCCTTGAGTACATCGGTACCGCGTCGAATACCGCCATCCATCAATACCGGCACCCTCTCCCCCACGACCTGACAAACCTGTGACAGGACGTCCACAGAGGCGGGAGCACCATCCAAAGTGCGCCCACCATGATTGGACACAACCATTCCGGCGACCCCTACATCAAGCGCTCGCTGAGCGTCACGGGGGCGCATGATTCCCTTGACCCAAACAGGCAAAGGACTGTGCTGCACCAGCCAGGCAAGATCATCCCAGGTGGGAGCACTATTTAATAGGCCACTGCCAAATAAAGGGCTGGTGCCTGCTGCACCTAAAACCGCCTGCTGCCTGGGAGCGCCCCGCAGATTCACGGCGTCCACACCCTCGGGCAAAGCAAACCCCGCACGCTGCTCCTGATTACGCGAGCCATTGACAGCAGCATCCACCGTCAACATCAAAGCGGCATAACCCGCTGCCTTGAGCCGTCCCAATAAATCCGACGTAAATGCGCGATCCGTTTGCCAATACCACTGTGCCCACAACGGGGCATGCGCCTGTGCGGCAATCTCTTCAAAGGAATGACTGGCCTGCATGCTGATTACGCTGGTCGCGCCCATCGCACCCGCGCCCAGCACACTGGCCAATTCACCTTCAGGATGAGCCAAGCACTGATAAGCCACGGGCGCCAGAAGAATCGGGTAGTCCATAGACTGCCCTTGCAGTGTCAAACGGGTGGAAGGCTGATCAAACTCACCTAGAGCAGCAGGCCATAAACCCCAGCGCCCGAAGCTGGCCAGGTTGTCTTGCACAGTAAACTCATCGGCCGCCCCTGCACTGAAATACGCCCAGTCCTGTGCGCGCATACGCACACGGGCATAGGGTTCGTAATCCCTCAGGCAGGCAATCTGGGCCGGAATATTACTGAGCGGGGGCAGCCGTTCTTGGGACATGATCAATCAAACTCCTAGCGATCAGACATCGCTCCATTCGCGCAGCAAATTATGATAAATCCCCGTCAGGCGCGACAGCTCCTGGGCATCTGCGTTCTGCTTGGCCAGTTGCTGAATGCTCTGATCCAGCTCCCACAGCAGTTTGCGTTGATGCGCATGACGCACCATGCTTTGCGTCCAGAAAAACGAGGCATAGCGTGTTCCTTTAGTCACCGGCTGTACACGATGCAAACTGGTCCCCGGATACACCACCATATGCCCTGCAGGCAGTTTGATGGACTGTGTTCCGTATACATCTTCGATGATCAGTTCCCCGCCCTCGTATTCGTCGGGGTCGCTAAAAAACAAGGTTGTGGAGACATCAGTACGCAGACGCTGTCCCGTGCCAGGAACCGTAAAAATCGCGTTATCGATGTGGTTGCCGTACTCCCCGCCGCCCTCGTAACGGTTAAAACGTGGTGGCAACATACGCAGGGGCAAGGCAGCGGCAATAAAGCCGCTGTGCTGACCCAATACATGCATTAAAAACTCCCCCATCTGCCTGGCGACGGCTGTATCAAGAGGCAATTGCAGATTGCGTTTGCTGTGCTGGGCCAGATAACCCGCCGTCGTGCGCCCATCTTCCCACTGTGCCTGCTCCAGGGCCTGGCGACAGTCATGCAACTGTTCAGCATTGAGCACATCGGGGATCGTAATCAGCATGGGGCACCTGCCAAAACAAAAGGAATACAAGGTAAAGCAAGAAACAGACAGGCCGCCCCAAAAGGCGGCCCATCTGAATTTACACGACAAAACGCAACTTACTCGAAGCGGTAAGAGGCATTGAACATGTAAGAGCGGCCTGGGCCAACGTTGGCAAAAAGGCCGACGTGGGAAGCATCATACATGCGCACATTGCTGATGTTGTTGACGTTGAACTGGAAAGATACGTTCTTGTTCAGGTCGTAGCGCGCCATTGCATCGTAGCGCCAGTAGGAAGGCAGCTTCAATTGATTGGCGTCATCCACAAAGCGTTTGCCCACAAACGTGGCACCTGCGCCCAAGGTCAGCTCGGGCATGACTTTGTAGGTCGTCCAGACGTTGAAGCTCTGCTTGGAGATGAACTTCATCTGCTTACCGTCAAAGACATTATTGCCGCTGCGATATTTCTTGATCTTGGGGTCCAGATAGGTGTAACCCGCCCATACATTCCAGTTCGGGGTAATTGCACCGGCCGCACCCAACTCCAGGCCACGTACACGGTTGCTGCCGCTCAAGGACACATCGCCAGTCAAAGGATCGGTAGAACGAGCATCTTTCTTGTCGGTCTGGAAAATGGCCGCTGTCAAAGACAACTTCTCGTCGGCCACGTCCCACTTTGTCCCCAACTCCCAGCTGTAGCTGCGCTCGGGCTTCAGGTCACGAATAGCGGCGCCACCTGCCGGGCCATCTGCACCACCGGCCTGACCCAGGTTCTCCCCTGTCGGGTTGGAAGAGGTGCCATAGCTCAGGTAGATAGAACCATTGCGCGCTGGCTTATAGACCACACCCAACTGATAGTTCCACATATCATCTTTGCGGGACTCCTGGGTATTGTCGACCTCAAAACGATCAAATCGCACGCCACCATTGACCGACCATTGCTCATTAAACGCAATGGTGTCAAAGATATACGCCGAGCGTGTCTTGATATCGCCTGCTTTGGTTTTGGAGCCATAGTTCAAGGAATAGCTGTAGCTGCGATTGGGATTCGGATTATAAAAAGAGTCCGTATCCGAGCCAGGCGTGCCCGTGATGCTTCGGTTGTAGATATCCTCCTTGCTGAACTCAAGCCCGGCTACCACATCATGTTTCAAGGTACCCGTTGTAAACGTACCGTATACGTCGGTTTGGTTCAGCAGGGACTCCGAACTGCGCCAGCGCGCCCGATCCGATCTTGTGAACAGCAAGCCCTCCCCCTCACTGGCGCACGCACCACCCGAATTGGCCTTGCAATTGTCAAACGACGGTCTGGTCATCAAGTAATGATTCAAGGTCTTGCCATAGCGCGTCACGTTGCGAACTGTGAAACGCTCATTAAGGTCATGCTCAATCTGTGCCGTGGCGGTATCTGCCGTATATTCACGAAAATCGACCTGATGACGACCGTAGAAATTGTCTCGGTCTGCTTCCAAGGGGGTCACACGATCCGGATTGGCCGCGTTCCGGAAGGGAAAGCCCAGGTCCGGCATATCTTTGTTTTCAAGATGCGAATACGACAAGGTCACACGTGTGGGGGTACCCAAACCAAAAGCAATGGAAGGAGCGATCCCCCAACGGTCGATTGTCACGCCATCACGACCTGCGACGTCACCCCCCATGCGCATCAGGTTCAAGCGGATTGCACCTGTGTCCGAAAAAGCATAATTGCCGTCTGCCGTCAGACGATATTGGTCCGACGTCCCGTAACCTGCTTCCACCTGGAAAAAGTCTTTCAGCTTGGGAGACTTGGTCACCAGATTCAGGCTACCGCCAGTGCCGCCACGGCCTGTATACGCCGAGCTGGGGCCCTTCAAGACTTCAACCGATTCCAGGTTGAAGGTCTCGTGCGAGCCACGGGAGTAATCACGCACACCGTCAATAAAAATATCGGTACTGGCCTCATAACCACGGATAAAAGGACGATCTCCCACGGGAGTGCCGCCTTCGCCCGAACCCAAAGTAATGCCGGGAGTGGTGCGCAACACGTCTTGCAGCGAGGTCGCACCACGATCCTTGATCACCTCCTCTGGAATCACGGTGATAGAGCGCGGTGTGTTGAGCAAAGTCTCAGAGAACTTCACCGATTGCGCTTTATGGGCCTGAAAGCCCTCAATGCCATTGGCATCTTCCGAGCCTTGAACTTTGATCGACTGCAACTCGGTCACGCCTGGATTGGCGGTTTGAGCGATCACAGGACTCGTCAGGGCGGCAAACAGGGCAGCAGACAAGACCGTCTCGGCAAAGCGACGAGGCGGCACAGAGGAAACGAACGACATTACCAGCTCCATATGGTAGGTATCACTTTTTCAAGGCTGTGCGATCAAAGCAGGGTTGATCGCGCGCATTAGCGGTGTTTCGATGCCTGATAAGTGCTTTTAATAGGAACCGTAATATTAATCATTCCTATTCTTAAGTCTATCCAAATATTACGATTTCCTTAAATTCAACTCAAAACCAGCGGGTTTTGGCCCACAGTGTCGTGTGCATGCATCGTATTACGATCAATTCTCATTAAGATAGACAAAAACCAAAAAATCGCTTAACACCCCTTTCCCTTTAACTACGCCCTTCTTCCATCAATGGTCTGTCAACACGCACAAAAAAGGCCTCTATCGTACACATCACGATAGAGGCCTATGTATTGGCAACTGACTCCACCTTCAGGCAGAGCCAGCAAGCTTCAGATTTACAGATTCAACAGCAAGCGATTCACACGTTTCACAAAGCTGGCGGGATCTTGCAAGGCGGCTCCCTCAGCCAGCATGGCTTGTTCCAACAACAACTGGGCCCACTGTTCAAAGGCTTCATCGTCAGCGGCCTGAACCTTGGCGATCAAAGCATGCTCCGGGTTGATTTCCAGGATTGGCTTAACTTCAGGGGCTTCCTGGCCAGCGGCTTGCAGCATGCGCAGCAAATGCGGGCTCAGTTCGTTGGCATCAACCACCACACAAGCGGGGGAATCGACCAGACGGGCCGTAATACGCACTTCCTTGACCTTCTCGCCCAGCGTGGCTTGCAAACGCTCGACCAGCGGCTTGAAGGTTTCAGCCACTTCGGCTTGGTGTTTCTTTTCTTGCTCGTCTGCCAGCGAATCCAGGTCCAGACCGCCCTTGGCCACGGACACCAGTTGCTTGCCTTCAAATTCGCGCAGATAGGACAGCATCCACTCGTCCACGCGGTCGGACATCAGCAGCACTTCGATGCCTTTCTTGCGGAATACTTCCAGATGCGGGCTGTTCGATGCAGCAGCAAAGGTGTCAGCGGTGACGTAGTAAATCTTGTCCTGCCCTTCTTTCATGCGACCGATATAGTCGTTCAGGGACACGGTCTGGGCCGAGCCTTCCTGATGCGTGGACGCAAAGCGCAGCAAGGCTGCAATACGAGCCTGATTGCCCATGTCTTCGCCGGTGCCTTCTTTCAGCACCTGACCAAACTGGCCCCAGAACTCGGCGTATTGCTCGGGCTGGTTCTCGGCCAGATCTTCCAGCAAGGACAGAATGCGCTTGGCGCTGCCTTCACGGATGGCACGGACATCACGGCTTTCTTGCAGAATTTCACGCGAGACGTTCAGCGGCAGGTCAGCCGAATCGATCACGCCACGCACAAAGCGCAAGTAGGCGGGCAACAGTTGGTCGGCGTCATCCATGATGAACACACGCTTGACGTACAGCTTTACGCCACGGCGGGCATCGCGGTCCCACAGATCAAAAGGAGCTTGCTTGGGAACGAACAGGAGCTGGGTGTATTCGCTACGGCCTTCGACCCGGTTATGTGTCCAGGCCAAAGGGTTCTCGTAATCGTGAGCGATGTGCTTGTAGAACTCCTGGTACTGCTCGTCGGTAATTTCCGACTTGGAGCGTGTCCACAAGGCGCTGGCCTGGTTCACGCTTTCCCATTCGTCCTGCGTGACTTGTTGCTGCTTCTCTTCGTCCCACTCTTCCTTGCGCATTTGCACCGGCAAGGAGATGTGGTCGGAGTAGCGACGCAGCACGTTGCGCAAACGCCAGCCGTCCAGGAAATCGTCCTCGCCTTCACGCAGATGCAAGGTGATGGTGGTGCCGCGCTCGGCTTTTTCAGCGGCGGCAATGGTGAACTCGCCTTCGCCGGAGGATTCCCACAGCACCGCTTCCTGATCCTCACCGGCGCGACGTGTCAGCACGGACACCTTGTCAGCCACGATAAAGGAAGAGTAAAAGCCCACGCCAAACTGACCAATAAGCTGAGTATCTTTTTGCTTGTCGCCCGTCAGTTGGGAAAAGAACTCTTTGGTGCCCGAGCGGGCAATAGTGCCCAGGTTGGCAATTGCCTCGTCACGCGACATGCCAATGCCGTTGTCGGAAATGGTGATCGTGCGCTGTTCTTTATCGAACTCCACACGGATACGCATTTCCGGATCGCCTTCCAGCAAAGCTGGATTGTCGATGGCCTCGAAGCGCAGTTTGTCACAGGCATCCGACGCATTGGATACCAGCTCACGCAGGAAAATCTCCTTGTTGCTGTACAAGGAGTGAATCATCAAATGCAATAATTGTTTGACTTCAGCCTGAAAACCTAGGGTTTCGGACGTATTCGCAGTGTCAGTCTGGCTCATGGTGAAAAAGCAAAAAATGGGTTGATTGCCGCGCGCCAAAGCACGCCCTATTGCAAGCAGATAGGGACAGCCTGCGATATTTCAAGAGAGCGATCAGGCAGCAGGACCGGAGGTCAGGGCAATAACCCCGCTGATCATGACGGCACAGCCCAACAAACTCCAGATATTGGCCTTCTCGCGCAGCACGACCATGCCCAACAGCGTGCCTGCCATCATGGACATTTCACGAGCAGGGGCCACCATGGACAAGGGTGCTCCCAGCCTCAAGGCCTGCAAAACCAGAATGTAGGACATGGGCGAGAGCAGGCCCACGGCCGCCGCCAATTTCCAATAAGGTTTAAGTTTGACGAAACCATCGCGCCCACGCTTGGCGATGAAGGGGGCCAACATGCCCAGCCGCAGCACATTGCTGAACCAGTCCAGCAGAAACGGCGAGATCAACAAGACGGTAACGCCATAGGCATCCACCACGGTATAGGCGGCAATCAGAACCCCGGTCTGCATGCCCCAGCGCACCCCCGTCAATGCAGAGGGGCTGAAAAAACGTCGTAGGTGACCTTGTGTGGCAATGAGCAAAATCCCCATCACCACCAACAAAATACCGAGCACGCCCAAAGGCCGTACCGGTTCGCCCAGCAAGATGAAGGCACCAATAGACGAGAGCATGGGCCCGGTGCCCCGAGCGATGGGATACACCACCGATAGGTCTGCCACCTGATAGCCTTTTTGCAGACTTAGGCTATAGCCCATATGCAGCAAGGCGCTGAGCAGCAAACAGGTAATGGTTTCGCTAGTCCAAGGCATATTGCCTTGAGTGAAAACCACCCACAGCATGATGGGGAAGTAAAACAGGATGGCGAAAAAAGAGTAGGCAAATACGAAATGCGCTCCTGCCATCGCAGCCCGTTTTGAGAGCAGATTCCAACCCGCATGAATGAACGCAGCACACACCACCAACAACAACGCGGTCCAGGACATGAGGGCTTCCAGCAGCAAATAGCAAAAGAAAAACTATACGCGCCCTTCATGGGCGAGGCCAGCCAATCAAGCCGCCCGCAACGTCCTATGACAAATAAGAGACAGTAACGGGCAATTCAACCATCAAGGTATGATGTTCGGCACGTATTTTGATATGGAGCCAATCATGAGTACCTTGCTGTATGTTGATTTTCCTTACCCAGGCCCGTGGGGGTCAGAGATGAGCGACGCCATGCAAGAACTGGCGCAATCAATCAGCCTGGAACCGGGTCTGATCTGGAAAATCTGGACAGAAAACAAGGAACAATCCAAAGCAGGCGGGGTCTATCTGTTCAAGGACAAGTCCAGCGCGCAGGCGTATCTGGACATGCACAGCAAGCGGCTCAATAGCTTTGGCATCACCGGCATTGATGCACGCTTCTTTGATGTGAACCAGCCACTGACAGACATTAATTCTGGCCCCTTGTCGGCCAAGTAAAACACGGCTTGCAAACGCAGAAAAGGCCCCCACGCTGCGCCTTTGGCTTGCTGCCCCCCAAGGGGGTGCGTTTTGCCTTGGGGACGGCCCGGCGACAGAAAAGGCCCGCCTGCCAGTACGCGGGCGGGCCATCACACAGCGTGCTTACGCAGTCAGTTCAACAGCCTTGAAATCAACCGGGACTTCCAGCGCGTTATTGATGTAGTTGGTGAACAGGTTCAAGGCGGTCACACCGACCAGTTCCACCACTTCACCTTCAGAAAAACCGGCATCGCGCACGGCTTGCACATCGGCAGCCGACACTTGTCCACGCTGATCCACCAGCTTGAGCACAAACTTCAAGGCCGCTGCGGTACGTGGATCATCGGACTGACCACGCTGGGCCTGGGCCAGCGTCTCCGGGCTCAAGCCGGCATTGGCACCAAGCACGTTGTGGGCGGCCAAGCAGTATTCGCAACGATTGCGATCAGCAATGGCTACGGCCAATTGCTCACCTAATTTCGCACCCAGCTGGCCACCGGCAAAAGCGCCGAAGGAGCCCCACATGCTGCGCAAGGCGGCGGGCGAATTGGACACCATACGGAACATGGCGGGCACGCTGCCACCAAACGCTTTTTGAATTTCCTGCAAAGCGGGCTGGCTGGCAGCGGGAGCTTGGGCAACGTCAGGCAAAGTAAGGCGGGACATGGTGATCTCCTGGTGAGGACGGCCAAGG
>JTFO01000197.1_pt1 | contig 10400 bp, 8 predicted proteins | sample 235411 | NCBI WGS metagenome assembly JTFO01 (sample SAMN03067590, study PRJNA260953) | activated sludge metagenome | biome: Sludge; feature: Wastewater; isolation source: CETP activated sludge from laboratory augmented bioreactor treating... | place: India:Gujarat | collected 2013-04
GGCGTCGCCTGATCGACATCAACCTGAACGGCGTGGCCTATGGTCTGCGCTATCAGATCCCCGCCATTTTGGCTGCCGGCGGGGGCGCTATCGTCAATATGTCGTCCATCATGGGGCTGGTGGCCAACCCCACTTTGCCCGGCTACAACGCCGCCAAACACGGGGTGATTGGCTTGAGCCGCTCGGCTGCGCTGGAGTATTCCTCCAAAGGTGTACGCATCAACACCATCCACCCCGGTTATGTGGATACGCCGATTCTGTCGGGTTTAGATGATGCCGCCCGTGCAGCACTCGTGGACCAACATCCGATTGGCCGTTTGGGTCATGCCGATGAAATTGCCCACGCGATTGCTTTCCTGCTCTCGGACGGGGCCAGTTTCATGACGGGGGCGTGTATGGTGGTCGATGGCGGGTATACCGCCAAGTAAGCGATCATGGTAGAAGTTCTTTTTTCGTTTGAAGGCATGAATCCGCCACCGTAGCTTGGGACTTAAACCAGTCAAGATGCCGATACTCGATTTTTATACGAGTATCGGCATTTTTCTTATTTCACACCGATGATCCTGATAGTGGTAATTGATACCGAACCGGGCGGCACTCCGGTGCCTGCATGAGCCTCGGTGATGGGGATATGGACTCTTGCAGAGCCGCCAATACCTAGCTGTTTGACGATGCTTTGAAATAAGGGGGGCAAATCTTTAGTCAGGCTGGTTTTGCTTTCTCTGGCGGCCAGTATTTCCCCTGTTCCCAGCTCTTCGTCCAGCTCAAACAAGATGTCGCTGCTGGCGGTCACCATGGGTGCTTTGCCTTTGTTCAAGATCTTGTAAACCGTGCCATCCTGCATTTTGACTGCCCCCTTTTCTGCCGCCGCTGCAGCCAGAACCGATTGGGCCTGTTTCTCGTTCTTGGACAGCATGGCCTGTTCCAATAGTCTGTCGACATTGGCCAGTTCTACGGAAATGATGCTGGAGGACAATTGCAGGCGCTGGTCTATCTTGTCGCTAAAACCTTGGGAGAAGGCTTGTAAATCTAGCTTCTTGCCGATAGAGGCCAGTTTCTGTGTCTCGTGTGGCGCACTGTCGGCATACCAGGTACCGATGGCGTAGCTAAGACGAACATCGGCTGATGCCGCATTATTTACAATCATGCGCCTGGGCACGCCAGTGGGTTCGGCCTGGTTTGAGGTCAGAGCTTGTGCGACCAGCCGGTGCTGCAAGTCTTGCTTTGCTGCTTTCAGGTCGTCAATGTCTTTCTTGAGAGAGGCTATTTCAATCGCAGCCTGCCTGCTGTCTTGTGACAGGCCATTGGGCAGGTCGTGGCCACGAGTTTTTTGCAAATTCTCCAGCTCTGATTCCAGGGCATGTTTCTGGTTCAGCTCTTGTTCCAGGCGCTGACTTAAATCCTTGATGCGCGCCAGGTTCTGTTCCTGATCGAGAGCAATGGGGGCCAAGATCATGGAGCCGTCTGGCTCTGCGTGTAGTTGCAGCAACTGTTGTTGCAGTTGGCTGTTCAGGTTTTCGCTATCTGACAAGCGTTGTTGTAAGGCGATCAGTTGTGTGTTGGCCTGATGCAGCTCGTTTCTGAGTAAGGCATGGTGCTCGGCCTGGTTTGTGGTGTTCGGTGTGACGGGGATGGCGTTGGCTCGTGCCGAGTGCTCGTCCCCTTGCGGGCGGGCAAGGCCATCGCCAATGATGTTTTCATGGGCCAAGCGGTCCAGAAGACCAGTGCCAACCGAATGGGACGCCTCGTAAAACAGCAGCAAACTGCAGCAAAGTGCTGCGTTCATGTACTTTCTCATAGCTTGTTCAGGCTTTGAACGCGATCCATCATGTTGGAATAGACAGCGTTATTAATCCGGACACAAACCAGAGATAGCATCTTATTGACTTCGGTCAGCATGACTTCAGAGGCGTTTTCATCAATCAATGCTTCATTGGATTTGTAGACGCCAAAATTCTCGTCAATAGTTTGCATTTGCTGTCGGTATTTTTCGTAGGCAAGCGGATCCAGATCTTTTAGCGCGGCGAGTTCTTGATAGCATTTATCTTCCTGGCTGGAGGCAATGGGCGCTTCAGTCGTGTGGGTAGGGGTGGTGGCTTGGCAAGCAGATAAAATAAAGGCGGCCACAATGGCCGCACCGGGAAAGGTAAATCGCATAAATTCCTCGAGATGTTCGACTATCTTTATTCCGTTTTTTGAGGGGCGAGCATTGAATTCGAGCCGTGCTGCAAACCGAGAAAATGGTGGGCCTGGCGCCTGTTTAGGCGATGGTCCGTTTGAATAGAGGCAGTTTGCATTAGCGTGTTGTGTGCATGAAATTGGAACATGCAGATTCAGCTTGCGAAGTAAGAACTATCTGATTTTCATGGCTTTCGATTATTGATGCAGGCAAAAAAATCGCCGCTTTCCATACAGGTCAGCGGCGATTTCATCGATAACGGCGAGTCTGTTGTGATCTTGGCAGACCCGGTTCTAAGGCTTGGTGTTTGTCGTTGTGGGCTGGATATAGAGTAGGGACAGCAGCAATAGCACCAGGCAGATAATGGCGGACAGAATATTGGTGCCGCCCCAGCCAGCAAAGCTGAACAGAAAGGCCGGAGCGAAGGCCCCCAGTGTGGCGCAGATGGAAACCCCCAGATCATTCACACCCTGTACTTCCAGAGAGTGCGGTTTGCCTTCCAGGGCCTGTGTCAGCAAGGCGCTGCCACCCACATAAGTAAAGTTCCAGCCTAAGCCTAGAATCAATAAGGAAAGGCTGAGCGTCGTATAGCTGTGGCCCACGATGTTGATCAGGCTGCTCAAGAGCAAAAGTAAAATGCCGGTAATGGCAATGGTTTTCAAACCAAACTTTTGAATCAGAAAGCCGGTAAAGAAAGAAGGGGCGAACATGGCCAGTACATGCCATTGAATCGCGGTGCTGATATCTGAAAAATGTACATGCAGGTGGGACATGTGCATGGAGGCCTGAATCATCAGCAGGTTCATGATGCCGTAGCCAATCGCGGCGATGCAAATGGCGATGGCCAGTGTCTTGTTATGCAGTACCAGGCTTAAGGTCTGGCCACGGTTGCCTGGTTTGCGTGCAGCCTGTTGAGCAGGCTGTATGGGTTTGATGCACAGATTCAGAATGAATGAGACGACGGCCAACACGGTGAAAGCGGCATAGCAGGCGGCAAACTCGGGCCCAAAGCTGCTGGTTTTCAAACCCCGTATCAGCAAAGGGCCCGATACGGCGGCAATCACCCCTCCGGCTACGACCAAGGAAATGGCTCGCGGTTTTAACGCGGCGCTAAGCCCGTCGGTGGCGGCAAAGCGGTTGAAGTTGGCAAAGGCAATATAAATACCCAGTAGGGCATGTGAGGCCACCAGCCAGGAAAACTGCTTCATTTCAATTGCCCAGTAACCGACCACGCCAGAGGCGGCCAAGGGCAGACAGGCCAGCAGAAAGGATTTTTTTCGGCCTATGGCGGCCATCAGCTTGGACGCAGGCAGGGTAAACAGCATCACAAACAGGAACTGAAAACCGTAAGGCACGGTCGATAGCCAGGCTTCGGGCGCCAGACTGCCGCCGACCAGTGCTGCCATGGTGACGGACATGACGGCAGTAGTCAGGTTGATGGATTGGGCCAGGAAATACAGGTAGGTTCGAGATGGAAGATGAGTGGATGTCATGGTGCTGCGCGGTGATAGATAGACCTTTCAAGGGGAACGTCTGTCTCGGCTCCAACGGTGGCTGAGTGCGTGAAAACGGTGGGGACCATTTTGTATGTTCACGATGCGCTTGTCTCGAACAGTGGGTGTACTATCCTGAAAACTGTTAGTTAATTTTTTCTAACAGTGTTAAGAGGCAGGCAGCATGGATTTTTATGAGCGTCTGAAGGAAGCGATTGTTCAGGGTGAATGGGCGGTGGGGCAGCCGTTGCCGTCCATCCGCAAAATGATGGCGACAGAAAACCTGAGCCATCACACCGTGGTCAGTGCCTACAACCGTCTGGTTGGCCAGGGGATGCTGGAGGCCTTGCAAGGTCGCGGTTATTTTGTGGCTCGCTGGTCTGGTTTGGGTGAGCATTTGCCTCTGTCCCCTTGTGAAGCGGCACGGGACCCTTTGCTCAAGATCTTGCAGGCCACGCCCGAGCAGTGCAAGTTGGGTTGTGGTTGGTTGCCTGTACCGTGGAGGGATACGGATGCCTTGGCCAAGGCTATACGCAAGACAGCGCGCTCGGGGCGCAGTGGTCTGGTGGAGTATGGAGATATTCAGGGCTATCTGCCGCTGCGCAAGCAGTTGTCCATGCTGTTGCGGCAATCGACCTTGATTGAGGTGTCCCCCCAGCAAATTGTGACGACCTTAGGTGCGACACAAGCGTTGGATCTGATCGCCCGAATTGTGATTCGTCAGGGTGATTATGTTCTGGTGGATGAGCCTTGTAGCAGCAACCTGATCAAGCTGATCCGCTTGTGTGGGGGTGTGCCTGTCGGTGTGCCGCGCCTGGCCGATGGACCGGATGTGGCGGCTTTGGAGCAGATTCTGCAGGCGCACAAGGTACGGGCGTTTTTCTGCAATAGTACCTTTCATAATCCGACTGGGGCGGGCTTAAGTCCCAAGGTGGCTTTTGCCGTGGTCAAGCTGGCGGCGGAGCACGATTTCCTGATTGTCGAGGATGATGTGTATGGGGATTTCTTCCCCGGTGTGCGGCAGACTTTCGCGGGGCTGGGAGATTTGGAGCATGTGGTTTATATAGGCAGTTTTTCCAAGTCCTTGTCGGCCTCTTTGCGGATTGGCTATATCGCCTGTGGGACGTCGTTGCTCGATCCTTTGATTCGTTTGAAGTTGTTGACCAGCGTGGCTGTGCCAGGGTTTTGTGAGCGTTTCGTCAATACCATTTTGGCCGATGGCACCTATGCGAAACATACGCAGGCAATTCAGCGGCAGTTGATGACGCATCAGCACATTGCACAAAAGGCGTTGACGGAATATGGCTGGGTGTTTGAGGTTCCAGCGCAGGGCGGGATGTTTTTGTGGGTCGGACATCCGCAGATGCCGGATTTGACGGCTTATATAGAGAGGCTGGAACAGCAGGGGATCTTGCTGATGCCGGGGGCCTCGTTTGCTGTAGACAAGGATTTTAGGGACAGGATGCGCTTGAATGTGGCGCATTTGACGCAGGAGGTGATGCCTTGCTTGGGGTGGGTGTAATGCCTGCGCTGTTTGACTTCGTTTAGATTGTTTTCTTGTCTGAAGTGCCTCGGGTTGGTAGCAGGGGGGCTCGTTCTGAAAGACGCCATTCGGGTTCGCCCCAGGGCTGAGCGGCTGAGTCCTTGCCGACGCTGCGCGTCGGTCCCCTTGGCAATTGCAGGATACGGGCGCGCCCTTAACTTGCCCGGTGATGTGTCCCCCGTACACATCACAAGCGTCGGGCACGAACAGAAGGGCGCTTGCACCCCGTATCCTGCAATCGCCCGCGGCAAGAACTCTGACTCGCCGCTCAGCCCTGGGGCGAACCCGAATGGCTTATTGAAAGAAAATAGAGTCCCTCTGTGTTTACGATTTTGATGGCTTTGGCTTTGGCTTTGGCTTTGGCTTTGGCTTTGAACTGGTGGTGGATGCTTTGTCTTTGCCTGGCTTGGTTGGATGTGAGGGGTGTCGGGCCAGTTCGGGTGGGATCAAACGGTCTGAGTCCACTTAAGTGACTGAGCCGACAAGGAGTAGCCCGACGTGTTTGGCGTCCAGCTTGGGGTGCTGAAAGACGAAGATAGCTCAGAGTCGTATTTTTGTTGTTTTCGCTAGCTGGGTCCAAGCTGAACAGATTGCGTCTTTTAGTCGCTTTACTAAAGAAAGCCCTTGTCTGCGGTTGGCGGACAGGGGCTTGTTCCTGTGGTGCTTTGTTGAGCTTACGGTTTCAGGACGGGCTGGTGTCCTGCCAGTGGTTTCATGTTTTCCACGGCGTAGGCGACGTTCAAGATGCGGGCTTCTTCAAAGGCGGGGCCGATGATTTGCAGGCCCACGGGCATGCCCTCAGATATACCGGCGGGTACGGTGATGGCGGGTAGGCCGGTCAGGTTGCTGGGGCCGGTAAAGCGGATGCCTTCATCGATGAAGTCCAGGGTTTTGCCGTTGATATTGACGGTATCGGTGCCGATATTGGGTACTTGGCAAGGCAGGGTGGGGGCAATGATGACGTCGACGTCGTTGAAGGTGGCGGTAAATTGCTGTTTCAGCGCACGGCGTACTTGCTGGGCTTGCAGGTAGTCGATGCCGCTGAATAGTTCACCCAGTTCAAACAGGAAGCGGATATCGGCGCCAAAGTCCTCGGGGCGCTTGATCAGGTCCTGGTGGTGGATAGTGGAGGCTTCGGTCAGGCTGACAGCCAGTTCGGCCCATTCGGAGTGGCGCAGGGCGGGGACGTTCAGCGCAATGACTTTGGCGCCCTGTTTTTCCAGGTCGGCCAGACGGTCACGGATTACTTTTTCGATACCGGCGTCTACGTTCTTGAAGAAATAGTCTTCAATGATGCCGATGCGCAGTCCTTTGACATTCCCATTGAGCGCGTTCAGGTACGAGCCGACTGGGACCTTGGCGCACGTGGGGTCGCGGCCATCAAAACCAGCAATTACTTCCAGCATGGCGGCGGCGTCAGCGACGGTTTTGGACATGGGGCCTACATGGTCCAGGGTCCAGGCCAGGGGGTAGACGCCGAATTTGCTGACGCGGCCATGGGTGGGTTTCAGGCCGACGATGCCGCATGCAGCCGATGGGATACGAATGGAACCGGCGGTGTCGGTGCCCAGGGTGTTGTAGGAGCTGTGGGAGGCCACGGCCGCACCCGAGCCACCGCTGGAGCCACCGGGGACGCGGTCGGCATTCCAGGGATTATGGACGGCGCCAAAGTGCGGGTTGTTGTTGTCGATGCCCCAGGCGTATTCGTGCATGTTCAGCTTGCCGGTGAAGATCACCCCGGCATCGCGCAGCTTGGTAGCCACGGTGGCGTCGTCTTTGGAGACAAAGTCCTTGTGGATTTTGGAGGCCATGGTGGTGACCTCGTTCGCAAAGTAAATATTGTCTTTCAGGGCCAGCGGAACACCGTGGAAAACGCCTTTGTACTTTCCGGCCATGATGTCCTGTTCCGCTTGTTTGGCGCTTTTGCGGGCCTGCTCAGCGGTAACGGAAATATAGGCGTTGGTTTGCTTGTTGGATTGCTCGATGTAGGCCAGCAGGTTGTCGGTCACTTCAACGGGAGAGACGGCTTTGCTGCGCAGCTTGTCGGCCAGGTCGATAACGCTCAGTTCAAGTAGGTCTTTATTCATGGTGGTCTCCTCCGGCCAGGTGTTTGATGGCGACGTCTGCATCGTCAATGGCAATGCCTTCCAGATTGCCTTTCATGGCCTGGATCTCGCGCCATTTGACCTCCAGCTTCTCCAGATGCTGGGGGCTGGGATGTATCCCTTTTGCGGCCAAGGCGTCTTTCACACTTACCGTCATTTGTCTTCTCCTTGTGGTGGTCATAAAACAGGCATGCATCAATCGCGCGCACAAAAAAAGCCCCACCCCTGGTGTCAGGGAGTGAGGCTTTATTGCCTGCATGTCGCTGGCAACTTTGGCAGCGCATGCATCTGTTTTGGCAGACGAAGATGTCTGCTTATTTAATCTACAAAATATGCCTTCTGAAAAATACTAGGGTTTTCCAGTGCTGTAGGCGACGACGTGTGCCCGGTGTATGCAACAGCAGGAAGTCATTGGAGTTTATCTGTCGTGCCCTGCCAATAAGTACATGAAGGGGCACAAGAGAACTTATAAGAATAGTCTTATTTATATGCTTTCTTGTGAATGGTTAAATGATCAAGTACCGGCAATAGGTGAATAAAAATGACGAAAAAATTAAATAGAAACATGAATGAAATTATCTTCATGTGTTTTTTTGTTCTTATGTTTTTTATAAATCCCAACGTATATGCCCAGACGTCACAATGCTACAGGGCAAGCGGCGGGCATATATATAATTGGGTCACTTACCCAATCAAGGGTGAGGTCTACAATAGACAGATTCTTGCCACTGCCTCTACCACTTTTCTTTTCAGTTATCCAGCCAATCTACCTAAGGCGTACGTGGAAATGAGGGGTGGAGCGGATGCTTTATATCCGGATGAGGTTGTCCCCATGCGCGAAATGCCTGGGGTAGGTGTGCGTATACGCTGGATGGGGCATTACGCTCAGGGGAGCTACAATTTTGTTCCTAGTCATGAAGCTCCGAGTGGGACCACGGTAACTAACCCCCATGAGTTCACTTTGCTGGTTGGATCTGCACCTGCAAGTTTTGGTATTTCCTATACCTTTCAGTACGAAGTGGTGGTTATTGATGCCAAAGCATATCAGGGAGGAAAGCCGGATTTTAAACGGTCGGGAATTGGTAACGGTCGGGTATTTGGAGGTCCTCTTCAAGGAAACCGATCTTTGTGCAGAGATGGTTCCTTCGATTTACTGGGAATGTTGTCCCAGGATACGACTGTTCCTGAGTTGCCACGCCCCTCCGTACCGACTTGTGCCTCGGCCGATTTGAATGTGGTGGCCACTATGTCGCCTGTAATGGCCTCTGAGTTGGCTTCGGCAGGCAGTCAGCGGAGCCAGGGAGTTACTGGGCAATACAATTTTGATCTGATCGGCAAGCGGTGTCCAGTGGGCACGACGATCAAAGCGTTCTTTACTGACGCACGTGCACCGTCTGCTTCTAATGCTTATGTCACATCGTCACACCCGGAAGTAGGAGTGCGGCTGTATCACCGTGATAGCCAGACAGCGATTAAGCTAGGGCCTGCTCCCGTTGGTTCAACGTTGCCAGAACGTCAGGCTGTCGTTGAGGGGCCATCCGCCAGTACTACAAGTGATATGTACATGCCAATTACTGCTCAGTATGTAATGATGCCAGGTGTGACTAAAACGGCGGTGACACCCGGTAGTATGAATGCAGAGGCAGTGGTCACTTTTATGTATGACTAATGGCCCAATGGTTTGAGCCTCTTGTATCGTTTGCCGGTTCTGTATCGTTTAAAGCCCTGTTCCTTTAGTTTGGAACAGGGTTTTTTTTATTGTTGATTGACAGTTCAAAAGATCAACTGAGGCTCCGGTTTTCCTAGACTGTTTTGTAGCTGACACGTTTTTTCGGATTATTCCTAGACCCGTCAAGCCGCTGGAATCTTAAGATTTAAAGCATCGATGATGGCAACTGAACCGCAAGGCGATTTGGGATGCACATCTCTTGTTGCCGGGGCTCTTCATGTTTGCACCTTCTACGTTTCAAGTACCGTCCGGATGTCTGACTTATCGACCTGCCCGGAAGCTGGCGCGTCCTGTGCGTCCTGTCCGTTCGGATGCGGCTTTGTGGGTGCCGGAGCGTGAGGCGCTCAATCAGTCCGGTGCCGCCATTATCAGTCGCTCTGTCTTGCTTGACGCCTTGCACAAGGACCAGATTCAGGCATGGCTGCAGCCCAAGGTGGCGGTACGCTCTCAGAAGCTGGTGGCGCTGGAAGCCTTGGCCCGTTGGCGTCATCCACAGCTGGGCTTGTTGTCGCCCCATGTATTTTTACCCTGGTTCAGCGAGCACGGTCTGGACGAGGCCTTGTTGATGCATATTTTGCAAGAGGTGCTGGGTCTGCAGGCTTACTGGCGGCGCCAAGGTATGGTGATGCCCGTGTCGGTAAACTTGCCTACGCATTTGCTCAATGATGCTGGTTTGCCAGATCGCTTGATGGCTTGTGTGCAAGCCAAGCAGGTTCGGGCCGAGGACATTACTTTTGAGTTGCTGGAGAACTCGGATACCAAGACGCCCTGTGCCTTGTTTATGGGGGCTTGTCGTTTGGTGGCAATGGGTTTTGGGTTGGCCCAGGATGATGCAGGCGTGCAGTACAGTTCGATGGAGCGGCTGGTTGGTGCGCCGTTTTCGGAACTGAAGCTGGATCGGCGTTTTGTGCATGGCCTGTCTGCCGATCGCCAGCAAGCCGTGCAGGTGTTGGATTGGATTGCTAGCGCCAAGGAGCGTGGTATGTGCGTGACGGCGGAAGGCGTGGAAGCTCAGGCAGATCTGGAGCTGTTGCAGCAAATGGGTTGTGATTATGCCCAAGGCTATTTATTTGCCAAGCCCGCTCCGGCCTTTGAACTGGATATGTGGATTCGGCAGCGTTGGGCCGTCTAGGTAAACAGGTTGTTTTGAGTACAGAACGCAATCAGGGCCTGGTTGTTGTTTACATTCAACTTGCGCATGGCGGATGCTTTTTGTGCGCTGATGGTTTTGATACTGCGATTTAATTGTTCTGCAATGCTGCTGATGGAGTCTCCCATGGCAAACAGGCGCAGTACTTCAAACTCCCGAGGGCTCAGGGATGCCAGACGATCGGGTACCGAGCTTTCCAGC
>JTFO01008808.1_pt1 | contig 10384 bp, 12 predicted proteins | sample 235411 | NCBI WGS metagenome assembly JTFO01 (sample SAMN03067590, study PRJNA260953) | activated sludge metagenome | biome: Sludge; feature: Wastewater; isolation source: CETP activated sludge from laboratory augmented bioreactor treating... | place: India:Gujarat | collected 2013-04
CACCTGATCCATTCCGAACTCAGAAGTGAAACGCTTCCGCGCCGATGGTAGTGTAGGGTCTCCCTATGCGAGAGTAGGTCACCGCCAGGCACCAAATACGAATAACCCCTAGCAGCTATGCTAGGGGTTTTTTCGTTGTGCGCTCGAAAAGATTGCGAACGGTTGGCGGCTCCCCATTACACAAACCTTTCTAAAAAATAGAACCAAATTGTCTATAATTGCCGATATTAATTTCAATAAATGAGACTAAAATAACAGATGTAACTTGGAGAATGACTATGCTCAAGAACTCAAAACGTAGCTACGGCTGGGTGGCAATCATCATGCATTGGTTAACAGCTATGATGGTTTTTGCCTTATTCGGCTTAGGCTATTGGATGTTAACACTGGGCTACTACGATGCCTGGTATCGATTAGGCCCATGGTGGCATAAATCATTTGGCATGACGTTGTTATTGCTCACCATCTTTAGGCTGATCTGGAAACTTAAGCAACCAAGACCCACAGCTATTGGCAAGACGTTTGAGCAAGTAGGTGCCAAGTTAGGACACGCACTGATTTATGCATTGTTGTTTATTACCATGATCAGTGGTTACCTCATTTCAACGGCGGATGGGCGTGGAATCTCGGTGTTTGATTGGTTTGAAGTACCAGCCTTGATCACCTCCATACCGCAGCAAGAAGACATCGCTGGACAGGTGCATTGGTATGCCGCACTGAGTCTTGTGATTATAGCGATTGGACATGGTATTGCAGGCTTAAGGCATCACTTTATAAACAAAGATGAAACCCTAAAGCGCATGCTACGACCATTAAAAGATTAATTAATAACGGAGATTTATCATGAAAAAACTTTTATTAGCCACGATTATGTCAGCTAGTTTTTTAGCAGCAGCTCCGGTGCAAGCCGAAGATTATGTGATTGATACGGACGGTGCTCATGCATTCGTTCAATTTAAAGTTAGCCACTTAGGCTACAGCTGGTTGCTTGGTCGATTCAACGATTTTGAAGGAACCTTCAGTTATGATGAGGCCAACCCTAGTGCAGCCAAAGTTAATGTAACTATTGACGTGGCAAGCTTAGACAGTAATCACGCCGAGCGTGACAAGCATTTACGCAGTGCTGACTTCTTTAACGTTGGTAAATACCCGCAAGCTAAGTTTGAATCAACGAGCTACACTGCTAACGGCGACGGTACTGGTGTTTTGAAGGGTAACTTTACTTTGCACGGTACTACTAAACCCATTTCAATTGATGTGACAGAAATTGGCGCTGGGCAAGACCCTTGGGGCGGATTCCGTCGCGGGTTTGAAGGGGCGGTGACAATTACTCCAGCGGATTTTGGTATGGATTATGATTTGGGTCCAGCATCTGAAACCGTAGAAATCTATTTGTCGATTGAAGGTATTCGTAAGTAATAGCAATGATAAAAGGGCAGTAATAACTGCCCTTTCATTCAATGATGCAGTGCTTAAGATGAGTGCTGTAGCCCTTCACGATAGGCACGTAAAGCAGCGTTGGTATCGCCTAAGGCATCATAGGTTTGAGCCAGATCGAACCATGCTCGCTGCGATGGTGCTAATTCAGTAGCTTTACGCAATGCCCGTTGTGCTAACGAGTAGTCTTTGCTGAGGTAGGCCATCTGACCTAAAGCTTGCAACAACAGCGCATCATCGGGATGTTGCTTTAATTGCTGTTGTAACCATTCCCGTAATTCTGTGCCGGCAACCAATAACTGACGCTGCAGTAATTCCGCTAATTCTAACTGTCCACGTTTTAACCCACGAGCAGCTATCTTGTCGGCAGCAGTGCTTTGTTCGAGCTTAATCAGTGTCTGTAAGTAAGCCGTCCTGATCGCTGTGGTGGCACGTTGTTCTTTGCTTAAGCTTTGCCAATATTGGCGTAGTGAAGGTAAGCTTAACTTCGCTGCGGCTAGCATCAAGGCTAAGTATGTTTGCTCAGTAAGCTCCGCTAATTCGGTAGCGCTGAACAAATTTAATTGTGCTGCAGTTGGCAATAAATCAGAAATTTCACGGTACTTATGTAAGTTGCGGTAACTCAAAATCGCTAACTTAACGAGCTGCGGGTGATGAGGATACTGCTTCAATAAACCGGCTAGCTCGGTTATTCGACTACTTGCATTAGCAGGATCTGCCCGTAAAGAAAATAACATCTCCGCTAAGCGAAAATCATCGGTACGGCCAGTCTTATTGAGCCAGTCTTGGGCTTGTTTAAAATCACCTAATTGGGCTGCGATGTATGCTGCTAATAAGGCATCTTGCTGATCTTTGCCAAGCTGATAACAACGATTGATGTTGCGTGAAGCTAGCACATAGTCGCCTTGTAGCAATGCTTCAAGGGCGTCAGTGTAGGCGTCACCAGCTTTGGCTTCACGGCGTCTACCAAACCAACTCATACCCCAGCTGGTACCGCGAATGACCCGGCGAATGCCAGTTAAAAGTAGCCGTAGCACTAAAATCAATAAGGTTAGGATAATAATGGCCGCAACGATACTGGTCTCTATGGTCCATTGACCCATGCTGATCAGAATGTAACCGGTGTTGCCTGACCACAGAGGGCCTATCAATAACCCTGCAATCAATAAAATAATCAGCGTTAGCGCAAACCTCATAAGTCCTCCTCAGTGGCTTGCCCTACGGCATATTGATCAGCTAATCGGGAAAGGAGAGCAACAGCAGGTAACTGAGCTGGTAAGTCAGGCTGCAATTTGGCCGCTTGTAAGGTCATCAATTGCTCGAGGATAGGCTCAATATCCGCGTTATCGCTGATCTCGGTGATAGTTGTTAGTTGCTCGATTGCAGTGGCTAGGGCCTGCTCAAAAACTTGCTGCGAGCCGCTCAGAGCTGCCTGTTGGGCTAGTTGCAGCTGCAGTAACACGCGCTCTTTGCTGGCGGTAAAATAGGTATCGGCAATTAAAGGCTGCACCGGGGTATCACGACGTTGCACCCGAATTAACTTATCCATAAGTGCCGTGAAACTTTGTTTAAAGCGTTGCCAGCCACTCGCAGCTGCCTCGTTTACCGAATTGCTAACACCTGGTGTAGGCTGCTGATACCAGTGACTATGCTGTAGTTGATTGCGTAAACTTCCTAGCGTGAGCGTGATGCTTTCGCGTTGTTGTGCTGGCAATGAGCTTAAGCGCAAAATATCATCTGCTAAGGCTTGACGAACCGCTTGATGAGCGGGATTACTCAATGCCCGCAGGTGCGAATCGGCGAGTTTTAATAACTCAACTGCAGCAGCAATATCTTGTTCTATCCACAACTTACTTGCGGCGCGTTCCGCTAGTGCCCGCGCTTCAAAAATTCGCCAGCTTGATTGCTGAGTGATATCCAGTTGCGCTAGTTCGGCTTGCACAGAACGAACGGCCATTTGGTTACTATCTAAGAGGTCGGCTTGTTCGTTAAGAACTCGCTGTAGCCCGCGATTGGATTGTTGGATCTGCTCGTCAACAGTGGCTTTAAAGGTATCATTTTGGGATTTTAGATCTTGCTGTAACTGGCTAAACTGTTGCTCTAGTGTGGAATATTGGCGAGTTAACTCATGCAGTTGCTGTGCTTGTTTAAGCACGACCACCTGATAGCCATACCAGAGTGCAGCTCCTGCGGCTGCAAGCACCAGCACTGCGACCAACCAGCCCATACCACCGCGCCGCGATTTACTCATTGGTGTGCTGGTCTCGGTAGCGCTATCGATATCGGTAGGGCTATCAATTTCAGCTGCCGCATCGTTATCCTTAGTTGATTTGGTTGGCGTCATAGAATGGTATCCTGTTGGTTCTTAATGGCTTTTACCCAAGCCTGAGTGAGAGCAAAGGGAGTAGCGCTATCAGCAACTACACATGCTCGTTGGTAGGTAGTAGGTAGCATGCGTGCTAACCGCTCACTAGCGACAACCCAATAACATTGGGCTAACCAAGTTGATGCAGAGCTGGGCATCGCAGTAAGAAAATAATCGAGCTGCTCGGCACTGGTGACCATAATGCCCTGTACCTGAGTTTGCCACTGGGTAATAAGCTGCGGTTTAATAGCTACGGGAGTGCGTTGATAAACTTCCAAATAGTGTACGTCGGCACCTCGTGCGCGTAAGGTCTCCGCAAAGACCTCGCGGCCACCATGTCCGCGTACTAGCAACCAGCGTTGGCCAGCGACCTGCTGTAGCTCCGGCAACTCTAGTAAAGCATCACTATTGTGTTGCCGCCATGGACAAGTAACAGGTCGGCCAACGGTTGCTGCAATAGCTGCGGCACTAGTAGGGCCAACGGCAAACCAGCGTGCCATCGGTACCGGGACATCGGCAGCCCATGCTTGTTTTTGTTCTGCAAAATAGCGGGCAGCATTTACGCTAACCATCAACCCTGCATCCCAAGGTTCAGCCAAGAGTTGCACGTAACTACTGTTGGGGTCGTCATAGCTACTAATTTTCACCATGCTAAAGCATTCGGTCTGTAAGTCGCCTAGCTCGAGCTGTTTAGCTTGTTGCTGTAAGCGCATTTGCACAGGTTTAGACTGTTCGTCAGGGCGTAAAATAAGTAGCTTATGATTCATGAATGTAGCTCGTTCTCAGCGTAGACATCTTTCAGGATGACATCAGCACCGCGGGATAACAAATATTCCGCTAATTCAATGCCTAATTGCTCGGCATCATCACGCAGACCGCGAATGTCGCCTTCAATGATCTCGCTACCATCAGGACGCCCCACCAAACCACGTAAATGCAGTTCGTCGCCATGCAACTCAGCATAGGCACCGATAGGTACTTGGCAACCACCTTGTAGGCGTCGATTCATCGCCCGTTCAGCTAATACGCAACTACGTGTGTCAGGGCAGGTTAAGGGCGCTAAGAGTTCTTTGGTACGAGCATCATCACTACGGCATTCAATGCCTAACACGCCTTGGCCATTAGCGGGTAAACAGGTTTCTGCCGGAATTCGCTGGCTAATACGATGTTGTAGCTCCAGCCGGATGAGCCCTGATGCGGCTAAAATAATGGCATCAAATTGGCCTTCATCAAGTTTGTTCAAGCGGGTCTGCACATTGCCACGTAAGTCTTTGACAACCAAGTGAGGAAACTGTGCCAATACTTGGCATTTGCGGCGCAAGCTGCAGGTGCCGACTACGGCTCCTTCAGGAAGCTGATCAAGGCTTGCATAGGTATTTGAGACAAAGGCATCTCGCGGATCTTCGCGCTCACAAATACCAAAGAGCTCAAGCCCTGGTGGAAACTCCACCGGTAAATCCTTCATAGAATGCACAGCTAAATCGGCATGGCCCTCTAACATCGCCACTTCAAGTTCTTTGACGAAGAGGCCTTTACCACCAATTTTGGCCAGCGGTGTATCTAAAATCACATCTCCGCGGGTGCTCATAGGTAGTAACTCAACCGTGAGCCCTTCGTGCAGGGCCTCTAAACGTGCTTTAATGTGTTCTGCTTGCCACATCGCCAGCATGCTTTTACGTGTAGCAATACGTAGTGTCTCACTCATCCTTTATCCCCACATCCTGATTAGCTTAATGGAGCTAGTGTCACGTCAGTTTCAGCTTGCTTGCTGGCTGCTTCACTCAATAATTGCCACAATTCAGCACCCGTCCGGTTATCAATCCAGACACCATCACGATACTCAAAATGATGACCATTAAATTTGGTTGCAACCCACAACTGCTGTAGGGGTGGCTGCTTATTAATCACCATTTTCGTGTTATTAGGAAACGTCAGCTCCAGAATATCTCCGCCCGATTCAGTATCTATGTCTACGTGGCAGGCTTCAACAGCCTCTTCAATAGCTAAAATAGTAGCTTCTGCTAATTCATGATAGTCGTGCTCTTGCATGTCCACTCCTAATAATGACATTTGTGCGTCTCAATGCGATGATAGACACCATACGATTTATGACCCAAATAAAGTAGGTACAGTTTACCGATGTTTAATCTGAAAGTAATGCGTCTGATCATTGTAGCAGGATCGCTGACGTTGGTCGCCTGCGGACAAAAAGGTCCGCTTGAACTACCGCCACCGGCTGAGCCTAATCAAACACCAGTAACCACAGCTTTGCTACAGGATAAAAGCCAATGAGTTTTGATTACCTGCAGCAGCAATTACATGCGGAACAGTGTCCGCTCAATGAGCTGGCTGAACGCTTTGGTACGCCATTGTTTGTTTATTCCAAAGCTCAGTTGCTGGCTAATTGGCAGCAATTCGCTAAGGTTTGGCCGGCACCTCACCGACTCTGTTATGCGGTTAAGGCTAACAGCAACTTGGCTATTCTTAATCAACTGGCCAAACTGGGCGCAGGCTTTGACATAGTCTCAGGTGGAGAACTCGCGCGTGTACTGGCTGCAGGTGGACGCGCTGATAGCGTCGTTTTTTCTGGCGTCGCAAAAACGCGGGCAGAAATGCGCTATGCTCTAGAGCAAGGCATCTACTGTTTTAACGTGGAATCGGCGGCAGAATTAGAACGTTTGAATGATGTCGCCGCGGCGCTGGATAAGGTGGCTCCGGTCAGTCTGAGGATTAATCCGGACGTGGATGCGCAAACCCATCCTTATATATCAACGGGGCTAAAAACTAATAAGTTTGGTATTGCCATGACGGATGCGGTCGCTTTGGCACGGCATGCGGCAAGCCTAAAGAATCTTGATTTAAAAGGCTTGGATTGTCACATCGGCTCGCAAATTTTAAAAGCCAGTCCGTTTCTTGATGCCGCTGACATCATGCTCGATTTAATTCGCCAGTTACGTAGCGAAGGCATTCATATTCGGCACTTAGATATGGGCGGTGGTATGGGCATATCCTACAACCATGAACAGCCGATGGATGTAAGTGATTACTTACTTAAGTTGCAGAAAAAAGCTCAAGATGTGACCGATTTGACACTGATGTTAGAGCCAGGTCGAGCGATTGTTGGTAACGCTGGCGTTATGCTAACTCGGGTTGAATTTAATAAACCAGGTTTGGATAAGAATTTCTTATTGGTTGATGCAGGGATGAATGATTTACTCCGGCCCGCGCTGTACCAGGCCTATCATGACATCATCCCGGTTCGCCAAAGTGATGCTGAACCCAGTATCGTGGATGTGGTTGGGCCGGTTTGTGAGACTGGTGATTTTCTTGGCCACGCTCGTCATATTGCCGCAGTTGAGGGGGATGTCTTAGCTGTCTTAAATGCCGGTGCTTATGGCTTTACTATGAGCTCCAATTACAACTCTCGCCCGCGTGCAGCTGAAGTGCTGGTGGATGGTGATCGTGCCCATTTAATTCGTGCGCGCGAGCCTTTAGAGCAGCTATGGCAGGGCGAACAGCTGGTGGAGGAGTCTCGATGAATTTCTCCAAAATGCATGGTTTGGGTAATGATTTTATGGTGATTGATAATGTCACCCAGAATATTTATATCAACCCAGAAAATATCAGACATTGGGCCGATAGACACCGCGGTGTGGGTTTTGACCAAATGCTCTTAGTTGAGCCACCGTACGATCCGGATTTAGATTTTCATTACCGAATTTTTAATGCCGATGGAACTGAAGTATCCCAATGCGGTAATGGCGCTCGTTGTTTTGCGCTGTTTGTAAAAATGAAAGGATTGAGCCACAAAAACCATCTGAAAGTAAGCACCAAAGCCGGCCGCATGGTCTTGCATCATGAGCGTGATGGACGTATCACCGTAGAGATGGGCTTACCACAATTTGCGCCAGCTGAGGTTCCCTTTAAAGCGAATAAAGAAGAGCTAACCTACATTCTACGCGAGCAAGACCAAACGATTTTGTGTGGGGTGATGGGCATAGGTAACCCGCACGCAGTTATTGAGGTGGATAACGTACAAACCGCCCCGGTAGCAACGCTTGGTCAGGCGCTGGCAACCCACGAGCGCTTTCCAGAAGGTGTGAATGTGGGCTTTATGCAGATAATCGCTCGTGATCGTGTGCGTTTGCGCGTGTTTGAGCGCGGCGTTGGCGAAACTCAAGCTTGTGGCAGTGGTGCTTGTGCCGCCGCCGTGATTGGTATGCGGCAAGGCAAATTAGATGAACAGGTTACAGTTGAGTTACCAGGTGGTAGCCTCTCAATTCGCTGGCAGTCAGGTCAAACCGTACGCATGACGGGCCCCGCGGAACATATTTATGATGGATATTTAAAGCTATGACAGGTGAGTTAATCAAGGATCCGAAAACATTAGTGGATGATACGCTGATCGCTGAATATTTGGCTGAAAATCCAGATTTTTTTGAGCGTCATCCGCAGTTGCTGCAGCACATGCGGCTACGCCATGAGCAACAAGGTACCGTAAGCCTGGTTGAGCGTCAGCAACAAGTATTGCGGCAGCGAGTTGGTCAGCTGGAAGATGATATTACCGAATTGATGATCACGGCTAAACGCAATGAGCAACTCTTTAATATCTACAGCGAGCTGTATATTGCTTTACTCGATTGTCACAGCTTGGCCGATATCATGAATTGTTTACAGGCTACCTTTGCCGAGCAGCTCAACATGCCGGCAGTGAGCTTGAAATTCTTCGCCAGCCCACTGCCCCTACCAGAGCAATTCACTTTTATTGCTGACACTCACAAACAGTTACTAAGTAAGCGTTTTAATGACACTAACTTGTACTTAGGTCGCCTCACTGAAAGTGAGCAACGGTTGCTGTTTCCTGAGCAAGCCATTGCTTCAGTGGCGCTACTGCTCTTGGGTGAACAAGGCGAATTAGGCATGCTGGCTATAGGCAATCAAGATGCCAGCCATTTTCAGCCAACCATGGATGCGGTGTTGATTAATCAATTACGCCATTTATTGAGTAAATTGCTGCCGCCTTTACTACAGCACCAAACGCAACCGGGCCAGGAATAATGCAACTCAGTGCGCTCAAACATCGGTTTATTCATCACTTAGCCGGCGAGCGCGGATTAGCTCAACATACGCTCAATAGTTACGACCGCATTTTGGTGGAAGACCTCAATAGTTTGGCTGAGCAACGGATTGAGCAAGCACAACAACTGCAATTACCAGTATTAGAGCGGTTATTCATTAGCTGGCGTCGCCGAGGGCTTGGTGACGCATCGCTAGCTTTACGGTTAGCCGCGTGGCGTACTTTTTGTGATTATTTGCTTCGCGAAGGTGAACTACAGGATAACCCGGCCAAACAACTGAAAGCTCCTCGTGCGGCCAAGCGACTGCCAAAGAACCTTGATATAGACAGCATTAGTCAGTTATTGCAACTACCACAAAATGAGCCTTTGGCGCTGCGTGATGCTGCCATTATGGAACTGCTGTACTCCAGTGGCATTCGTTTAGCTGAGTTGGTGGCACTAGATGTTGATGCCATTAATCCGCGCCATCGTGAGCTGCGGGTCTTTGGTAAAGGGAGTAAAACTCGGATTGTGCCTTACGGACGCTGCGCCGCAGCTGCACTTGAGCGCTGGTTGCCGGTACGGACACAGTGGCTGCAAGGCAATTTAACCGAGCTTGCTCTGTTTGTTACCCAGCGGCAAACACGAATGAGCCCGCGGACAGTGCAGCAGCGCTTGAACTACTGGGGCGAACAGCAAGGACTAAAAGGCTCATTACATCCGCATAAGCTGCGTCATTCGTTTGCGTCGCATATGTTAGAATCAAGTGGTGACTTACGTGCTGTGCAAGAATTATTAGGGCACGCAAACTTAAGTACAACTCAGGTTTATACCCATTTGGATTTTCAGCATTTAGCCAAGGTCTATGACGGAGCCCACCCGCGCGCCCGCAAAAAGTAGTCATTCAAGTAAGGAATAAATAATGCAGTTTTATCGACGACTGTTACCTGTCGCAGCAGTTAGTTTTGATCTGGATGATACCCTCTATAACAACGTGCCAGTGATGCAACGCGCCGAGCAAGCCGTTCGAGATTATGTAGTACGTGAATTCCCTCAAACAGCTATCTGGCAGCCGCACGACTGGGCTCAATTACGCCAACAAATCATGCAACGCGATGTTCGTTTAGCCAGCGATATGACCCAACTTAGACTAACTGCTCTAGCCGCGGGGCTGGCGCACTTTGGCGTGCCAAGTGCAGAAGCAGAAGCGGGTGCTACTGCAGCGATGGCCGAGTTTATGCGGTATCGTAATTTGGTTGAAATTGATCCCCAAGTACATCAGTTACTGGCACAACTGAGTGCCAAGTTACCCGTAATTGCGATAAGCAATGGTAACGTGAACGTGACTGAGATTGGCCTAGCTCCTTATTTTCAATTGATACTGCAGCCCAATGCAGAGCTACGTGGAAAACCATTTACCGACATGTTTGAGGCCGCCGCTAGACAGTTTCCAGAACTACATCCGCAGCAGTGGTTGCACGTTGGTGATAGCCCCTACGCCGATGTTTTAGGGGCGCACCGAGCG
>JTFO01009930.1_pt1 | contig 10374 bp, 10 predicted proteins | sample 235411 | NCBI WGS metagenome assembly JTFO01 (sample SAMN03067590, study PRJNA260953) | activated sludge metagenome | biome: Sludge; feature: Wastewater; isolation source: CETP activated sludge from laboratory augmented bioreactor treating... | place: India:Gujarat | collected 2013-04
GCACAATCAAAACTTCTTTGGATAGTACTGCTTATCAATTTCGCTTTTTTTATCCTTGAAATTACAGCAGGTTTCATTTCAAAATCCATGGGTCTGGTTGCCGATTCACTGGATATGCTGGCAGACGCGTTGGTTTATGGACTTAGCCTTTGGGCAGTCGGTTCAACGGTAATCCGCAAGAAAAAAGTAGCGAAACTAAGCGGCTATTTTCAACTGGCATTAGCCCTTCTGGGCCTTTCGGAGGTGATACGCAGGTTTATCAGTTTTGAAGAAGTGCCGGATTTTCAAACCATGATTATCGTTTCGGTATTGGCATTGATTGCCAATTCTGTTTGCCTTTATCTGCTGCAAAAGTCAAAGAGCCAGGAAGCACACATGAAAGCCACCATGATTTTTACATCAAACGATATAATTATCAATACAGGTGTTATTGTGGCTGGTGTTTTGGTGTTGTTGACCCAATCAAAATACCCTGACTTAATCATTGGGGCCATTGTATTCTTAATTGTAGTCAGGGGGGCTTTCCGGATATTAAAATTAGGGAAATAAAACAATATGGCACATTCGTATGAACATACTACCCAAAAAGGACATGGTAAAGCATTTGCCATTGGAATTGGTTTAAACATCACCTTTGTTGCTGTTGAAATATTTTATGGCCTGATAGCCAACTCGTCTGCATTATTGGCCGATGCAGGTCACAACGCCAGCGATGTTTTAAGTTTGGTTTTTTTTTGCCTGGTTAGCAATCTGGCTTGCCTCACTGGTCTCTATGGTGGTCAGTTCAGACAAGACGCTCAATTCCTATCTGAACAGCCCCACTAGTGAAGGCTCCTCTATGGGCAAGGATGTGTTCTATCGCCTAAAGAACAGTCCCTTTATATGCTGGCGGATGCTTATGTGGGATCTTTGCTAACGGTAACTGAGAATGCAGTAATTTCGGTAAATTAAAGTGCAGTGTTTTAGGTAACAACTTGGAGATTAAATTAAAATGGTATACTTTTGGATTGAAATACTGGTATACTTTTGGGGTGAAATAAACAGAATACACCGAAAATGAAACGAATAATAATATTTATACTGATTTTTCTACTTTCAAAGTCTGCAATTTCTCAGACAACATTTGTAATTGACAATTTCTCAAAAGATTATTTTGGCAAATTATTTATCGCAGACACTACAGAAGTATTTAGCAAAGGTTGGATTGCAATTTTTGACAAGAAATCCAAGAAACAACTCATCAAAATAAATTCAGATGAATTGACTTTTGAACTTCATAAAGGTAAAGTTCTTGCTAACATAAAAGAACTTCCCTACGGAGAACAAAGCCAAATTCTATATGAAGACTACAATTTTGACGGAAAAAAAGATTTTGCAATTATGGACGGACAAAATAGTTGTTATCACGGACCGTCTTTTCAAATCTATTTGGCAACCGACAATGGTTTTAAACAAAGTCCTGAATTTACCAAACTTTCACAATACTATTGCGGTATGTTTGACATTGACTACAAAACAAAAACAATTCACACAATGACAAAAAGCGGTTGTTGTTGGCATCAGTATTCAGAATTTAAAGTAAAAGACAACAAACCTTATCCGATAAAAATAATTGAAGAAGGAATGAGTTTCTCGGGAATTACTTGGGATTATGACGAACAGAATTTAGTCAATGGAAAAATGTCAAAATCTAGCTATCAAAAGCTTGCGTTGGAAATAGATAAAGACAATATATTACTTTCTTTTGAATTTAAAAACAAGAAGAAAATGCAAGTTTTTAAGACAGAAACTATTCTCTATTACGTTTTTACTGACGCTAACGACAAAATAGAATTACTATACAATGACACATTCAAATACTCAAATCGTGAAAATACTTTGTCTTTTACAAATCGTAAAACAGAGTATATCATTTATGACGACAAAATAATAGTAAAAACGCCAAACAACACGTACGAAATGCAAGCCGTTAACAAAACAAGATTTGGAACATTGACAAAATTGAAGAACTTAAAAACTGAAAACTTAATCAATTGAAAATGCCAACCACTAATAAAGTATTGCACAAGCAGAAAAAAGAAAACTTCACTAACATGACATGAATATGAAAAAAATTGGAATATTTCGGAATTTGGGAATCGGTTTACAACCCAAATTTTAATTGTGGAGAATTCGCCATAATTAAAAGTCAGGCAGGTTTGAAAAGCTACAAACTAAGTGTAAAAGATTGGGTTGAAAAAACGAACGCAATCGGACTAAAAGCAACACCAGGAAGATATGGAGGAACTATTGGATAAAAACTAATTGTATGTAAATTTTTCTTCGCTCAATGATTCCGACTTTGAATGCACTGAAGATGAAAAGAAAGTAACCAAAGATTTTTACCAAATAAAGAATTAAAGGATGTTACCCGAAAAATCAAATAGTGAATTATTGATATATCAATCCGATGATGGTCAGATAAAAATTCAGGTTCGTCTGGAGGACAATACTGTTTGGCTTACGCAAGCAGACATGGTGGAACTGTTTCAATCTTCAAAATCAAATATATCCGAACACATAAAGCACGTTTTTGAAGAAGGGGAAATAAACCCTGATTGAACTGTTCGGAATTTCCGAACAGTTCGATTAGAAGGGAAACGTAAAGTTGAACGAGAAATTGAACACTACAACCTTGATGTGATTATATCCGTTGGTTACCGGGTAAAATCACTCCGGGGCACGCAGTTTCGCATTTGGACAAATTTCGTTTCCGCGGCCATTTTCTGATGGCCTCTGAGGTAAACAACTCTTCGGCATGGGAACTGTGTTCACACATGGGCGGATGCGCTGGAAGATAGAAAACAAGGGATTCAACACCCAAATGAACAAGGGTTGCGGGAGGCCGTCAAATCGACCGGCACGACCATCAAGGCGGTAGTGGAAGACATGATCTCATCCATGCAAAAGGAAAACATCTCACACGATGAAATCCAGCAGGCAATGCTGCTCACCGTGCAATTGCGGTATTGAAACAATTAGCCCAACGCGCCACACCGGGCGCTTCGAGAACCCCTGCTCGCGTACATTCAGGGTAACAAGACCAATAAAACACCACATGCGGAAACTTTCTTAACCTGCCGTGAAAACCGCGGTAAGGAGAAGTTATGCCCAGTCATGAACAGGAAATCAAAAAAAATTAATTTCGGAATTTCTGGTTTGTATCCTTTCCCGGTAACTTTCGCTCTCTTTTTGTATCTTTGCATCAGTCAAACATCCAAATCTGTTACGCTATGTGCAGAAAGTATCTTTTCCCTGCCTTGTTGATCAGTCTGATGACCCTCCTCTCCTGTGAAAAAGAGGAGGCGAGCGAAAATGCCGCCCGTTTGCGGATCAAACTGACCGATGCGGCTGCTCCGGTGTTGAAAGAGATGCATATCGAAATTGTGACGATTGATGTGCAGACCACCGACAGCGTAGGGAATAGCGGTGAGTGGGTGACACTCTCTTACCCCGGTGGTGAGTATAACCTGCTCAAGCTGATGAATGGCAAGATGGTGCAGCTCGTCGATCAATATTTTCCCGCAGGAGAAAAGATCGACAAGATTCGTCTCACCCTGGGTGACAACAACCGGATGGTGACCGTTACCGATCAGCAGATCCCGCTGCAGAAATCACCCGATATCATGGATCAGCTGGTTATCAACGATGTGAATGCTGTGCTCACCGCCAACGTCATCATCAGCATCGTGATCGATATCAATGCTGCCCTTTCGGTGTATGAAATGAACGGTAACTGGTACATCGACCCGCGTGCCAGAGCTTTCCCCGAGACCTACGGCGGTTCACTGAGAGGCTATGTGACTCCATTGGAAGCTTCACCGGTAGTGATGATCACCCGTGAGGCAGATTCACTCTTCTCCCTTCCTGAGGGAAGCGAAGGGATGTTTCTCTTCTCGGGTCTGCAGGAGGGAGCCTGGAAGGTTCATCTGCTTGCCAACCCTGAGTCAGGCTACCGTGACACCATCTTCATCTCTGACACTATCCGGCAGGGCAGGATCACCGAGATCACCCCCAGACCTATCCGGTTGCAGCTGCAATAGATCGTTGCAACCCTTTTTAATTAATTTTCACTTCCGCAAACCTGGTTGGATTCGCTTCTTTACTATCTTTGTAGAAATGATTGCAGTTCATAACCGATTATAACTATTTAACAATATCACACAAATGAAAAAGATCCATTTTGCACTGATTTTAGCTACCCTGCTGGTTGCAGGTACCTCCTGTAAACCAAAACAGAGTGCATACAAACAGGTGTATGAAGCAGCCAAGGAGAAGGAGATGCAACAGACAGCCTCTCAGCCTACCACCGTGGTGAAGGATGCCAGCCCGCTGCCTCCCGTGGAAGTCTCCATACGCAAGGAAAAAGTTGAGCCGGTTTATCCTACTGACGCTTCAGGGTTGAAGAAATACAGTGTGGTGATCGCCTCTCTCAGTGTAAAGCTCAATGCAGAATCGTTGAAAACACGTATGGAGAACGAAGGACATAAGGTGATCCTGGCAGAGAACGAACAGGGGATGTACCGCGTCATCATTGCCAGCTACGACGACAAAGCAGCAGCTGCTGCCAAGCGTGAAGAGATTTACAACCAGTATTCGGCGAAAGGCAATACCGAATACCTGAGAAAAACCTACGGTGTACCCTTTAACGATCTCTGGATCCTCGAAAGGCAATATTAATCGTTAGATGATCCTTCCGCTCTCGCCAGGTGATGCAAATAAAAACCGATTAGCTGCCCGTTGTATGCAATGTGGCAGCTTTTTTCGAATCGTGAATCTATGAAGATACGTTTTTTGGGTACGGGTACCTCTACCGGCGTTCCACAGATCGGCTGTCACTGCCCGGTATGCCAGTCGCCGGATGAACGGGACAGGAGATTGCGCTGCTCGGTGGCGATCACAACAGGGGAGCAGCAGCTACTGATCGATTGCACCCCCGACTTTCGCCAGCAGGCTCTCACAATCCCTTTCAAGAAAATCAACGGAATCCTCTTCACCCATGAGCATTATGATCATACCGGTGGCATTGACGACCTGCGTCCCTATTCATGTTTTGGCCCTGTAGAGCTCTTTATGGAAGAGCAACTGGAAAAAGTGGTGAGGAACAGGCTTCCCTACTGCTTCTCAGAGAATCGGTATGGTGGCATCCCAGATATTCATGTTCAACGCATTGATCCCCATCATTCTTTCCAAATTGGAGCGTTAGAGATCATCCCGATCAGGATCATGCATCACAAGCTGCCGATCCTGGGTTTCCGAATAGGAAACTTCGCCTACCTCACCGATGTGAAAAGTATTCCTGAGGCTGAGTTTGAGAAGCTTAGGGGATTGGATCTGTTGGTGATCAGCGCTCTTCGCAAAACAGAACATATCTCTCACCTCTCCCTGTCGGAATCACTGCAGATCATTGAGCAGATAGCGCCGCGCAGGAGCTTTCTCACCCATTTCAGTCATGAGATGGGACTGCATGCCGAGATGGCTGACGAGCTTCCCGATGGGGTCTATCCGGCATATGATGGCTTGGAAATCGGCCTTTGAAGGGTTTTTTCGTTTTTTTAACCAAAGCAAACGCAGCGTTTAGGGACTGAAAGCATCTTTTCATTGAGACATCACTCCGTAGCGGGCAGCCGTTGATGAAACGTAAAAAAAAGTGGTGTACCATTAAACTATCTGATCCCTTTTGCGTCACATAGTAAAAGAACAAACAGATCACAAACAATAATCAATGGGGAGAAACTATGAAAACGAATAAATTTTTACTGGCACTTTTGATGATTGCCATACCCCTCTTCGGTTTCACCCAGGAATGGGATGATATCTATGCAGATCCAACTCAGAAGGAGACGGAGAAAGCAGAGGTGAAGGAGAAAGAACCGCAGAAGAAAAAGGTGGTCATCGTGCAGGGCGATGCTTCCAATATGGAAGTGCAGGCCAACGGCAGAGATATTGATGAGTACAACCGGAGGGGATCTCGTGATACCATGGACGGCGATGAAATATACAGCGATGACTCACTCGACTATGAGGAATATCAATACACCGACCGGATTGTTCGTTTCCACGATCCTGAGTCAAGCATCAGGATTACAGGTGCTGATGAGGTGATCATATACGTAGGTGATGATATCTATGAGAACTACAACAACCGCGGCTGGCATAGCAATTTCTACTTCGGAATGGGTTGGGGCATGGGTTACTATCCCTGGTACTACAGCCACTGGTATCACCCCTGGTATGGGTTCGGTCCCTACTACGGCTGGAGCCTCTGGTACGATCCATGGTACTACAGCTGGTACAGTCCCTGGTACAGTCCCTGGTACTATGGTGGATGGTATGATCCCTGGTACTATGGTTATGGCGGTTTTTACGGCGGCTATACATACGGCTTTTATAACGGCTATTACAGCAGTCTGACATACAACCGTTCCGGAAGAAGCAGCAGTGCATACAGAAGAAGTACAGCCAACAGGAACAGCTCCCTCACTGCCGGACTCTCAGGCAGGTCATCGGTCACACGATCAGCCCTGTCAGGTAGAAGTAGTACCGCCACAACTACCCGAAGAGCTCTCTCCGGCAGGAGTAGAACAGCTGATAGCCGCTCCGTCAACACACCCAGAACACGTATCATCGACAACAACGGAAGGGTGCTTGACTCCAGAACAGGCAGGGTTATTGAACGAAGTGGCACCACCCAAAACAGATCGGTTTACGGAACTACTCCCTCCAGCCGCACGCAAAGCTATTCCACCGGTAGAAGCAGCAGCAGCGACAGGAGATACCAGAGAAGCTCCACTTCTTCCGGCAGAAGCAGCTCTATTTACCAGCGTTCCACTACCACTACCCGGAGCGGTAACTACAGTACCCCCTCACGGAGCATAGAGTCGAGCCGTTCATCCACATACAGAACCCCGTCGCAGAGCAGCTCTACCCGTAGTAGTTCCACCTATTCTGCTCCCAGCCGCAGCTCATCTTCCAGCTCCCGATCTTCTTCCGGACGCAGCTCTGGTGGTGGGCGCAGGTAACTGAATGAATGGAAAAGCAGATAGAATTGGTTTGTACATAAACATAATGTCAACGTAACATGAATAAAATCACATATCTTGTCAGCACTTTGCTTATAATATCCTCCTCCCTCTTTGCACAGGGGGAGGTGGATGCCCTGCGCTTCTCCCGTGAAGGGCTCTACGGAACGGCACGGGCCATGTCGATGGGTGGTGCTTTTGGTGCCCTGGGTGGCGATCTGAGTGCTCTGACCATCAACCCCGCCGGCATCGGCATTTATCGCAGCTCAGAAGTGGCAGGAACCTTCAATCTGTCGCGCAACAGGTCGGTTGTCGATGATCGGAGCGCCGACAAAAGTCGTTTCAACATGGACAACCTTGGCTTTGTCGGTTACTTTCCGCTGCGCAACGACGCGATACCGCTGATCAACTTCGGCTTCTCCTACAACAAGCTTAAGTCGTTCGACAAGAACATCTCGGCCATCGGCACTGCCAAAGGTACACTGATCGATTACATTGCCAAAACCAGCACCGGTTATGATCCTCTGCTACTGGAGATGGGAGACAATCTCCCCAATCCATTTTTGGATATGCCCTGGTTAACCGTACTCGCCTACAACTCCTGGCTGATTGACCCGGTGGAGGGGGAGGAATTTGAATATCGACCGGTAACCAACGAGCCCGGACCGATCAATGAGATACGACTTCGAGAGAGGGGTTACATCGATAACTATGACTTCACGGTGGGAACCACCCTGGGCAACGTGCTCAACCTGGGACTGGCACTCTCCATCAAGGATGTCTCCTACAGCCTGGTTTCCGACTACCTGGAAGATTTTGATGACGGCGGTTACACCCTCACCAACTGGCTTACTACCAGCGGTGCCGGGTTCAGTGCCAAGTTCGGGGCAATCTACCGGCCGGTGAACGAACTACGACTGGGACTGGCTTATCACACCCCTACCTGGTATGCACTGACAGAGACTTATGAGGCACAGATTCAGGATGACATGGATGCATATGTGACAGATCCCGATTATGAACCGGCAGTAACCAGTTCCAGGTCTTTTGCCAACGATTACGACCTGAAAACGCCCGGCAAACTGGTAGCCAGCATCGCCACGGTACAGGGAAGCCGTTTCATTGCCAGCCTCGACTATGAGCTGACGGACTATTCGAACATGAAGCTGTCGGTTCCATCAGGGGCTTACGAAAGAGAAGAGTGGTATGACGCGGACAACGAGTATATCAAGATGGATTACCGGCGGGCGTCGACCATTCGTGCCGGTGTGGAATATCGTTTCACTCAGCAGTTCTCCGGCCGTCTTGGCTATGCCTGGATGCAGACCCCTTACGACAGCGATTTGGCCGAGTTTGGTGATGCAGTCATTGCCGGATCGAACACCATCTACCGGATTGAGGGAGATACCAATTATCTGACGGGAGGACTCGGTTATCGCTTCAACAGGAACTTCTTTATCGATATGGCCGTTGTGTACAGCAGTCAGACCGATGATCTCTATCCTTTCCCCAACTATTATGAAGGCGAAACACTTGCGGTGGACGCTTCCCCATTCAAGTTGAAAAATAGTTCTCTGAAGGGATTGATCACGCTGGGATACAAGTTCTGAAAGAATGAAACGAAAATATATTGGAAGAGTCAGGAGATACGCTCCCGGCTCTTTTTTTCTTTTTTTGATGTGGCATGAATATCGTACATTTGCATCACACAAACAATTATCAAATCATCCTCTATGGAAAAGCAAAAAGGATATCTGTCAGCCGGTGATAAAAGAAAAGTGACCACGCTCCGCCTGCTGGAAATGAAACAGCGGGGAGAGAAGATATCAATGCTCACCGCATACGACTATTCAATGGCGACGGTGATCGACCAGGCCGGTATGGATGTGATTCTGGTGGGTGACTCTGCATCGAACGTGATGGTGGGTAACACCACCACGCTCCCCATGACCGTGGAGCAGATGATCTACCACGGTAAGGCGGTGATGAACGGCGTGAATAGAGCCATGGTGGTGATCGACATGCCTTTCGGCAGCTACCAGGGTAACCCGCGTGAGGCGGTAGCCAATGCGGTGCGCATCATGAAAGAGACCGGAGCCGACTGCCTCAAGCTGGAGGGTGGAAAGGAGATCCTGGAATCGGTGAAACTGATCCTCAGTACCGGCATTCCCATCATGGGGCACCTGGGTCTGATGCCGCAGTCGATTAACAAATATGGCACCTACGCCGTTCGTGCGGAGGAGGCGGCGGAGGCATTGCGACTGGTTGATGATGCACATCTGCTACAGGAGGCTGGTTGCTGCTCCCTCGTGCTGGAGAAGATACCCTCACAACTGGCGAAAAGGGTTGCTGAAGAGTTGACCATTCCGGTCATCGGCATCGGTGCCGGACCCTATGTGGATGGCCAGGTGCTGGTGATGCATGACATGCTGGGGCTGAACAAGGGCTTCTCACCCCGTTTCCTGCGCCGCTACGCCAATCTGTTCGATGAGATCACCCTGGCTGTCCGGCAATACATCAAAGACGTTAAAACGGCCGATTTTCCTTCCGAAAAGGAGTCCTACTAGTTGGGAGGTTGGTAAGTTAGAGGCTGGGAGGTTGGAACCGGGAACCGGGAAAGCAAACAGCTTGTCGCGTACAGCTTGGAGCTGAAAATCACAACTCCTTGTATGGCGGGATATCGGTCAGGAATTGGTATTCCTGAGTGGCGTAATCGATCCGGTAACAAAAGTGGCTGATGCCGTTCGACACTACGATATAGGGTACCCGCAGCACACTGTTGTAGCGCGCTACCTGGTCGAACACCTGCTGGGTGATGGTCACCCCCGGTTCCTTGTACTCCAGGATCATCAGCGGTTCAAGCTGTTTGTTGTAAACCACCGTATCGCATCTGCGCAAGAGCGAGTTGAGCCTTATGGCGGTTTCATTGGCAATGCGTGAGGCAGGATAACCCTTCTCCTTAACCAGGTAGTGCACGAAATGTTGTCGAACCCACTCCTCCGGTGTCAGCGCCACATACTTCCTCCGCAGGGGATCAAAGATCTCCGGCATGTCGTCCTTTTTTCTGATTTTTGCTTCGTAGGATGGCAAATTTAACGCGTACATATTGTATCTTTGTTTGCAGAACGGGATTCGCTCAGAACAAAAATAGCACTTTTTTATGAGAACGAAACAAGAAATCGTGGAGAACTGGCTTCCCAGGTATACCAAAAGAGCACTGGCGGATTTCACCGGCTTTATCCTGCTGACCAACTTCCAGAAGTATGTGGAGATCTTCGCTGAACACTTCAACGTGCCCATCGTGGGAGCTGAT
>JTFO01000778.1_pt1 | contig 10333 bp, 7 predicted proteins | sample 235411 | NCBI WGS metagenome assembly JTFO01 (sample SAMN03067590, study PRJNA260953) | activated sludge metagenome | biome: Sludge; feature: Wastewater; isolation source: CETP activated sludge from laboratory augmented bioreactor treating... | place: India:Gujarat | collected 2013-04
GTACGATTTGAACATTCTGTTCTTTTTCAGCAGGAGATAATGGCTTAATTGGTGGAATAATCATTATGTCTTTTGAACTTTCTACTTTATAATCAATATTAACAATTTTTAATAACTGTAATTGAGAGATCATATCAAAACCCCAATTTTTAGCATTAGGCAATGTTCTTAAAATAGAATTTGGTGGAACAGAATATATTTTTTCATCAGCAATAACACCACGCGTTACTGTTGCATGATTTCCTGATATGTTTGCATCTGGATATTCTTGTAATAACATTCTATTTGTAGATAAACCTGTTCTATCAAAATTAATTACACAATTAGATTTGTATTCAATAGACATTGGATTGAAACTACATACAACAGACCTCATATCCCAACCGTGCATACCTGTTTGAATAGAACCCACTGCTTCATACCAAGAGTTTAAAATCTTACTTGGAGTGCCTGCTAAACCTTCTACAATTGAATCTTCTGCTAATTTGATTTGCTTTTGAACTTCATCATTATAAGCTTTCAAACTTTGTTTATACTCATTTTGTAATCTTTCTTCTTCTTGTGCTTGAATTCTTTGTCTTTCTTGAATTCTTTGCTGCATTGCTACACTTTCTAAAAATGCGTCAACACCAAGAGCAATACCTGTTAAAGCAATAAAAGTAATACCACTGTATATTACAACATTAGGAATACCTTTTAATTTTATAAATTTATTTTTAGCAACAACATTAGCAGTTAAATCATTAACACCTTTGCTTTCGATATACTTCATATCTTCAAAGATATTTTTAATTTCACCACAAGGAGAAAAAACCTGATAAGTATCGTTATACATAATTAATTCAGAAATTTTTTCTTTTACTTCAGTAATATCTAAAACCTTATCAGATTGAGGTGCTGGAATGCCATCTTTAATAATAGCCATCCAATACCTTTCTTCCGTAACTTCTTCAACTACAATCCAATCTACATAACCATCAATATTGTTGGTTGTTGTTCTGTAATCTTGATTTGCAATTGCCAATAATAAAGATGCACTAGGTATTTTAGAGTTTTTCTTTGCTAAACCGATGGCCTCTTGTGTTTCAAACTCCACAAAAGTTCCATAACTAAAATTTGTCTTATTAGCAATGTTTTTTATAATCTCTTTTCTTGATACATCATCATCCTCTGGAATGATTTCCCAATCCAGATCAATGATCCACTTCTTTTTATTAAGTTCTACTATTTGCATTACTATTCCTTTGCTTTCGCAACAATATTATTTAACCTGTTTAATCTTGTGATACATAAGGGGTTACAGTGATAACTAAGTATTGTTCTTTTTTGCCTGCTTTGGAACCACCACCAAACAAGAAGTTGCTAGGTGAACCTACACCATTTGTATTACTATCAGCCACTGTTTGTTTAAATCCACTTAATACAAGAGCTTGACCAGATTTTAAAGATGCTCTTTGTAAAATATTTTTCAATGTAGTAGTAGGTAAACTTAAACTTACAGAATTAGTACCTGTACCAGTAGAGAAGTCTGTGAAGCCTTCAAAATCACTTAAGTTCATTGCATACTCTAACAATATTTTTCCATTAGGTTGAACTTTTGGAATAATACTCATGCTAATACCTTGATAGATAGAGCTTGTTGTTACAGATTGTTGTGAACTTTCACTACTATTTGCAGTAACCTCAATACCTGAAATATAAGGAATTTTTCTATTGTTACCAATAGGAGTAGGCTGACCGTTTAAAGTAGTAATTTGGAACTGGTTTACTACACTTGTTTTACCTAATGTGGACAATGCTTTAATAACTGCATTAGTACCACTAAATGGACCAGTTAATACCCCAATATTAAAGTTATTGCTTGCACTAGAGTTAGGACCAGATTGATAACCAATTTCGTTTCTTGTAGAACTCCAAGCAAGATTCCAATCTAAACCGTAATCATCACTTGCATCACGAGTAACAGCATATACATCAACATTAATGTAAATTTGAGTACCAATTAATTTATTCAACTCATCTACTGCTTGTGCAACACGACGTTGAACATCAGGAGTATCTTTAACTGTAATTAAACCAGTAGACTCCATAATTGCAAGAGAACCATTAGGAGACATTAATGAAAGAATGAAATTCTTTACATCACCCCAAGAATCTAAGCTTGCTGATCTTGTTACACCTTGTTTACCACTTGAACTAGCACTACCAGCAGAAGTTGTTCCTTGACCTGTTGTACCAGCAGTTGTATCAGATTCACTATCTAAATTAACCTCTGATGTTGAAGTTGTTTGACCTGCTAATAAAGTAATATTATAAGATTTCGTTTCGTAACGATACATCTCAATAGAATTACCAGTCCATCTCCAAGAAACGTTTGCCTTAGATGCTAATAAATCTAATGCAGAATCTAATGTTCCCCTGAAAACGAAGTCACTGATAGTGATTGGCTCTTTTGCGTTATTATTGTTAGCCGAACCACTACCAATGATACTTGCCTCTCCAATATTGCTATCGTAAATATCTTGGTTTAAATCAACCTTAATACCGTTAGCTCTTTGTAATTCAGACAATACCTCAATTAAACTTACTCTACCAGGCATAGTTAAACTAACTTCTTTCTGGAAGATTGCAGGTAATCTTTCTTTATTTTGACCCATTGTGTTTTTAGGCAATGGAACAGGGTTCACCCAATTTCTTGTGACTCTAGCAAAATTTGAACGTTTATCTTGTGTAGGATCAGCAATAGAAGATGCAGATTGTGGTGTTGCACCAGCATATGCATTCTTAACTGCTTTATTATCAGAATCAAATGTTTCATTTGCTTCTCTTGTAGCAGCACAACCAGATAATGTAGCAATAGCCACTGATAATGCAACTGCTAACCTATTAACTCTAAATTTATTCATATTAATTCCTTATTTTGCCTTTCTCATCTTGATTTATTAAATGTTACTTTAAACAACTTTAATTAATGTACATTTTGTGAATAATCTCTTTGCTCGTATCTAAACTCTTCCACTACTAATATGTTGTTTTGATATAACTCAAAAGCTAAAGGTGATTGAACTCTTGAATCTGGACCATAATCTAGAGCCAATTGTTTAATTGGACCATCATTAGAATCAAACTCACCATGTAATGTTCTAGGAACATCTACAGCATAATCTTCACCATTCCAAACAACCTTATAACCTGCTCTTTCACCCCAAGCCTCTACGTTTTCTTTAAGAGTTTTGGAAGTATCCATAGTCCAAGACATTCCTGCATATTTTTTCGGTAATGGAGAAATTGTAGTAATTGTTTCTTGCTCAATTTCAGTACCTACGACCATTGGTGCAGGTGTTGTCGCATCATTAGACTCAAAAACTTTAACAACAGTCTTTTCCTGCACAACAGTATTGCCTGACTCTAATTCAAACACAGCAGAACTTGCTTTTGTATTAGCACTTGGTTTTACAGATTTTGTATTAGTATTTACTACTGGTGGATGTGGATTATTGAAAATGATTTCTTCTTGTGAAATGATTTTTGCATTTTGAGGTATTTCAAATTCTACTTTTCTTAAAGTAGGCGCAACAAACATATCATGCTTACTGTTACTTCTAGTATCTTGTCTTAATGCCTCTGTTCTAGGACTGTAACCAGATTTTGGAGTTAATGTAACAGATTTTCTATTCCAATCTACTTTTGCCTTAAAGTTAGCATTTTGTGATATTTGGTCTAATACCTCAATCCAATTTTCACCACCCTTCCAAGAAACTAATGTATCTACATCAATTACATTGTCCTGATCTTCTTTTTTAACAACCCATCCATTAGGGGTAATTTGTTTTAAAACAGTAATTAAAGGCAAGTCTCTTGCAAAACCTTTCAATGGCTCTAAGTTACCCGGTTCATTACCAATAGTTTCGATATTTACAGAATAACCAACTGAACTTTGAGCAACTGCATTACTTACATAAAACATTGCTGAAATTGATAAAATACTTCCCATTAACAAAGTCATTTTAAAATTATTCTTATTTATATTTGTTTTCATTTATTATTTCCCCTAATTTTCATAGAAATCATTTAATTACAAATCTTCAATATTAATTAAAAAGAAAATCCATAACTGTCAAGCCATTAATTAAAATTTAAACCACTTTACTAGCAAATAACATAAATATTAATGTCTAAATTTATGTTGCCTCCAGTAATGCACCCCTTTTTTATGTTTACCTGAAATTAAAATTTTTAATTTTCTAATTGCATTAGGCATTGTGTAACCCATATATTGCAATCCATAAAAGAAAACCATTGCAGCTAATACCAAATACAACATAATGAAACTAGGAAATAAAAAGAACAATACAAAAAATATAATAAGGCGACCGTCTAACGGGCCAACCTTAACTTGTCTTCCTGTATCTCTCCATCTAGTATCTTTAAAAATTTCCATAATTTTTCTCCAACTCTTATTAAAGTATATAAAAATTTAAAAATATCAAGAGAAAATATTATTTTTATTTTTTAACGCCAACCGTTGATCTTTCTATAATATCAAATTCTTTTTGACTAATTAAATTTTGATCTAACTTTTCTTGTGCATCTTGAACAAAAGTTTTACCATATTTTAATAACACTTTTCTTGTTTCATTTGTTAAATTATCAATACCTGCTTCTAATAAAATATCAACAATCTCTTGATTGAACACTAAATATTCTCTTATAGCAATTCTCTTACCATCAGTAGAAGGCACCAACATTTGAGCTACAATCATTTTAATATTAGATAAAATATCCATTGCTCTTGAACTCTTTTCTTCAACACTGAACACGTTTACCATACGACGCACAGCATCTGCTACACCATTAGTATGTAAAGTTCCATAAACTAAGTGGCCTGTCATAGCAGCGGTCACACCTTCACCAATTGTTTCCTTGTCTCGTAACTCACCCATCAAAATAACCTCTGGTTTTCTACGTAAAGCATTTCTTACACCATCCACGAAAGTATCTAAATGAGTACCAATTTCAGTTTGTGCAATACTAGAAGTAGGTTTAGGAACATCATCATAAACATACTCAATTGGTTGTTCATATGTTAAAATCTTTAAATGAGCATCTGGATCTCTAATTCTCCAATCTATTACAGAAGCAAGTAATGTAGATTTACCTGAACCAGTTGCTCCTGTAATCACAATTAAACCTTGTTTTAAACACATGTTATCAATTATCTCTTGTGGAATATCCATTGTCTCTAATAATGGTGCTCTACCAGTAATTGTTCTTATTGTTAACTGATAACCTTTTTGCCCTTCAGATAAGATTGCTGTCATATTTACTCTGAATCTTAAGGTGACATTTCTATCTATACGAATAGACCACTGTAAGTCCACATCTTGCCCACCATTTAATCTTGATAATGCACCATCACTTTTATAAATAGCAGCAATAATTTCAATCACTTCCGTTCTTGAAAGCCTTTTTCTAGTTACTCTATGTTTTTTACCATGAATATCACAGATCACTTGTTCCTCTGTTTGAATGGTAATATCAGAAGTACCTTGCTCAACACACCATTTAATAAAATCCTCTATATCATTACCACTAAATCTTGTTGGTGCATTTTCGTAAATTAATGGTGTAAATTGTTTTTCTTCCATACTTATTCCCTAATTTTAATATCCCCCATTCAAGGGGGATATATTTTATTATTAATAATCTAACTTTAATTTAACATCACAATTGATTTTATTATTCAAGCAAATCTTCATCTTTATTTCAAGACTCCATTTACATTATTAGAAATTGGATACTCTACATTCCAATCAGATTTGTTTGGATTCAATGAAGAGTGATCAGAAATTCTAAATACTTGATCGTTAATAGACATTTCATTACCACCACCAGTAACACCCATATTTTGTTTAGCAATAATTGTTGGAGTGATTAAACCTTCTGCTAATAAAATTTTATATTTAATCATACCTTTATAATCTCTTTCTAAACGATTATAAGATGCTTCAAAAATATTATTTGCTTGCTTCACACCACTTGCCCAACCCTCTTTTACAGATCTATCCCATAATGACTTTTCTGCACTATTTTTTGGCAAATATGCAGCAGGTGGAATTTCATGTGTAGGATAAGAGAAAATTAAATAACTACGCCATGTAGGATATACGGACACAAACTTAGCAGGTGATTCAATTTTGTAAATCTTATCAGCAATTCTTACTTCATCATCAGACTCTTGCGCATAATTACTTAAACCTTCTGTTAATACAGGTGCTAAAACACCATTGTCTATAGTTACTCTTGTGAAATCAAACAAATGGTCTAATTGTGCAGCATTAGCATTAACTTCTTTTCTAATTTCACCCATTCTATTAACTAAACCAGAAGAAGAACCAACAGAGAAACCCATATCAATTAATGCTTGCCTTCTCATTTCTGGAATACCATCAGCATTTGCCGCTTCACCTTGTTTTCTAATATTATCACTTAATAATTGATTTAAATTAGGTGCTTGGCTTTGAGACTCTTGATTAGCAACTTGTGGCAAAGGGTAATTCACACCAAGATAGGTTGTATCTGCCATACTTACAGAACTTGATAAAGACAGCCACATAAAACCACTTGTTAGAAACAATGATTTTATTAAATTGGAATTTTTCATTTTTATTTTCATTTTTCCTACCTATGTATTAAATTATTTATAAAAAACATTAAATGTTTTATTTTCAGCAATAACTACAATATCAGCAAAGTTAGCAGTTTTTTCTATTAAACTATTCACAACTTCTAGCAATGTATTGTCTTCTGCTACAAATGTTATATTCTTATCTGCAATTGAACCAGATTGAATTACTAACTCATAACCTAATGCTTTTGCTAAATTTTCTGCAAGAATGTTCAATGAATTGTTTTGCCAGTCAATTTTCTTCACTTTTTGACTTGTTGTACTATTTACTGGTAACTCAATTTGTTTCAACTCATCTGAAACTACTGTAACAGACATAACTTCTGTTTCATTATTTCTTGAAACATTTGTACTTACTATACCTGAACTTTTACCATCAACTACTGTAAATCGTTTATCTTTTTGTCCTGGTATATCATAAGTGTTATGTGCATAGTCATAAGGCACTGTATAATCCGAACCTTTTCTTGCATCTAAGTTATTATTGTGCTCTACAACATTGTATGTACCCACATGTTTTCCACTGTGAATTCTTTCTAATAATGCAAATTGATCATTAATAGATATTTGTGATTCATTAATTCTTTCTGCTATGGGTTTTCCTACTAAATTTGGCTCATTATCTCTATATGCAGGTTCAGATAATGGAACAGTTGAACAACCTGTAATTACTGCAAGAGAGCCAATTACAAATCCTAATTTTATCTTATTCATAAAAGTCCTTCATGTTTGTTTTGTTGAAAAATATCATATAACTTACTTGTTTTTAAAAAAAATAAACCAATTTGTCAAATTATTTTGAATTTTATTTATATATAACAAAAAAATTGGTGAATGCAAGGCTTGATAATTTTAAAAAATGAATTAAGATTTAACTATCAACATGTTACTCATACACTTTATTTTTGTTTAAGTAACGATTTTAGGAAGTATAAATGGATGATTTAAATCTGGATTTTAATAATCAAATTAAAACTAAAACAGAAAAAACAAAAGAAGATTATATTAATAGAGCAATACAACTCTCCAAAAGGGCAAAAAGAGAACTAAATATATCTGACAATGAAAATCTTGATGTACGTCAATTAGTTATTTGGTTAAATGATCATAAGCCTAATATTAATTCCAAAACTTGGAGACAGTATAAAAGTTCTGTCATATATTTTCTTGAAACTCATGATGATGTTCAAGCAGCATCAGAAGCATTAGATTATTTAAGAAATATTAACTCTGTTGGAACAAATAAGAAAACAGATAAAACCAGTAGTTTAAAACTTAAAAAAATCACTTTTGAAGATTGGGAAAAATTAGACAATTTCTTAAAAACTAAAAATAACAAATGGTATGCTGAATTAAGAGTATGGTTACGATCTTCTGTAATCACAGGACTTAGACCAGTAGAATGGAAAAGTGCTCAATTTTATATTCACAACGGGAAACCTGCATTAAAAATACAAAATGCGAAACATACTAACGGCAGAGGAAATGGCCCCACAAGAACATTGATTTTAGAAAACTTGCAAGAAAAAGATATATTAGCAATTAAGTCTCACTTAAATAATGTGAGAACTTTTGAAGGTATGGGAGAATATCAATTCTTTTACCAAGGTTGTGCAGCAGCACTATATAAAGCATGTAGAAGATGTTGGCCTAGAAGAAAGAAACATATTACTCTTTACTCTACACGTCACCAATTTTCTGCAAATGCAAAATCTAGTGGAATGTCCAGATTAGAAGTAGCAGCACTTATGGGACATGCAGTAGATGAAACAGCAACAAGTCATTATGGCAAAAAACAAGCAGGAAATGAAGAGTTAGGAGTTATCCCACTTGAAGAAGAAGTGGCAAAAGTTCGTCATATTACCATTGATGACTTTAAAGATAAAATCAAAAAACCGAAAGATATATTAATTGATAATAACAATCATTAATAAAAAAAGGCTCATAAAGAGCCTTTTTTTTACTTCATGCTAGATAGTTTAAATGCACCTTTTTTAACTACTGGCTTTTCTTCTATTACTGTCGCTGTTAAATTTAAATCTTTTGCGTATACAATATTATGAAGATCTACACCATCAAACTCTTTAATAATTTCATCTTTTAAATTAGTAACTCTTTCTTTCTGTTTATATGAAGCAACAGAATGGAATAAAGTTTGTTTATCACCAACTAATATTACTTTTGTTTTACCACGAGTTACAGCAGTGTAAAGTAAGTTTGCATCCCACATAAAACTATTAGATTTAGTTATAGGTATAATTACATAATTATAGTCTGAACCTTGACTTTTATGAATTGTAATTGCATAAGAAAATGTTATATTTTTACGAGATTCACCACTTTCAACTTTAATTCTATTACCATCAAAATCAATAGATATAGATTCAGTTTCATCATCTACACTAATAACATTACCTACATCACCGTTGTAAATATCTAAATCTCTATTGTTTTTTAACTGCATTACTCTATCACCAGTAACATATTCATCATCTTCTGCATCACCATCAAAATACTTATTTAATAATGGCCTCAATTCCAGATTAAGATTTTTAACACCTACTACACCTTCTTTCTTAGGAGATAGAATTTGAATATTGTCAGGATTAACATTATCTTTTATTAAATCATTTACGATTCTCAAAATTTGACTTTTCACATTATCACTATCATTTACTTCTACGAATGCGAAATCTTTATTATCACTTAATGAAAATAATTTAGGTACTTTATTATTGATAATATCGTGAGAAGCTAAAATAATTTGACTATTTGCAGCCTGTCTATGAATTTTAGCCAATCTAATTACTGGTATAAATCCTGAATCAATCATATCTTTTAATGCTTTACCTGGGCCAACAGAAGGTAACTGGTCTACGTCACCTACAAAAATTAATTTTGCATTAGTCGGTATAGCCTTTAATAGTGAGTGTAATAACCATACATCAATCATTGAAGATTCATCAATAATGAAAATATCCCCATCTAATTTATTAAATTGATGATATGTAAATTCTCCATCTTTGTAATCTAACAATCTATGAATAGTAGAACTATCTTTATTTGTTAACTCTTTCATTCTCTTAGCAGCCCTACCAGTAGGAGCAGCAAGCACACTTCTTAAATTCATTGATTCAAAATCTAAAATATTTTCATCATATCCAGAACAATATACTGCATTTACATCCAGTGATTCATAAAAGCTGATTAAACTTTTGATAGTATGAGTCTTACCTGTACCTGGGCCACCTGTTAAAACAGATACTTTATTTGGCAAAAGCACTTTTATTGCATTTAATTGAGAATCATCTAAATCAAATGGATTTTCATCAATAAACTTTTCAATATTACTTAAATTTTTATTTCTATCTATATCACTAGGGGCTAAAAGAATTCTTTTTAATTCACGAGCAATACCATTTTCCATCTCATGAAAACGTACATGAGAAACACCATCTACATTAACAGTTGTAAAGTTTTCTTTTGAATTATTTTTAAATGTTTTAATTTCAATGACTTTTGGAATTAATAAACCATTATCAATCATTTGTTCAATAGATTTTTTAACTAATGATGATTCTATATTTAATAGCTCTACTGATTTATTCAATAATTCAGTAATAGAAGAAGCTGTATTACCTGATT
>JTFO01022013.1_pt1 | contig 10208 bp, 12 predicted proteins | sample 235411 | NCBI WGS metagenome assembly JTFO01 (sample SAMN03067590, study PRJNA260953) | activated sludge metagenome | biome: Sludge; feature: Wastewater; isolation source: CETP activated sludge from laboratory augmented bioreactor treating... | place: India:Gujarat | collected 2013-04
AGCATTGGGTAAAACAGTGAGAAGCGGATGAAAAAGCCCCTTGGGTGGTGGCAAAACAAGAAGGGCAAGATCAAGCACTGCAAGAGATCTGTACTGTTGGTATTAACCTATTCCGCGTACTGATGACCTATCTAAAACCTGTGATGCCGTCACTCGCTGAACGCTCTGAAGCTTTCTTAAACCAAACCTTGACTTGGGATGGTATGGCTCACCCTTTGACTAATCATCCAATTACTGCATTTAAAGCCTTGTTTAATCGTATTGATCCTCAGCATATTGAAGCCATGATTGAGGAATCAAAACAAGAAGCTGCTGCTGAAAAAGCCGCCACAGAAGCCGCGGCGCCAAAAACACAGCAAACGGAATTAAGCAAAGATCCCATCGCTGCAGAAATTGAATTTGATGATTTTGCTAAAGTCGATTTACGCATTGCGAAAATTATTGCTTGCGAAGCCGTTCCGAAAGCCGATAAGTTGCTTAAGTTCCAATTAGATATTGGCGGCGAAACTCGCCAAGTTTTCTCTGGAATTAAAGCCGCTTATCACCCCGAAGATCTGGTCGGTAAATATACCGTTGTAGTGGCTAACCTTAAGCCTCGGAAGATGAAGTTTGGGATGTCCGAAGGGATGATTCTTGCTGCTGGCCCTGGTGGCAGTGAGCTGTGGATTTTAGAGCCGCATGAAGGGGCTCAACCGGGCATGCGTGTGATGTAATCCACACAAAGCACGTCAATTCTATTTCGTTAGCCCCTATGACTCACCAGTATTAGGGGCTTTTTTGTATCCCCTATCACTTTTTTCGGGCACTACGCACCAATACGGTGCAAGTTTTTCTAGGGGAAGATTTTAAGCTATTGATTTAAAAAACATAAGATATTGGCATCAAGCGTGCTACTCCTTTAGTGGTAACCAACATAATCAAGGAGTGGCTTATGTTTGTTTTTATCTCAATGTTTATCTCTGTCTCTGTTTTGTATTTGATATTTCTCTTTGCAAAACAAAAAGAGTCCGCTTTACAAAGAAAGTACTCTTTATTAGTTGATTTACGTCAGTTACTGTACTTATGCCGTCAGCATCGCCAAGCCACACACCATAGCTTGATGTTTGGTCAACAACGTGCAGCCGAATTACAGCACTTACAACAGCAGATAGAAGAAAAGTCAGAGCATCTTATTGCTACCGCTCACTTTGACAATAAGCCGATGTATCGAATGTTACAGATAAAGTTAAAGGCACTGACGAATGAATGGTCAACATGGAGCGTGGCTCGCAATCAAATGTTGCATGGTAAAGCTATCCGCCACTGCCTATTCTTACTTGATGAAGTGATGCTAGCATGGCTGGTCGAATCCAACCGCGAAGATTTGAGCGATGAGTACCATATGAACTGGCAACATGTACTCGATAGCATGGATGCCTTGACTCAACTTCGGATCTGTATTGAAGAAATGCACACCGAAGAGGGTCGGTCTCGACTAAAACACTATTGTGATGCTGTACGCCGTAAACTCAATCAACTGGCGTTGATAAGCCCGCTCTCTATCGCATCCCCCACTTGCAGCGAAGCCATGCGTCGCTTGGCAGAGTTTCACGATAGCCGGACTTTTGACATGGAACCAGAAGCCTTTTATCAGCTGACTTCGGAAATTTCGCTCAGTATTGCCGATGTGTATGACCAAATGTTGGCCGATCTAACCGAAAGCTTGTACTTACCTCTGCCGAAACTGGTTTTGGCTTAAGGTTCTAAAAATGTGAATAAAGCACCGCGAATGCGGTGCTTTACTTCTTTACTTCTTTACTTCTTTACTTCTTTATTTCTTTATTTGAGCATCTTACGAGCGGCTTCTACCACTACTTTAATTGAACGTGCTTCCGTTTCTTTCAATGTAGCATGATCAGGGATTTCTTTTTGTGTCCGATTAATAATCACGCCAGCAACACAACCCGCTTTGAGCCCAGAACTGGCACACATCGTCAATAACGTTGCTGATTCCATTTCAAAGTTAAGCACCCCCATTTCTTGCCACTCTTTCATCGAACCTTGGAAGCGGCGCACGACTCGTCCAGTAAAGGTATCATAACGCTCTTGACCCGGATAAAACGTATCACTTGATGCCGTAACCCCCATATGAACAACGGCTCCGCTTTCTTCTACCGCTTGTTTCATTGCTAAAGCTACATCAAAATCAGGAACCGCAGGAAATTCCATCGGTGCGAAATGCAAACTTGCGCCATCTAGTCGAACCGATCCTGTGGTCACTATCATATCCCCGACATTGATATGAGGTTGAATAGCCCCCGTAGTACCAACGCGTAAGAATGAACGAACGCCTAACTGCGCCAACTCTTCAACCGCAATCGATGTTGAAGGACCACCGATTCCGGTTGAACACACCACCACAGAATGGCCATCTAACTCAGCACGATAGAGTGTGTATTCACGGTGACTCGCTAAAAAAACCGGATTATCCATCAATTCAGCAATTTTTTGCACGCGAGCAGGATCACCAGGAATGATCGCTAAAGTGGCTCCATTCAAATCGGCCTGAGTAACACCTAAGTGGAATACAGCTTGAGACATAAGTAACTCCTTTATCGTGGCTTATTCAGCACATCATTAGTATTGGGTACCATGCTACTCTAGCCCAGCCCCCAACGACAATAAGTGATTCAAATCACAACAACGAAAGTAACAAATTTAAATTTTTCAAAAGAAATCGATTTGCATCACACATATTTGCCATGCTGATGCAATTAAGAACCATATTTTGCCAAGCCTATCTTACGTACTCATGAAAATATCGAGTACGTAAGATTATTCAGTGATGATTCTTGGATTCAGGCTAAGGTTTAAAACGCAATAAGCGTAAAGCATTAAGCGTCACCAGTGCCGTTGCACCACTATCAGCGAGTACTGCAACCCAAAGTCCAGTGATACCCAGTAAGCTGGTCACAAGAAAAATGCCTTTTAGTCCTAAAGCTAGCGTCACGTTTTGGCGAATGTTATTCAAAGTTGCCCGTGAAAGCTGGATCATACCCGATAACTCCAAAAGGCGGTTATGGGTGAGTGCGGCGTCTGCCGTTTCTAGTGCGACATCTGTCCCCCCCCCCATGGCGATGCCAATACTCGCTTGTTTCATTGCGGGCGCATCATTTATCCCATCTCCCACCATCGCAACAGCTCGTTGCTGAGATAATTGTTCAATAAAGGTTACTTTATCTTGGGGTAATAACCCCGCTTGATAATCCATGGATAACGTCTGAGCCATTGCGGCGGCGCTGCGAGCGTTGTCCCCTGTCAGCATAATACTATCTATACCCAGTTTTTTAAGCTGTGTAATCGCTACTTGCGCATCTTCTCGTAGTGTATCTTGCCAAGCAATAATACCGATGGCCTCCTTACCTTTAAGAGCGATAGCCAGCGTCTTTCCCTCGCTCTCTAAGCTCTCTATCTTGGCTTGAAGTGAATAGTCCAATACCCCTTCGATTTTACTTGGTGACAATAAAGAGTATGGCTGCCCTTCAACCACACCTGTCATACCTCGGCCCACCAAAGCTTTCTTATCGGTGGCCTCGGAAATCGAATATCCTCGACGTTGTACATCCTCAACCAATGATGTAGCGAGTGGATGGGTTGAACCTTGTTCAATCGCTGCGAGCGCACTTAACCATTCGAAATCAGAAGCGGTCAGATCGATGATGTCTGTCACATGTGGCTTACCTTCCGTCAGCGTGCCTGTTTTATCAAATGCCATGACTTCAACACGCCCCAACTGTTCTAACGCGGCTCCACCTTTAATCAACACACCTCGCCGAGCACCGGCGGCTAAACCAGAAGTAATGGCCGCAGGCGTTGAGATAACCAGCGCACAAGGACAGGCAATCAGTAGTAAGGCAAGGCCTCGGTATGTCCACATTTCCCAAGGTTGAGCAAACAATAGAGGAGGAAGAATCACCACCAGCAGTGCAACCCCCATCATCAGCGGAGTATACCAACGACTAAATTTATCGAGAAAGCGTTCCAGTGGGGCTTTTCGTGATTCCGCCTCTTCAATCAAATGTAAGATACGATCAATCGCGTTCTCACCGACTTTCGACGTAATCGTCATCTGGATCACGCGATCCACCACTAGCGATCCAGCAAACAAAACCTCACCTTGTTGGCGCTCAATAGGAATCGACTCTCCAGTCAATGCGCTTTCATCAAAACTGGCTACGGGTTCAAGCAAAATACCATCGGCAGGTAAACGCCCCCCTGGGGCAACTTCAACCTTATCACCAGGTTGTAACTGCTGTGCCGAAACTAAGATTCTCAGACCTTGTTCATCGATTTTGGTTGCCCTCTCTGGCACCAACGCCATTAATGCTTGTACCCCAGAGCGAGCACGAGAAGCAGCAATCCCTTCAAGCCGTTCACCAATCAAAAAGAGTAGTAGCACCATGGCAGCTTCAGCCGTTTCACCTAAATATAAGGCCCCTAATGCTGCTACTGTCATCAAGGTTTCAATGGCAAAAGGCGTACCCGATTTGGCCAATTGCCCTGCTTTACGTGCAATCGGGAACAGACCTAATAAACAGGTTAGGGTAAAGATCCACATCGCCCACTCCGATGACCACTGAGAGACTATGGCCCCCACACCCATTGCAGCACTGATGATCACGATGCGAAGATCGTCAGATTGTAGCAGCCAAGGTTCGGAATTTTGCTCTTCATCTGATGAGCGATTATGCGGTGATTGGATAACAAATCCGGCATTCATTACTGCCTGTTCCACAGCAACCGCTGTTTCAACTTGATTAAAATTCACGACTAATTTTTGAGTGGCAAACAACACTTTGGCATCGACAATATCACTGACCTTCTGTAATGCAGTTTCTATTTTTCTAGCACAAGAAGGGCAATCCATCCCCGAGATCTGCCAGCTTTGCTGGTACTGAGCATTCGAGATAATGGGCTCTTCCTCTTCAGGAGGAGAACCATCACCACAACCGGCATCATGACAATGGCAACGCTCTGCATCGGAGACATTGGCAATAGGCACCGATGCCGTATTAGAGGTTGAGGAACAACACGAGACTAGATGGGAATGAGGTGACTGAGCAGAACAACAACCTTGATGCTTTACACACATAGAAAACACTCCTTAATTAAGTATGTATAAAGCTTACACCTTGGAGTTACCTCCAAGGTCAAGGAATAAATCAAGCGGCCACTATTACAAAGCCGATAAACCAACGAATCAGCCCCATAAACCCATAACCGGTTGATGGGACAAGAGTGATATCAGCCAGTTAATTACACCGGATGCTTAAAACAAGCCGTGAGATTTTTCGCTATGGCGAGCAATACATCACGTCGCGTTATAATGCCCACTAACCGACCTTGTTCAACAACTGGGTAGACTTTGGGTTTGCCGACTTTCATCATGTCGGCCAGCTCAATAATCGACATATCGGGAGAAACAAAAAGCACTTCCTTATGCATGCAGTCACTGACAATATGTGAATCTTGGCAAAAATAGCTGACTTTAACCAGTTTATCGAGGAGATCTTGTTCAGACAAAAAACCGATCACTCGTTTATGTTCATCAATCACCGGCCCTCCTAAATGATGGGAATGCATTACGCGATCAAGCGCGGCACTCAGAGGCATCTCAGGGGTGAAGGTGACCGCTTGAACGGTCATGTAATCTCTTACTTTCAATGAATCCATTACTGTCTCCTTGCGTTATTAACGACGCCGATACAGTAAGTGTTGACTAATTTCTTGATTTTACTAAATAGAAATCGCTTTTTTTTGTCTTATTAGAAGAAAAGAAAAAGCTGAGATGAAACCAGCACAAGCCTTGTGCTGGTCAAGAGAAGGTTACCAGCGCTGAGCGGCTTGGTGATCGGAGTCTCGGGATTCAACCCAACGAGTGCTTTCCGTAGTGCGCTCTTTTTTCCAAAAAGGCGCTCGGGTCTTTAACGTGTCCATAATAAATTCACAAGCTTCAAAACTGGCATTTCGGTGAGCACTGGTGACCCCAACAAACACAATTTGCTCACCAGCATCCATATCCCCAATTCGATGAATAACCCGAACCTTTTGTAAAGGCCAGCGGCTTTGTGCCTCATCACAAATAGTCAATAGCGCTTTTTCCGTCATACCGGGGTAGTGCTCTAAATGTAGGCCAACCACATCATCACCTAGGTTCATGTCTCGCACTTTTCCCACAAACGTCACAATCGCACCGGCACCACTGCCTTGTGCTAACGCTGTATATTCATCCGCTACAGAAAAATCATGATGCTGAACCGATACTCTTGAATCCATGAAGATTACCCCCCAGTCACTGGCGGGAAAAAAGCCACTTCATCCCCCGCTTGTAACGGATGTGCCATCGAGACAATCGATTGGTTAACCGCAGCGAGCAATTTATCAGCCTGTAAAGCGAGTGACCACTTACCCTCTTGTTGAGATAAATGTTGGCGAAGCATTTCTACCGTTTCAAAGCAAGCTTCAAGTTCGATGTGATCACAGCCTAATAATTCTCGAGTTTGTGCAAAAAAAAGTACTTTAATCATTGTTCCGCCTTAAAGTGTCCTGATTTTCCGCCGACTTTTTCTAGTAAACGAACCTGTTCAATCACCATGTCTTTTTGTACCGCTTTACACATGTCATAAATGGTTAATGCGGCAACAGAAGCTGCGGTTAACGCTTCCATTTCGACTCCGGTTTTACCCGCCAATTTACACACAGATTCGATACGGACTCGACTCTCATGTTCTAATGCTTCAAGATTCACTTCCACTTTTGATAGCAACAAGGGGTGGCAAAGAGGGATCAGATCCCAGGTTTTTTTTGCCGCTTGAATTCCCGCAATTCTCGCCGTCGCAAACACATCACCTTTGTGATGCTGCCCTGAAACTATCAATTTCAATGTTTCTGGAGCCATACGTACGTAGGCTTCCGCTCTCGCTTCTCGCACCGTATCAAGCTTGGCAGACACATCAACCATGTTTGCTTCACCGCTGGCATTAATATGGCTAAATTGGTTCATTATGCTCCCTTTTATACACTCAGATGTGGCATAAAATTACAAGGGCGATGGCTAGCGTCCAGCTGCTGTTTAATGATTTTCGTCCACCCTGTTCGACATGCTCCCGTTGAGCCCGGCATAGCAAAAACCACCGTATGGTTAGCAAAACCGGCCACAGCGCGAGATTGAATGGTTGAGGTACCAATCTCTTCATATGACACCATACGAAATAGCTCACCAAACCCTTCCACTTCTTTATCAAAAAGGGGCTTTAATGCTTCGGGGGTACTGTCGCGGGAAGTAAAGCCAGTTCCCCCCGTGATCAGTACAACCTGAACTTGCTCATCAGCAATCCATTGCGAAACAATGGCACGAATCTTATACCTATCGTCGATCACAATCTGTTTATCCGCCAGTGTGTGCCCCGCTTCTATGAGCTGATCCGCCAAATAACGACCGGAGGTGTCATTGTCTTCCGTACGGGTGTCGGATACCGTTAATACGGCAATATTAGCGGGTTGAAATTTACTTTCTGCGTGCCCCATTGTTTCTCACCTTAATAATTAATTCTGACTAATAAACCACCACAATGTGCAGCTATCCACCAATAGAAGCAAGATGTGGTGTCATTCCCGTATTGCCATCATGCAAGAAGTGGCTCTCGGACTTATTCTGTAATTGCGTTTGAATGCGTTCAATCAACGCGGCTTGTTGTTCATCTTCTTGCAGTAAATCACGCAATTGAATGCCTTGTTCACCAAAAAGACACAGATGCAATTTTCCTAATGCTGAGATACGTAACCGATTACAGCTGTGACAAAAGTTTTTCTCGTACGGCATAATGAGCCCAATCTCACCCTGATAATCGGCATGAACATAAACTTGGGCTGGCCCATCATTATGAGCTCGCGCCTTGAGTACCCAGCCATCAGCCATCAATTGATTACGTAGTGCAATACCAGACACATGGTGCTGAGTAAACAGTGAGTCCATCTCTCCGGTTTGCATCAACTCAATGAAACGTAATTGTATCGGACGATGCTGAATCCAAGCGAGAAACTGTGGTAGCGACTGTGCGTTTAAATCTTTCATCAGCACCACATTGACTTTGACTTGTTCAAAGCCCACTTCAAATGCACGATCAATCCCTTGCATCACCTGATAAAAGCGATTCTCACCCGTAATTTGCTGAAACATTCGAGGATCAAGGCTATCTACACTGACATTAATATGCGTAAGCCCGGCCTGTTTCCACTGCCCGACATCCTTTGCCATTCGATAACCATTGGTTGTAGTGGCAATTTTTTCAATGCCTTTTTCATTCGCCACCGTGTGTATGATTTCAGTAAAATCTTTACGTAGGCTAGGTTCACCTCCTGTAATTCTGACTTTAGAGGTACCACAGTGGGCAAACGCACGGACAATACGTTGGATTTCGGACAAGGTTAAAAACGAGGAATTCTTTTTCCCTGCTGGCTGATAGCCTTCAGGTAAGCAGTAGGTACATTTAAAATTACAGACATCAGTAATAGACAAACGCAAATAATAAAACTTGCGTTGAAATCGATCTTCAAATTGTTGCGCCACGGAACACCTTTCCAAATACGGGAGGCATGACCATTTCCAATCATGCCCTTGTGACACGAAGTCACTGGCTTATGTCGCTTATCACTATAGACTTAGCGACACTAAGCTCGGAGTTATGGCAACTAAAGAGGTCACTCAGGCCCACTCAATTGCAGCTAGTCGTTAAAATACTTAATATTTATGTGTGATTCCAGTACAAGCACGAAAAAAACTCACTCATTCCTCAAATTACCTCAAAATGAGTACCATCTGTACAGACATTACTCTAAATTGTAGGCCATCACTGAGCATAAGAAGAAATTTATGAGCCTCTATGAACATAAAAAAGTGGTCGCTATTGGTGGTGGCCACGGATTAGGCCGAATGTTAGCGGCATTAAAAGTGTTTGGTGCCAATGCCACAGGGATTGTTACCACAACCGATAATGGTGGCTCAACAGGGCGTATTCGCCATTGTCAAGGTGGCATTGCGTGGGGTGATACGCGTAACTGTATCAATCAGTTGATCACCGAACCCTCTATCAGTTCAATGATGTTTGAATACCGATTTAAAGGTGCAGGTGAGCTGAATGGGCACAATCTAGGAAACTTGATGCTCACCGCGCTTGACCATTTGTCTGTCAGGCCGCTTGATGCCATCAACCTTATCCGCAATATGCTAAAAGTTGATGTCAATATCGTTCCGATGTCTGAGCACCCTTCTGATTTAACCGCTCTATCAACCGGAGGGAAATGGGTAACAGGGGAAACCAATGTTGATGAAATGAAGCAAGACTTGTTAAGACTTGACCTTGACCCAGAAGTACCAGCAACTCGAGAAGGTGTCCATGCCATTGATCAGGCCGATGCCATTATTCTCGGTCCAGGTAGTTTCTTAACCAGTGTTATGCCACCCTTGCTGTTACCTGAGGTGGGGCAGGCAATTGCCAATAATGTTCGTGCTAAACTGATTTTTGTCGAAAACCTTTCACCAGAATATGGTCCAGCGGGGCGGATGAGCTTAGAACAAAAGCTAGAGTGGTGTGAACGCGCCTGTCAAGCTCGTCAAATTGATGTCATTATCGGCGCAGAACCTCATCCTGATTTAGCCGACAAATGGAACTGTGTCACTCGAGACTTAGCTTCTCCCAACCGTGATTGGCGACATGATCGTGTTAAACTTCGTCAAGCCATTGAAGAGCAATTAATTAATTGATTAATTGATTAATCGATAATAGTGCTTCGCCGTATGGTTGAGTTCATCAATCATACTGGCCACTTCCGTCGCTTCATCCATCGCTTCTCCTTGCTTAAACAAACTATCGAGCATTTGGGCTTTCGCATATAATCGATCTGCGCCAAAACTGGCGGCACTACTCTTTAATGCATGGCTAATCTCAGCCAAGTAATCAAGGTGGCTATCCACCGATTCACTGGTTAAATTTTTCTGGTACGCTTCCAACTCACCGAGAAAAATCTCGATCAACATCGGGATGTTTTCTGCACCAATTTCTTGTGATAGGCGATCAATTTTGTATTGGTTCATCCACTCCATAACCAATCATTGCTCCTTCTCTTGTTCTTTCTCATTCCATGCTTGTAACTTGCGATAGATGGTTGAA
>JTFO01002088.1_pt1 | contig 10192 bp, 13 predicted proteins | sample 235411 | NCBI WGS metagenome assembly JTFO01 (sample SAMN03067590, study PRJNA260953) | activated sludge metagenome | biome: Sludge; feature: Wastewater; isolation source: CETP activated sludge from laboratory augmented bioreactor treating... | place: India:Gujarat | collected 2013-04
TTGCTCGTTCTGATACGGTGAAAGAAGGTGGATTCATGGGTTTTGGGGGAAATGAAGTATCTTATAATTCGCTTGAAGATTTGCAAGGTCGAAAAGTTGGCGCGGTCGGTGGCTCTGTTCTTTCTGGTCGGGTAATCGCCAGTAAATCGGATATTGATTTTGATATTGTTGAATACAAAGACAATGGTACTCTGTTTAATGCATTGCTGACTGGTGAAGTTGACAGTATTCTGGTTGTTGGCGGCGCACCACACAAGGCAGTTATGACACTGGATACTCGCTACAAGATTCTACCAGTATCGGGTAAATTGGCTGAAAAGATTGCCACTGGTTCGGTTTACAAAACTGCAAAGGTAAGCTACAGTAATTTGAACCAAGCAGGCGTTGATACTATTGCAGTTGAAGCATTGTTTGTAAGTCGCACTTATCGCTCGAAACGTGTACTTGATAAGTTGTCCGCTGCTCGTTCTTGCTTGGAATACAATCTGGCAGATATTCAAGATCGACGCGGTACTCATCCAAAATGGCAACAAGTTGAAGAAGATAACAAAGGTTTGTGGACTTACTACGAGCTTGATTAAAATTAAAGTGTAGTCTATAATGGGGTAGTTAATTCAACTACCCCATTTTTATTGGAGAAAATAAATGTCAGTTTCTGTCAAAAATCTATTACTTATTGTTATCTCTGCCATATTCCTTAATTTCTTCATCTATCAGGATTCTAATAAACCATCAGCGATTTATAAAATCCATTCGGTTGAGCCTACCAATGAAGTAGTGGTTCTGCCTATAAACAAAGAAACACAAGCAAATGATATTCAATATCACCATAAAGTGAAAACCACATATATGAATATCGAAGGAAAGATTGAACATTCCAATAGTTATTTTCAAAATATCGATGAAGCATTTGATCTAAACAACTATAAAGATGTGAAGAAATCAGATGGTAATTTGTGGACTATTCTGTTGATTATTGTATTTTTTGGAGTGCTTGTTTGGACTGCCGGTTATTATAATAATTATGATTATAATAAATTTGCATTGACATTTTTTCCTGTTGTTTTGATTACTCTTATTAATTTTATAATCAGTTCTGGTGTTTTTGGTCTTATTGGGATGACGGTAGTTATGTAGGTTTCTGGCCCCATTATGTGATATAATGGGGTTTCGTCTTTTGGAGTCATCATGTTTAAAAAATTGATTTATTGGTTATTACCCCTAGTGGTTATTGCGCTGGTTGCTTTATATAGTTCGGTATTCCAGTGGCATAGTACATCGGTTGAGTTTGAAGACTCTGGTTTTCTTACAAATATCACCAATGACAAAGTTGCAAAGAAAGAACTATTCAAAGAAATGAATAGCTATACGGTTGAATTTGAAAATAAATTCCTCGGTAAACGTACAGAAATTGCATATGCTGATTCTATTGAAAAAGTAAAAGATAAAATTTCCAATATTGATTTTCACGGAAACGATATTACTTGTTGGTCAGCAATTATGATTATTCTTATTTGTTTGGTTGCTATTATCGTTTCTGGTAGAGATAGAATTTTCGATAGTGAAGAAGTAACCACTATCTATTCTGGTTACATACTTCTGACCAATGCCGCAGCAATCATATATGTCTCCAATATTCCGTCTTTGGTATTTCTATGAAAATAATTGATTTTATTATATTGATTGTTAGTTTGATTCTTATCGTAATTTCTCCTTTTACTGGTTCTGAGCATAATCCGGTTCAATACGAACTAAAAGAAGGAGTACATGTGAAAGGATCATCAAAGAATGCATCAATTGATGTAACTACCAGTCAATTGTATTCTAAATTTATTGTACAGTACTCAAATGGATCAACGGGAACTGAACCCATTAGCATATACGTAAAAGTTGAAGATGTTGAGAATGTAAAGGATGTTTCTTACTTTCAACCGAGAAATATTTTCTCATGGCATTTAATGTGGTCATTTATAATTTATTTTGTAGTTGCATTTTTCACAATGATGATTAAAGGCAGTGATTCTAATTATGGTATAGTTGGACTTATATTGTCATTTATTCCGGCTTGTATAGTTGGGGTTGCTGCATCAATTGATTATATGTTTATGTGAGGTTATATGAAAACCAATAAATTGATTCATACGTTCTTTTTACATATGGTCAAAGAAAATATTGCTTTTGTGTCAAAAGGGAGTATTTTCATAATCGGCTCGATTGTTGATACCATATATGGGAAACAATATAAAAAGATTACATTTGAAGAATTCAAAGATAAAGTCGATGAATTCTATGAAATGCACAGAAAAGAAATTTCAGCAAATTGTCTAATTACCGATAGTAATGAATACAATTTTGATGAATTTTATGAATATGTTAAATCAAATTGCTATATTGATCATAATGGAGCAATGAGGTTTGACCATCATCCTAGACAATTTCAAACATTTAGAAAGATGGTCGATCTATCAAAGATTCCAAAATCTGATTATACTTTAATCGATATTATGAATATAGAGTTGAACTATAATCGTAATGTTCTAAAATTTGCCTTTTCTGGTGTACCCAATGAAGAAGAAATGTTAAAGGTCTTGGGTGAATTTGAACAGTCTGTTAGACGAATGACGTTACTTAATAGTTGACATTTTTTGAATCACTGTCGTAAAATAAATTTTGTTGGTTTAAAAAATCTTGTTGAAAACTCTTTTGAATTAATTAAAATTAGTGCTTGACAAGATAGGTAATCAGTCCTATAATTAATTTAACTGCTTAGGTGGTTTGGTTTATTTCTTTTGTATTTGTGTTTAATGCCGTTATTCGTGAGTGGGCTTGGGTTTAATTTTTCTACCATATAAACCGCGAAAGATAGTAATTGACTCGATAGTAAATGGCTTTGTTCCATCACTGCTATTAGATTTCCTTTAAACTAGAAATAGTTTGTCAATGTGACTATCATTGAGGGTGAATGATGATTTAACTGCTATCATTATTCACTTCAATAATGAGTATTTTATTTTAAGTATTCATTATTGAAGTTGCTTTTTGCTACCTCATGGTCATGAATCATTTTTGTTAATGATTCGTACATTTCTGCTTTATATAAAGATTAATTTCTTCGGATTATTCGTGAGTGCCGACAAATATAAAGTGCTGTACCTCCTGAATTATAATGAATATGAAAACCACGAAAACTTATGATGAACGACTGTGAATATTCACTTTTCATTATGTTGCTTTATGCAAGTTTGGGTAATAAGTAGAGTAGTCGATTGACTAGCTCTTAAAAAGATGATAAAGTAAAGGGAATGAGAAACATACTCATTCCCTTTTTTATTGGAGTTTTATAAATGAAGAAATATGTTATTGCCGGTACTGTTGCGTTACTGGCTTTAGGTGCTGGTATTACGGCGAAAGCATTCGCAAGTGAAACAGAAATTAATGTATTACGTGGCGGAAAACCCGGTGCAGGTGTTGCTCAATGGACTGACGCAATTACCTCTACTTTGAAAGATAATAAAATCAAAGTTAATGAATTGGGTTTTAACTCTTGTCAAGATGCAGCTAGATGGATTAAAAACAATCCCGGTAAGCCATATATCACTGCCGTGTATTCTGATAATCTAATTCTTAATATGGCAGAACCAAATAATCCAGCCGGTTGTGATATTCCAGTCACTCATGATAATCTGGTTTCTATTATGGGAAAATGGTATCATTTTATGTGTGGCCCTACTGGTAAGGACACGATCGAGTATCTACAATCAGATAAGCCTAAGAAAATCGGCTCCGCCAACCTACCAGTTCAAGTCAAAGTTATTGAACAACAAATGACCGACATTGGTGCAAAGAATTTCAAAGTAATTTCGTATGCTTCCGGTAAAGCACAAATTCAAGCGTTGGTATCTGGTGATACCGATTATACAGTGTTTTCTTCTGAAAATCTTATCCCTCAGTTGGAAGGAACAAATTGTTTTGCTACTTCCGCTCCTACTGAAATTGCAGTCACCTTTGATCGCATTTCATATGAAAGTATCAATCCAAACGTAAGTTTTAACCATTCTGGTCTATGGCCTATTATTCTTTCTGGTAATACCGATCTATCAAAGATTCGACCATTGTTTGCCCCGTATGCTCTTAAAAATCAACAATTAAATACCCTTATGTCGTTGCTCATTCCCGTAGAGGATAGCATCGAAGATCAAATTAATGATTTACAACAAAGGGCTAATGGGTTAAAATGAAAGGTTATTATAAAGTAGGAAATTCATATCATACTTCTGCGGTAGAAGCATGGTCTGATATTAAAAGTAATCCTTTATTGGATTATGAATTGATTTTAGATGATGGTCGTTTTGATTTGTATGATTGGACAATTGAAGAATCAAATATTCAACATCACGAAGAAGAACGGGCGCGGCAAATTCTCAATAAAGGTTCCTACTTTAGATTACTTTATTCTGGTGGTTCTGATTCATTTTCGGTCGCCCATGCCTTTTTGAGAATTGGGCGACCTGTCGATGAATACTTGATGTACGAATGGGGATACATGGTTGAGACTGGTTTTGACTCCCCAACATACACTGATCAAAAGATTGTTTGGTTAAAAGAATTACATCAATCTTTTGGTATGCCTGAACCAAAGATCACCATCCTAAAAGTCAATAAAGATATTATTGAAGATAACTTTAATAATACTTGGGGATTGCATGGATTTGGGTACATGGGAACACAGGGGTATTCGGCCAATCACTTAGCTGATCTTTGTACATATTCCAATTCAGATCAAAAAATAATCAATATTATGGGTATGGAAAAGCCGCGAGTATTTGCCAATGATACTGATGTTTGGTTTGAAATGAATGACAAGAATACTATGTATTCTATAACAGATAAAGTACCAGTGGAATGGTTTTATTTGTCTGCTGATAATTGTCAATTGGTAAATGCTCAATGTCGTGGTGCAATTAGAGTAGCCAAAGGTTTGTTTCCTGATTTGTCACTGAAAGAATCATTACATAAGTTACAAACAGAAACAGATTTATATGATCTTTGGTGTAAATCTTTGGGAAGAAAAACATCCTCATGGCAAAACTTCATGAGTAAAGGATGCAAGAACTATGGTATTTCCTCTTTAAGTAAAACAGGGAAATACAATCACATTATTCAATCCGCAAATGACAATCTATCTTCATGGAAGAATTATAATAACCAGTTGAATAGATTGATAGAAATTACTGGAACCAATGACCCAGATGGAATTATAACAAAAAGATATATTTTAGGAAAGATACAAGATGTATAAGATTATTGCCAATATTAAAAATTTACCAAAAACAGAATTTCTAATGGAGCAAGATAAAAATCATGTCCCGAAAGAGAAATTACAGACAGATGAATCTTTCCTTCCATTACGATTTTCTTCTCAACAAAAAGCACTAGATAAAATTGGAAACACACCAGATGCAGAATTGGTGAATATGGCAGGATTTGATAGATTTGCTATTGACGACGCCATCACTGAAAGATTGGGAGAATTATTGGGTTTGAAAAAACCACAAGCTCGATGCCAAGTATTGAAACCGGGTGAAATGGCAATGATGCATATTGATGATCTTGATGGTGGATATATGCGACCAGTGGAAGGAACCTTGGCACAAATTCAATTCACTAAAGAAGAATTGGAAACTTTTGATACAAATCCCCACTGCGCTACTCGATTCCTAATTATGCTTGAAGATTCCAAACCCGGTCAAGGTATTATCTTTGGTACTCAAGGCTTAACCGAATGGAAATCAGGTGATGTTATTCACTGGGATTGGGTTAATACTTATCATTCAACTTTTAATACATCATTTTGGAATAGAGGGTTGATACGACTTACTGGTTTACAAACTGATAAAACACATGCTATAATTAATGGAAATAAACTTTCATTGGAAATGTAATGGCTGAAACTATTCCTACCGAATTGCGAGCTTGGTATTTTTCTGGATTCTTTGAGGATGAAATGGAAAGGGCTGCACAGGATTTGATTAATTTTTTAGTTTCAAAATATGGTAATCCTATCGGTTGTGGGACTACTCGAATGGTTTTTGAATCAAAGAACAACGTAATCAAAGTTCCAATTAACGATGCGGGTATTTCCAGCAATGATTGGGAAGGTTCTTGTTCTCATGAAATTTATGCAAAGACAAAAGGCATTTGGTTAGATAATGGACTGGTTATTGTGGTTCAGGAAAAACTTGATTTGGATTTTAAATTTGAAAAGAATAATATAATCAAGGATGATAGTTCATTCAAGTATCCTGATTGGGTAAATGGAATTGATTGCCAGCAAGTTGGATTTGATAAGAATGGTAATTTGAAAGCGTATGATTATGGATAAAAAGAATGTTTTAATTACAGGTTCAAGAGGATTGATTGCAACCAGTATTATAAATCAGTTGGAAAATTATAATATTTTTGGGTTTGATTCTCTTACTCCTTATTCTTTAGATAGAGATTACATGAGTGATCTTTATGAGAAAAGAAAGAATAGCAGAAAAGAAATAAATGAAGTGATTTGTGATATTGATGATTATCAATCCGATATTCATTTCGATTTAGTCATTCATACGGCTTCGATGCCTAGAAATAAAGAAGTTATCAATAATAAAGAAGAAGCTGAACGAGTAATGGTTGATTCTCTACAAAAACTATTACATAGAATTTCATTTGACAAATTTGTATTCTTTAGTTCAAGTATGGTTTATGGTGACTTTACTGATTTAATCGAAGAAGATCAGGAATTATTACCACTATCATTATATGGTCTTTTTAAAAAGAAAGGCGAAGAAATTGTAATTGATTTTTGCCATAGTAATAATAAGAAATATACAATCATACGCCCATCTGCTGTATATGGCCCATTAGATGTTAATGATCGTCTAGTGATGAAATTTATTCACAATGCAAAAAACAATATACCATTAGTAGTTAAAGGCGAAAATGAGATATTGGACTTTACATATGTCGATGATGTGGGTTATTATGTCAACTTGATAGCCAATAGTAATGTTTCGGATAATAAAATTTATAACTTGACTAATGGTATTGACCTTGTTACGATAAAGCAATTAGCTACCTTAGTAATTAATCAATTTGGAGGAAATTATATTATCGCTGAACGAGATATGTCATTTCCATCAAGGGGACGTTTATCGAACAATAAGATAAGAAATGATTATAACACAAATCATCATACTAAACTAGAAGATGGTTTAAAAAATATTACATAATAAAAATGAATGAACACGCAGAAATTTTACATGGGTTAAATCCAAATTCTGTTATTGATTTAGACTCTGCTAGTTTACCGGAATACATGCGAATGATTCGGGAAAATAAACTAAATGCTTTTGAGTTAGACATTACTGAGATGGTAAGATCGGAATTTTACCACAGAGATGCGAATAATTCTAATAATTATTACTCAATTAGATTTGCAAATTCAGGAACAAATGTTATTCATGAATTGGCAAAAGTATTAGTTCAGCAAGGTTTTGAATCTATAGCAGTACCATCATATACATACAAATCAACCTTTACTTCATTACTCAAAGGTGGATTAAAAATTATTCCTATTCCTATTGGTAAAGATGGATTAATGTTACCATGTAAAGCAGATTTGATAATGCCAGTTAGTTTATCTGGTTTGGATTTAAATTATGATTTATATGATGGATATATTTTCGAAGATGCATGTCAATCTATTCTTTCATTGTATGACGATAGATTTAGTAGTAATTTAAGAAGTAGAATTTTTAGTTTTGATCAGACAAAACCAATCCCTTCTATTAACGGAATGGGAATGATTGTATCAAATACTGATAAATTTAGAATCAATGAGCAATTATGTAAACCAACTGCACTAAGTATAAAATCCGTATGCAATAGATTAAAACATTTTGATATTATCAAAGCAAACAGAATTATTCTAAACAAATATGCGATTGATAAATTAAATGAAAATGGATTTGAAACTCAAGTAACATCTGATCAAATATCGGAACATAATGCATTAAGTAAAATAATATTCTTTTCTGAATATCCTCTTGAATTTCATTTCATCCCAGAAGCTATCAAGAAAATGTATCCATATTCATTAACCCCATCTATGAATTATTCCCTATTCATTGGACTAGGTGAGTTTAGTAATAATATTACATTCAATAGTCAGTATACTGATGATATGTATCGATACGAACACAAATACGTATCACAGGCATTTGACTTTAGAATTTATCATGGCACCACTTTTGAAAATATTGACAACAGAATTAACAAATTAATAAAAATAAGAGAATCACATGGCAACTGAATACGTTAAAAATATATTAAAATGGCGAAAAATTGAAGAATCCGCTACCAAACGTTTAGTGGAAGCATATCAGGAACAAGCTGATTATATTAGAGATAATGGTTTGGAAAGTGCATTTAGTAATGAAGAAATCAATAATAAAATCAAAGAAGCAGAAAAAATGTATGATCTGTTTTCACTAATGGGTGATGATGATGTCTAATATTCGTGAATTTAAATCATTTGGCGTAAATGGTCACAATATGGATTCGACTATTTCACAGAAGGCAAAAAGAACAAAAACGTATGAAAATGTTCCTCGTGCTGGTTGGGTAATTAGAACCAATTACAATGCACTAGATCAGGCAAGGAATAATGATTTTATTTTTAATGGCCCAGTTCTACTAAATGATTGTATCGTTGTTGATGGTCGTATTCTAAATAACATGGTTTTTGTAATTATTAATTCGGTAGTAACATTGGTTTCTGAATTGTCCGAGTATTACAAAACCGTGGAGAAAGCAACCGATGAATCAGTTATTCCTCTTAATAAGGCAAATATCGGTTCTTTTGTTTATTTCTCCGACGGTAATCGAGAATACTATCATGGTAGATACAAATCCGTATCTCAAAATGACGAACACCAAACTGTCCTCAGAACTACTAAACATAGAGTAACGGAACATACCACAAAAACTCACAAGATCATTAATAAAGAATCTAAAGCACGTATCCCAGTAAGGATTGACAACTCTGCCGTTGAAAAAGAACAAGTAAATGTATTAACATCATCTTATGAATTTTTAGTTCATCACCAAGCAAAGATGAAAAAGATTACAAAAGAATTTGATACATTTGATGAAATGGAACAATTTATGACTAGGGATGATGTGTATATGTCTCCACGAAGTCACTACATGACACTTTCCAAAGATTTTGTCCATCGAATGTTTTTATCGCCTGAATCATTTTCAGCCGAAATCAAAGATGGTAGTCATGTTTATATTACTTCGCCAAGTGTATCCAAAGTTCCCGATTCTGGTTATTACAACCGTCATTCATATTCCCAGTATTATAACGGAAGCGTAGTAAATTTTAATGAATTGTTTCAAATGATTCGCAGTCGTTACTATTCATTCAATAGCGTTATACAAACTGATTTTGACTTTGCAGCGTTGACTGAACGTGGAGTTTCTGGTATCATGAAAGATGACATTGTGAAATACAAAGTATACATCAATGAAATCACTTTTCCAGACGGGAGTTCTATATGGATTTTGTAAAAGATATGTTGAAAATTATGGCGGCAGTTGTTGTTGGTATTGCTCTATTTTATGTTCTGTTACCCAAGAATAATAAAGATGTTATTCTCACAGAAGGACATGATTATGCAAACGCGATGAAGGAATATAAAATGGTTGATTTTTCTATTCTTTGCTTTGATGGTAAAGTTTACATGAAAGGAATTATGGGCAATGGCGAAGAAACAATTCCGGTAAATAAAGATGATGGTACTATCCGTTGCAAAGAAGATACTCCATATATCATGACCATTAATATTCCTAAATAAGATCATAATGACTATCATGAAACTAATAAATTATATTGCAAAAAGATCATACAAAGCAACTCATGGCGATGTTGATGGATTTGATGAACAGCCAGATAATAAAAAAATGGTACAAGCAGTTGAATATATTATAAAAGCATTTGTTTATTTTATATTATTTCTTTTGGTTCTTACTTGTATGTTTTTTATTGGTCATTCGATGGTGGGTGTCGCTGTAGCAGGAGCGGAAGCATTTACCTCTGGATTAATTGTTCTGGTGTTATTGATTGTAGCAATAAGTATATTCA
>JTFO01008401.1_pt1 | contig 10187 bp, 8 predicted proteins | sample 235411 | NCBI WGS metagenome assembly JTFO01 (sample SAMN03067590, study PRJNA260953) | activated sludge metagenome | biome: Sludge; feature: Wastewater; isolation source: CETP activated sludge from laboratory augmented bioreactor treating... | place: India:Gujarat | collected 2013-04
ATGTGGGTGCAGAGGCCTTACGTGTGGGATTGCCGGTAGTCGATATGGTTACCGGTATGAATGCGGCAATGGGGGTTTTGCTTGCTCTGCAAGCACGGCAGCACAGTGGACAAGGGCAGTTTGTAGAAGCCGCGCTGTATGACAGTGGCATCTCATTGTTGCACCCTCATATACCTAATTATTTATGGTCAGGGAAAATTCCCCAACGTACAGGCAATGCACACCCTAATATAACGCCCTACGATGTGTACCAGAGTGGCACAGCGCCTGTGTATATAGCTGTTGGCAACAATCGGCAGTTTTCCAAGCTATGCGCATACCTTGGACTACCTGCTATTCCCGAAGATGAGCGATTTTCTAGCAATGCGAATCGCTGCCAGCATAGGGCAGAACTCAAGAACATACTTGAAAAAGCGATGTCCTCTCACGATGGCAAGCAATTGGCTGCAGAGCTCATAGAACAAGGCGTACCGTGTGGACCTATTCTGGATGTGGCCGAAGTCGTGCAGCATCCGCACACACAGCATCGCCAAATGTTGGTGGCTATTGGGGAGCACTACCAAGGCATTGCATCTCCTATCAAGCTGGCGAATACCCCTGCGAGCTATCGTTTAGCACCGCCGCAGTTTGCTGAGCATAGTGCAGAGATTTTGCGTGAATATGGTTTCGATGAGGGAGCCATCGCACAGTTGCTTGAGCAGAAAGTGATACAGCAGCAGTAGCCAAAGGAGGGCGCTGTCTGTACCGCATGAAAGCCTGACACATTGCATAGCAATGAACACTAGAACAAAACAATTATTACGATGCAGGAGGAGCAATGAAACTCAATTATTTGGCGTTTCTAACAGTGCTGTACGTGGTGACTGCACCAGCAGTCGCCGCAGAACCGCAAGAGATACGTGTGGGTTCTGTTATTTCGTTAACAGGCAATAATGCGCGCGGTGGCACAGGAATGCATGAAGGTATGCAAGTGGCGGTGGAGGTCTTTAACAACCGTCAGTCTGACTACGCCATTCGCTTGCTCACTGTGGATGATGAATCTGCACCCAGTAAGGCGATTGCAGCAGTAGCACAACTCTCATCACAACAAGTGGTAGCCATTACTGGCGGAGCAACGTCTGATTTGGTTGCCCCAGCAGCAGCGGCGGCAGATAAGGTCAGCATGGTGTATATCACTTCGGGTGGTACCAGTGAAGAGTTTGTGAATCAAGGCTACAGAAAATTCTTCCGCATTAATAATACGCATGGTTATGTGAATGCCATGACCGGTTTATTTACTGATATGGGCATTAAAAACATGTCGGTGGTTTATTCCACGCAAAAGTCTACGTATGAGCTAGCACGCGACGTAAAGCAGACCATGGAGGCCAAAGGGGTCACCGTGAATATGCATCCCTTCGACCCTGCTATTCGCGACTTTAAGCCTGTAGTGAACAAGGTGAAGTTATTGGATCAACCAGAGTTGATCAATGTGTTGGGCTATGAAAATGACTATGTGGGCTTTTTGCGTGCAGCCCGTATTTTGAAGCCCGACGTCAAGGCCATCGTGGGAGTGTGGCAAATTGCTAATGCCAAAATGTCGCATGAGTTTCCTGACTTAGTACGCAATATTTCCGGTACGGAAATGCTGCCGTATCCAGTGCAGTTTAACGACGATGAAGGGAAGGCGTTTGAGCACCGCTTCAAAGAGAAATTTAACAAAAGCCCAGATTACCTAAACGAATACGGTTATGTGCAATCCATGCTGCTGTTTGAGGCCATTGCGAGGGCAGCGGATCAAGGCGTACTAGAGACACCAGACGGGCTTGCCGACGAAATGCGTAACACAGACAGGCAAACGTTAATTGGTAGGGTGAAGTTTGAGGATAACGGCGATAACCCTTATTTCATGCCCAATATTGGTCAGCATCAAGATGGCAAAGTGGTATTGGTGTGGCCAGATCAAGCGGCTACAGGTGAGATGGTTCTACCCGGCGTGCCGTGGCAAGCGCAGTAATTAATTTTAATAAGCCTTTATAAAACGCGTGGAGACAACTTATGTTTGAACTCATTCTACAGGCTCTGTTTTCAGGCCTGTTGATTGGTGGGGCCTATGCCTTAATTGCACTGGGACAGGCCTTAGTCTTTGGAAATATGAAAATCGTGAACCTGGCACACGGTGAGCTGGTATTGCTGGCGGCGTATCTTGCGTACAGCTGTGAGGTTTTTCTGGGGCTAAATCCTATAGTGGCTATTCCTATAGCCATGCTGGTGGTGTGTGTGGTCGCAGTAGGCATTTACGTGATGGTGGACAAAATTCGTCTAGACCGTGAGTTGAACTCTTTATTGCTGACCTATGGCGTGGCTATCGTGCTCACCAATGTGATTTTGTTGATTTGGAAGTCTGATGTGCATGCGAGTGGCACACCATGGTTTCAAGAAGCGTTTGTACTAGATAACTTATATAGCATGAATAGCGAATGGCTGTTCTTCTTAGTCAGCATGCTGCTGCTTTTGGCGTGTGGGTGGTGGTTACGTAAAAGCTGGTATGGGCGTGCTGTACGAGCGGTAGCCAGCAATAGGGATGCTGCTAAGTTGATGGGGGTGAATCCGCGTCAGACTGAAATGTTGTCGTTTGTGATTGCGGGTTTGTTAGCAACCTTTGCTGGGGTGGCACTGTTTAGCACTACCTTTATTCAACCCGAATTAGGCAATTTACTCACGATTAAAGCCTTCATCATTACCGTGCTTGCTGGGGTGGGCTCTATCCCTGGCGTGTTTTTGGCGTCTGTGCTTCTGGGGGTAGTAGAGTCGCTAACCATCACGTTATTTAGTTCTTCGCTTCAAGAGCTGACCGGCATGGTGTTGTTCTTGTTGGTGTTGTTTGTGATGCCAAATGGCTTGTTTGGTCAGAAAAGGAGAACAGCATGACACAGCGTATTTGGCTCATGGTGTTGGTAGTGATGTTTTACGTGCTGGTGCCGATGGCGCTGGGAAATAACTTCTATTTGTACAGTTTGTTGATTGCAGCGCTCACTATTGCGGCGATTGCAACGGCGTGGTCATTGCTGAGCAACTTAGGAGGCATGATGAGCTTTGGTCATGCTGCCTTCTTTGGTGTGGGGGCATATACCTCAGCCTTGCTAACCATGCAGCTAGGTGTACCGGTATTGCTTTCTATGTTGATAGCGGGGGTATGCACTGCAGTGATTGCGATTGTGATGTTGCCTACCTTACGGTTGTCTGGCCCGTATTTTTCGTTAGCTATCTTGGGATATGCCCATATTTTCAAAATTATTGCTACGGAATGGCGAGGGCTAACGGGTGGTGCAGGTGGTTTAACCGGTATTCCAGCGTTACCCTCTTTTATGGGGCTGGATCTAGGTAGCAACCTAGGTAGCTATTTGTTGATACTCACGCTGGTACTGCTGTTTATTGTGGCTTATTACCTCATTAGTAAAAGCCATTATGGGTTGGCGCTTAAAGCGATGCACGAGTCAGAAACGGCGACACGCGTGATAGGGGTTAATAGCTTTTGGCTTAAGGCGTTGATGCTGTTTATTTCTGCTTTTATGGCAGGGTTGGTGGGGGCATTTAATGCGCATTACATCAATTTCCTAGAACCCACGTACGCTTTTGATTCTAGCTGGACCTTAATCCCTATCATCGCGGCAATTTGTGGTGGTTATCGCAGCATCCTCGGACCATTTGTAGGGGCTATCGTTATTTACTTGATGGATCAGTTCTTGTTTAAAAATCTTATACCTACGGGCCATCAGGTAATTTTGGGGATGCTGTTGGTAGGGATGATCATCCTTAGACCCACAGGGTTAGTGAGTCTGATAGTCGCAAAAAAACAAGGAGGCAGACATGCTTGAATTAGATCAGGTCACTATTCGCTTTGGTGGGTTAGTAGCCGTTGACCACGTGAGTTTTAGCATGCAGCAAAACGAGGTGGTGGGGTTAGTGGGCCCTAATGGTGCGGGTAAAACCACCTTGTTTAATGCGGTGTCTGGTCTAGTGCGTCCTAACTCAGGGCAGATACGCTTTCAGCAAAATAATATCTTGCGTATGCCGCTGCATAAACGAGCACGGCAAGGCATAGGTCGTTCTTTTCAGATTCCCCAACCTTTGCACCAATTGACCGTACGTGAAAACTTAATTGTGGCGCAGCGCTTTGGTACAGGGCAGGTGGACCAACAAAAAATCAATGAAATCCTAGCGTTTATGAGCCTGGATCATAAGGCAGAAAGCCAAGCTGCTACAGATTTAGCCTTGACGGAGTTGAAAGCACTAGAAGTTGCCAAAGCCTTGGCAACTGAACCCAAACTGTTGTTGCTGGATGAGGTATTGGCAGGGTTAGAGGTGAAAGGTAAAGCGCACTTTATGCGGTTGCTTAAAACGCTGCAGCAAGAGCGTCAACTAGGAATCTTGATTATCGAGCATGATATTGAAACCATCATGCAACTTTGTAATCGAGTGTGTGTGTTGAACTTTGGCCAGTTGATTGCTGATGGTGAACCTGAGGCCGTTTTTAAGATGCCTGAGGTCATGCAAAGCTATACAGGAGAGGTGCATGCTTAAGGTAGAGCATATACAAGCAGGCTATGGTGATATCACTATTTTGTGGGATGTTTCGCTCAGCGTAGAGAAGGGGCAATTCACCACCATTATTGGTACCAATGGCGCCGGAAAAACCACCTTGCTACGCGCCATCATGGGGTTAATTCCTCTTAAACAGGGGCAAATCTTACTGGATGGTGTTTCCTTAAATAGCTGCAATACCTGGGATATGAACGATCAAGGCTTATGCCTGATCCCCGAGGGGCGCATGGTGTTTAGGGAAATGTCGGTAGAGGAAAACCTGATGATGGGGGCGTACCCCCATAAAAGCAGGGCAAATGCTAAGCACAACTTAGAGTCGGTGTATGAGCGTTTTCCTCGCTTAAAAGAGCGCTATAGGCAATTGGCGGGTTCGTTGTCTGGCGGGGAGTCGCAAATGCTGGCAATGGGCCGGGGCTTAATGTCAGAGCCGGAAATTATCTTGATTGATGAGCCATCGTTAGGTTTGGCTCCTGTGATTGTGAACGATATTTTCGAAATCTTGAGAGGCTTAAAAGAAGAGGGCAAAACCATTGTCTTGGTAGAGCAAAATACGCATAGGTCGGTGGAAATGGCTGATCACGTGTACCTGATGCAAAGCGGGAAAGTGATTTTGTCTCAAGTGGCCGCAGAGGTGGACTTAGACGCACTGCACGACTTGTATTTCGCACGTTAGAAGGGGCGTATATGTCAAAAAAAGTGGAAGTTACAGTGCGTGATGGCGTGGCGATAGTTGCCATGACAAATGCACCAGTGAATGCATTGGGGCTAGAACTGCGTCAGGCGTTGTTCACGGCTCTAGAGACGGCTATTGAGGACGCGGCGTGTCAGGCTATTGTGCTGATAGGGAAAAACGGTCAATTTAGCGCTGGGGCCGATATTAAAGAGTTTGCTAGCCCTAAAGCCTATGCAACGCCTACGTTATCGAAGTTATTAGCTTTGGTACATAGCTGCCCCAAACCAGTGGTTGCGGCGATTGAGGGCGTGGCGCTAGGTGGTGGCCTAGAGTTGGCCTTAGCGGCTGGTTATCGCGTCATACACAAAATGGCGACTATTGGTCTTCCTGAAGTAGAGCTAGGGCTGATACCAGGAGCAGGAGGCACACAACGGTTGCCGCGCATCGTGGGAATAGGTGTAGCAGCTAAGCTTATCGCTACAGCTCAGCGTTTATCGGCATCCACTGCCCTAGAGTTAGGTGTAGTGGATCAGGTTGTAGAGGAGGATCTTTTAACGGCAGCGATAGCATTCGCCAAACAGCAGGTTCGCGGTTTTATGGCGCAGGCGGCAGATGTAGCCCCTATATTGTTGACTAGGGAAGATGAACAGCAACTGCAGAGTCTTAGGCAACAGCTGGCTAAGCGTAAGCGAGGTTACCAAGCTCCTCTTGTGGCTGTGGAGTGCGTGGAGCAGGCTGCACAGTTATCGCTACAAGCCGGGTTGGCATATGAGCGAGAACAATTTCAACTCGCTATGCAGCGTACGGAAAGCAAAGCATTACGGTATTTGTTTCAGGCACAACGACGCACGCAAGAAGGCCTGTCTACGGTAGCTCCTATAGCGGAGTTTTCTCACGTAGCCGTGATTGGGGGCGGCTTAATGGGACGGGGTATTGCTATGTCCCTGGTGGATGCTGGTTTGCAAGTTGTGTTGGTTGAGCAAAATGACGCTAGCCTTCACCAAGCAATGGAAAGCATCAAGAAAGCCTATCAAGGTCAGGTAGATAAAGCGCAGATAACAACCGAGCAGTTACAAAGAAAAATGCAAGCAATCACGGCCTTGTCGACGATGTATGACCTAGGACCGGTAGATCTAGTCATAGAAGCAATTGTTGAGGATATGGACGTTAAGCAAGCGGTTTTCCAGCAGTTGGATAGCTTATGTGCACCAGCAACCGTGTTTGCTAGCAATACCTCACGTTTAGATATCAATGTCTTGGCTGCGGTCACACAGCGTCCAGAACGGTTTTTAGGACTGCACTTCTTTAGTCCTGCCAACCGCATGCCTTTGCTAGAGGTTGTGCAGGGAGATAAAACCTCAAAAGCAGTAATGGCTCAGGTGATGAGCTTTGCTAAGCGTTTACGCAAGGTAGCAGTGCCAGTAAGGGTGTGCGAAGGCTTTGTAGGCAATAGGATGCTGACAGCGTACCGTCGCGAAGCGTCATTTCTGTTAGAGGAAGGGGCTAGTGTGACAGAGGTGGACACAGCACTGTATGACTTCGGCATGGCCATGGGGCCATTTGTGATGACGGATATGGCTGGTTTAGATATCAGTTGGGCAGCCAGAAAACGCTTAGCAGCCTCTGCGGACCCATCGGTACGGGATAGCAAAATAGGTGACACATTATGCGAAATGGGGCGCTTTGGTCAGAAAAGTTTGGCTGGGTACTACCGGTATGACGCCGGTAGTCGGACTCCCATCGTCGACCCTATCGTAGCTGAGGTGATTCAGCAGTGTGCCCAACAGGCAGGTATCACTCAGCAGGCTTGGTCAGCAGCCGACATTGTGAAACGTACGATGTATGCCTTGATTAACGAAGGGGTACATCTACTAGCTGAGGGCATAGCGCAGCGGGCTTCAGATATCGATCTAGTGTATGTGCATGGTTATGGCTTTCCTGCATACCGTGGTGGTCCTATGTTTTATGCCGATACCATTGGGTTGGCGCAGGTATATCAGCAAATATTGGATTGGGAACAGCAGTATGGGAAGCATTGGAAACCTTCCCCGTTATTCGCCCAGTTGGTGCAACAACAGAAAATGCTCGCAGATTACCAACCAGACTAAGGACATGCCGTGAAAGAAGTCGTAGTAGTTTCTACCGCTCGTACCCCCATAGGCAGAGCCTACAAAGGGGCGTTTAATCATACGTATGGCGCCACGCTTGGCGCGCATGTGGTCAGGGCGGCTGTAGAGCGTGCACAGGTGGAAGCTGATGAGATAGAAGAGTTAGTGTTTGGCGTAGGTAGGCCAGAAGGCACGACGGGCGGCAATATTGCTAGGCAAATTGCCTTGCACGCAGGGATGCCGGTAAGTACAGCGGGAATGGTGGTTAGCCGGTTTTGTGCATCAGGTTTGCAAGCTATTGTGAGTGCTGCTCATCGCATCATAGTGGATGGAATACCCATGGCCGTCGCGGGAGGCATGGATGTGATTAGCTTGACCGTTAATGAGCATACCAATACATGGTATCAGCAGGCTCCGTGGCTAAAAACGCATTGCCCTGATATTTTCAGCAGCATGATTCAAACAGCCGAGAACGTGGCCAAGCATTATGGTATTAGCCGCGAACAACAAGATGCTTATGGTTTGCAAAGCCAACAGCGTGTGGCGGCGGCATTGGCAGCAGGACGGTTTGAGCAAGAATTGGTCCCTTTTTCTACGACTAAGTTAGAGAAAGCTCAAGATAGCGATCAGTGGCAAGAAGTCGCTGTGTGTTTGCAGCAGGATGAGGGTATTAGGAGCACCAGCGCATCTGCATTGGCTAAGCTAAAACCGGTAATGGAAAACGGCACCGTGACAGCCGGTAATGCGAGCCAACTCTCGGATGGCGCTAGCGCATGTGTGCTGATGGATAGGCGTATAGCGGAACAACGTAATATTGACGCGTTAGGTGTGTTTAGGGGCTTTGCCGTCAGTGGCTGTGAACCAGGGGAAATGGGTATAGGGCCTGTGTATGCCGTGCCCAAATTGCTTAAGCAAACAGGGTTAAGCATCGATGACATTGGTTTATGGGAGCTTAACGAAGCATTTGCAGTGCAAACTATATATTGTCGTGATTATTTGGGTATTCCCAATGAACGAATGAATGTGAACGGTGGGGCGATTGCCATTGGGCATCCGTTTGGGATGTCTGGAGCAAGAATGGTAGGACATGCACTGATAGAAGGTAGGCGGCGTGGCGTACGTTATGTGGTTGTGACTATGTGCGTAGGAGGGGGAATGGGGGCGGCCGCGTTGTTTGAGGTCATTTCTTAAAAGTCGTTCTGCGGCATCTATTGTTACTTGCTAGTCGCGACAAAGAGGGTAGATAAAAAAAGGGGTGGAACGTTACTGTTCTACCCCTTTTCGCTAAAGCTGTCTAAGACGCTTATTCGCCTAGAATGCGTTCAGCTTCAAAGCGTACACGCTCAGGGGCAGTGCCGCCGATGTGATTACGCGAAGCCACAGAACCTTCTAGGGTCAGTACGCCGTAGATGTCTTCTCCAATGCTAGGGTGGAAGGCTTTAAGTTCGTCCAAGCTCAGGTCGGCTAAGTCGCAGCCTTTTTCTTCGCACTTACGTACTGCCAAGGCGACGGTTTCGTGTGCGTCACGGAAAGGCAGGCCTTTTTTCACCAAGTAATCAGCCAAGTCAGTGGCTGTGGCAAAGCCTTGCAGCGCAGCAGCACGCATTGCTTCTGGGTGAACACGGATGCCATCAACCATGTCTACGAAAATAGTCAGGGTGTCGCGGATGGTATCGGCCGAATCAAACAAGCCTTCTTTGTCTTCTTGATTGTCTTTGTTGTACGCCAAAGGTTGGCCTTTCATCAGCGTCAATAACGCCATTAAGTGACCGTTTACGCGACCAGTTTTACCGCGAGCCAACTCGGGCACGTCGGGGTTTTTCTTCTGAGGCATGATGGAGCTGCCTGTGCAGAAGCGGTCGGCGATGTCGATAAAGCCTACACGTGGGCTTACCCATAGCACCAACTCTTCCGAAAAGCGCGAGATATGGGTCATGATCAGTGCGGCGGCGGCGCAGAACTCGATGGCAAAGTCGCGGTCAGAAACGGCATCCAGCGAGTTGCGGCATACGCCGTCAAACTCAAGCAGGCTAGCCACTTGTTCGCGGTCTATAGGGTAGCTAGTACCAGCCAAAGCAGCAGCGCCCAATGGTAAGCGGTTGACACGTTTACGGCAATCAGCCAAACGCTCGGCATCACGGCCAAACATTTCGGCATACGCCAACAAGTGGTGACCAAAGGTCACGGGCTGAGCCACTTGTAGGTGGGTGAAGCCGGGTAGAATGGTGTCAGAATGTTTAAGAGCCAGTGTGGCGAGGCCTTTACGCAATTGCTGTAGTAGCGTAATGGCAGTGTCGATTTCAGCACGTAGCCATAGGCGAATATCAGTAGCGACCTGGTCATTACGTGAACGGCCTGTGTGCAAACGTTTGCCTGCGTCACCAATGATTTCAACCAGACGCTTTTCTATATTCAGGTGCACGTCTTCTAAATCGATGGACCACTCGAACTGTTGCTGTGCGATTTCGTCCAAGATTTGCGCCATACCGCGTTCAATCGCTTGCAGGTCGTCGTTGCTGATAACACCTACGGTTGCCAGCATAGTGGCGTGAGCCAACGAGCCTTGGATGTCAAAGGCAGCCAAACGCTTGTCAAAATTTACAGAGGCGGTGTAGCGCTTAACGAGGTCAGAGACGGGTTCAGTAAAGCGAGCCGACCAGGCTTGGGCTTTGTTAGCGAATTGGTTTTGCATGGAAGAAGAGGTGTTATCAGACATAATTGATTGCTTTTGTAGGTCAGCCAGGCTTACGTGCAGCCAGGTCCATAGGCTATATTAAACGGTTATTTAGGACGTCATGGCAAGTTTGATGATAACTGCTGTG
>JTFO01011815.1_pt1 | contig 10164 bp, 14 predicted proteins | sample 235411 | NCBI WGS metagenome assembly JTFO01 (sample SAMN03067590, study PRJNA260953) | activated sludge metagenome | biome: Sludge; feature: Wastewater; isolation source: CETP activated sludge from laboratory augmented bioreactor treating... | place: India:Gujarat | collected 2013-04
ATCTGCTGAAGCAGCGGCCGGTGGCGATCCTTGATCCGAACTTTGAGGGTTTTGGTGTGTTTCATACTGTGAAAGTATACAGCATTATCAAACCGGCTGCGCTATATACTCCTAAAGTACGGGGCTTGACGCGCTTCCTGGTCACGCTGAGGATAGAACAGTTCCTGCTCCAGATAGCACTGCGCCTTCTTTAACGCCAGATATGCCGTGTGATTGGTGCTGGCGCCCCATCATCTGGCGCTGCGATTCTTTTCTTTGGCGCACGACTCCTGCCCCGCCCTCCCGATGGCTTTTTATTGCCCGACACATCCACATCCAGAAGCCCAAGCCTCAAAAACGCGTTGCTCAGGTCTTCTGAGCGACCGAACCTTTGAGTGAGGTTAAAACCTGCCCCAGTAAGCATGTCCCTCACCTTTTGGTTCTGCTCCGGCCTGTCTCCCCCCATCACCAAGACCCGCCCCTGCTTACCCAGGGCTATGAAAAACCGAACGCGAGGTGCGTAGTCGATGCCGTAGATATACCAGGCTTCTCGTTTCTTGTTCGGTGACTCCCAGTAGCGAATAATCATAAATTCCCTTTTTATTGAATTTATAAAAACCAAGATTGATCTTAATAGATTATTAACACCAAATTACGGATTATAGTCCGCATTTCTTGTGAACCAGAATGCCACATGCAAGAATGATACTACACAACCCAAATGGACGCTCCTATGCACTACCGTCGCCGCGACAGCCCTACACCCAAGCGCAAACTCCCAGTCGAAACCGGACACAGCAAGCGCGAGGTCTGGGAAGAGGCAAAGCGGATGGATGGCGAGGGCAAACTCCCCGGGGTTGCCGATATGATCAAGACAATCAGCGAGGAATTCGGCGTCTCGGCCATCGAGATAAAGAATGATCAATGCGACATGGCATGGGTAAAAAATGATGAATAGACGGAAAGCTCTAAAAACCATCCTGTGCGGATCGGCTTATTTTTCAACCTCAGCGCTGTGCTTTGGAGGGCAGTATGAGTTTCATCAGCGCATACAAGGTCTCTCACGCAGATCAGATCGGCAGTCCTCCGCATTTTCGCCATCGCTTGAGGATGCGGAGATTCTGCTTGACTGGGATCTTGGCGGTAAGCTGATCTATCCATTCTCATTTGATGGTCGATTATTTTACGTATGGAGTGAGTATATTAACAGCAGCAAGCACATAGGTAGCAATCGAACGATGGATGAGCTCAGGGGCGCGGGCGTAGTGACTCAGCGAGACCAGGAAGCTGAATCGGAACGGATATTCACCCTGAATACAGCCTATGGCGCAATGCGGGCACGACTCCCATCTTCTCAAGACTATCTTGATCTGAGACAGGCAGGAATCCCAGCCGGATGGAACTTTAGCGGGGTATATAGAACATCCAACATAGACGGGACAGGACATACAGTTTTTGAAATGGCAAGCCTTAAAACCTATAGGTCTTTTGATCAAAATGGACTTAGTTTTGCTCTAGAAGTTTTTTAAATAGAAAATAATTACTCAAAATTCCTGCAGAGTGTAATTTTACATTTATTCCCCTTATGTGTTATTATTTGCTTCGAGTAACCATTAAGAAAGGGATAAGAAATGGCTGTCGAAGTGATTTACAGAGTCAAAACAAAACGCGGCGAAGTGAAAGACTTTATGGATAAAAGAGAAGCTGATTACGAAGATGCGCGTCTTGAGGTGATGTACGGCCTCAGCGCGCTCCTGAAGGAGTCCAGTGAAGAGACTCTGGATAAAGCCTGGACGGAAGATGATTGCGACCAGGTGGCTGAGCGACTGATGGCAGAACCGGACAAGCTGAGCGAGCTGCTGAAGTCGATCCCCAAGAAACGCAAAGCGCCGGGGCGTAAGCGCAAAGATGACACCACTGAGACCTGCAGCGAACACGACCAAGAACAACGCGAAACTGGCGACCTTTTGGATTCCTGCGAGTCCGAACAAGACGCTGCTTAAGCCCTCCCCTCAAAAAAAGCCGCATAATAATCTGCGGCTTTTTTGTTTGTTAAAGAGTCGGCCGCTTAATCGCGGCCTGATTTCCAGAGCCTCAACAGCTAGAACTGCGGCCTTTGACAGAGTCTGGAAATAACCCTTGGACTCCTTTACCAGATCGCCGCCGCATCCTGAAAATTGACCCGTATATGCGACGGCATTTTATTCAAACAAATTTGACGAATGTCATCTGATCGTAATGTCCTCGCAAGAAAACCAAAATATCCTCGCAAAGCTCATTCGCTAGTTCTTCTTCATTAATGCCATTGCCCTTAACAGGATGAGTGAAGTCTCTGCCTGCCGCATCCAAATCACTTTTCCATAATGTTCCTACCTCTACGTACCCGCCTCGCCGATGCTCAACCTCCATCATGATTGAATATGTATCTTTTTCTGATTTGATGAACAACCTCTCAATTTCATCCATGAAAAAATGCTGAACAGCTCCATATCGTCGAGACGAAATACTATCTGTGACGATGCGGACGTATTGATTTCTATGGTCGAGAAGTATGGTAAATGTTTCCGTTCTAAAGCCGGGGACAGGCTCAGTAATACGGGTGTCAGATTCAAGCGTAATGCTCTCTTGATAAGGGATATTCACCTCCAGCATGTTGTCTGGGTATCTTTCCCTACGTCCTGGGGAATATCTGTGAATAAGCGGCTTTTCTGGATAATCACGACCAGGAGACATTTTGTTTTCAATCATCCCAGGAAGGGAGAAGTAATGCTCACCTGAGTATGTATACATATCAACATACTTTTTGGGTTGTTTTGAAAGCTCAATAGTTGAGCAGCGATCAATCTCGAACCGGCCGGGTTTTATTCTAAGTGTCGATGGTTTGAATCCGTCAATCACCTTAACACCCCGATATGTCGGTGCCACTTGGGATATGTACTCTGCAGGCATAATATACAAGCCCTTCATCTCAGCGCCATCGCGCAACATGAAGGCAATTCGACGCTTTTCAAAATCGAATAGCATGTAATGATTACCGAGAGGCCCTCGGGTAACCGTCTTGGCCGAAATCACAAACCCGTAATTTCGTCGTATCAGATCAAATATAGCTGATTCAGATGCAGTGTCTTCTTCCAGATCAGCCTTAAATTTTGCCGCTTCCTGCTTAGCAATTCGCAGACCCTTCCAAACACCCGGGGCCTTAACCAACACCACAGCAGCGCCTATTCCAGCCGCTGTATACACAAACGATGCTACGTCCATTCTCTTACTCCTTGTCTATATTCCTGTGTCCTTGACCGCTCACCGCGCCGAAGGGCGATGGTTTTCGCGGATTTTTGCCACAAAACATCCTATACGACTACCTTTGCCTAGTCCAAAAGACACTGTCCGCTATTGCCGGATATGCTCAAAATAACTGATAGTGAATTCCATCCTCGCGCCAGCATGAATAATTTCGGGCATCAGACTTTCTCTGACACTGCAGCCTTGAGGCGGCGGTACTCACAGATCAGATCAACCACAGATGTGAAACCATCCTGGGCGAGCACTTCCTTGAGTGATGCATGCCAGCCTTCCTCATGCTCAAGGCGCGCGAGCAACAGATCCTTCTCCGACTCACGCGAAGCTGTAATGACAGGTGCTGGAATCGCCTTAAACACACGATTGCCGGTCGAAGCTTTTGACCAAAACGTCATAATATCCTGAACGGTATACCGCTGGGCCTTGTTGATATCATCCGTGTATCCAAGCCCGTCCAAGGCCCAGTAGAAAATCCGTCCCGCGTCCGTTTCTTGAATTATGTAGGCCGGTTCGGTTTTTGTTTCGGCTTCAGAATTGGAGTCAAATGTGCCTTCTGCAACCCTTTCCACCATTGCCCAGGCAGCTTCATAGCAGGGCCAATCCTCCTCAATGACGAGGCAGGGATCAACTGTCGCCTTACCCAGCGCAAGCCCGGCAAGTCCCGCTTTCTGCTCCTTTGTCAGCCTGTTTCGCTTGAAGACGAGGTAGCGCTCTTCTCTTTTAAATTCCATCTGCTCTTTTTCCTATACGTTGTTGTTTTGCTCGATACCCTCTTGCTTGAAAAGGGATGTCAAATTCACGGCTTGATCAAATTCCCGACATACACTTCCCGGCAGGCCGCGTCGATTGCTGCAGCACGCTCAGCCTCTGCCTGACGCGCGGCTCGGGAATCCCAGTGTGTACGCATCGTCTCGACTTCGCCCACCGTAAACATCCTGCCCTCGGCTTGAACCTGGTCGAGGAAGCGACGGATCTCCTCATCTTCTACCCAGTGCTTGATTTCCAGGCATGCTGCCCGATCAGCGTCTGAATGGGATTTAATGAGCGCTGCAAGAGCGGATTTATTCTGCTGCTTACGGCGCAGCAAAATACCAGTAATGGCCCCCGCAACAATAGCAATCATGACAGCAATTACGACCGTGACATGGACGGCAACTCCAGCACCCTCAACAACGACAATAAGCTCGCTCCACGAAGGAAGCCCGACCCAATAAGCAACAGCACCGACAACAGCAGCAAGGGAAAACACCAGAAGTACGATTATACTATATAGGTGCTGTCGAAATAAAAGTTCATGCTTTGCCATCTGGTCGGCCAGACTTATTCTTTTAAGCTTTAGCTCGAACGCCGACAGCGGCCGGCGGCTGTGTAATATCAATTGATTTGTTTAAGGGCATTACTAACTCTCCAATTCACGTATCGCCTCTATCAGCACGGCCGCCTCATCCGTATCAGCCACTTCGAGCAAATCTTCGACCCCTCCGAACTGTCTGATAATGTCCTCAAACTCGCCGGAGCGCGAAGGTATCCGCATCAGGGCGAAAAGAACACCCTTCGCAAAGGACGGGTGATCAACCTTCTCGGATCTGTTCGGACACTGCATCGAATCCAATGCGGATTTTTGCTGGCGCAGATGGTCAACCAATGAGGCATAATCCGCCTCTACATACCCGCTCGCCTGTCGGACTTCCTGCAGATAACGCATGGCGTGCAGCTCATCGGCACGAGCCTGCTCAAGCTCTCTTCGCATGCTGTCGAAAAGATCACCTCGTACATAACGGATTGATCCGCTCGTAGCGACTTCTTCGCCGGGCCTTCCGTCAGATTCGTCCGGCACGTAGATGGCTTCAGGGTGCATCAGACACCTTTTCGTATCGAATTATCGGTAGAGCCGCGACGGCCTGGCGCAACGCACTAGCGGCTTCTTCGCCATAACCCCAAACATCACCATCTTCCGGCCGGCAGCGACCTGGGGCTATGTAGCCCATTGGTATGCGATAGTCCGCGTTGCCAGCACCTCGATTCGATCCAAAACGAATGTAGTCGCGCATCATTTCAACCAGACCACGCAGCGTGCCGCCATTGGAAAAACCGACCCAGTGACCTTCGCAATGCGTGTAAATCAACCTGTCTGTACAACCATCCCTGAACCAGACTTTCCCCATCCAGTCCAGCTCAAAACAAGCATAGCGGGCATGGGTTTCGTTGTAGAAAAAACGTTGACCATGATCAGCGATCAAGCGAATTAAGGTATTCGCATGCTCCAGTCGGTCTTCTTTTGTCGTCATTGAGGTCACCCTTTACCAGAGCCTGCGACCGTAGGATCGCTCGCACCCGGCATCAAGCCTGCCTCTTCTGCGTAGACACCCACCTGTCGGGAGGCCCAAAGACATGTTTCCGATACCGAAGAGCTGACCTGCTTGCAGGCATGAGTTTCAAACCAGTCTTGGATGTCCAGAACACAAGTGGTCAGGCGCGATTCCAGATTTGCTACCTTTTCCTCTGCCTCCTTGCGAGCATCGTTGACCTGGTTGAACATGTCCGTGCTGTAACGGTTCGCAAACAACAGCCGCTCGTTCTCCTCGCGCAGCCTCTGGATTTCGTCTATCGCCGCCCGAGCAGCCGGGCTGTGCAGCGAAAGATTCTCCAATGATTTGATCAGCTCGCACATAATTGTCTCCCTATCACTTTCATTAATAATAACACATATCTGTCAGACCCCGCATCAAGGCTAACATCTGTGAATGATTTTAGATGTTTGGCAAAAGTGTTATTATGAAGGAAACGCAAAAACACTTACGGAATCAAGATGGAAATCAAAAAATACCGGGCCAGCGAGTCCGAGCTGAATGCGCTAAAGAAAACGATTCAGGATGCCTGGGCAGAGCGGATGCCCAGTGATGACGTTACCTTGCACGCCGACCAGCTCCCAGGGCAGGAAACCGTTTCGTGGCGCCTGGATTACCCTGATGAAGCTCAGAAAGACGGCTATCGCCGTATTGCGGTCCATGACGCAGGCCCGGATGGCTTTAATGCCGTCATCGAATCCTATTGGGCTGAGCAGGACTGTGAAGACCACCAGTTTGTGCCTGTATCGCACAAGAGCGGTTCAGTATTCAAAGACGGCCGGGGACAGTGTCACCGATGCGGATACGTACGACCCGATGTATTAACGCCCGATCAATCTTCGCAGATCGCAAAGGCTGGATTCTCCCGAGAGCGGGAATACCCCACTGAGCAGGACTGGCGCTCACCTGAAACGGGAAAGCCGGCATTTCTACAGTGCGGCGAGCGTGGCATCGTGGTGAGCCGAAGCACAGGGACATGCCGCTCCACTGCTTTCTTCGAGGCATTTCCAACCGTCAGCGGGTATCCAACTTTCATTCGCGGCGAGGGCGAGACATTGCGAGAAGCGGAAGGAAAAGCATGGAAAGCCTATCAAGCACAGTTGAGCTGCCCTGGTCATGAATTTACCCGTGTCGTAAACGGACGCCAGCGAGAAGACGGAGCTGGGGAGTGTATGCACTGCGGCCTGTTTTCCAGCAAGGCTCTGCCGCCTGCAACCCTGTGTGAAGCCTGTAGCACCCCTACCCTCAATAATGTGGATGGGCGACTACTGTGCTACACGCACTTTTTCAGTGAGGTGACGCTGGAAGAGTACGTGAATGCGGCCTGTCATGACGAAGCAACCCAGCATGATGAGAAGTCGATTCATTACACCTCTATCAACGAAGTAAAGCTTGATCGGCTGTTCGAGTACCGCCTGAAAAAATGGGTGCTTGAAACCGTATGTGACAACGACAGCACCCTGCTGGAAAAAGAGATGCATGCCTTTGACCACCTTGCTCTCAAGATACAGGCGGCCTTTGAGCGCGACATTCTGCAGTCCCACAAAACCGGAATCTATCCCGATTTTGAAAATCACGCACGACCGCTGGCTGAGCGCTGGCTGAGCGCCATCGAAAACAGTCACGAGTATGCCGAGTTGTTCGAAAACGCACTGATGAGTAAGGACTGACGCAGCATGGAACCTTCGAATAAAGCACGGATCCACCCCCGACACTGGGGGCGGAACACGCTCGACTGGGTGGCCGATAACAAGGCCTTGTCGTTTATCACGCTGATCGCCCTATTGAGCTGGACGGACACCTCAACCCCTGAAAACCCAACTGTACTACTGGTGCGCAATCTGATGGTGGCTCTGACGCCGGTTTTCGCTATTGTACTGCCCGTCTTGATCCGGGAAGTGAAGGCGGGCTTTCATGGAGAGCCTATTCCCTTCGATGTCACTCTGCGCGCCCTACTCCATGGTCTTATCGCAACTTCATTCACCATATCCGTGATTAACGGACTGGGCGATGATGTGTATCAGTTTGTCGCCGAGAGGCCGGAAAATGCTTTGGCGCTGATCATTGCTGGGGTGCTGGTTCACATGCTGTACCAAGCCACAATGACCCCTTACTCCGCCTATGGTCACACTCGCTTGTATGCAGCAGAGGATGTGGAATCCTACGCACGAATGAGCCGCCCCAGCGCGACACCTACCGACATGCGGATTGTTGCCGCTCACGAATGTGGCCATGCCATGGTGTATGCGGCCCTGCCGAACCGCCCCGCCGATCTGGAAGTGAAAATACACCCCTCAGTGGATGAAAGCGGTCATCTGGGGCATGTTGGCGCCAGCATTACGGAAAACCTGTTGCGAATGCCGGAATTTGCTCGATGGCACATGATGCTGACCCTGGCCGGCCGAATGGGGGAGCATCAACTCCATGGCGAAGGATCACTCGGAAGTTCGCGAGATATGACTCAATGGCTGGAGATCGCCCACCTCTACCTGTCTAATCATTGCGAGGGGGTCTACTACAGCGAGCCTAAGAATGCGGTTGAAATGGCGCACAACCAAACGCTTCTGGAGCAACTGAAGTCGCGCCAGCTCATTCTGTTGCGAGAGTTCTTCAATCAAAACAAGGAGACTCATCAGGCAATGACCGAACACCTGCTTGAGCACCACAGCCTTGACGCTGAATCGTTGAAGCAATGGCTTGACGAGATCAAGATCCCAACGGGATTCCCGCAGCCAAAGTTCGAGAACGATACGATAAATTCCGACCCAAATTAATATACACACAAAAGGAAATAGCATGTTTAACGGTACCACCTACTACGGTGAGCGCGGGTACATCCAGCTCATGCGTGACATTCTCAACAAGGGCGTCGATGTTTCCGATCGCACCGGTGTGGGCACGCGGGCTCTTTTTGATGCCAAGGTGATCTATGCCCCCGGTGATCATGCACTGGCAACGATTCGATCCTGTCCTCTGCGACTCGCGTTTGAAGAATTTTGGTTCTTTCTTTCAGGTCAGACTCAAACCAAAGCTCTTGAGGCTAAAGGGGTGAAGTTCTGGGTTGGCAATACCACGCGGGAGTTCTTGGATAAGCGTGGCCTGCATGATCTCGAAGAAGGCGATATGGGCTGGGCCTACGGCCATAACTACCGTCACTTCAACAAGGGCGCGGCCATCAGCGATGAGTTTGTGTGCGACCAGATCGCTGAAACCTACAATGCACTGAAAAAGGACCGCTACACCCGCCGGGCCTATGTCACCATCTGGCATCCCGGCTACTCACACAAGATGGCCCTGACTCCATGCTGGCTGGCGCACCAGGCTGTGATTCTGCCAGACGAAAATGGCGATGATACCCTGCACTTTAAACTCTCTTCCCGCAGCCTTGATGCCCTTTATGGATTCCAATACGCGGCCAGCCAATTCCGGCTCTACCAGCTTTGCTTGGCGAAGCTCCTTGGCGTCAAGCTAGGCTACATGAGCTGTGATCTGAGCCAGACGCATCTCTACCTTGACGCCCTAGAGTATTCCCAGGAAGTCGTCGGACGCGACTTTGGAACGCCTGGCGTTGTGAGTATCAAGAAACCTCTCAATACGCTGGAAGACCTGCTGGAGCTTCAGTGGGAAGACATCCAGGTAAGCGGGCATATTGTGAACACCGCACCCTTTAACACACCTAAGCCTCCCATGGCCGCCTGAGAACCGGAGATCTCTTATGTCAAAAGGTACTGCATTCAGCCCTATTGTTATGAACCTGATGGTGTGCGTCTACGCCAACCCCGATAAGGAGAATCCCTTTCGGACCCGCAACGGCGATATGGCATCCCGGCACTATCCGGATCTGCACTGGAAAGACCTCGCCGACCGATTGACCAAGCATCTTCACAGGCATGCCAATCTCCCCAAAACCGTGAAGCTTTACGTTGCCAATGATGCGGCGGATATCCTCGATATAGACGGTATTCATTCACATACAGGCAAGGAGATTGCGCCTGCGGTGCAAGGCGCCCACATCAAGGCTGCAGAAGCTATTCAAGCGGCCACATACCAGGATTACCGAGGGGGTATTCTGGATATCGTAAAGGGCAAGCCCGACCAAGAGGCGCTTCATATCGGCCCGCGCCTGAAGAGCAACGGCTTACGTCCGCCGATCGGAGCCTTCGTGATCGGACTTCGATTCGAGAACACCTCCCAGCTAACTGACTACCTGGGTGAGGCGACATCGCCTCTCTTTGGTGCGCCTGTCTACATCTCGCTGGAGCCAAGCGATCTGGTTGTGATTCATCCTGGCAAGGATAAGACGCGATTGGCGCCCTGCATTGTGAAGTGGATGAATGCGCAATTTAATACTGAAGACGGCTTCGCACGCGAGTGCGCGGTCATTATGCTGCCTGCCACCGTGAAAGCGGATGATTAAGGCTTAACAAGCACGATCATTAACATTACAATGTGGCTCCATTGGCGGGTTGGCTGAGTGGTCGAAAGCACCGGTCTTGAAAACCGACGGGTCGAAAGGCTCCCAGGGTTCGAATCCCTG
>JTFO01008067.1_pt1 | contig 10163 bp, 12 predicted proteins | sample 235411 | NCBI WGS metagenome assembly JTFO01 (sample SAMN03067590, study PRJNA260953) | activated sludge metagenome | biome: Sludge; feature: Wastewater; isolation source: CETP activated sludge from laboratory augmented bioreactor treating... | place: India:Gujarat | collected 2013-04
AAAGGTTATTCCTTGGGCAAAACCCGATCAAAAAGTAGAGAATAACCAAGATTTTGGTGGAGATCTACAAGGGATAATAAATAAATTAGATTATCTAAAAGATTTAGGTATTGGTGGTTTATATCTAAATCCTATTAATTATGCTCGCAGCAAACACAAATACGATACGATTGATTATCTAAAAATTGATCCTTTTTTTGGTGACGAGTCAAAAATGAAAGAGCTCTGTGACGAAGCTCATAAACGTAATATAAAAATAATGTTAGACGGTGTGTTTAATCATTCAGGTTGGGAATTTTTTGCATGGCAAGATGTTCTTAAAAATGGTGAAAAATCAAAATACGCTCACTGGTTTATGGTTAATGACTATAGTTTTACAAAAGAAATTACAAAGAAAAATGAAGATGGAATGTTAATACCTTCTCGTTTTCCCTCAATAAAAAGAAAAGGTTATGCCCAAAAAAATAAATATTATGCATTTGCTTTTGCAGATTTTATGCCAAAACTGAATACAAATAATCCAGAGGTTATAAAATATCTTTTATATGTTTGTGAAACATGGGTAAAACAATATGACATAGATGCTCTAAGGTTAGATGTTGCAAATGAGATTTCTCATAAATTTTGTAAAGAGCTACAAACAAAGATGCGTGAACTTAAGAGTGACTTTTATATTGTTGGAGAGATCTGGCATAATTCCTTACCTTGGTTACGAGGGGATGAATTTGATTCTGTGATGAATTATCCACTTACACAAGGTATAAAAAGTTTTTGGGAGCAAAATGAGCTTTCTGTAGTTGATTTAGAGTATTCTATAAATCGTTGTTACACGATGTATATGAAACAAACAAATAAAGTTTTGTTTAATTTAATGGATTCGCATGATACAGCTCGTTTGGTTACAGAGTGTGGTAGTCGTGAAAAAGCGCTTCAGCAATTTGCATTTATGTTTGGCATGAATGGATCAGCCTGTATTTATTATGGAACAGAATGTTTACTTGAAGGGGGGCATGATCCTGACTGTCGCCGTTGTATGCCTTGGAATGAATTAGAGGCTGGTAAATATGATGAAATAATTGCTTTTTTTAAGAAAATTATAGAACTGCGTTTAACCTATTCTGCTATGAGAAATGGAAAGTTACAGTTTGTGAAACATAAAGGATTTCCGCGACTTGTGCATATTCGTAAAATTGCAAAAACATCGGATTCTATCGAAATAAAACGAGATACAGGTGAAATACTTGATTTGTATTTTAACTGTGGAGACTCTCCTTTTGAGGTCAATCTTGGAAGTTCACAAATAGTACTTCAAAGAGGGTATAATTTTCCTAATTTAAAAATAAATGGATTGATTATTGCAAAAGAATAAAAACAGATTCGCTTGAGCAAATTACATTTTTCAGTAAAATGTTTTGCATGTATAAATTCTTTTTTATTTTTTGCTTTGGTGGGTTAGGATGTTTGAGTCGTTATAGTCTCTCGTCGTTTATTAGTAAAGTTTTTGGAGATGGTTTCCCTTGGGGAACACTAGTAGTAAATGTCCTTGGAGCCTTTATAATTGGTTTTTTTATGGAAATTACAGCTCAGAATGAACTTATTTCTTCAGATTTACGTTCAGGCCTGACAACTGGATTTCTTGGAGGTCTTACTACGTTTTCTACTTTTAGTCTTGAGACTTTTTTATTGTTTGACAGTGGTCGCTATGGTGCAGGAATTGCAAATGCAAGTTTAAATGTCGTAATCTGTGTTGTTTTTGCTGGAATTGGTGTATTTTTAGCACGAAGCCTAAAGAGAGGGTAGTATGACAAAAAAAACAGAGATAGTTATGCCTAAAATAAAACTTTTGTGTTCAGACATAGACGGGACGCTTCTAAACTCAGAGCATAAAATAAATATTGAAGATAAGCAGACGATTCAGCGAGCATGGAATGAATATCATATTCCTTTTGCTCTTGTGTCGGGACGTTTTAGATCAGGGGTTACATTTATACAAAAGGAACTTGACATCCCTTGCATTTATTCTTGTTTCAATGGTAATTATGTAGAATGGGAAGGAAAAGTAATAAATGATGTTCCCATAAATATTCAAATTATAAAAGATCTTATTCCAATTATTGAAAAAGCGGGATTGGTTCCTGTTGTTTTTGATAAAGATTCTTATTATTTTAGCGAGCATACTGACTGGTATGATTTACAAGTAAGTGTTTTTAAAACCGAGGGGCACATCAAGCCATGGAAACAGTTTTATACGGAATGGGAAGAAAAAAAACATTCGGTGTATAAAATATTAGCAAAAGATCACAACCCTCAAAAAATTATAGATTTCGAAAAACAACTAAAATTACTACAGTATCCTGGCATAGAGGTTGTTCGTTCTTCTCCTTCCATTCTAGAAATTTTACCAGCTGGGACTAGTAAGGCTTCGACACTTTCTCATTTATCTAAATATTTTAATATAAGTACTGATTCTATAATGAGTTTTGGTGATTTTATGAATGATTATGAGATGATTAAAGATTGTCCACATGGAGTTGCTATGGGAAATGCTCTTAAAGAATTAAAAGATGTTGCTTGGTATGTTACAAAATCAAATGATGAAGGTGGTATTGCTCATGCACTTAATAAGTTTGTTTTTTTTGCTTGAAGATAATCCTTGTTGCGTGTATAGTATTTGATATGGCAAGTAAAAGTTTTACTGTTCTTGATTTACTAGACCTTGAGCTAAAAGGGCATAACTCTCTTAACCTAAAATGTGTTAGTGGTCGAAGAGGGCTGTCGCGAAAAATAACTATCCCTGATGTCAATCGGCCAGGTTTAGCATTGTCGGGATTTTATGATTCTTTTGCACATCAGAGAGTCCAACTTTTTGGGCGTGGTGAAAATGCTTATTTATCTAAAATTATAAAAGAAAAGAATTTAGACACTATTAGACAATTATTTTCGTATTCTATTCCTTGTTGCGTTTTTACACATGGGTTTATTCCTCCTAGTGAATTTATCAGTATTTCTGAAGATTCGGGATGCCCAGTATTATTAACAGATTTAGAATCTACAGAGTTCTCAACACGTCTTCTACGAGCTTTTTCAGATATTTTTGCACTTAGAAAGAGCATGCATGGTGTTTTTGTCGAAGTATACGGTCTCGGAATTTTAATTTTAGGGAGCTCTGGTGTTGGTAAAAGCGAGACAGCTCTAGAACTTATAGAGCGAGGTCATCGTTTAGTTGCTGATGATATTGTAGAAATAAGATGTGTAAATGGTAATATGGTACTAGGTCAAGGACCTAATAAAATGATTAGTCATCATATGGAAATTCGTGGTTTAGGAATTATTAATATTCAACAGCTATATGGTGTAGGAGCTATTAGAGAACAAAAGCAGGTCCAACTTGTTGTAAAACTTGAAGAATGGGATGCACAAAAGGTTTATGATCGATTAGGAACAGAAGAAAATACCATGGATTTATTGGGAGTAAAAATTCCAATGTTGGAAATTCCTGTAAAACCAGGAAGAAATATTCCTATTATTCTTGAAACAGCTGCAATGAATGAGAGATTAAAAACAATGGGTTATTTTTCTGCTAGAGAATTTAACCAGAATGTTTTAAAATGGATAGAAAGTACAGAAGCGGAATCTACCTATTACGGTAATGATGATATATATTGATAACCGGTGAATCCGGGAGTAAGGAGTAACTTACGTGGCAGAAAAACTTTTAACGGTAAAAAATAGAGCAGGAATTCATGCAAGGCCTGCTGCTTTAATTGCGCAAACTGCAAATAAATTTGCATCAGAAATACTTCTTGAAAAAGATGATGTAACAGTTAATGCAAAGTCTATTATGGGTGTTATTACTATGGCCGCTGGCTACAACACCACTCTTACTCTACGAGTGGAAGGGTCAGATGAAAGTGATGCAATTGCTGCAATAAGTGAGTTGTTTGAAAATAAATTTGAGGAAGAGTAAAAATGAAAGGGTTAACAGATCGCCAACGTGAAGTTCTGAACTTTATCAGTAATTTTACTGAAGAAAATTCATGTCCTCCTACTGTTAGAGAAACTGCATCCCATTTTTCTATATCCCCAAAAGCCGTTCAAGATCATTTTACCGCATTACGAAAAAAAGGGTATTTATCAGAGGCAAATAATCGTTCTCGTGCATTGCGAGTTTTAGTCGAAGATCCAACAAATTCTCGACGTAAAAAACTTACCGAAATACCTGTTCTAGGTGTAGTGGCTGCAGGTAAACCTCTTTTTGCAGAAGAAAACTTTCAAGAGACTGTTTTTCTTCCGGATACTATGATTCATGGAGTTAACGGTCGGTTTTTTGCTTTGTATGTTCGTGGTGACAGTATGATTGACGCAGGTATTCTTAATGGTGATTTAGCAGTTATAAAGCAACAAGAGGTTGCAAATAATGGTGAAATTATTGTTGCCCTTATTGAAGATTCTGTGACTTTAAAGCGTTTTTATCGTGAGAATTCTCGTATACGCCTTCAACCTGAAAATAAAAATTATAATCCTATATACTGCCAAGATATTCGTATTCTTGGTGTGTTATCAAATATTATTAGGACTTACTAATGAATTTTTCTCCCATTTATCTTTATTTAGGGACTGAGCTCGGTGAAAAAAAAGATACAATTGAAAAATTACGAAAGAATATTAAAAATGCATTTGGGCAAATCGATAGTTATGTATATTATGCTTCAGAAGATTCTTTGGCCTCAGTAATCTCTGTTCTTGAAAATGGGGCATTATTCTCTACGGCACGATTTGTTGTAATCAGAAATGCTGAATTAATTAAAAAGAAAGACGATATACAGCATCTTAATGACTGGATAGAAACAGCAAAGAAATTAGGAGCACAGAATGATGCTTTTCTTGTTTTAGATTCTGATAAAAATAGTGTCGATAATAAACTTGATAAACTAATTGCAAAAGAACATAAAAAAATATTTTGGGAAATGTTTGAAAATCGTAAAGAACAATGGCTTTCTTCTTGGTTTTCAAAAAACAATCTTACAATTACTCCAGATGCAATAGAGACTATTTTAGAATTAGTAGAAAATAATACAGAGGCATTAAGGAATGAATGTTCACGTTTTCCACTGTGTTTTGATCAAGGACATTGTGTTACAGCCGAAGATGTAGAAAATGTTCTTTCTCATAATAGGGAAGAGTCTGCCTTTACTTTATTTAATGCTCTTGCGGACAATGAAAAAACAACTAAGGATCGTTTATCTGTATCTTTATCTATATTGCAAAAGCTTCGACAAGTAAAATCTGCAAATGGGATTCAAATAATTGCTGGTTTGACATATTGCTATAGAAAGCTTAGGACTTGGCAACTCCTTCACGAAAATGCTAATCCTTCACCTTTTGATTTAAAAATTAATGGTTTCTCTAGCAAAAAAGCACAGTCACAGTATAGAGGAGCCTCATATATTTGGAACCAGTCAGATATTGTTGCAATTTTGGCTTTACTTTCTTCTACAGATATGTCACTTAGATCTGGTGGTGCTAGAGTTGAGGATAATGTTCTTCAAACTATGCTTTATTGCATTGTTATGAAAAAAGGGCTCCCTATAGAAAACTAAACTTAAAGTTCTAAGGAATTTAAAATTTGTTTTAGTTGAAGCACTTCTTCTTTTTTTAATGTAATACCTTTACCCATTTTTTCATGATTGGGATCCCATGTGCGAATGTCATATTTTGGCTCCCTTTCATTCCATGAAACCATATTTAATTCTAATGCCCACCCTTTTGAATTTGTTGAAATAATACCAAGCCCTTTTGTTATTTTGAAGGTAAAATTGTCTGCCATTTTGTAAAAATCTCCTTTGAAACTAAATAATTATACTATAATACTTAACCAATTTTAAAGTATATTGATTTAAAAGTTGAGTATTTTTAAAAATCAGTGTATTCTATAGTTAATTTGGAAAATAATGGAGGATAAAATGCGAAAAAGTTGGCTATTTCTTTTTGTACTGATGAGTATTTCTCTTTTGGACTTTCTTGGATGTAAATCAACTCCTGAAGAAGAATCTGTTCCATCAGAATCGGTTGTAGAAGCTCCGCAACCAGAGCCAGAGCCAGAGGCAGAGCTTGAGCCAGTCCCAGAGCCTGCAGAGCCAGTGTATGACTGGACATCTGACAATGAAAGCTTGATTGCAAAAATAACAGAAGCACGTGTAAAGGCTATTGCAGCTGGTGCCGAGTTATACCTACCTGAAGAATTAGGGGTAATTGATAGCGATTCAAATAAGATACAATCGGCGTATGCTGAAGGTGGTGATCCAGAGGAATTTAATACAAGCGGACAAAATATAGTTTTGTTATATGAGGCTTTGGAACAATCTTCTATTGCGTCAGTAAGGTACGAACGTATTAATGGATTTGATTTTGCATCATATGATCAAGACAGTTATGATGAAGGTGTTTCTGCAGCTGCAAAAGCTAGGGATCTTTTAGCGAATAATGGTACAGGAGCAGAAATTCTAGAAGCTTCAACTTTGGCAGCAAATTCTTATGATAAAGTTTTAAATACGGCATTTACTCAAAAAGCAAATGACAAACGTTTGGAAGTTTTAGATATAAAGAAGCTTGCTGATTCTATAAAAGCTAATGTTGCTCAAAAAGAACAATATGAAAATGCAATTGGATTTTTTTCAAATGGAAATAAATTACTACAAGAAGGAGACTCAGAGGAAGCTTATAATTCATTTAGTAAGAGTCTTGAGGATCTAACAATTGTGTATAATAATGTTTTAGAGAAACGAGAAGCTGCTCAAGCAGCAATTGAAAAAGCAAAAAAACGAATTGAACAATCACAAATAAAAGCTTCCGATGCGGATTCTGTTGCTCCTATAAATGAAGCTGATCCAGAACAGGCTGCGGCTCAAGATATGGAAGAAGAAACCTTAAATCTTGAAAAGGATGGTGAGTAATGAAAAAGATATATACCGTTATACTGATTATTTTGTGTTCTGTTTCTGTTTTTGCAGCAAGTTATACTAACAATCCTTATCAAAAATTAGCCAGAGAATATAATGCAAAATCGGAACAAGCTTTCGATGAAGGGAATTATGATGCTTCTGTAGAGTATGCTGAACTTGCAGAACAAAATGCGGCGTTATCAGAGAATTATACAGAAATGATGGTTGCTAAGTATTCAGCGAATACGAGGCTTAAGTATGCGGCAAATCGTTTAGCTTGGGCTGATTCTATAAAAGCTTCTGTATTTTATCCAATGGCATATACAGCTAGTAAGACGGCGTATGAGAATGGACAAACAGCTTTTAGTGAAGAATCGTATGCACAAGCAGAGGATTTTGCTAATCAATCTATACAGGCGCTTGCCGATGTAAAAGAAGTAATCCCTCTTCCTGAGTATTATGTTGTAAAACCTTGGGAAAGTGATAAAGATTGTTTTTGGAATATTTCTGGTCGATCATATATATATAATAATCCCCTTCTTTGGGAAAATTTATATGAGGCAAATAAAGATAATATACCAGAATCAGATAATCCTGATCTTATATACCCTGGTATGAAAATGAAGATTCCTAGTATTAGTGGTGAATATCGTGAAGGTATTTATTCTTCTACTAAGGACTATGAGGCATTTTCAAGTAACAAATAATGATGTATTAAATGATTTGTTACTTTATAGTATTAGTTTTTGTCCAGATGTTGTTTGTAACTAAATAAAGCTGCACACATTAGTCCATGTGAATAAGAGCCTGTCCCCATCGACGAATATACTTCTTCGACGGGGATTTTTTTTATTTGAATAAATTCATCTTCATCCAAATGTTGTGTATTTGTATTTTTAAGTGATGTCGTTGTATAAAAATGAATTGTATTTGAGAATAGTGCAGGATTAGGACTCATAGAAGCTAAATGTATTAATTTTTCAGCTTTATACCCTGTCTCTTCAAGTAATTCTCTTTTGCCTGCTTTTTCGGGATCTTCGCCTTTATCAACGACTCCACCAGGAAATTCGATGCTTATAGATTTTGATGCGTGTCGCCATTGTTCAACCATTATAAAATATTTTTTCCCATTGCTAGAAATGGTTGGAACTACTACAACCCAATCGTTGGCATTCATTACTATATATTTCCCTGGGTTTCCTTCTGGAGATACTGTTTGTTGTTCTGTAAGCGTCATTACTACAGTGTCAAGTAGTTTTTTTTCTCCAGTTATTTGCCACCCAAAATTATTTCTTTTTGTAATCATCAGTATTTCCTTTGACAATATGTCTGTTTCATTTTATTCTATAGATGTTAGCACAACTATTTTTTTGTGTTAAGAGGTCTGTTTGTGGGGAGGAACAAAAATGGCAATTATTGCTATATCCAGAGAAGTAGCTGCATTGGGTGATGAGATTTCTGTGTCTTTGGTTGATAAACTTGGGTACACCTTTTTTGATAGACACATGATAGAGAAAAAAATTATAAGTCTTGGCTTTTCAGAAGAAAAGTTAAAGAAATATGATGAAAAAAAACCTGGATTTTTTGCTTCGTTAGCAAAAGATAGGGATGAATATTTTGATTATTTGCAGTTGGCTGTTTTAGAGGCAGCTAACGAAGGAAACTGTATTTTAATAGGGCGAGGTTCTTACCTTATTTTGGAGAATATCCCTAATGTTGTTTCTGTAAGATTTGTTGCTAATGATGCTATTAGAAAAAAACGGCTGATGACCGAATTTGCTTGGGATGAAAAACAAGCAATGCAAAGAATCGAAGAAAGTGACGCAAATCGGATTGGCTTTCATAAAAGTTTTTTTAATATAGATCTTGCTAATGAAGCACGATTTCACATGGTCCTAAATACAGGTATCATAGACATTGATAGTTGTTCAACAATTGTTGCCGATTTGTGCAAAACTCTTGTAAATCCAGTACAAGAAGAAACTGGTAAGAAAAAAATAGCAGAGATGCTCGAAGCTCAACGGCTCGTAAATAAATTAATATTCGAATATAAATTAAATATTAATTTCTTGCATGCAGTTGTAAAAGACGATGTCATGATACTTCAAGGGGTTGCCGATTCAGTCGCATTGTCTGAACGTGCTGTAAATATAGCATCTGAGTTAATTCCTAATAGAAAAGTTACTTCAGCTATTTCGGTTGTACAAGACTTTAAGGCCTATCCATAATTGATGTTTAATTTTTAAAAGCCAGATATGAATAGTATAGTGACCACTCAAACTCTTTTTATTATTGGAGCTTTGTGTTTAGCGGGTTCCATTGCTTCCCTTATGTCTTTACTTGTAACCTTACTTGTAAAAAAGATTTACAAGAAGCAATTATTTGTTTTGGGGAATAATAATTTAATTTGGTTATGTGTACTGCTTAGTGGATTTCTTATTTGTATGTCTCTTTTTTTGTGTACAAGTACTTGGAAGCAATTTTTATCTAACATATTTGACGACAACCTTTCCTTTTATATCATTGTTATGATTGTTAGTTTTGTAATAGTGATATTTAGGCGATATCTATTTATTCCTGTGTGTATTTGCTATGTTTTATATTCAGGTATAGCATATTTTGTATTTTATTCTGAATGTATGAATGCTGATACATCGTTTACGGTATTAGCAACACAAAAAGAAGATAGTATTCCTGTGCAAATCAATATAGAGTATGTAAATGTATCTCCGAAATTACTGTTGCCTTTTTCTCAAACATGGATTACCAGTGTTAAGTCAACAGTTATTTCTGGGATTGACTTTGACAAAAGACAATCTGTTTTTATAATTAATTTGTTTTCTAATTTTCTTTTTTCTCATGTGACTCAAAAGACAGTACAAGTTACAATCCCTATACCGAAAATCCCTCCTGAGTCATGGGAAATCATATTGTCTGCACATAATAGAGTTTTACAATCAGATTTAAAACGGATTTTTTAAATACATTATCTTGTTATAATTCAGAATCTGTATAAAAACCTTCAAATAAACTTTGTATATTTTTAACATCAGACATTCCTGCTGTCTCACAAATACTATGCATGGCCCAAATTGGAACCCCAATATCAATACATGGGATAGAACTCTGAGAAGAAAGCATTGGTCCAACAGTTGAACCGCAAGGTAAATCGGAATGAATAATAAACTTTTGTAAAGGTATCCCGTTTTTTGTAGCTAAAAG
>JTFO01008176.1_pt1 | contig 10163 bp, 7 predicted proteins | sample 235411 | NCBI WGS metagenome assembly JTFO01 (sample SAMN03067590, study PRJNA260953) | activated sludge metagenome | biome: Sludge; feature: Wastewater; isolation source: CETP activated sludge from laboratory augmented bioreactor treating... | place: India:Gujarat | collected 2013-04
GTTCGGGCCTTGGAAGAGCATTTGGGCCTTGCGCTGTTTCAACGTCATCCGCGTGGTTTGCAACTGACTTTGCCGGGTGCGGCCTATCTGGCCGAGGTCACCCGTGCTTTTGATACTTTGGCCGATGCAACCGGGCGTTTGCTGGTGCGCCCGGATATGGTCACGATCAGCGTTACACCTACGGTGGCTGCCAAATTACTGATTCCTCGCTTGGGGGATTTGCAGGCGGCCTTGCCCGATGTGGAGCTGCGTACCGTGGCAACGGAGGCCTTGTCGGATTTTGAGCGCGATCAGGTTGACATTGCCGTACGCCTGACTCGCCCGCCTTTTGCGGCGGACCTGGAGGCCCAGTTGTTGTTTCGTCAGGATGTCGTGGCCGTGGCCAGCCCCCGTTTGGTGGGGAATATGACGCTTCCTTTATCGCTTGAACAGTTGCGTGTGTTGCCCTTATTGCATGACGCTCAAGGGCATTGGGCTACCTTCTTGAAAGCCGGCGGCAAGTTGCCGGGCGCGGTATTCAACCAGACAACGCTGGCATTGGATGCTGCTATGGCAGGCCAAGGCGTGGCTTTGGCCTGCAAGGCTTTTGTGGCAACGGATCTGGCCGCTGGGCGCTTGGTGCAGGTGGCGCAGGCAGGGATTTTGGGACCGGACTTCTATCTGGTGCGCAGGCGCTCAGCCCCGGTCAGACAGTCGGCCCAGGCGGTATGGGATTGGTGCTTGAACAGATTGTTGCCTTGTTAGTGTGATGCTCAACAGGTTCGAGTTTGTGCAGACAACCGTTTCGCAATACGCAGGCAGGTGCCCGTGAAAGGTACGGTCTGGCTGTATTGGGGCTCAGCGTTTTTGGCCTTCCTGATGCAAAGGGCTAAACTGGCCGCACTTCTGGTGCAGCAGCACCCAGCTTTTTACAGGAAAAAATATGAGCACACCGCTTCCCTGTCCTCAGTGCACCTTGGAAAATACCTACCATGACACCGAGCAATGGGTATGTGCCGATTGTGGCTATGAATGGCAAGACGCAGACCCGGCCTTGGAGTCTGAAACCGATGGTGATGAGCTGATCGTTAAAGACAGCAACGGCAATGTGCTGGCCGCTGGCGACGATGTGATTCTGATCCGAGACCTGAAGGTGAAAGGTTCCAATACCTTGAAAAAGGGGGCCAAGGCCAAAGGCATCCGTCTGGTTCAGGGTGACCACGAAGTCGATTGCAAGATTGATGGCATTAGCTATTTGTTAAAGGCCATGTACTTGAAGAAAGCCTAAGCACTCAAACTTGGGTTTTTGGCAGGCGCAGCGTATAGACACGCTGCGCTTTTTTTATGCCTGCAGACAGGGGAAGGCATCCAGGCGACGGCAACCATTAGTCAGCGTATTAATGGCAGGTAGTAGCAAACAAGGTGCTGGGCGTGTATATAATAATGAGAATGATTATTAATTGTATGTTTATCTGATTGTCTTTCTATGTCCAAGCTGACGGCGGCGTTCCTGACCCATTACCCGGATTTGATCCGCTATCTGCGCAGGCGTACGCATTGTTCTGAACTGGCGCAAGACTGCGCACATGACACGTGGCTGCGTTTGTTGGAGAAGGGCAAGCAGGTCACGGCGGACAACCACAGAGCCTATGTGTTCAAAGTCGCTGCCAATATCGCGGCGGACTGGTATCGGCGTCAAACACGCGAGCAGGCTGCGTTCGATGGCTACGCCTTGAGTGTCGCCCATCACCATGCGCCGGATACGTACGAAGAAGTGCAGGCCAAGGAAACCTTGCAACGTCTGGAGCAGGCCCTGATGGCTCAGTCCCAGCGCAGCGTACGTATTTTTATGATGCATCGCTGTGAAGAGATGAGCTACGCGCAGATCGCCCAGAAGTTGTCGGTGTCCGAGAGCACCATTGAAAAACACATGATGCGTATTTTGCTGGTGGCGCATCAAGTCTTTAATTGCGCAGAATGAACGCGCAGCCAGATTCGGCCTGGAGCCGTGTAGACGAAGATGCCGCTCGCTGGGTGGTGCGCAAAGAAGGTGCCAAGCTAGAGCCGGACACCCTGGCTCAGTTCGATGCCTGGTATGGGGCTGATCCTTTACATGCTCAAACCTATGATGCCTTGGCGGCCAGTTGGCGGCGACTGGATCAGGTGTCGGTGCTGCCCATTGCCCGTAAAAAGCGAAAATCCCGTGTCAAAACGCTGGCCAGTGCCTGTGTCTTGATGGGGGCGTCTTTTTACGCCTGGCAGATGTTTGAGCAGCAAGGTTTGATTAACAGTGGGGTAGAGATCACCCAATTAAGTCTGCCTGATGGCTCGGTGGCGATTCTGGACGCGCAGACCCGTGTGCGTCTGAATTTTGAACATGGCCAACGGCAGGTCAGCGTGGAGTCGGGGCGCGCCTTCTTTCAGGTGGTGCCTGCCACGGCTCAGACCGGTCCGTTCACTGTGCAAACCGGCCTGGCGCAGGCGACGGCCTTGGGGACGCGCTACGAGGTCAGCTTTAACGATCAGGTCAGTACTGTGGCAGTGTATGAACATACCGTGCAGGTGCAGTGCCAGTCTTGCGATACGTCGCAGCCGGTGATCTTGCAGCCGGGAGACAGGGCCACGGTGGCGCACGGGCAATTGCAGGCGCAATTGGCCCAGTCTACGGCTTCCACACACGCGGAAGCGGTCCCGGCCTGGACGAATGGTTTACTGAGTTTTGATGATGTCAGCCTGCGGGAAGCGGCCCGTCAGTTGGGACAGCACACGCATCGCGTGATCTGGATGGGTAGCGAGAAGGCGGAGGCAACGCGGGTGTCCGGTGTGGTGCAAGCGGCTCGGCCAGCCGCCGCCCTGAACTTGCTGACCGTGGGGCAAGGCTTACAAATCAGGGAGTTGCCGGGGCTTATAGTTATTTACTAATGATAATTATTATCAATAAAAAAATACGATGGTCATCAGGGGTGAGGAAAGAGGGGTAGCACAGCGTCCTGAGGGTAGTTGTTTACATAGGATGCTCCATCATGAAGTGCGCTTTGCAGGACACGCCGCCTCTTTTTGCCATGCGCAGGCATGTTCGTTCCGGCGTGGCAACCGACTCTTTTTCTTCTTCCCAAGGCTCGCGCTTTAAGCAGGGGCAAGTGGCTATCTTGATGGCCAGTGTCTTGCTGCTGATGCAGCCCATGCAGGCGCACGCGGCCGGGCCGATCGTGCTGGATATGGCGTCTCAGCCTTTGGCCGATGCACTCTTGCAGATTGGCCGTCAAGCCCAGGTGGAGATCGCGTTTTCACCGGGGCAGGTTCGGGAAAAGCGCGCTGTAGCCTTGCAAGGCGAACTGACGGTTGAGCAGGCTTTGGATACCTTGCTGGCCCCTTGGGGATTGGCGGCCAGAGCACAGGGCGATCAGCGTTATACGATTGTGACGGCCCCTGTTGCCAAAGGCTTGTCCGTGCTCGATCCCGTCCGTGTCCACGGGCAGCGCGTCGGAGAGCGCCGTTATTCCCGCGAAGAACTGGATCAACGCGCAGCGGGTAACCGTGACCTGTCCAGCCTTCTGGCCGACAACCCGGCTGTTCGTCAGAACGAAGCCGCAAAAACCAGTGCAAATCGTGGCTCTTTGGCGCTGGAAGATATCAGCTTTTATGGGGCCAGCCCCTTCCAGAATCAGTTCCAGATTGATGGCATCAGCTCCACCAATCAGATTGATCCGGCCAGCCGTAATTTGAACCTGCAGGTGGGCAACGTGCCCGCCTATGCTCAGGCCTACAACCTGGATACCCATATGCTGGAGAGCGTAACGGTGCTCGATAGCAGCATTCCCGTGGAGTATGGTCGCTTTACCGGGGGCGTGGTCGATGCCAAGGTGCGAGATCCCAAGGGTGATAACAGCTTTCGTGCGGACTTCAGCTACAACTCCTCGGGGCTAACGTCGCAGACTGTGCCCGAAGAGCAAAAGAAAAAGTTTGGGGCCGGTGAACCGGGTTTCACTCCTGCCTGGACCAAGCGCTTTTCGTCCGCCATGCTGGATGTGGGCATCACGGATAGCACCGCTGCCTTGATCAATGTGTCCCGGCGTGAGTCCAGCATTGATCGCACCATGCGCGTCTTGCACGAGAAGGAGTTTACCGATGTGAATACGAACTCCAAGGACCGTGTCGATAATGTGTTCGCCAAAGTTCATACCCGTTGGAGTGCCAGCACGGACTCCGCCCTGACCTTCAAGTACGCGGATCGGCGCGAGGACCTGGTGGATTCCGGCATCCTGGCCAATCGGGTTCAGTGGCAGCATCAACAGAAAGCCTATGGTCTGGGTTTCGATCTGAACCATGACTTTGGGTGGGGGCTAGGCCGTGTGCAACTGGGTTATGACCAGATGAACAGCTACCGTAATTCCGACGGCACGGAGTACATGGTCAATATGGTGTTTTTGCCTAATGGCCGACCAGACTACACCTATATCAGCGGCGGGTTTGGGCAGGAATCCACCGAGCAGCGCAACCTGACCTTGAAGTCTCGACTGGAGTTCAAGCCGTTCCAGACCGGGGCCATTGAACATACGCCTTATGTGGGTTTTGAGCTGGCCCACACCAAGGGAGAGTTTGTCCGTCATCAGGATGCGTATGGGGGGCAAAAACGTCATTACAGCGGCGGGCAAGCTAGCAAGGTCCAGACCTTGAACTACTACCGTGCTGGAGAGGTAGGAGTCAGCTATACCAATGCATCCGTTTATGTGTCGGATCGCCTGTCCTGGCAGAATCTGGCCCTGACCACGGGCTTGCGCATGGATAAAGACAATTACTTTGGCAACACCAATCTGGCGCCACGTACCTTGCTGGAATGGGATGTGCTGGGAACAGGAGAAACTCGCCTGTCGGGTGGCTGGTCGCGTTATTACGGCATGGATATTCTTGGAACCGCCATGCGTGAGCGCAAGAGCCAACTACACACTTTGTTGGTGACGGGGGGTAAGCCGGTCGACCGGCCGTCGCACACGGCCTACAAGCTGGATGGGCTGAGAACACCGTATGACGACGAGTGGGCCTTGCGCTTGCAGCAGCAGTTATCAAGCAAGGTGGCCGCCGAGCTGGCCTATGTACGCCGTTATGGTCGTCAACAAGTCTCTCTCGAAGGGCTGGCCAAGACAGGCTACACCTACACGAACAACGGTAAGTCCAAAACGGATGCTTTTACCTTGAGCCTGATGAGCACGGCCCCTTGGACCTTCGGCGAGAGCCTGTGGACAGCGCGTGTGGATGTGACTTATCAGCACAGCAAGCGCAATAACAAGCTGGCTGACGGCTACGATGGTGAGGCCGAAGCACAGGAGGAGAACATCTATTACAACGGTGACCTGATACGCCGGGGCGATCGTCCAGTGGGGGATTACAACCTGCCTTGGCGAGTCAGTGCCGGTGTGACTGGTAGGTGGGCGCGTTATGGTTTGCAGATGAACAACCGGATCAACTGGAGCAGTGCGCGCATGGATGTGCATTATGTGGGTCTGAGTCGGAACGACGGACTGGAAAAGTATGAATCCGGTCGGGTCGGTTCCTATTGGACCTGGGATATGCGCCTGGATTGGGAGCCGGCCATGCTTAAAGGTCTGGGCTTGGGGCTGGATGTGCTAAACGTGCTGGACAAGCAAGCGCCCGTAGTGGTCTCGACACCGACTTCGGTGCTGAACCCGAACCTTTATCGCACAGGACGAGAGCTGTGGTTGCGCGCTTCCTATCGATATTAAAAGGGGGGCGAGCAGGCGCAAGTTTGCTGATGGTGGCACTGGCAACCGTGCTGCCAGGAGCCGCTTGCGCGGCGGGGGGAGTGGAGACAGGAGCGGAGCAGAAGCTTGGCTCAGGTTTAGCTTCTGCTCCTGTGCTCACTACGGGGCCTTCCGCGTCGGAGACAACAGAGCAATCCTGTGGAGCTAAGGACAGGCTGGAGGCCGAGTGTCTACGCATCCTCTATAAAAATGTCCCCGCTCAATGGTCTGCGCCCACTATTGATCCGGGGCAGCCCTGGCAAGAGTGGGGGCCCGTGCCGGGGCCGGGCTCCAGCGCCCAGCCCCAGGCGGCAGAGGATGCCAGGAACACACAGATTGTCTCCTTGGGTGCCCGGTTATTTTTTGATAAGCAACTGTCCCGCAAAAAGCAGATTTCTTGTGCGTCCTGTCATCAGCCGGACAAGTCCTTTACCGATGGCAAAGCCTCCGCCGTCGGGGAGGACGGCTTGATGGGCAAGCGCCGTACTCCGCCCTTGTTTGCTGCGCCGTTTGCCAAAGCTTTGTTCTGGGATGGCCGTGCCAACACCTTGCAGGAGCAAGTTGTTGGCCCTATTGAAAATCCGCTGGAAATGAACCATGCCTTGAGTGACTTGATGCCGCGTTTGCAGGAGTCAGAGGACTATAGACAGGCATTTCAACAAGCCTTTGGCGCATCCTCATCCAATCCCATCGACGCCGCGCGATTGGCCCGAGCCTTGGCCGCTTATGTAGTCACCCTCCGTCCGGCAGCAACGCGCTTTGATGACTTTATCGCTGGAGATATGGCCGCTTTGAATGATCAGGAGCTGATCGGCCTGCATCTGTTTCGTACCAAGGCGCGTTGCATGAACTGTCATAACGGCCCCATGTTGACGGACAACGGTTTTCACAATATTGGCCTGTCTTTTTATGGACGTCGTTTGCAGGATCTGGGGCGGTTCGAGTGGAGCCGAGACCCCGCTGATCTGGGCTTGTTCCGCACTCCCAGTTTGCGTAATGTCGCCAAGGCCGGTCCCTGGATGCACAATGGTTTGTTCCCTAGTCTGGACGGCCTGCTGCGTATGTACGATGCGGCAATGGGCCCGGCCCCTAAAGAAACCGGTCCATTGGTGCCGCGCAAGTCTGAACGGATCCGGGCGCTGGACTTGGGTGAGGAGGAAATCCAGGCTTTACGTGCTTTTCTGGAGGTCTTGTAGAGATCAAAGCAGGCCAAACCTGACTGGCGGGCACAAAAAAAACGATCGTGTTTACCACGATCCAGATTGCTGATGAACCCCACGTTTTTTGATTTGGGGTTTATTTTTTATTTTCGTTGCGACGAGCAGGAGTGGGCCAAGACACGACTGTTCTTGAAGGCCGCTTAGGTCCAGAGTTGAGCATACAGGGCCTCAATCTCTTCTTGAGACGCAAGCCGGGGGTTGTTGTTGGGTGATCCTGAAGCCAGGGCCTGTTGGGCCATGGTTGGGCGTAGAGAGTCAAAATGTGATTGCTCAATACCGAGGGCACGTAGGCTGGGAACCTGCAAGTTCTGGTTAAGTTGATGCAATGTGCTCAGCAGTTTTTGATTGGCCAGGGTGTCGTTATCCTCAGGTGCAGCGAACCCTAAGGCTCGGGCACATTGTGCATAGCGTTCAGGGGCTGCCGGGATGGAGAAGGCCGTGACCGTTGGTAGTAGGATGGCATTGGACAGACCATGCGGAACATGAAAGAAGGCGCCGATGGGGCGGCTCATACCATGCACCAGTGCCACTGAAGCGGCAGAAAAGGCAACACCTGCCAGGCTCGCTCCAAGCATCATGGCTTCACGGGCAGGACGGTTTTGACCGTCCTGGTAGACTCGCTCCAGGTTTGGACCGATCAGGTTCATTGCCGCCAAGGCCTGGCTGTCACTGTAGGCATTGGCCTTGCGACTGACATACGCTTCGATAGCGTGTGTCATGGCGTCAATGCCGGTGTCGGCAGTCGTGCGCGGCGGGACTGTCAGAGTCAACTCATAGTCGATCAGCGCCGCGTCCGGTACAAAGGCCGGGCCAGTGCACAGTAGCTTTTCGTCGTTTTGTTCGTCGGTAATGATGGTGAAACGGGTGAACTCAGAGCCGGTGCCGGCCGTAGTGGGGATGGCAATCAGAGCAAGCCCTTTGCGGGTGACGTGGGCTGGAACGGCGTAGTCTCGGATCGTACCGCCATGACGGCTCAGAACGGAAATGGCTTTGGCGCTATCAATCGGGCTGCCACCGCCCAAGGCAATCAAGACATCGTACGTATTGCTGCTGGCTTGAACGACACCGGCCTGAATCGAGGCGGCGGTCGGTTCGGGGACAGTCTCGGAAAAGATATCGCAGTGTATGTTGTGCTGGGCCAGCAAAGTCTGGACCCGCTGTGGATGGCCTAACGAGACCATGGTGGGGTCGGTAATGAGAAGCGCTTTCTGGCAGTGCATCGAGCGCAGCAAATCGGGTAGTTGCTCTAGAACACCACCACCAATCAGTAAGCTGCCGGGTAAAGAGATCAAACTCATGACGGTCTCATTGTTGCGGGGTCTGGCGAGTTAAAAAACGATAGTGGCGAACCACTATCGTTTTCTGACTCATGAACGAGCAGGCTCTTACTTCATGCAGGCCTTGATTTTTTCCAGGTCCGGGCCGTCAATGGGGCGTCCCAGATTAAAGGGCATGGAGGTCTCGCGCCAGTCTTTGTAGTCTTGCAGGTATTCGATCTGGCTGGCATAGACTTTGGCGGCATCGGGGTTGCTGCAGGCCACGGAAATCATGACCTCGTTGGTTACCTGCTGAATGGTTTTCAGACTTTCGTCATCCATGCGGTGGATTTGAACACCCGCTTTTTGGAAAGTGCGCAAACCTTCGGTGGCTCGTTTTTCGGTAAAGGCAATGGACCACATCATGGTTGCGTCGGCGGCAATCTTCAGCTTTTCCTTGGTGGTGTCGCTCAAGGCATCCCAGGCCGCTTTATTGATCATGACGCCAAATACAGAGGCAGATTGATGCCAGCCAGGTGTGGACCAGTGCTTGGTGACTTGATGCAGGCCCGCCGAGACATCCACGTTGGGCGTCGAGAACTCGGCGCCGTCAATCACGCCGCGCTCCAGTGATTGATACAGCTCCTGGCCGGCCATCGATACCTGGGTGCCGCCGATTTTCTCCAGCACCTGACCTTGTTCCAGACCGGATAAGCGCAGGCGCTTGCCTTTTAGCTCTTCCAGGTTACGAATGGGGGTGTTGGTGCGAAAGCCCGACTCATTATTGGTAATGGCATAGGGCAGATAGACCATGCCGTATTTACCGTAAATCTCGTTATAGAGCTCTGCACCGCCCCATTCTTTGATCCAGTTGGCATAGTCAATGGCATTGAACAAGCTCGAGTGCGTGGCCAGCGGGGAGAAGGCTGGGTTACGGCCTGCCCAATAGCCGGGCCAGTCGGCACCGGCCTGAATGGTGCCGGACTCTACCGCGCTAAAGACCTCACCGGTTGGGACAAGAGAGCCGCCTTCAAAAAATTCAATTTTCAGCTCGTCGCCGACCAGCTTATTGGCAAGCTCGACCCACTTTTTGTCCATCTCCACTAATTCGATGGAGGCGGGCCAGGTGCTGGTCATTGTCCATTTTTGAGGGGCTGCCTGGCTAAGGCCTGTCATGCTGAGTAGAGCGGCCGTGGTCAGTGCGGTGAGTATCTTTTTTGTTGGCTTCATGGTGTCTCCTAGTTGTATTAACTGCCGTACAGCACGTGTGGTAGCCATGTGACCAGATTGGGGAAAATGGCTATCAATATACACATGAGAATGACCAGGAAAATAAACGGAATAACCCCCGTAATAATTTCCGTAGTTTTGACTGAGGGAGGGGTAATGGCACGCAGATAAAACAGGGCGTATCCAAAAGGAGGGGTCAGGAATGAGGTTTGCAACACAACAGCAACCAAAACAACAAACCACAGCAGGCTGACTCCCATTTCCTGAACGATGGGCAACAGAATGGGGAAGGACAGCAGCACAATACCCGTCCAGTCCAGGAAACAGCCCAGGATAAAGACAATCAGCAGCATCACCACGATCAGCAGCCAGGGCTCCATATCCAGGCCGCGCATGATGTCCTGGACCGCACCCAGTCCGCCCGTAATGTTGAACACTCCGGTAAACGCCGTGGCACCGACCACAATGAACAGGATCATGGCCGAGGTGCGACCCGTTTCATACAGGGCATTAAAGAAGGTGCGCCACTGGAATTTGCCTCGGAAAATGACGATCAGCAAGGACAGCAAGACCCCGATGGCTGATGCCTCTGTGGCCGTTGCAATACCCGCTAGCATCGAGCCCAAAATACCCAGAATCAGGAAAATAGGTGGGACGGCTTCCAGGAGCAACATTTTGATCAAGGCCGGTTTTGAGATCTGTTCTTCCGGCTCGACGGA
>JTFO01006171.1_pt1 | contig 10152 bp, 7 predicted proteins | sample 235411 | NCBI WGS metagenome assembly JTFO01 (sample SAMN03067590, study PRJNA260953) | activated sludge metagenome | biome: Sludge; feature: Wastewater; isolation source: CETP activated sludge from laboratory augmented bioreactor treating... | place: India:Gujarat | collected 2013-04
GTCGTAAAAACTTTAAGGCTCTACAACGTTTATCTGGTCACTTTTATGACCGTTTACAGTCAATGACGACGATTCGACTGTTTGACCGAACCCAAGCGGAAACCGAACAAATGCGCGGTGCATCCGAAGTGTTTCGTAAACGAACGATGGATGTATTACGTATCGCTTTCCTCTCTTCCGCTGTATTAGAGTTTTTTACCTCAATTTCCATTGCTATCACTGCAGTTTATTTTGGCTTTAGCTTTATTGGAGAGTTGAACTTTGGCCACTATGGCGCTGGGGTGACACTGTTTGCAGGCTTGTTTGTGCTGATCCTTGCACCTGAGTTTTATCAACCGCTGCGTGATCTCGGCACTTTCTACCATGCAAAACAACAAGCGGTAGCGGCGGCCGAAAGTATTGTCGATTTTTTAGCCATTGATATTGAGAAAGTACGTTCAGGTAGTCAGGTACTGAATCATCAAGAGCCCATTGAGATTATTGCTCAAGATCTGTGCGTATTTAGCCCCAAAGGGCATCCACTTGTTGGCCCCGTCTCTTTTACCTTATCCAGAGGACAAACGACTGCATTGGTCGGGCCCAGTGGGGCGGGTAAAACTAGCCTAGTAAATGCCATTCTCGGCTTTATGCCTTATCAAGGAAGCCTAACCATTAATGGTGTAGAGTTAAATCAATGTGATCATCATACTTGGCGTTCACTCATCAGTTGGATAGGACAGAATCCACTATTACTGCACGGCAGTATACGTGACAATGTCACGCTTGGAAGACCTAAAATTGATGATCAACAGCTACAACAAGTGTTAGAAGAGGCTTTTGCTAGTGAATTTGTCAATCATCATGGCTTGGATTACTCCATCAGTGATCGATCCGGAGGGCTATCCGTTGGTCAAGCGCAGCGTCTCGCCTTAGCAAGAGCGATGCTTCAAGATGGTATGTTCTGGCTGCTGGATGAACCCACTGCCAGCTTAGATGCCCGAAGTGAACGATTAGTGATGCGTAGCTTAGATAAGCAAATCACCCATAAAACAGCGCTGCTGGTGACCCACCAACTTGAGCCCCTTCGCTCAGTAGATCAAATATTAGTAATGCAAGATGGCCAGCTTGTACAAGTAGGAAATTTTACTCAGCTCAGTCAGCAAACCGGGCTGTTTGCTTCCATGTTAACGGCGAGCCAAACAAGAAAAGAAACAGATAAGGGGAATTTAGATGCGTGATTTACTACCCTACCTCAAACTGTATAAAAAACATTGGTTTGGCCTATCGCTTGGCATGTTGCTAGGATTTTTAACTCTCGGAGCGTCCATGGGCTTGCTCACGCTTTCTGGCTGGTTTCTATCGGCCGCGGCCGTTGCTGGGTTAACCATTGCACGAGAAACATTCAACTACATGCTTCCTGGTGCTTTTGTTCGTGGTTTTGCTATGCAACGCACCGCTGGGCGCTGGGGAGAACGAGTCGTCAGCCATAACGCCACGTTCAAATTGTTGACGGATCTTCGGGTTTTCTTTTTCAAAAAATTGGCCCCATTAATCCCAGGTCGAATCTCGAACCTACGTGATGCTGATCTATTAAATCGCCTTGTGGCCGATATTGATGCGATGGATCATGTTTACTTGCGTCTGGTTAGCCCTGTGACCATTGGTGTTTTAGGAATTGCAGCGTTAACTGCCTTGATCTGCTGGTTTGATTTTACCTTAGGGCTGATACTCGGTGGGATATTACTCAGCTTATTAGTTATCTGGCCTCCCGTCTTTTATCTATTGGGGAAAAATAACGGGCAAGGTTTAACTCAACACAAAGCTCAAATGCGTATTGCAGCTTTAGATTGGTTACAAGGCTACAGTGAACTGGTTATTTTTGGGGCAGAAGCTCACTATAGAAAAGCCGTTTTTACAGCACAGGATAAATTACTGTACAACCAAAAAATCAATGCTCATTTTACTGGCTTAGCTCAAGCCCTATTACTGCTTGCAAATGGTTGGGCTCTGGTATTGATGCTTTGGCTGGCGGCTGATGGAGTGAATGGCCAAGCACCCGACCCAATGATTGCCTTAATCGCTTTTGCAACCATGGCGAGTGTTGAACTACTTATGCCCATTGCTGGGGCCTTCCAGCACTTAGGACAAACCTTAACCTCCGCTCGACGTTTAAATGAGATTATCCTCACCGAGCCTGAGGTCGTTTTTTCTCAACAACCAACCTCACATTCTAATCAATATGATATCTGTTTTGATAAGGTATCTTTCCATTACCCAGACAGCCAACAAAAGGTATTAAACCACGTTAACCTGACCGTTCCTGCGGGAAAGAAAGTAGCGATTGTGGGGCAAACTGGCTCAGGGAAGTCCACCTTAATCCAACTTTTATGCCGTTATTGGGATGTGCAACATGGGAAAATTACATTGGGAGGCACTCATTTGCCCGCGTGGAAAGAAAGTGACTTACGTTCCGCAATCAGTGTGGTTAGCCAACGTGTCGATATTCTAAACGGCAGCCTACGCGATAACCTGCTGATGGCAAAACCTCACGCGCAAGAGAGTGAACTTTGTCAAATACTTACCCATGTCGGCTTGAGTAAATTACTCGATGGCTCAGGCTTAAACACTTGGTTAGGAGATGGAGGCCGTCAACTTTCTGGTGGAGAAAAACGTCGTATTGGTATCGCAAGAGCCTTATTACATAATGGCCAAATTTTATTACTGGATGAACCAACCGAAGGGCTAGATAAACAGACTGAGCAGCAAATCATGGCATTACTGCAAACGCACTTTGCTGATAAAACGGTCATTTTTATTACCCATCGATTGGTCGACTTAGAATCCATGGATACGATTTGTTTGATTGACCAAGGAGAAATCGTGGAGCAAGGCAATCACTCAACGCTACTTGCTCAGCAAGGCCGCTACCATCAATTATATCAGACCTTATAACCCTTTCCTCGTGCGGCTCTTGGCAAGAAAACGTTGCCGGGAGCTTATCGACAGAAAAGGAACGAACCTCCCGATTCTCCCCCAGCATGTAGCAAAGATATAAATAACACATTGATCTCGTTGTTTATTTATATATGATACCTTCCCTATAGCCATTATTTTTTACATCTCATCTATGGTAATGGATATAACCTTTATTGATTCAATTACAACAAAAACTCTTTATCTAAGGATTAAGAGATAAAAAAACGGAGTTGCTAGTGAAAAAACTATTACTTGCCTCAGCGGTCGCTGCCGTCGCAGTGGGTGGCTACTATTATAGCTCGGGTTCGGACGTTCCATCTGATCCACTATTTTCCTTGATCCCCGCAGACTCACCATTGGTGGTAGTGCAAACAGAAGCCTATGATCACTTTGAATATGTCAATGCCATGGGCGCCTCTGAGGAAAGTTTGTATGATCTATTTACCGGTATAGAACTGACCCCAGAACAAGATTTTCTTGTTGCTTACTTAGAAGGCTACATACAAAGCGCGACTGATAAACAGGCGCTGAAAGCGTATTTAGGTGCACCTGATAAAGTAAAACCTGTTTTTTATACCTTAGGTATGATCCCTGTCTATAAGATAGAACTCGAGAATACCGACGCATTCTGGAACACCATTGATAAAACTGAGCAAGAGACGGGAGCCTCTCACCAGCTCGGCAAACAGGATGATATTGAATATCGTCGCTATAAGCTAAGTCATGAAGATGCCGAAGATATCGGTCTTGTTATTGCTGTCGATGGCAATATAGCCACCTTTACCCTTGACGTCCCTCTATTTCAAGACGTTAATCCGCTGAAATTGGCATTAGGTATCGACAAACCTCAGAAGGCTTTTGCTGACAGCAATATTCTAACCGCCCTGAAAAGTAAATATGGCAAGCAATACACGGCTTATGGTTACCTTGATCACCAAGAAGTGGTTAAGGGTTTTACCCAGCCTGCCAGTAATCTACTGGCCCAGCAAATTGATAGGCTACAACAGCTCTCGCCAGAACCCTTTATTGAAGAAATTCGCCAACCGAGCTGCCAAAGTGAGTTAGCAACCATCGCAGGTCATTGGCCAAGAACGGTTTCATTCGCGCGTTATCTTGCTCAAGATGGACAAGCAAGTGTTGATGGGAAAGTGGTCGTAGAAAGTCATAACCGAGTCATTCTGAATGCGTTCAAATCAATCCGAGGATTCATGCCTCAAATGACCGCACAAGACAGCATTTTTGAAGTAGGCTTTGGATTGGATGTTGAAAAATTAGCACCTGCAATCAATATGATTTGGCAAGATCTACAACAGCCCACTTATCAATGTGAATGGCTGTCGGAAATCCAGCAAGATATGGGGGAAGACAACCCATCCATGATGCTAAGCCTTGGTGCGAGTATGGTAAATGGAATGAAAGGAATGCATTTCACATTAAATGACATGACATTGGATACACAAAATCCATTTGCCCTACAGTTTGAGAAACTCGATTTCCTCTTTACCTTGTCAGCAGAGAACCCAGCGGTATTACTACAAACCGCTCAGATGTTCATTCCTCAGCTATCACAATTGGCACTTCAGCCCAATGGTGATGCCGTGGATCTCTCCGCACTCATAGAGTCAGAAACTGGAATATCGGCTCCACTCTCAGCTCGATTGAATGATAAACACCTTGCCCTTTACTCGGGTGAACGATCTGAGACGAACTCACAACGTGTATTAGCCTCGCCTCTGACCGCCAAAGGTTTATTCCAATTTAGCGTGAATGCTCCACGAGTGTTAGAACTTATGGAACAGGTGTCAGACATGACGGGTGAATCTGTACCAGAGGATCTCAGCGCTGGATTAGGCGGAAATGCGGTGACTCAAGTTATTTTTGATGTTAATGATCATGGTTTCATCTTTGGCTATGAGCACCATGTTAAAACACAAAAATAATTTTAATTCGCGTTGAAATAGCAAGAAACCCGAGTAATGCTCGGGTTTCTTATATTGATAGCCATCATATTGACGACAACAGTGCACACTTAACGACGAGGGGCTTTTCCACCTTGAGAGCGGCGGCTGCTTGGGCGTCCTTTTTGCTCAACACCGCTATTACGCGTACTTGAGGCAGGTTTGCGACGGCCAGTTGTCGTACCATTGGTTGTCGGTGTTTTATTGGTTGTCGTACCATTTGTGGTACGGCTTTGCGGTTTCGTTGAACCTGTAGTTACACGCTCTTCATGACGACGCACCGCACGACGAATTTTCTGACTACGTGACCGCTCACGCTTACGAGAAGTATTGTCTTTAGACTGATCAAGCATGGTTTCTCGTTCTGGACGTAGTTCAACCAGTTCACGCAAATAATTCACTTGCTTAAGATCGAGCTCCATCCAACCACCGCGTGGTAATTTCTTATCTAAGAAAATATCCCCGTAACGTACCCGTTTCAAACGGCTGACCGTGGTATCTTGAGATTCCCACAAACGACGAACTTCGCGGTTACGTCCTTCGTTAATCACTACATAAAAGGTATGGTTCATACCTTCACCGCCCGCATAGACAACGTCTTCAAAACGGGCTAAACCGTCTTCAAGCTGCACACCTCGAACTAAATTACGGACTTTTTCTTCGTTAATTTCGCCAAACACACGGACTAAGTATTCACGTTCAACTTGACGGCTGGGGTGCATCAAACGGTTCGCTAATTCACCATCCGTCGTAAACAGCAGTAAACCCGAGGTATTCGCATCCAGACGACCCACTGAAATCCAACGAGAGCCACGAATTTTGGGTAGGCGATCAAACACCGTACGACGACCTTCTGGATCATGGCGAGTACATAACTCCCCTTCCGGCTTGTAATATGCCAGCACACGACAAATGACCTCTTCCTGTGCTTTTGCCGAAACTGCATGCCCATCGATACGTACGACCGCATTTTCATCGTCTAGGCGTTCGCCCAGAACAGCTACCTTGCCATTAACACTTACACGTCCAGCTCGGATCAGAGCTTCAAGCTCTCGACGAGAACCATGACCAGCACGTGCTAAAACCTTTTGTAACTTTTCGCTCATTTATCTACCTATGATGTCGTCTTCTCAGACGTCGAATGACAATATGCGACGTTAAAATCGCGGTCGCGCATTATGGCAAATTATCAGGAGAAAAGCATCCGTTTTATGCATCACCACCTTACTCAAACGGTGCCGGGTCTCCTGCGCCTAAGCGAGCCACACGCATATCTTCCTCACTAAAATCAATAACCGTGGTGGGCTGCTCTCCCAAGTAACCACCATTTAAAATAACATCGACCGCATGCTCTAAACGATCACGAATCTCTTCAGGATCCGCTTCCGTTGTTTCTTTACCGGGTAAGATCAACGAGGTAGACATCAAGGGTTCACCTAACGCTTCCAGTAAGTCTAGCGCAATTTTATTATCAGGGACTCGAATACCAATTGTTTTACGTTTTGCGTTCATTAAACGACGTGGAACTTCTTTGGTTCCTTTAAAAATAAAGGTATATGGCCCTGGGGTATTGTTCTTCAGTAAACGGAAAGCGGTATTGTCCACACGGGCATACAGTGAAAGCTCCGACAAATCACGGCATAACAGTGTGAAATTGTGCTTATCATCTAAGCGACGAATTTGGCAAATGCGCTCTAAAGCCTGTTTATTTTCTAGCTGACAACCCAGCGCATAACCAGAATCGGTTGGATAAACCACAACCCCACCGTTGCGAATAATGGCTACCGCTTGATTAATCAAGCGAGCTTGTGGGTTTTCAGGATGAACATAAAAAAATTGACTCATTATCATTCCTCATTATCGAGTCTCTCGACTCTAAGGTCTGGAAGATGTTTCCAATCTTTCCAAACCGGTTCAACGCCTGCGGGCAACCAGAGATTTCGCCCTAACTCCATCCACGGAGAAGGATAATGGAAATCACTGCCTTGCGAAGCGAGTAAATTATACTGTATCGCGTAATCCCCAAGGGTACGCTTCTCTTGTGGGGCCTGTTGCGGTTGAGCGACTTCCATCGCATCGCCCCCTGCCTCAACAAATGCGCTAATTAAGCGCTTAAGCCATTTCGCCGTCAAGTCATATCGCCCCGGATGCGCTAATACCGCCTGCCCACCTGCAGTATGAATGGCTTCTATCGCGTCAGCCATCGAGCACCAAGTGGGGGGAACATAGCCTGGGTTATTACGGGTTAAGTATTTTTTAAAGACTTGCTGCATGCTTTTTACATAGCCTTCATCCACTAACCATTTCGCAAAATGGGCACGCGTTATCGGTGCATGACCAGCAATCGCTTGCACTTCTTCCAGCACCCCAGGGCGAGTGGCTTTGGCTAGTCGTTCTGCTATCAACTCGGCTCGGTAAATACGATGCTGCTTTTGTTTTTCAATCAATGCCGTTAATGCCACATTCTTAGGGTCAATATTCAGCCCAACAATATGGATATCTTTATTTTGCCAGACGGTTGAAAACTCAATACCGTTAATCAAGATAATCGGATATTGACCTGCTTCAATGTACGCATGAGCAGGAGACAAACCATCCACCGTGTCATGATCGGTAATCGCCAACACATTGATATTGAATTCCAGTGCGCGATCAATCAATTGGTTGGGCTCAAAGCGTCCATCCGATGCTGTAGTGTGACTGTGTAGGTCAATTTTCATCATTTTTTCATTTTGTCTATTATTAAGGCTTGACTTTCTTCTCTCGCACTAGTTAACTAGTACACAAATACGAGAGTACAGTGCTAAGGCTTGCTATGTTACAAGAATTTAACTCAAACCCTAAATCTAATTTCAGATCAGTCAATACTGAACTGAATGGGTGGCGTATCTGGGTTAATGCCTGGCGGGCTCATGTGTACTTTTAGTTAAGCAACGCATTGATAAAGCCCGCTCCCACAGCGGGCTTTTTGTTCGCAGAATCAAAACAAATGACACGCGGTAAATCGCCCCTAAAACGTCACCGTATTGAATAGACAAGGAGGTCTTGTGAACAAGACCATGAACAGACAAAAACCAGCACCGATTCGCGTTATCAAGCAAGCGCTGGACTATACACAAGATCCCACCGCACTCTTTCACGCTTTATGTGAAGGGAAAACAGACTGCTTGCTGCTGGAATCAGCAGAGATCAACTCCAAACAAAATCTCAAAAGCTTGTTACTGATTGATGCCGCAGTACGCATAACTTGTATCGGTCATGAAGTGACATTTAAAGCCCTGAGCGACAATGGCCGTCACTTAATCCAAGTACTTACTGAGCATCTCAATGAATCTGTCATCGCGCAGCAGCAAGAAGAAACTCTAACCTTAACCTTTTGCGCACCGTGCAATACGCTTGATGAAGATTCTCGTTTGCGTGAGGCTTCTTCCTTTGATGCCCTTCGGCTGGTTCAGCACAGTTTTGACCTCACCCAACAAGATAAACATGCCATCTTTCTCGGTGGATTATTTGCCTATGACTTAGTGGCGAATTTTGAACCATTAGGTGAGGCTCAAGCGATTAATCACTGCCCTGATTATGTTTTTTACGTGGCAGAAACACTGATGGTGGTTGACCACCAACAAGAAAGCTGCCAATTACAAGCCACCGCCTTTACAGCAAACACCGAGATTCATGACGCACTACAGCAGCGTCTCAACCATATAAAACAACAGGCGAGTCAATCGTTAGCTCAACCTGTAGCACAAACACTGGCAGAGATAGAGGTGACCACCAATATCAGTGATAACGATTTTTGTCACTTAGTCGAAGATCTCAAACAGTATGTGGTACAAGGCGATATTTTTCAGGTTGTCCCTTCACGCCGTTTTACTTTGCCCTGCCCTTCGCCGTTAGCCGCTTACCAACAGTTAAAAGTGAGCAACCCAAGCCCCTACATGTTCTATATGCAAGATGAGTATTTTACTTTGTTTGGTGCATCGCCTGAAAGCGCACTCAAATATGAAACGCACACTAACCAAATTGAGATTTATCCGATCGCCGGAACTCGCCACCGAGGGAAACGAGCCGATGGCACGATTGATTTTGATTTAGATAGCCGAATTGAACTGGAATTACGCTGCGATAAGAAAGAAAACGCCGAACATATGATGCTCGTCGATTTGGCTCGTAATGATGTTGCGCGGATAGCCAAAGCGGGCACTCGCCATGTTGCAGATTTACTAAAAGTGGATCGATATAGCCATGTGATGCATTTGGTTTCTCGTGTTGTCGGTCAGTTGCGTGACGATCTTGATGCGCTACACGCTTATCAAGCCTGTATGAATATGGGCACCTTAACGGGAGCACCGAAAATTCGGGCAATGCAACTGATTCGAGACGTCGAACAAGAACGTCGAGGTAGCTATGGGGGTGCCGTCGGTTACCTAACCGGTGAAGGGGATTTGGATACCTGTATTGTTATCCGCTCAGCGTATGTCGAGAATGGTATTGCTCATGTTCAAGCGGGTGCCGGTGTCGTTTATGACTCTGACCCACAATCGGAAGCCGATGAAACTCGAGGAAAAGCCCAAGCCGTTATTTCTGCAATTCAATTCGCGCACCAAGGATAAGGATAGCGATCATGGCAAATATCATTTTTATCGATAACTTTGACTCCTTTACGTATAACTTGGTCGACCAATTTCGTTCACTCGGACATCACGTCACCATTTATCGAAATAATATCGCGGCTGCCGTTATCGAGCAGGCTATCCAACACCTTGATAATCCGGTACTCGTGTTATCTCCGGGCCCAGGAGCCCCCTCTCAGGCAGGAGCCATGCCCGACATTCTTCAACGCCTGAAAGGAAAAGTTCCCATGATCGGGATCTGCCTCGGCCATCAAGCGATGGTGGAAGCATACGGCGGCATTGTAAGCGGAGCCAATGAGATTGTTCATGGCAAAGTTTCAATGATGGAACATCAACAGCACCCTATTTATCAAGGCTTAGCCTCACCACTGGCGATTGCTCGTTATCATTCACTCGTCGCCACTCAAGTGCCCGAATGTTTAACCGTCACCGCACAAGTCGATGGCTTAGTCATGTCTGTCGTACATGAACAAGACAAAGTGTGCGGATTCCAGTTTCATCCCGAGTCCATCATGACCACTCAGGGAGCCACTTTATTAAAAAATGCCATTAATTGGGCTTTAGGACAATAAACCGTCGATAACCGCCATTTTTACCCCGCTCTT
>JTFO01008184.1_pt1 | contig 10151 bp, 6 predicted proteins | sample 235411 | NCBI WGS metagenome assembly JTFO01 (sample SAMN03067590, study PRJNA260953) | activated sludge metagenome | biome: Sludge; feature: Wastewater; isolation source: CETP activated sludge from laboratory augmented bioreactor treating... | place: India:Gujarat | collected 2013-04
ATGGCAGCGGCCTTTAGCAAACTTCGGAGATAAGCCATGACTGAGACCGAGCGCCTTTCCCAACTGACGCGTCTGCTCAATCTGCTGACCGGATTTGATCAGAAGGAAGAGGATATTGCAGCCATCAGCCGGTCCGTGCTGACTGCCAGCGCCAGCCCGGCAGCGATGGGTGAGGCGTATGGAAAGCACGCGCAGAACCTGATGGAACACGATCCGGATGGTGCTCTGATCCTGGCCATCAGCTACGAACTGGATGATTATCTGGCCCTGGCCGATACCGTCGATGAACTGTGGGAAGAAATTCTGGCCGCGTTTGAAAATCAGGACCTGCCCGCCTTTCCCTACGACGACATGCCTTTTCAGGACGTAGATGGCTTTTTCCAATGGGCGAACGAGCAGTTGCAGGAGTTTCACCCCTCCTACTGTCTGCTGGAGTTTGCCCAAAGCTATGACGAGGAGTTTCAACTGATCGTGGTCAAACGCGAGAGCCTGGAAGAAATTCTGAGTCTGTGTGAAAAGCTGGATATTCCGGCCCAGCCAGCCGAATAAGGCGGCTATTCCTGCCGGCCTAAGCCCATCATCAAGCCCTGCATGAATGTTTACGCAGGGCTTGATGCTTTATGGCTGGTTTGAATACAAAGCGCCTCAACGCGCACTGGACGAGTCGCGCCATCAACGTCAACCAAACGAGCCTCCTAACCTCGCTTGGCTTCAATACGAACAGCCCACTTTGCCCTTACTGGCGCAAAGCCAGAACCAGCACGGCAAGGTCCAGAAGGAGAAGCATGGTGCAAAAGCACTGGTCGCAGGTCGAACTCCTGCACGAAACCGTATCCAATCCCAATATTCATATACGTGGCACACACAGCTACTACAGCCATGCCTGGACCGGCAGTTTTGAAGAAAGCGTGGTGCGTTACCTGTACGGGGACGAATACAGCCGCAAGACCTGGGACTCTCAATGGCCGGTGGACCAGCTACATATTGGCGACTACGTATGTATCGGTGCCGAGGCCGTGATTCTGATGGGCGGCAACCATACCCATCGCATGGACTGGTTCAGCCTGTATCCCTTCGTGGACAAGATTACGGACGCCTATGTGGGCAAAGGTGACACCCACATCCAGGACGGTGCCTGGATCGGTATGCGGGCCATGATCATGCCCGGTGTCGAGGTTGGTGAAGGCGCTGTGGTGGCCTCGGGGGCGATTGTGACCAAGAGCGTGGCACCGTATACCATCGTGGCCGGGAATCCGGCTGTGCCCGTGCGAAAACGCTTTGATGAGGCAAGCATTGAGCGGCTGCTGGCCTTAAGAATATATGACTGGCCAGAGGAAAAATTCACGGCCTTGCGCGACGTGATCTGTGCAGAAGATATTGCAGCATTGGAGCTGGCCAGCCAGAACTGGGATCAGCGGTCTACGACTCAGACCTGAACCCTTGCCTTAGGGAGCTGCAAATGCAGAGCAGCCTTTGTAGCTGAAACCAATACCCGGGATATCTCTGCCACAGGTTTTATCCTCAACAACCTTTCAAGGTATTGATAAAAAAGTAAAAAACAAAACAGCCCCAAACGTGAGATGAACATCTCGTTTTTGGGGCTGTTTATTTTCAAACGTGCTTCAAGGTAGGGTGCGGTGGCACAAAGAGACTTACTGCATCCAACCTAGGATCAATCCTGGGCAAGTTCTTTGCAAAGAATCAATCCTGCCACCGGCACACGACTTAGTCTCGCATCGAATCCAAAGCGGCTTCGAGTGCATCACGCAGATCTGCCGATACGCGAGCGACTTCCTCTCCGGCACAATGGATTTGCAGTTCCGAGCCATCTTGTTTGACGACCTCGGCGAACGCCGCAGTCTGCAAACCTTTGATCGCCACGCCCGCCTGTTTGGGATCAGCGTAGGAACGCGACAGGAACAACTCATGTCCGGCCGCATCCTGCAGGCGGAAACGGAACGTGCCATCTTCGTCGCGGAAATTCACAAACCGGGCTTTACGGGCCTTGGTTTCAGTCTTGGTAGCCGCCACGCTGATCGGGTCACGCAGGCCCACAGCGGCCTTCAGTTCGTGAATAAAAGGCGTTGCATAGGCACGAGCCTTGCGGGCACCCACTTGCAGCAGTTCTTCAATGTCCTGAGGGCGAGCCATCAGAGATTCATAACGCTCGCGCATGGGGGCGATCATGGTTTCCAGAACCTGATGCAAAGCTTCTTTGGCCTCGCCCCAGGCCATCCCTTCGATCAGTTGCTGGCGGAAGACCTGAGTCTGCTCTGGCGTCGCAAAGGCCTTATACAAGGCCGTCAGGTGGGAGTCATCCGGGTTCTTGGGTTCACCCGGGCCTTTGGAGTCCGTCACAATGCGGGCGATGGCGGACTTCAGCGCTTTGGCACCACCCTCAAACAGGGGAATCGTGTTGTCATAGCTCTTGGACATCTTGCGACCGTCCAGGCCCGGCAACAGAGCCACATCTTCCTCGACCTGCACCTCAGGCAGTACAAACAGCTCTTTGCCGCGACCATACAAATGGTTGAAGCTCTTGGCGATATCACGCGCCATTTCCAGATGCTGAACCTGATCACGGCCCACAGGCACTTTATGCGCGTTGAACATCAAGATGTCAGCCGCCATCAACACAGGATAGCTGAACAAGCCCATGGTCACGCCGTCATCCGGCTCCATGCCAGCCGCCTCGTTTTTATCCACGGAGGCTTTATACGCGTGCGCACGGTTCATCAAACCCTTGCCCGTCACGCAGCCCAGCATCCAGGACAGTTCGGGAATTTCAGGAATATCAGATTGGCGATAGAACGTTACTTTTTCCACATCCAGGCCGCAGGCTATCCAGGTGGCGGCAATCGCACGGCGCGAAATGGCTACGCGCTCCGGGTCGTCACATTTGATCAGGGCGTGGTAGTCCGCCATGAAGAAAAATGCGTCGACATCGGCTTGCTGGCTAGCACGGATAGCAGGACGAATCGCCCCGGCATAGTTACCCAAGTGTGGAATACCGGTCGTTGTAACGCCGGTCAGTACTCGTGTCGTCATGATAAAAAATACGCTTATAAAACTACGTGTCAGGGTCAGGTATCAGGTGCATTGGCCACCGGCCGCGCCCAAGACCTACAAAATAACTGCCTGGCGCCGTTCTGACTCCAGGTACTCGCGCGATTGCATTTCCATCAACCGCGAGACAGTACGGTGGAACTCATTGGCCATGGGGCCATCTACATACAACTCTTCCTCAGGCACCGCCGCGGACATAATAAATTTGACTTTGTGATCGTAAAAAACGTCCACCAGCCAGGTGAAGCGCCGTGCAGCAGAAGCATCACGGGCTGTCATACGGGGAACGTCGGACAGGATCACGGTCTGGAAACGGTTGGCCAGTTCCAGATAATCGTTCTGCGAACGTGCGCTAACGCACAGGGTCTCGAAATCAAACCACACAGCCGAGCCTGACAAGGCCACCGCTTTCACATCACGATTCTCGATGCTAAGTACAGGCTCTTGGGGGGCGGTGTCCGATAAGGCCGTAAACATGGATTGCAGCTCGGCGGTGGTCTCTGGCCCCAATGGCGTCAGATAGGTTTTCACCTGCTCCAGCGCACGGCGGCGGTAATCCACACCGGTGTCCACGTTCATGATGTCCATATTCTTCTGGATCAGCGCAATGGCGGGCAAAATGCGGTCGCGATGCAAACCTTCCGGATACAGCGTGGAGGGCTCGTAGTTGGACGTCATCACAAAGGACGTACCGCGCTCGAACAGGCCCAGCAACAGCTTGTACAGAATCATGGCATCGGCCACATCCGAGACATGGAACTCGTCAAAACAGATCAGACGATAACGCTTGGCGATACGCTTGGCGACCTCATCCAATGGGTCGCTCATGCCTTTGACCTGATTCAGTTCTTTGTGTACGCCACGCATGAACTCGTGGAAGTGAATCCGGGTTTTGCGCTTGAGTGGCACCGTCAGGTAGAAGGCGTCCATCAGGAAGCTCTTGCCGCGCCCTACGCCACCCCACAGGTACACACCACGCGGCACTTCCGGGCGGGAAAACATACGACGCAAGGCACCGGAGCGCATTTTGCGAAACTCCACCCACTCGTCGTAATAGCGTTGCAACCGGTCTATAGCTTGCTCCTGTGCCTGGTCGGCACGATAGCCTTTTTCCGCTAAAGCCTGATGGTAATACTCGCGAACATTCATATCACTGAAAATAAAAGAACCTGTCCAGGACAGGTGGTGGTCTGCCAGCATGCACTGCGGTCCACAGCAGTACTGCTTTTGATGCAGGGCCTGAGCATACTGCGCGGTCAATTATCTCACGCATCACAGCCTGTACAGACTGCTTTGATCAGCCTTTCATGACGAAAAAAAGGGCGAGCCTGTGCCCGCCCTTTTCCAACAACACCCTGAAAGTCTATCAGAAGTTCAGAGCGCGTTTGTCCACTGCCAAGGCCGCTTCTTTCAGGGCTTCGGACAGGGTTGGGTGAGCATGGCAAATACGGGCGATATCTTCAGACGCGCCACGGAATTCCATGATTGCTACGGCTTCAGCCACCAGCTCAGAAGCCACAGGGCCCACAAAATGTACGCCCAGGACTTCGTCAGTCTTGGCATCAGCCAGAACCTTCACAAAGCCGGTAGTGTCACCCAGTGCGCGGGCACGGCCGTTGGCCAGGAAGGGGAAGCTGCCCGCACGGTATGCACGGCCTTCAGTCTTCAACTGCTGCTCGGTCTTGCCAACCCAAGCGATTTCGGGGGAGGTGTAGATAACCCAAGGCACGGTGTCGAAGTTGACGTGAGGTTGCTGACCAGCCAGACGCTCGGCCACCGCCACACCTTCTTCTTCGGCTTTGTGAGCCAGCATAGGGCCACGGACCACGTCACCCACCGCCCAGATACCTGGCAGGCTGGTGGCGCAATCGTCGTCCACAACCACGAAACCACGCTCATCCAGTTTCAGACCAATAGTGTCTGCACCCAGACCGGCGGTATTGGGCACACGGCCAATGGAGACGATCAGCTTGTCGGCTTCCAGCTTGTGCTCGGCACCAGCGGCGTCCACGTAATTGATGGAGACCTGTTTGGCCGTCTTTTTGATTTCGCCAACTTTCACGCCCACATTGATCTTCAGACCTTGCTTGGTGAACGCTTTCAGGGCTTCCTTGGCAACATCGCGATCCACAGCGGACAGGAACTCGGGAGCCCCTTCCAGAATGGTGACTTCGGCACCCAGGCGACGCCACACGCTACCCAGTTCCAGACCAATCACACCGGCGCCGATAACGGCCAGCTTCTTGGGAACCTTGGGCAGACGCAGAGCGCCGTCGTTGGACAGAATCTGCTCTTCGTCGAACTCGGCGCCCGGCAAGGCACGAGCCGAACTACCCGTAGCGATGATGACGTTCTTGGCAACCAGCTCTTCGGCGTTGGCACCGGCCACGTTCACCGACCAGCCGCCGTCAACCTTGCCGCCAAAGGAGGCGGTACCGTGGAAGAAGTTAACTTTGTTCTTTTTGAACAGGTACAAGATACCGTCGTTGTTTTGCTTGACGACGACGTCTTTGCGACCGACCAGCTTGTCCAGGTTCAGTGACACACCCTTGACATCCACGCCGTGCTCGGCCAGATGCAGATTGGCATGCTCGAAATGCTCGGACGACTGCAACAAGGCTTTGGAAGGAATGCAACCTACGTTGGTGCATGTACCGCCAGGAGCGGGTTTGCCTTCAGCGGTGGACCAGGCGTCCACGCAAGCGACGCTCATACCCAGTTGAGCAGCACGAATAGCGGCGATGTAGCCACCAGGGCCGGCACCAATTACGACAACATCAAATTGCTTAGCCATAAAAATTCCATAAATGTGAAAAAGGCAGGCTGGACCGTCCAGAAGTCAGGCGGGAAAGAATCAGGCGGTGTAAACCCGCCCCCAGGGCCTTAAACAAAGCCGGCCAAGGCTTAGAAACAAGCACTTGGCCGTAAACATACTAGACTGAAACGACCACGTGCTTAGACGTTCAGCAACAAACGCTGAGGATCTTCCAGCGCTTCTTTCATGGCTACCAGACCCAGAACGGCTTCGCGACCGTCGATGATGCGGTGATCGTAGGACATAGCCAGGTAGTTCATGGGGCGAACCACGATCTGACCGTTCTCAACCACAGCACGGTCCTTGGTGGCGTGAATGCCCAAGATGGCGGACTGAGGTGGGTTGATGATCGGGGTGGACAGCATGGAGCCGAACACACCACCGTTGGAGATCGAGAAGGTACCGCCTGTCATTTCTTCCAGGGTCAGTTTGCCGTCACGAGCACGGGCACCGAAGTCAGCGATTTGCTTTTCGATGTCAGCAATCGACATTTGATCAGCGTTACGCAGGATAGGCACCACCAGACCGCGTGGGCTACCAACGGCCACACCGATGTCGAAGTAACCGTGGTAGATCACATCTTTGCCATCGACCGAAGCGTTCAGCACGGGGTATTTCTTCAAAGCGGCCACAGCGGCTTTCACGAAGAAGGACATGAAGCCCAGCTTGACGCCGTGCTCTTTCTCGAACTGATCCTTGTACTTCTTGCGCAAATCCAGCACCGCTTGCATGTTCACTTCGTTGAACGTGGTCAGCATGGCGTTTTCGGACTGCGATTGCAGCAAACGCTCGGCGATACGAGCACGCAGACGGCTCATGGGCACGCGCTGCTCTGGGCGACCGTCCAGGGACAACGTAGCAGGAGCAACAGGAGCGGCAGCAGGCTTGCTGGCAGCAGCGGCGTTGGCTTCCAGAGCGTCACCCTTGGTGATGCGACCGCCACGACCGGAACCTTCCACGGAGCTGGCTTCCACACCTTTTTCAGCCAGGATCTTGGCAGCGGCAGGCGAAGCAACCGAGGAAGCGGCGGAGCTGGCAGCAGGAGCAGCAGCGGATGGGGCAGCCGCAGGCGCAGCTTCTTCAGCGACAGCGGCAGGAGCAGCAGCGCTGGCCTTGCCTTCGGAGTCGATACGAGCCAGCACGTCGCCGGAGGTAACGGTGCTGCCGTTGGCCTTGACGATTTCGCTCAGCACGCCCGAGGCAGGAGCGGGAACTTCCAGGACAACCTTGTCGGTTTCGACTTCGATCAGGATTTCATCAGCCTGAACCATTTCGCCAGGTTGTTTTTTCCACTCCAGCAAGGTTGCTTCGGAGATGGATTCAGAAAGTTGGGGAACCAGAACGTCAGTAATTGCCATGATTATATTTTCCGTATTTAAAATTTGGGGTGCGTTATTTGGTCAGCATGAAGCCTTTGCGAGCGCCGAAAGCCTGCTCCAGCAGTGCTTTGTGCTGTTCCTGGTGTTTGGCCAGGTAACCAACAGCGGGCGAAGCGGACGCGGCACGGCCGGCGTAACCCAACTTCTGACCTTCGGTCATGTTCTCGTAGATGTGATGCTGAACGTAGAACCATGCACCTTGGTTTTGAGGTTCGTCCTGAACCCAGATAACTTCCTTGGCGTTGCTGTACTTGGCCAGCTCAGCCTGGAAGGCTTTGTGGGCAAATGGATACAACTGCTCCACACGGATAATGGCAATATCGTTGCGCTCCAGCTCTTTGCGGTGGTTCACCAGATCGTAGTAAACCTTGCCCGAGCAAGCCAGAACACGTTTGACAGCGGCTGCATCAATCGCCTGATCCGTTTCACCGATCACAGGCATGAAGTGGCCTTCTGCCAGATCGCTCAAGGGCGAAGTAGCATCTTTATTACGCAGCAAGGACTTGGGCGTCATGATGACCAAGGGCTTGCGGAAAGGACGGATCATCTGACGACGCAGAACGTGGAAGATCTGGGCGCCGTTGGTGGGCTGAACAACCTGGATATTGTTGTCTGCGCACAGTTGCAAGAAACGCTCGATACGGGCCGAGGAGTGCTCAGGACCCTGACCTTCGTAGCCGTGTGGCAGCATCAGAGTCAGACCGCAATGACGGCCCCACTTGGCTTCACCCGACGTAATGAACTGGTCAATAACAACCTGGGCACCGTTGGCAAAGTCGCCGAACTGGGCTTCCCAGATAGTCAAAATATTAGGTTCTGCCGAAGCATAACCGTATTCAAAGGCCAGCACGGCTTCTTCGGACAAGACCGAGTCGATCACCGTGAAGGTGGCTTGACCTTCGGAGACGTTTTGCAAAGGAATGTAGGTACCGTCGTTCCAGCGCTCACGTTTTTGATCGTGCAGCACAGCGTGACGGTGCGTGAACGTACCACGGCCCGAGTCCTGGCCGGTAATACGGATGGCGTAGCCATTGTTCACCAAGGTTGCAAAGGCCAAGTGCTCGCCCATGCCCCAGTCCACTTGAGCTTCACCGCGTGCCATGGCACGACGATCGTTCAGCATGCGGTTAACCAGTGGGTGAACAGTAAAGCCCTCTGGCACGGTAGTCAGTTTTTCACCGATGCGTGTCAGCTCGGACATCGGCAAGGCGGTGTCAGCCTGGTCAGTCCATTTGGCGCCCAGGAAAGCGGACCAGTCGGTGGCGTACTTGTTCTTGTAGTCTGTCAGAACAGGTTCAACCGTGCGCTTGCCGTCTTCCATCAATTGACGGTAGCTCTTGACCAGATCTTCGGGCTCGTTCTCGGACAGAATGCCTTGAGCAACCAGCTTGTCGGCGTACAGCTTGCGCGTACCGTTGTGCTGACCAATTTTCTTGTACATCAGCGGCTGGGTCATCGAGGGAGTGTCTTGCTCGTTGTGGCCCAGTTTACGGAAGCAGACGATATCAACCACGACGTCGTGCTTGAACTCGCGGCGGAAATCCAGAGCCAGCTGAGTCACGAACACCACGGCTTCTGGATCGTCGCCGTTGACGTGGAAGACAGGGGCTTCAATCATCTTGACCACATCCGTGCAATACAGTGTGGAACGTGTATCGCGTGGGTCAGAGGTGGTGAAACCGATCTGGTTGTTAATCACGATGTGCAGCGTGCCACCGGTACCGTAGCCACGGGTCTGGGCCAGGTTCAGTGTTTCCATGACCACACCCTGACCGGCAAAAGCCGCGTCGCCGTGAACCAGCACAGGCAGAACCTGGCTGCCGTCCTCGTCGCTACGACGATCCTGACGGGCACGAACCGAACCTTCGACCACTGGGTTAACAATTTCCAGGTGGGAGGGGTTAAAGGCCAAGGACAAGTGAACCGGACCGCCACGGGTGGACAAGTCACTGGAGAAACCGTTGTGGTATTTCACGTCGCCGTCGGTCAGACCTTCAGCGTGACGGCCTTCAAATTCGGCAAACAGGTCGCCGGGCATTTTGCCCATGATGTTGACCAACATGTTCAGACGACCACGGTGAGCCATACCCACGATGATTTCCTGAACGCCGTTCTCGCCTGCGTGGTTAACGACCTCATCCATACAAGCGATGAAGCTTTCACCCCCTTCCAGGGAGAAGCGCTTTTGACCTACGTATTTGGTGTGCAGGAAGCGCTCCAGGCCTTCGGCCTCGGTCAGCTGCTTCAAGATATTGCGTTTTTGCTCAACGTTGAAAGAGCCTGTGCCATGCACTGACTCCAGGCGCTGCTGGATCCAACGCTTGACCACCGGGTCGGTGATATACATGAACTCTGCGCCCACCGAACGGGAATACGTGTCACGCAAGGCCTTGAGCATGTCGCGCAGCGTCATGGTGTCGGCTTTGGTGAAGTAGGTGTTGGTGGCGGAGTAGACCTGGTCCAGATCTGCTTCGGTCAAGCCGTAGAAAGCAGGATCCAGTTCAGGGATGCTGGGGCGTTCGGAGCGCTTCAGAGGATCCAGATCAGCAATGCGTGCACCCAGGGAGCGGTAAGCAGCAATCATGGACTGAATCGACACTTGCTTCATGGCAACTGTCAGGTCCGGTGCTTGCGCACTGGTCAGGAAGGCATTGGCTTTGGCTCGTTGGGCGAAGGACTCGACAATAGGCGCGTGAGCTTGATCGCGGGTGCTGTCGCGGCCGTCAGTAGCTGGCTGATGCTGTAGTTGATCGAAGTACTCGCGCCATTGGTCGGCGACAGAGCCTGGGTTGTCGAGGTAGGACTCGTAGAGTTCTTCGACGTAAGGAGCATTGCTCCCGAACAGATAAGAGTTACTGAGCAGTTCTTTTTGCGATGACATTATTACGCTT
>JTFO01018132.1_pt1 | contig 10132 bp, 9 predicted proteins | sample 235411 | NCBI WGS metagenome assembly JTFO01 (sample SAMN03067590, study PRJNA260953) | activated sludge metagenome | biome: Sludge; feature: Wastewater; isolation source: CETP activated sludge from laboratory augmented bioreactor treating... | place: India:Gujarat | collected 2013-04
ATCTGCTACGTGATGTTGTGACAGGGAGAAATCGAGAGTTACGTGTTGCTGCCGTTGATGCCATGACAACCAATGAAACGTTATGGTTTCGTGATACTTATCCTTTTACGGTATTAGCGGAACGTTTATTGCCTGAAATGGCAAAGAATAAACGTCCCATTAAAATTTGGTCTGCGGCCAGTTCCTCCGGCCAAGAGCCTTATTCAATGGCGATGACCATCCTTGAAGTCCAGCAAAAACGACCAGGAATGTTGCCAAGCGTTTCGATTACAGCCACAGACATATCCAATAGTATGTTGGATATGTGTCGTGCAGGTATTTATGATAATTTAGCGTTAGGAAGAGGGCTCTCACCGGAACGTCGTCGTGCTTTCTTTGAGGAAGTCGGGGATGGGCGTATGAGAGTAAAAGATAACGTCAAGCGTTTGGTGAATTTCCGTCCTCAGAACTTGATGGAAAGTTATGCATTGCTGGGTAAGTTTGACATTATATTTTGTCGCAATGTGCTGATTTACTTCTCTCCCGATATGAAAGCGAAGGTGCTTAACCAAATGGCGAACAGCTTAAATCCGGGAGGGTATTTATTGCTTGGTGCCTCGGAGTCATTGACGGGGTTGACGGATAAATTTGATATGGTGCGTTGTAACCCTGGCATCATCTACAAATTGAAATAATGTAAACCCGGACGTGTTCCGGGTTTTCTTCCCCTTCCTTTCTCGATCATCTGGTCTAAATTTTGCCTTAAGGTTTTCATTACAGAAACGCATATTTGGCTCTTCTGGTCGATATGAGTATTCGTGAGGCGATAACTTCCAAAGTTGGTACGTTAATTGCTTTATCTATTCGGTAACAGTCAGTTCTTAGTAAAGAGGCAAACATGTCTATTTCTTTTGATAAAGCACTCGGTATTCACCAACATACTGTTGGCGTGCGTGAGCGTAATGCTGAGGTCATCTCGACCAACATTGCTCAAGCCAATACTCCAGGCTTTAAAGCAAAAGGAATGGATTTTAAACGGGCATTGCAAGCGGCAAGTTCAGGGGCAAGTATTAGTCTTAGCCGAACGGATGGTCGGCATATTCCTGCCTCAAAGACAGTCACAGGGGAAATGCTTTACCGCACGCCGACTCAACCGGATACAGGAGATGGCAATACGGTGGATGTGGATTTGGAGCGTAATTTATTTATGCAAAACCAGTTACGTCATCAAGCGTCTCTAGACTTCTTAGGAAGTAAGTTTAAGAACTTAACAAAAGCAATTACGGGAGGTAACTAGATGAGCTTATTTAATGTATTCAATGTGACTGGTTCTGCTATGAGTGCTGAATCTGTTCGTCTAAATACAACCTCAAGTAACTTGGCTAATGCAGACAGTATCAGTAGTTCAGCGAAAGAAACGTACAAAGCCAGACACGCCGTGTTTGGTGCTGAACTCAGTAAAGCTCGTTACCACCGTGATCCCAATATTCCTGTAAAAGTATTAGGTATTGTGGAGAGCGATAAACCACTTACGGCAGAATTTAATCCAGACCATCCTTTGGCAAATGATGAAGGCTATATCTACAAACCGAATGTCAATGTCATGGAAGAAATGGCCAATATGATTTCTGCTTCTCGTTCATACCAAACGAATGTGCAAGTCGCGGATGCAAGTAAACAAATGCTGCTGCGCACGTTGCAGATGGGTCAATAAGGGTAGGAGGTAGCAGATGGCCGGAATCAATAATATTGGTCAAAGCGGATTGTCCTATGTCGACCAACTCAAAGCGCTTCAAGAGCAGAAGAAAACCGCTGAGACAACGGGAAAGCAAGATCTTAAACAAGAAGATTTTCTTTCTTTGTTAACAAAACAATTGGCACAACAAGATCCATTCAAACCAGTCAGTAATGACCAAATGATCGCTCAGATGGCATCCTTTGCGACGGTGGATGGTATTGGAAAAATGAATGATCAGTTTGAAAGTCTTAACTCTTCAATGACCTCAAACCAAGCCTTACAGGCTTCATCACTTGTTGGTCGTGATGTGCTGATTCCTGGTGCAGCTGGCATAAAAACCGGGAGTACTATGGCGGCAATGGTGAAGCTTCCTCAATCAATAGAGAATCTCTTTGTGCGAATTGAGAATGAAGCTGGTCAACTGGTTCGTACTTTTAATGTCGGCTCTAAACTCGGTGGTGATAACCGTGTTGAATGGGACGGCAATGATGAAAACGGTAATCCTTTGCCGGATGGAAAATACAGAGTTAAAGCATCGGGTTTACTGGATGGACAGAATACTGAATTTGGCGTGTCAACGTATGCCAATGTCAACAGTGTCCTTCTTGGTAAAGGCGATGGTAACGTACTGCTCAATCTGGCTGGTTTTGAATCACCAGTGCGACTTGCTGAAGTACTAGAAGTTGGCAAAGCATAACCATGCTAGCTAGATAGGAGAATTTGTCATGTCATATATATCTCTTAGTGGTTTATCTGCCGCTCAGTTAGATCTTAATACCACCAGTAATAACATTGCGAACGCCAATACCTACGGCTTTAAAGAGTCTAGAGCTGAGTTTGGGGATGTGTATTCTACATCCCTATTTACTAACTCGAAGACCACGCCGGGGCAAGGTGTTCAAGCGAACAAAGTTGCTCAGCAGTTTCATGAAGGTTCTAGTATCTACACGAATAACCCTATGGATTTGCGTATTGCGGGTACGGGTTTTTTTGCTGTTGCTAAAGATCGTCTGATCCCTCAACAAAACGAATTGACACGTAATGGTGCTTTCCATCTAGATAAAAACAACTACATGGTGACGTCGAATGATCAATTCTTATTAGGTTATGAAGTGAATGCCGATAATGGGGAAGTGCTTTCTTATGAGCCGAAGCCTATCAACATTCCCGCACAATTTGGTAAACCTAAACAGACATCTAGCATCGAAATATCAGCAAACCTTCCGGCGAATGGGGATCTAAAAGATCCTAATTTGTTTGATTTCAGTAATCCAGATACTTATAACCGAACTACGTCCTCAACCATTTATGACTCAATGGGGCAGCCATATAAATTAACGACTTATTATTTGAAAGATCAAAATGAGAATAATAAGTGGAATACGTATTACACGGTGACGGATAAAACCGGTGAGAAGCCGATCAATATTGTGAATGGTGATGCTACCTCGCCTTCTGGGCATGTTGGTCATACCTTGCGTTTTAATAATGATGGTACGTTAGCAAGCCTGAATAGTGGGCAACCGATAGTTTCTTCACCACTGGGTGAAGGTGACAACCCCATTGATTTAAATGGCGCTGATGGTAGCCAAACTTTATCCTTTGACTTAAATGGTGCGACGCAATTTGCCGCTCCTTTTGAACTCACCAAGTTTGATCAAGACGGTGCGACGACTGGCTTTTTAACCAAAATTGATTTTGATGAATACGGTAGTGTTCTAGCCACGTATTCAAATGGGCAGAACGTCACTTTAGGTCGTGTCGCTATGGTTCGCGTAGCCAATGAGCAAGGGCTGGATAAAAAAGGTGGCACCCAGTGGGATGCGACTCAACAGTCTGGGGTGAAAATCTGGGGTGAATCCAGTAAAGGTTCATTTGGTACTATCAGTAATGGCGTTCTGGAACAATCGAATATTGATATGACTCAAGAGCTTGTTGACCTTATTTCCGCTCAACGGAATTTCCAAGCAAACTCCCGAGCGCTAGAAGTGCATAGCCAGCTACAGCAGAATATCTTACAAATTCGTTAATCGATTTCTTCAAGTCATCGATAAATGGCTTTAACCACTCGAACTGGCAATGGCTGGTTCGAGTTTTCTTTCTCCTCTTTTCCTCCTTTCCGTTTTTCTCCCCTATTGCCGGTTTGCCGCATGGTTGTCGCATTTATAGTAACTTATTGATTATTAACTATTTGATATATTGGCACGTCAATTGCTTATCTGTTAGTCATTGATGATTGTGGAGAACACCAAATGGATCGCGCACTGTTTCTTGCCATGAGTGGCGCCAAGCAAAATATGCAGGCGATGCAGCTAAGAGCAAACAACCTCGCTAACGTAAGTACGACGGGATTTCGTGCCGATTTAGAGCAGGCTCGCTCAATGCAGGCTTATGGAGAAGGGCTTCCTAGCCGAGTGTTCAGTATGACTGAGCGGCCAGGAAACCGTTTTGATCAAGGCAGTGTGATCACTACCGGTCGGGATTTGGATATCACCATTCAAGGTGATGGTTGGATTTCGGTATTGGATAAAACGGGTAAAGAAGGTTTGACCCGCAACGGCAATCTACGAATTGATGAAAATGGTTTATTACTCAATGGTAATGGCCATCTCGTTCTCGGTGAAACCGGAGCGCCGATTACGTTACCGATTCCTTTAAATAAGGTTGAAATTGGTAACGATGGTACGATTTCGGTTCGCCCGCAAGGTGCTCCTGCTGAAGCGATGGAAATCGTGGATCGTATTAAGTTGGTTCGTCCAGACAATCAATCACTTTTTAAAGATATTAATGGATTATTTAGATCTAAAGATGCGAACACCGAATATGAAGCAGAGGCTAGCGTAAAAATTCTTACGGGAGCCCTTGAAGGAAGTAATGTGAATGCTGTTGGTGAAATGACCAGTTTGATCGATTTACAACGTCAGTTTGAAATGCAAGTCAAAATGATGAGTACCGCAGAAGAGATGGATAAGTCATCTGACTCTCTGCTTCGTATGAGCTAAGTGAGAGGAGTTCAATATGCAACCTGCATTATGGGTAAGTAAAACTGGTCTTGATGCGCAGCAAACTAACATTGCGACCATCTCGAACAACTTAGCAAACGCCTCAACCGTTGGTTTTAAAAAGAGCCGAGCTGTTTTTGAAGATCTCTTCTATCAAAATATTAACCAGCCTGGTGGCCAGTCATCACAAAATACCGCTTTGCCGAGTGGTTTGATGTTGGGGGCGGGCTCAAAAGTGGTGGCAACGCAAAAGGTGCATACAAATGGTAATGCACAGACCACGAATAACAGCTTGGATATGATGATTGAAGGTGATGGTTTTTTTCAAATCTTAATGCCTGATGGAAATATTGGTTATAGCCGTAATGGTCAGTTCACGCTGAATGCTGAAGGCGCTATTGTGACTTCAGGTTCAGGCTACCTACTTCAGCCAGAAATTGTGGTTCCTGAAGATGCCATTTCCGTTACAGTTGGCAATGACGGTGAAGTTTCTGTTCGCTTACGCGGTCAGCAAGAAAACCAAGTGTTAGGCCAGATCACGACCGTCGATTTTATCAATCCGGGGGGGCTTGAGCCGGTCGGACAAAACTTATATTTACCAACCGGAGCCAGTGGTGACCCGCAAGAAGGGGTTCCTGGGTTGGATGGATTAGGGAATATTCGCCAGTCTATGTTAGAAAGCTCCAATGTGAATGTCACTGAGGAGTTGGTTAACATGATAGAAGCTCAACGTGTCTATGAAATGAACTCAAAAGTGATTTCTGCCGTCGATAAAATGATGAGTTTTGTTAACCAACAACTTTAATGACTGACTAAGAGACCATTGTTATGAAACATCTATTCAGTTTACTTTTTATTACATTCCTCTCTGGATGCAGTTTGTTACAGCCTTCTCTTGAAACGGCAGAAACCATTCAAGGAACCACGGTAGTGGATGCGGTTGAAGGGGATAAGTCATCGGATTCTAGCTCAGGGTTAATGGATGCACTTCGTAACCGTGTGGATCCGGTCGCAGGGGATCCTGCATGGGCTCCTATTTACCCTAAAGCTAAACCAGAGCACTATGCCGCAGAGACAGGGTCTTTGTTTAATCTTGCTCGAGCAACCAGTCTTTATGATGATACAAAACCGCGTGGAATTGGTGACATTATTACGGTTAATTTGAATGAAAGCACGAAAGCGGCAAAAAGTGCTGATGCCGATTTATCCAAAAATAATGACGCGAGTATGGATCCCCTCAATGTTGGTGGGCAAGAACTCAACATCGGTAACTACAATTTTTCCTATGCTTTAAAGAATAATAATAAATTTTCAGGTAGTGCAGAGGCAAATCAGAGTAACAGTATTAAAGGCTCCATTACGGTTGAAGTCATCGATGTACTTGCGAACGGTAATTTAGTGATTCGTGGCGAAAAGTGGCTAATGCTGAACACGGGAGATGAATATATTCGCCTGAGTGGAACCATTCGACCTGACGATATTGATGCGGAAAATACCATTGCTTCTAACCGAATTTCTAATGCTCGGATCCAGTATTCAGGTACGGGGAGCAATCAAGATATGCAAGAACCGGGATTCTTGGCACGATTTTTTAATGTCTCGTTGTAAAGGTTATTTCTTCGTCGATATTTTGGCTGTGTAAAACAGTTTTTCAGCGCGGCATTGGATAAAAAGAAAGGGTTACTCACCATGAAAAAATTCACTGTGTTATTAATGATGCTGGTTGCCACCAGTGCCCATGCCGTTCGTATTAAGGATGTGGCTCAGGTTGCTGGTGTTCGTAGTAACCAACTGGTGGGATATGGCCTTGTGACGGGGTTACCTGGAACCGGAGAGTCAACGCCTTTTACGGATCAAAGTTTCAATGCCATGTTACAAAATTTCGGCATTCAATTGCCGCAGGGAACAAAGCCAAAAACGAAAAATGTTGCCGCTGTGATTGTGACTGCAGAATTACCTCCTTTTTCGAAACAAGGGCAAACGATAGATGTGACGGTTTCTTCTATCGGTTCTGCTAAAAGTTTACGTGGCGGAACATTAACCCAAACCTTTCTTAAAGGCTTAGATGGGCAGGTGTATGCGGTGGCACAAGGGAATTTAGTGGTGAGTGGTTTTAGTGCCACTGGAGCGGATGGTTCAAGTTTAGTGGGAAATAACCCGACGGTGGGCATTATCTCTAGCGGGGCAATCGTTGAGCGAGAAATTCCTACCCCTTTCAGCCGTGGTGATTTTATTACCTTTAATTTATTTCAATCAGATTTTACTACAGCACAACGGATGGCGGATGCCGTTAACCAATTCTTAGGTCCAGAGATGGCTTCTGCGATTGATGCGACTTCCGTTCGGGTTAGAGCTCCAAGAGATGTGAGCCAACGAGTTGCCTTTTTATCGGCGATAGAAAACATTGAATTTGATCCTGCGGATATGGCGGCGAAAATCATAGTCAACTCCCGAACTGGCACCATTGTGGTTGGGCAGCATGTTCGTTTAAGGCCTGCGGCGGTTACTCATGGTGGCATGACGGTTGCCATTAAAGAGAATTGGAATGTTTCTCAGCCTAACCCATTGGCTGGGGGAAATACGGCAATTATTCCTGATACCGATATCGAAGTGAGTGAGAAACAGGGGAAAATGTTCAAATTAGAACCTGGAGTTACACTGGATGATTTGGTTCGTGCGGTGAATGAAGTTGGCGCTGCTCCGTCTGATCTCATGGCGATTTTACAAGCCTTAAAAAATGCAGGGGCTATCCAAGGTCAACTGATCATTATCTAAGAGGTTTATGATGATTAATAACTCAAACGATATTGGCTTTATTCATGATCTTGCTAGCTTGGATAAGCTTCGCCAAAAAGCCGTGAGTGGTGACGAAGGGGCTGAAAAAGATGCTTTGACAGCGGCGGCTCGGCAATTTGAATCTATTTTTACCTCAATGATGTTAAAATCTATGCGCGAAGCAAACTCGTCATTTAAATCGGATCTGTTTAGCAGTCAGAATGAAGACTTTTATAGGCAAATGCAGGATGAGCAGATGATTAGTCAGCTTAGTGCGTCGGGGTCACTGGGCTTGGCCGATATGATAGTTGCACAACTTTCCGCGGCACAAAACGGTGTGGCGACAGAGCAAAGTCAAAGCCGTGATGACCATTTCCAAGATATGATGCAACGTGTTCAAATGGCTCGTGAATCAGCCGCTCGTCGCCCTCATGAAGCCGTGAATGATACACCATCGTTAGCGAATAAAAACGCATTTGATTCACCTCAATCGTTCGTTTCATCCTTAAAACCTTATGCAGATAAAGTGGCTAAGACATTGGGAATTGATGCCTCTTTACTACTTGCACAAGCGGCTTTAGAAACGGGATGGGGGCAAAAAATGGTGGCTAACGCACGAGGCAGTAGTAACAATTTATTCAATATTAAAGCAGATAGAAGTTGGCAAGGGGAGCGCGTTACCACACAAACCCTAGAGTATCATGATCAAACACCGGTCATGGAAAATGCCGCTTTTCGCTCCTATGCGACTTTTCAAGAAAGCTTTGCCGATTATGCTCGCTTTTTGGCCCGTAACCCTCGCTATCAGACAGCTTTGCAACATGGTGGGGATAATGAAGCCTTTATTCGAGGTATTCATCAAGCTGGTTATGCGACTGATCCCCAATATGCCGATAAAGTTTTACGTGTGAAAGCTCAAATTGATCAGATGGATTCCATCTAGTTTTACTCCCTTCCTCTCTAGGGATGTTGTCCTCATATTTAGGCCAGCATCCCTCATTGATTATTATTTTATCCTTTATTTTCCTTTGGTTAGCTTTGTTTTTATTGTGGCATATATATTGCATTATTCTCTATTGGTAGGCCAGAGAACACTGGCATCTTAGGGCTTTTTTGGGGGCAATATGGCGTCTGATCTTCTGAATATGGGTGCGCAAAGCGTATTAACTGCTCAGAGACAACTCAACACCACGGGTCATAACATTGCTAATGCGAATACCGAAGGATACAGTCGGCAATCCGTTATTCAAGGCACGAATGCCCCACGACAATATGGTGGCCAAACCTATGGTATGGGCGTGCATGTGGAAAATGTTCGCCGCTCTTGGGATCAGTTTGCCGTGAAAGAGTTAAACCTTGCCACTACCGATTATGCCTTCAAAGAAGATACCGAGGAAAATTTGGATATGCTATCCAAACTGCTTTCTTCTGTGGCATCAAAAAAAATACCAGAAAACTTAAATGAATGGTTTGATGCTGTGAAGTCACTGGCAGATACCCCTAACGACGTCGGTACTCGTAAAGTCGTTTTAGAGAAAGCGGAATTAATTACTCAAAACTTAAATGATTTCCATGAGACCGTTCGACGCCAATTTGATGTTACCAATAAAGGGTTAGATGTTGGTATTGAACGTATTAATCAGTTGGCGCTAGAAATTCGTGATGTACAGCGGCTGATGATGAAAACACCTGGCCCCCACAATGACCTTATGGACCAACATGAAAAATTAGTTTCTGAACTTTCTCAGTACACTAAAGTGACGGTAACCACTCGTAAAAATTCGGAAGGGTTCAATATACATATTGGTAGTGGCCATACTTTGGTATCGGGAACCGAAGCAAGCCAACTGAGAATGATTGATGGTTATCCCGATGTTAAACAACGTCGTTTAGCGATTGTGGAAGGCAATACTCTCAAACCTATTTCTGAGAAAGAGATTGGTGGAAAATTGGCCGCTCAATTTGAGATGAGAGATGAACACATTCCTTATTTAATGGATGAGATTGGCCGACTGGCTGTTTCCTTCTCTCACGAAGTTAACCAGTTACAAAACCAAGGGTTAGACTTGCGTGGTAATGTTGGAGAAAACTTGTTCAGCGACATAAACTCAGATTTTATTGCCCATTCTCGTGTCGTCACTTCCAGCAATTCGAACACGGATATGGCGGTATATATTGATGACTTAAGCCAGTTAAAAGGCGGTGAATTTTCACTGTCGTACAATGGTAACCAATATATCGCCTCTTTTCCTGATGGGCAGCAAACAGCGTTAACACCAAATCAAGGTCATCTATATCTGAATGGACTAAAAATACAGGTGAATACTCCTCCTGAAATGGGTGAGCGAGTCATTATCCGTCCAACGCGTAATGGGGCGGCAGATATTAAGATGGCAACGAATGATGCGACAAAGATTGCCGCACAAAGCTACCAAGCTTCTACCTCCTTTGCACAAGGCAATGCCAAATTTACGATTGCTCAAGTTGGAGATATTAAAGAATTTGAAGCTTATGTCGTGCCCACGTCTGGCGGCACTGGCAATGAGATGGAAGTCCGGGTGGTTAATAAAGATGGTCAATTGTTGGCGATCCAACCTTATCAATTTTCTGAGGGTGAACAAGCGTTAAGTGTGGTGAT
>JTFO01003280.1_pt1 | contig 10128 bp, 9 predicted proteins | sample 235411 | NCBI WGS metagenome assembly JTFO01 (sample SAMN03067590, study PRJNA260953) | activated sludge metagenome | biome: Sludge; feature: Wastewater; isolation source: CETP activated sludge from laboratory augmented bioreactor treating... | place: India:Gujarat | collected 2013-04
ATGGCGTATCACCTTCTGTTGATTGAGATCTTGGTTGTGATCAATCAACAGGATACGCCATCCTCCTATCTCCCTGTACACCAGAAATCACTATAACTCCAATTATACGGCTTCGCGATTGATGCACACTGGGCTGCTCGCCAACAGACACCACAGAGGTTCACATGGAGTGATTTACCGACACATTCACCGTACACTACGGGTATCGTCATCAAGGATGAGATACACCACATGAACCAATTGGAAAAGACTGGACTGATCACTATTGCTGTTGGAGCATTGGCTTTCTGCATAGGGGTGTTTGACCCTGCCCTCGACATAATTCCTTACTCCTACAGTTGGAAAACCAGAGAAATTGCGCTTCTAATTCTTGGGGGCGCACTCATCATCATCGGTCTTGGAGTTTACGTTTTCGGCCTCAGCAAAAAGCAAGAAAGCAGTTAAACCACTTAGGAAACGCCTTTGCGCAGCTCACCAGTCTCACTGACAATGTCGCGGATTTTTCTTCGGTATGTGCGCTGCGAAAGCCTTTGACGGCTGCCGTTTAGGGTATCGATGCGTGATTTAACGTAACGAAGGATTATGAGTTCTGATGTTAAACCATAAATCCTTTAAAATCAAAAGGATGAAGGCGTAATTTAGCGTAGGCAAAAGTATTTTAGTAACAGTAACTTAGCGTAAGTTTGTCAAGATAGTCCAAACTGATGAGTGTACCGCTGGAGTACCTCTGTTCTCTGTGTTTCGCGAATTCGTGGGGTTGTAAGAAGACCTTTGCGATGAATTGACCTGAGGGGCTCCTGAGTTTGTTGACAAATTTCGAAAAGCGCACCATTATGTTGGTGACAAATCCGGAATTTCGCACTTTTGGGCTTTCACATGCATCCATCTGATTATCATGAAGACCTTACAGAAGACCGTTTAGTTTACCTCGCTCAGCGCATTTTAGAGCAGGTGAACCTAACTTATGAGACCACTGATACAGAATATGACGACGCTTGGGACCAAGGCTGTACGATCTTTGCTCGTGTCAAAAATATGCTTAAAGCACTTGGTGCGGCGGCAGAACCTCGGTGGTTGAAGCTTGCCAAAGATGGCATGGACATTACACCCATTGTTGGTAGTGTCCCGTTTCGTTTCGCTACTGATAACCCCGATGCTCCTCGCAAGGCGCGTATACTTCTTCAGAATAATGAGGAGATGAAGCAATTGGGGTTCGCTTTTGATGACATGGAGGATCTTGTGTCATCAGAGGGTATTTACAAATGGCGTTGGTACATTAAAAAAGCTCACCTACCTGAAGATAGGCCAACTGTCCACTTCGTCGGGCTAAATCATATAAACGAGCCTGTGTGCAGTTGGAGCTATGACGGAGATGTTCCTGCTATTCATTCTGTTGGTGGTAAAACACCGTTACCTAAGCCCGTTACAGAAGCGCCGGTTCATGTTCCTGCAGCTAAAGTTTCGATCAAACAGCCCAGTAAAAAGTAGTTATTTAGGGTAGTAAAGTGGCTGAACAATTTTATGGAAGCAACCTAAGGCTGATCAGGTTGTTTCGTGATCTGACGTTGAACGATATAGCGGAAGAATTAGGAGTTACGAGGCAGTTCATTCATCGCTGGGAAACTAATCAACGCATGCCCAGTGAAGAGCAAATCCAGGGGCTTGCCGGAGCACTGAATGTCGATAGCAGTTTCTTTAGTGCTTTGGATGTCAAACGGGTTGAAGATCATCAGTTTCATTTCCGTAAGTTAAGAACTACAAAAGTTAGAACAAAAGATCATATTGTTGCTCTAGGTGATATCTTCCGTCGTTTGGGCGAGTACATTGATGAACGACTAGAACTACCGCAACCGAACTTTCCCACTATCGAATGTAAAAATGATGCAGATATAGAGCGTGCCGCAGAGGAATGTCGGAGGTATTGGGGACTTGGGCTTGGTCCGATCGAGAATGTTACGAGAGTAGCAGAGAATGCGGGAGCACTGGTAACTGACTTTGACGGCGTTTCTGAAGAAGTTGATGCACTATCTATAAGTGCATCACGACCAATTATTGTACGTAACTCCGCTAAAACTAGTCCTGGGCGGCTACGTTTTGACCTGGCCCATGAAATCGGACATTTTGTCATGCACGAGGGGAAGGTTACAGGTGATAAAAAGACGGAAGGTGAAGCAAATCGCTTTGCAAGCGCATTTTTGCTTCCAAGGAGTTCATTCTTAAATGAGTTCCCTGCGATGGCGCGTATTAACTGGCGTAGAGTTTCAGAAATAAAACAAACCTTTAAGGTAAGTAAAGCTGCTATTCTTTATAGAGCTAGGCAGCTTGGTAGATTAACGGAGCAACAGTATACAGGAGCTGTTATCCGACTTAAAAAACATGAAGGAAGATTTGAAAAAGATGACTTTTTGATTGAGCCTGTTGAAAGGCCTGAGATGATACATAATGCTATATCCGCTCTGAGAGAGCATATGGGGATATCTATTTCTGATATAGAGAAAGATTTAGGATTAGGTGAGGATACCTTGTTTATGGTTCTTGGGTCAGATTATAAGAAATTTAATGTTGATTTTAAAGAAAGTTCTAATGTCGTTGCTTTACATCGTTAATATATTTGATCGAATAATTTGGATGCAGGGAAGTTTTTTAACTTAACTTCTCCGTTTCCAGGCAATCTTTTTGAAAAATAAAGGGATTTTATGTCTAAAGTAAAAGTTAGTGCAGTTATATTTGATTTAGATGATACGCTGATCTCTACTATTAAGTTAAATACGTATCGTGAGAGTGGAGACAGAAATGGATTGTCGGAAAATATTAGTAAATCTTTCGTTTATAAACCTGTTAAGCACATACTTGAAGAAATAAATAAACTTGATATCCCATGTGCAATAGTTACGAACTCGCCAAAATGGTATGTAACTGCTTTGCTAGAGTATCATGAATTAGATTTTTTTGATTGTGTGACCTGCTATGATGATGTTGGTCCAGGTGGTATAAAGCCCTCCTCTAAAGGAATAAATATAGCTCTATCAAAATTAGATGTTTCTGCAAAAAATACTATCTATATAGGCGATCAAGATACCGATATTATTGCTGCATACACAGCAGGGGTTAAACCGATCGTGCCATCTTGGGCGTCTCGACGCCCTGTTGATCAAGTACCGGCGGCTATTATAAACTCTGAAACACTGATTGCCAATCTTGAAGATTTTGAAGAGTTATCTCTTATAGCTGATAGAACTGCTTTCTATAGAGCATTTGATTTTCCAAAAAAACAACTAAACTTTCTTCCTCTAAATAGCGAAGGTCAAGTAGTTGCTTTAAATAAAGAGGATGTAAAGCTCATAGCATTTGGGCGGTATTTTAGTCAGACATCTCCTATAACTGCGATACTGCATGAAAATCATCAACTTTCTAAAGATATTTACGCGAAAGAGAAATCTAAAACATATATTATTCCGCAGTATTACGTTGATCTTGTATCTAGGGCCGTTGAGGTTCTACCAGCATATATATTCTCTGAAAATGAAGACTTCGATATTATAACTGTTGTCCCTGCAAAGAAATTCAAAAATGGGCGTCTTGAAAATTTCCTGCGACGTATATCAGCACAAGCAGAATCTAATGCTGAATTCATACCTGATATTTTTGAGTTTTCGTCTAATGCAGTAAGTTTGAAAACGTTAGGTGGTAAAGAGGCCAGAGCTTCAGAGCTTGAAAGCAATTTAAATGTTAAAAGTAAGCATATTGGAAAGCTCGCTGGAAAAAAAGTTTTAGTTATAGATGATGTGATAACAACATCAGCGACTTTTAATCGTGTTTTCAGTTTGTTGGAGTCTGAGTCAGTCAGCTCTCATTTTGGAATTTGCCTTGCGAAAACCGTAAGTGTCAGCAGTGATATGAAGTTTTGCTCTGAGTGCGGGCGCATTATGAGAGTAAGATCAACTAAAGACGGGACACATTTTTATGGATGTACCGGATATTTTGAAGACTCAAATAGATGTACACATACTGAAAGTATACCCGTAAAAGATTGTCCTCGTTGCGGCAAAAAACTGTTTAAAAAGTATAGTCCAAGATATAAGTCACACTTTTTATCATGTGAGTCTTATGGTACACCCGGCCAATGTGGATATACTGAAAATGTGGATGAAATATGACTTCCAACAATACACGGTTCTTATTGGCGTTAAGCTTTGTTAAGGGAATTGGAAAAAAATACCTAATAAGTATTTCTGAATCTGCTGAAAGAAATTGTTCATCGGTGGAAGATGTTTTCTATAAGAATGATGCTTTTTCTAAAAAATACTCTAGTGACCAATTAAAAGCAGGATTAGAAAAGGCAGATGAGCAAATCAAAAAAGCTAAATCACTTGGACACCAAATTATTGGTATATTAGACGATCAATACCCTGGTTCTTTGAGGTGTATAGAGGATTCGCCACCTTTTTTGTTCTGTTCCGGTAATATTGATCTTTTAAAAAAAGAATCGGTATCGATAATAGGTACCAGGGAGCCAACTGAGAATGGTAAGCTAATAGCCGAGAGAGTCACCGAGTGGTTTGTTCGCGATGGCTGGGTAATTACCAGTGGTCTTGCGAAAGGTGTTGACGGAATAGCACATAGATCGTGTCTTTCGGCTGGTGGCGAGACAATATCTGTGCTAGCTCATGGGTTGGAAAAAATTTATCCGGCAGAAAACAAAAATCTTGCCATGGATATAGTTTCTAATCGTGGTCTTTTAATAAGTGAGTACGCATATTATTCTTTTGTAGGTAAGTCTAATTTTGTTGAGCGGGATAGAATACAAGCTGGGTTGTCGAAAGCTGTAACTTTGATTCAGTCAGACGTTATCGGTGGTAGTCTTCACGCATCACGTTCTGCTTTGAAATATGGGCGCTACTTGATTGTCATTGGGCAATCTTCCCGAGATATTGTGAACAAGGAGAATAAAATAGGCGCAAATCTTGTTCTTCTTCAGGGGACTGACATCGAAAAAGCCTCGTTGCTGAAAACTACAGTCAGTAATCTGGATCATGTCATTGCAGTTCCTAATAAAGATTATCTTCCTGAAGTTAGCAGTATGATAAGGAGGGTCTTGTTTAGTGGTGTAAGTAGTAGTGAATCAGGTGAGAAAGACCTGTTTTCTTGATCACAGATAGATTCAGCTGGAAAGTAAACAATAGATTTTATTTTTTTGCAATAATAAATATTGATTTTTAAAATTCCAGGATCGCCGCAGTCTCTCGATCTATAAATATTAGCCCTAAGACTCCATTTGGTTATAACTAAATGGAGTTTTTTTAAGCAGAATTGATATTTTCAAAATAAATTTACTATGAACTATACAAAGTAGTTATAGTTTTAAAATCATAAACGCCCTCACGCTGTCTACGGAGTTAGGCCAATACCGCTGAGGGCAGCTTTTAGCGCCAGCTAGCAATGGAGCGGATCACAGTGTCGAACCCGAAAGGGCGAGTAAATTTATAGGATTAGCTATACCAGCGCTTGCGGCGGTATAGCTAATACCTATCCTGCCCCTACTAGCTATCGCTCTTTACCGCACTAGAACCGCATCAATAAATTACCCTAAATGAAATCGGATTTTTTATAATATTTTAAAATAAATAATCCATTTCAAATTACATTAATTCCGTTTTGTTGACCGAGTGCGGTTAAAGTGCGGTTGCAGTGCGGTAAAATGCGACAAAAAATTTAGTCTAGATAATTTACGATATATCGTAAGTATACAATATTATTTATATAAGTATTATTCAATAGGGTGTCAGAGGAGATTTTATATGGATCTTATTGAAGAACTACGTAAAGTTAAAACAAATAAAAATGCTACTAATGGAAAGGTTGTTTTTATTAAGAATATTGATCAGATCCGAATCGCTTTGAATAATGGCTATAGAGTCATTGATATATGGCGGCTGATGCATGATAGAGGGGAAATTAAGGTTAAATATAACCAATTTTCCATATATGTGCGCCAATTTATTAAAGGGTCTGATAAATGCTAAATAAGTACTCAGTTTTTATTTTAATATTAACATTTATTACAGCTGCTCCAGCTTACTCAGGAGGGGGTGGTATGACTGGTGGGGCGACGGAAGCTACTCAAATTTTGAACAATGCCGAATTGATTGATGTGGCCATAAGGGAAGCGGAAAACCTTGCATATACAATTCGGCAGTATGAAATTATGTACGAAAACTTCCGCGACCTGCCCAATCATATCAAGCAACAAGCGTTGGCCGACCTTCAGCATTTGGCTCAAATTGTCTCTACCGGTAGAGCTATAGCTTACAGCTCCGGGCAGATCGACGAAGACTATCGGCGGGAATACCGAGATTTTGAGCATTATGCTCAACGCCAGCAAGAAAGCCATGATGCATTAGCAGAGCGATACCGAAACTGGTCACAGTCGAACCACGATAGCGTTCGTGGGGCGTTACGTGCTGCTGGTTTACAAGCTCAGCAATTCGACCGTGAGGCCTCTGCGCTGCGCAGCATCGAGTTACAAATGGAAAATGCGGTAGGGACCAAACAATTGCTCCAAGCCGGGGGCTCCATCGCTGCTATACAGGTGGAACAGCTCCAGAAACTCAGACAACTCCAAATGGCGCAAATCCAGCTACAGGCCAGCCATGTAGGTGGTCAGGTGGACCGACAAGCAGAGGACGATTCCGCCTGGCATCGTGCCGTTGCTCCGCGTGATAACAACCCTGATACGCAGCAGCCTATCCAAGCCAATGACCTGTTTTGAGGTGAGATATGAATATCAATACCAAAATGCTTTTTGTCATTGCTGGCTTGGTAGCGACCATCGCAGCTGCAGCTGCCCTGTGGCAGTCCGGCAAGGCTAAAGAAGATGCAGCCTGGGATCGTGCCACAATCCCACGTGACAGCGAGTCATCTTCAAAGAAGCCGATCAGCAGTGATGACTTGTTCAGTTCAGGAAGCGGGGAGGATGAACGATGAGCCTTCGGCTATATCCGTTACTTTATGCTGGCCTCGTGCTACTCAGCGGGCCAGTTGCCGCCGCCGATGGCGATATAGTCCGCGACCTGCAGGAGGGATTCCGAGACTCCGTAGCCTTGTGGTACGCCCCGTTGCAGCAGATAGCCACCTGGTTGCTACTGTCGCTGGCTGTGATTTCCTATACCTGGTCAGCGAGCCAGATGGTGCTACGGAACGCTGATCTGGGCGAGTTCGTGGCAGAGTTCGTCAGGCTGGTTATTTTTACTGGATTCTTCCTGTTTCTGATCCAGGGTGGGCAGCAGTTGGCGGAAACCATGATCAAAGGTTGGATCTGGATCGGCGGACAGGCCACCAGTACTAGCTTGAGCATGAGTGTGCCGGAGATCCTGGAGCGCGGATTTACGCTCGGTGGGGATATTATTTCGGCTGGCAGTGGTCTTAGCCGGATCGCCTATACCATTCTGGCATTACCCGTTGTGATCTTATACACGCTGATAGCGGCATATGCTTTCTTCGTAATGGCTGAAATGTACGTGGTCACTGCGGCAGGTGTTGTGTTGCTGGGGTTTGGTGGTTCGCAATGGACGGTCGATTACGCAAAAAAATACATAACTTATACCATCAGTATTGGAGTCAAACTCTATGTGATGTTTTTGGTTATAGGGGCAGGCGAGCAGTTCATCCATCAATGGGCTATGGATCAGGAGCACGACTCGTTCAGGGCTATTCTGGCCATCATTGGTGTGTTGTTGATGATGGTTATTTTGGTCAAGATGATTCCCGACGCAGTGCAGGGAATTATCAACGGAGCTTCCCTCGGCGCTGCAACGCCGACAGTTGGCGGCATGGCACGCGCTGCTGGATCGGCAGCGCTGGGTGCTACTGTAGGTGCTGCGGGCAGTGCTATGGCGGTGCGTGAAGCCTCGAAACTGGCTGGTGAGCAGGTCGGGGGTGGGGCACAGGCACCAGCACCGGTGTCAGGTGGCAGCTCCTTTCTTGGTGTTCAGTCTGGAAGTTCTCCAAGCGGCGGTAGAACTGAAAAGACAGGAGCAGGACCGCTTCCAACGCCGAGCAGTGCCTCGCCTGCAGCCGGTAGGGCATCGGGTGGTGGGCGAATGGCCCACGCTGGCCAGACTGTGAAGAACTTGACTAAGGCAGCAGGTGAAACCTTGGGCGGCAAGATAATGGGGGACTATAACGCCAGTCATGGCTCTTTCGGCGGCTCGATGGCCCAGAAGCTCCGTGCTGAACGGCTTAGTGTGTCGGAGGGTGGTAGCGCTTCTACCGGTGAGGTTAGCCAGCAGAGCAGCGACCATACTGGTGGTATGAGCGGTTCTATTGGAGCAGCACCATTTACGAACGAAGGTGGTACGCCAAATGAGACCTCACAGGCCGCGCATAATCGCCCCCCCTCTAAGCCTGAAAGTAACTCACAGGACAGTTCTGAGCAGCCCTATAGATCACCAGCAGGGAGGGTCAATGATGAAGACTGAACGCCCGCAAGCACCCGCCTGGTACCTGTTGGTCTGGTTGGTGATTGCACTGTTGTGGGTAGGGATGGCCATCATGAGTTCATGGGTAGCCTGGTTTATGCTGCTGGTATGCTATCCATTCATTATGAAAGCCGTCTCTTGGCGGCCTGAGCCTGTCAATGGAAACCACAACCTAAACGCGTGATAACTGCGAACGAAGTCTCCTGATTTCAAGGAGATAGGTACGCATAATTACCCCCACCTTCCTTGGCCATTTGGCTGATCCATTGCCAATACAGATTGTGCCGGGCTTTGCCCGGCTTTTAACGCCAAAAAGAAGCAGCAATTTCTGCTCTGCTGTCGATACCTCTTGTTGTGCCCAACCCCTACGGCAGTTGTTTATTCTTTTGTTTGTTTGTTTGTTTGTTTGTTTGTTTGTTTGTTGGGACTGCTGTGGCTGCTTTCGTGCGCCCTTGGTATTTTCTCCCATGAATCAAAGCAAGTTTATAAATGAACTTGGCACGGGGCTGACAACCTTTCTTTTTGGCGTTCAATCAGCAAGGCCAGTTCGCGCCTTCTAGGCGCGGGCTGTGCCGCGCAGCGTAGTAGTTTATAGTAACTACTAGTACGGATTTAGGTGGGGACGCTGAAAGCCAGTATTGGCAGGACTTTCAGCGATTTTTTGGAAGTATCAACGTCCCCGTTAGTACGGGTATACGTCTCTGTTAATATGGTAGTGCGTCTCTGTTAATACGGTAGGTCGTAAGCGTTAGGCTGGGATCCATTTTGGTCGATCAGCGCTCGGGCGCTTGATAGTCGCTTTGGCTGCAGCTCCCCGGCCCTCTATCTTCACTTCCCAGCCACGCAGCTTACCAATTTCTTGTAGTGCCTTACGGACTCGCTCCCGCCTGCTGCGGTTCGTTGAGGCTAACTTGCTGGGTGGCCCCGAGACCTTCTCTGCTAGCCGGTCAAGGCGAATGCAGTTACAGCACCCCTGCCGTAACCATGCCGACAACCACACATGGGTGAGCTGAGCGGTATCACCAACTAGTGCCCGGCGTTCAGACAATGACACATAGACATGATGCCCCGACAGTGCTTCGGCAAAGCGGGAATTCAAGGCGATATGTAGCTTACCCTCGGGCGTTTCGGCATAAGACAGCAAACGCATTGACCAGTCGTAGCCGTCCTTGCGGCCACGGCATCCCACCATGCTAAGGCGCTCCAGGCAGTCCTCCAGCCTGTTGTATTCAGCCGTACCGTCTGCCATACCTGCCGCCTGCAACAGCGCATAGCGAGTCGTTTTGACCACGGTGGCCTGATCCATTACCGCCATGTCTTCGGGTTGCAGCTGTTGCCAAAGCTTTTGTGCTCTACAATGAGGAATATCTGCATGCAACTCCTGCCTGCCTAGTACGCCTGCCAAAGCGACCGCTGCCAGCAGGACAGATTGATCGCGGGCATCCAGTGCCTGCCAGACATTGAATTTCAGATTGAGCCCGTTATGTTCATGTTCTATTGTCAGGCCCCCAGGGCGGGGGCCGCGATATATGGTACGGAACAATGAAGCAAGCCATAAAGCAGGGTCACAACGGGCATATTCAACACGAATAAGGCTTTCAGCCAGTGTAGACATTTGCAGCCCGCTCCTTTTGGGCGTTTTTTTGTTTGG
>JTFO01005323.1_pt1 | contig 10117 bp, 6 predicted proteins | sample 235411 | NCBI WGS metagenome assembly JTFO01 (sample SAMN03067590, study PRJNA260953) | activated sludge metagenome | biome: Sludge; feature: Wastewater; isolation source: CETP activated sludge from laboratory augmented bioreactor treating... | place: India:Gujarat | collected 2013-04
ACACGACCAGCAGAGTTGCTCAGATCGGCAGTTGTACTCAGACCAACAGCCACACCGTCAGCTGTGCCGGCTGCCCCTTTGTTGTTCAGGCGCAAGAAATTTGGGCCTGTGTCGTTTTGGCCAGCGAACTTGAAGTTAGCGGCAGTGATAGTACCTTTGGTGTCGCAACCGATCAGTTCAATACGGAACTCTGTAGGGTGTGTTTGAGTTTCGTTTGCAAAGTAATGCGTTGCCCATGAACCCATAGGAACTGTGATGTCTGTAGAAGAAGCTGCCAAAGAGCATGTCTCTTCGTGGATCACGCCTTCAAATTTGATTTTGCCAGTTGCGGCAGTAGCGAATGCGGAAGGCAGAATCAGAGCCGAAGCCAAAGCGATAGTCAGTGCATGTTTTTTCATCATGAGTTTCCTTAATAAAATAAGAGAAAACGTTTTTCAACGTTTGTTTGCTGCTAAGACTTGCTTGTTCTTTTGACTAATTACAAGCAATTTTAAATTTCCTAGACACCAGGAAATAGGGTTAAAAATGGTATGTCTAAATAAAAAACCTCTAATATGAGGGTTTTTGTTAATACCCTTTTTGAATTTAAGATCTTCAATCATCCATAGCGCTGGTTTTGAGGCTATTTTTTCAAAAGTTTTACTTTTTTTAATTAGTGTTAGAACAGGTTTTGCCCAGACGCAATAGCCTTCTTGTATGGCTAAAGATGTCTCCCTATGAAAGTGATTAGAATCCATAATCCAATCATGATAGGAAATCATACTTTTAGAGCTCATGTGCTTACATATAGATTTGATTTTTTCTTGTTGCTGCCAGTAGTAAGTGTTCATGATCTTCCTTATGGAGTTCTCTAATCTATTAAGGTGTTGTTTAGTACTTGGTGTTCTTTGATTGATTGGTTTTTTATGTGTGTGCAACTATTTTTTTTTGCTATGTCTTGATTTGTGAGTATTGTGTACGATGCTCTGAGTGTTTTTGTGTTCTAAAAGTTTAAGGTTGTATCGGAAGGTAATTTTCAGGGAACTTTTGTATTACTTTCAATCGACTCCATAGGAGGAAATGTGTAACCACAACAGTGTTAATAAATGTTTAGAAAGTGTGGAATAGTAGAATGCTGTGTTTTGGCAACACATTCTCTGTGTCAAAAACCACAATCTTAATAAATATGCCGGATGTGTATCTTGATGTTTGGTTTTTAAGTTGTTGAAATAAAAGAAAAAAATAAGAAAAAATAAAAACAAGAGCTATAGCACCACTAGGAGGCTGGATGATTGTGTGTATAGCGTTAGCAATGGGGGCTGCTTGTATTGCCATCACAGTGTTAAGCGCGACAAGATGTGTTGCTGTTGTCTATAGCTGGTTGTTCTTTGCAGTGAGAGCCGTGGCGTTAGGACTCCGAAAGCTATGGTTTTTGTAGTGTTCTTTGTTGGCAGAAGTAGAAGTCATAGTTCTAAATAACTAGTTCTTCTGCTGTGTTCTGCCTGCTCGCCAGAGGAATGGTGCAGTGCAAGACTGTTAGCTACGCTTGAGGTGTTGTGGGTTGTTGCTCTTGGAGGGCAATAGTATGAGCACGCATTCAAGTAAAGCAGTGTCGGTTTTAATAGGTAGCACGTTTGCATTCACCATCTGTTTTGCGGTATGGATGATGTTTGCCGTGTTAGGCATTCCCATACGCGATCAGCTAGGCTTATCTGAGACGCAGTTTGGCTTATTAGCGGCTATGCCTGTGCTGACAGGCTCACTAGTTAGGGTGCCACTGGGTATTTGGACAGACAGATACGGTGGTCGTATTGTGTTCTTCCTGACTATGTTGGTTGCAGTAGTGCCTATTTGGCTGCTGTCTTACGCCACGCAATATTGGCAATTCCTGATTCTGGCGCTATTTGTAGGCTTGGTGGGCGGTGTGTTTTCCGTCGGTACGCCCTATGTTGCTCGCTGGTTTCCTAAGAATCGCCAAGGCTTTGCCATGGGGGTGTTCGGAGCAGGGAACTCAGGTGCTGCACTGACCAAGTTTGTGGCACCGATGTTAATGGTGGCGGCTGGGGGCACCTGGACCATTATTCCTCAGGTGTATTCCATCGCACTCTTGGTGACAGCAGGCATATTTTGGTTGCTGACCGCCACAGACCCCAGCCATAAACAATCCAGCCAAACCACGAGCTTTTCTGCCCAGCTCGCTATGTTGAAAGATCCTCGTGTATGGCGCTACTGCCAGTACTACTCGGTAGTGTTTGGTGGGTATGTAGCCTTATCACTGTGGATGACGCAGTACTACATTGGCGAATACGGCTTTAGCCTGAAAACGGCAGCGTTCTTAGCCGCCTGTTTTTCCTTACCTGGGGGCGTACTGCGCGCGGTAGGTGGGTGGGTGTCTGATAAATTTGGGGCATATCGTACTACCTGGTGGGTGATGTGGGTGTGCTGGGTGGCATTTTTCCTGCTGAGCTACCCCGATACCGATTTTACGATTCGTACCGTCAATGGCCCGCAAACCTTCCATATCGCTTTGGGGCCAGTGGCATTCACCGTGTTGATGTTTGTTGTGGGTATTGCCATGGCTATAGGCAAGGCCTCGGTATTTAAGTTCATCTCAGATGAGTTCGACCAAAACATTGGTGCAGTGTCTGGTTTGGTGGGGCTGGCAGGCGGTTTAGGCGGTTTCATCTTGCCTATTCTCTTCGGCATCTTATTGGATCTTACAGGTGTGCGCTCCAGCAGTTTCATGCTGCTGTATGGCACGGTTTGTGTGTCCTTAATTTGGATGCATTTCAGTTTTCGCGCGCCGCAAACCGCTAAGGCGAGCGAAGCCGCGTGAGCGCACTAGACCCTAGCGTGAATTATCACATAAGGAACATGTCATGGGCAGTTATGTTTTAAAACGTTGGACGCCAGAGGATGAGCAGTTCTGGAAAACCACTGGTCATCGTATTGCGCGCCGTAACTTGTGGATTTCTATTCCCGCGTTGATGTTCTCCTTCAGCATTTGGATGCTGTGGAGCATTGTGGCGGTCAACCTGAATAGAGCAGGCTTTGATTTTTCTGCTAACGAGCTGTTTTGGTTAACGTCCTTGCCTGCGCTATCTGGCGCCACTTTGCGTATTTTCTATTCATTTATGGTGCCCATCTTTGGTGGTAGACGGTGGACAGCTATTTCAACCGCACTGTTGTTGATCCCCGCTTTGGGTATGGGTTTTGCCTTACAAAACCCCGATACTTCGTACAGCACGTTAATGATCTTGGCGCTGCTCTGTGGTTTTGGTGGCGGTAACTTCAGCTCCAGCATGGCGAACATCAGTTTCTTTTTTCCTAAGTCGCATAAAGGGATGGCCACAGGCTTAAACGCCGGTATAGGTAACTTAGGTGTGTCGCTAGCACAATTCATCGTCCCTATAGTGATTAGTGTGGGCATGTTTGGTGCGTTGGCTGGGCCACCGCAGATGGTGGTGGACGCCACGGTAGCTCAGCCCGTGTGGCTACAAAACGCAGGGTTTATTTGGGTGCCCTTTATTGCACTGTCGTCATTAGCCGCGTGGTTTGGCATGAATGACATCGCTGATGCTAAGGCTTCATTCAAAGAGCAGGCCGTGGTGTTTAAGCGTAAGCACAACTGGTTAATGTGCTGGTTGTACGTAGGAACCTTTGGTTCATTTATTGGTTTTTCGGCAGGTTTTGCCATGTTGGCCAAACTGCTGTTTCCCGAAAACGATCCAGTGGCGTATGCCTTTCTAGGGCCATTGGTGGGGTCGCTCACGCGTTCAGTTGGTGGTTGGGTTTCCGACAAAGTGGGTGGCGCCAAGGTCACGCTGTACACCTTTATCTTGATGATGCTATCTGTGGTGGCGTTGCTGTTTGTGATCCCTGCTGAAGGGCAGACTGGCAACTTTTATGTGTTCCTCAGCGTGTTTATCGTGTTGTTTGCTTTATCTGGTGTAGGCAACGGCTCCACCTTTCGCATGATTCCTATCATTTTTATGACAGAGCGCTTGCGTGATGCCGAAGGTAAAGGCGAAGAAGCGCGTAATCGTGCCTTGATTGATGCGGGTAAAGAGTCCGCGGCGGTGTTGGGCTTTACCGGGGCGATTGGGGCATACGGTGGTTTTTTCATTCCACGTAGTTTCGGCACGTCCATCAGTATGACTGGTGGAGTAAGTGCTGCATTGTGGTGCTTTGTAGGCTTTTATTTGAGTTGTGTGTTGCTGACGTGGTGGTTCTATGCCAGACGCAATGCGCCTATGCCATGTTAGGGCACTAGTTCAAAAGGAGTAGTTCTTTTTATCAGGGACTACGCCTTTTGATCATGAAAACTATACGCGTGGCGAATGGTTCGCCATGCGGAACTTTTCTACAGTAGTACGTAATCACAATTCTTTTACGTCAGTCCAAAGTAGCAGGGTGGGCTGAACAATGAGGACAACAGTATGAGTCATTTTCTCGATAGGCTGAAATTCGTTTCTCGTGTGAGGTCTACGTATGCAGATGGACACGGCGAGGTGGTTAATGAAGACCGGCAGTGGGAAAACACCTACCGGGCTCGTTGGCAGCATGACAAAATAGTGCGTTCCACGCACGGTGTGAACTGTACCGGCTCCTGTTCGTGGAAGGTGTATGTCAAAAATGGTCTGATCACTTGGGAAACACAGCAAACCGATTACCCACGTACTCGAGCAGACTTGCCTAACCACGAACCTAGAGGCTGCCCGCGTGGTGCCTCATACAGTTGGTATGTGTATTCAGCACAGCGGGTGAAATATCCCTTAATGCGTGGCAGTCTGATGGAAATGTGGCGCGAGGCGCGTCAAACTCTAGACCCTATCGCCGCATGGGAATCCATTAGCCAAGATCCAGAAAAAGCACGCCGCTATAAAGCGGTGCGGGGTTTGGGCGGTTTTGTACGTGCCGATTGGGATACCGCGACTGAAATCATTGCTGCCGCCAATGCCTACACCATTAAAAAGTTTGGTCCAGACAGGCTGATTGGCTTCTCGCCTATTCCCGCGATGAGTATGGTGAGCTACGCCGCCGGTGCACGTTACCTTAGTTTGTTGGGCGGCACCTGTTTGAGCTTTTATGACTGGTACTGTGACTTGCCACCCGCAAGCCCTCAAGTATGGGGTGAGCAAACCGACGTGGCCGAATCTGCCGATTGGTACAACGCAAACTACCTGATCGTGTGGGGTTCTAACGTTCCTCAAACCCGTACCCCAGATGCACACTTTTATACTGAGGTTCGCTACAAAGGTACCAAAACGGTTGCTGTCTCTAGCGACTATGGCGAGATGGTGAAGTTTGGCGATATTTGGCTGTCGCCACGACAAGGCACAGATGCCGCACTGGCCTTAGCAATGGGCCATGTGATTTTGTCTGAATTCCACCGCCCAGATAAGTCGGCTTATTTCCGCCGCTACATTCAGCAGTACACCGATATGCCTATGTTGGTCATGCTGGAGTCGCGTGATGGCATGCTGCATCCTGGGCAATTTTTGCGTGCATCGCATTTGGATAACGCACTGGGTCAAGTCAATAACCCAGAATGGAAAACCCTGTTAATTGATGAAAACACAGGCGAGTTGGTGGTACCTAATGGCACTATTGGTTTGCGCTGGGGCGAGGGTGAGCACGAAGGTGGGCATGTAGGACGCTGGAACTTGGAAATGCGAGACGCCAGTTCGGGCCGTGAAGTGGTGCCACAGCTCAGTTTGATTAAAGAGCATGATGAAGCCGTAGAAGTAGCCTTCCCGTATTTTGGTGGTGAGCACGACGAGGTGTTGCAGCGTCGCGTACCGGTTAAGCGCCTGATAGGTGCCGATGGTCAGTACATTTTGGTAGCCACGGTGTATGACTTACAAATGGCCAACTACGGTGTAGACGGCGGGCTGGGTGGCCCTAATGTGGCTAGCAGCTTTGATGACGATGTGCCATACACCCCAGCTTGGCAAGAAAAACACACTACCGTGCCACGCCAGCAAGTGATTCAAGTAGCACGTGAGTTTGCGCAGAACGCACACGATACTGAAGGGCGTTCTATGGTGATTGTGGGGGCAGGTTTGAACCACTGGTATCACATGGACATGACCTACCGCGCCATCATTAACATGTTGGTGATGTGTGGTTGTGTGGGCCAAAGTGGCGGTGGTTGGGCGCACTATGTGGGCCAGGAAAAACTACGCCCGCAATTTGGTTGGGCACCACTAGCCTTTGGTTTGGATTGGTCGCGTCCACCACGTCAAATGAACGGTACATCCTTCTTCTACGCTCATACTGGGCAATGGCGTCACGAAAAACTGGCGGTAGATGAGGTGTTGTCGCCTACCGCACAGACCTCACGCTATTCCGGCATGAGCATGATTGATATGAATGCCAAGTCTGAGCGCATGGGCTGGTTGCCATCAGCACCACAGTTGCAAACTAACCCCTTAGAGGTAGTGGCACAAGCGCGTGCAAAAGGGGAAGACCCCGTGGCCTATGCCGCGCAAAGCCTGAAAAAAGGCACATTGCGTATGAGCTGTGAAGACCCTGATCTGCCAGAAAACTTCCCACGCAATATGTTTATTTGGCGCTCTAACTTGCTGGGCTCCAGCGGTAAGGGTCACGAGTACATGTTGAAGTATTTGCTAGGTACTCAAAACGCGGTATTTAGCGAAGAAAAAGACGGCATTCGTCCGCTAGAAGTGGCATATCGCGATGAAGAGCACGAAGGCAAACTGGACTTGTTGACGGTACTGGATTTCCGCATGAGCACTACCTGCTTGTACGGCGATATCGTGTTGCCTACCGCTACTTGGTATGAGAAAGACGATTTGAACACGTCTGACATGCACCCCTTTATTCACCCACTTAGCGAAGCGGTGCAGCCTTTGTGGGAAAGCAAAACAGATTGGGAGATCTACAAATTATTAGCCAAACGTTTCAGCGAAATTGGTGGTGACTATTTGGGCGAGCAGGAAGACCTGGTGCTGACTCCCTTGATGCACGACACCCCCGGAGAGTTAGGCCAAGCCTTAGATCCTAAAGACTGGAAGTATGGTGAGTGTGATTTGATCCCCGGGAAAACCGCACCCTCCATGACAGTAGTGAAACGTGATTACCGCGATATTTACCGCAAGTTCACTTCTATTGGACCCCTGTTAGACAGCTTGGGTAATGGTGGTAAAGGGATTAACTGGAACACTGAGCACGAAATATCTGAACTGGGAACATTGAATCAACAGGTGCAAGAGGCAGGTGTCAGCCAAGGTCGTCCACAGTTAGATACCGCCATTGATGCGGCTGAAATGATTCTGACCCTAGCGCCAGAAACTAATGGCCACGTGTCGGTGAAAGCGTGGGAAGCCTTGGAGCGTATTACTGGTCGTGAACACAAGCATTTGGCCCAAGGCCGTGCCCACGAGAAAATTCGCTTCCGCGATATACAAGCGCAGCCGCGCAAGATTATTTCAGCCCCAACCTGGTCTGGCCTGGAAAGTGAAGAAGTTAGCTACAACGCCGGCTACACCAACGTGCATGAGCTGATTCCTTGGCGCACGCTAACTGGTAGACAGCAGTTGTACCAGGATCACCGTTGGATGCTGGATTTTGGTGAGGGCTTCTGCGTGTACCGCCCAGCCGTAGACACCAAAACCGTGGAACCTATGCAGAAAACCCATGGTAAAGGCAAGAACGACTTAATACTGAACTGGGTTACTCCGCACCAAAAATGGGGTATTCACAGTACCTACTCCGATAACTTGCGCATGCTCACGCTGAGTCGTGGTGGCCCACACGTGTGGATCGCTGAAAGCGAAGCCAAACGCGCAGGTTTGGTGGATAACGATTGGGTAGAAGTCTTTAACGTGAACGGTGTGGTCACGGCACGTTTGGTGGTCAGCCAACGTATTCCGGCTGGTGTGTGTTTCATGTATCACGCCCAAGAAAAAATTGTGAATGTACCGGGCTCTCAACTGAGCGGGAAACGCGGCGGTATCCATAACTCGGTGACGCGTACTGTGCTGAAACCCACGCACATGATTGGTGGTTATGCCCAGCAAGCGTACGGCTTTAACTACTACGGCACAGTGGGTAGTAACCGTGACGAGTTTGTGGTGCTACGCAAGCTGGATAAAGTGGATTGGATGGAAGAGCCGCTCAGTCTGGATAGTATTCGTAAAGGAGTTCATCAATGAAGATTCGTGCACAGATAGGCATGGTATTGAATCTGGACAAGTGTATTGGTTGTCACACTTGCTCGGTGACCTGTAAGAATGTCTGGACCAGTAGAGACGGTGTGGAATATGCCTGGTTCAATAACGTAGAGACTAAGCCCGGCGTGGGTTATCCCAAAGAGTGGGAAAACCAGAAAAAATGGAAAGGTGGCTGGGTGCGTGATGCTAAAGGGCGTCTCAAACCCAGACAAGGTAGCAAACTACGCATCTTGGCGAATATTTTCGCCAACCCCAACTTGCCACAAATTGATGATTATTACGAACCCTTCACTTACGACTATCAGCATCTACAAAATGCGCCCTTAAGCCGTACTCCGCCTACCGCACGCCCTGTGTCCGTATTGACGGGGCAAAAGATGGAAAAAATCACCTGGGGTCCGAACTGGGAAGATGACTTGGGCGGTGAGTTCGCTGCACGTAGTCGCGACCAGTTGTTCGAGAATGTGCAAAAAGATATGTATGCCACGTTCGAGAACACCTTCATGATGTATTTGCCACGGTTGTGTGAGCACTGCTTAAACCCAACTTGTGTAGCAAGCTGCCCGTCGGGTTCTATCTACAAGCGTGAGGACGACGGTATTGTGCTGGTAGACCAAGACAAATGCCGAGGTTGGCGTATGTGTATTTCGGGCTGCCCGTACAAAAAAGTGTATTACAACTGGCAAAGCGGTAAAGCCGAAAAATGCACGTTCTGCTACCCACGTATAGAAGCGGGCCAACCTACCGTATGTTCTGAAACCTGTGTGGGGCGTATACGTTACTTAGGTGTGATGCTGTATGACGCTGACAAAATTGCCGAAGCAGCAGCTACCGCCGATGAGCAAGATTTGTACGAATCCCAATTGGATTTGTTCTTGGACCCTAACGATCCAGAAGTGATCGCCAAAGCCCGCGAACAAGGTATTCCAGAAGGTTGGCTGCAAGCTGCTAAACAGTCGCCGGTGTACAAAATGGCCTGCGAATGGAAGGTAGCATTCCCCTTGCACCCTGAATACCGTACCTTGCCGATGGTGTGGTACATACCGCCACTGTCGCCCATACAGTCAGCTGCTGAATCTGGTCAAATGCCGCATGCCACTATTGGTGCTGCCAGCGTGATTCCAGACGTAGATAGCTTACGTATTCCAGTACGTTATTTGGCTAACTTGCTAACGGCGGGTAAAGAAGCGCCTATCACCTTAGCGTTGAAACGCATGTTAGCCATGCGTGCTTACAAGCGATCTGAAGTGGTACATAAGCAGCCTGATCACGAGGTGATTTCTGCTGTTGGGCTAGATGCTGCCACCATAGAAGACATGTACCAGATCATGGCAATTGCCAACTACGAAGACCGTTTTGTGATTCCATCGTCTCACAAAGAAATGGCCGAAGACAGCTTTACCGATCAAGGTAGTTGTGGTTTCACCTTTGGTAATGGCTGTAGTGGTGGGGTAACGGAAACTACCTTATTTGGGCGACCACGTCATCGTGCTGATAAACCTAAAGGCCCTGCCACAGGCGAGCGTGCTCCTACCGTGATTGCTAGGGAAGTACGTCGCACACCTGCAGCACCGAACAACGCTGGGGAGGATAAACATGCTGCTGTATAAAGTACTTTCTACCTTATTGGACTATCCCGACCAAGAGCTGTTGGATGCTTTGCCAGAGGTGAATGAAGCCTTAAGCGACTACCCAGAAGCCTTGCAACAGTTGCGCCCCTTATTGGATTTTCTGTCTGCTAAGTCGGTGATTGCTGTGCAGGAAAACTATGTTGCCACCTTTGATCGTAACCCGGCGCATTCCTTGCATTTGTTTGAGCATGTACACGGTGAAAGCCGCGACCGTGGGCAAGCCATGGTGGATTTGTTGAATGAATACCAACAGCATGGGTTTGACTTGGTATCCGCCGAGCTGCCCGATTACATCCCCTTGTTTTTAGA
>JTFO01002677.1_pt1 | contig 10115 bp, 8 predicted proteins | sample 235411 | NCBI WGS metagenome assembly JTFO01 (sample SAMN03067590, study PRJNA260953) | activated sludge metagenome | biome: Sludge; feature: Wastewater; isolation source: CETP activated sludge from laboratory augmented bioreactor treating... | place: India:Gujarat | collected 2013-04
GCTCCTCTATGGTGTGTTTTGAGGTATCAATGCTATCCAACTTTTTTCTGGCTCCCGTCATCGGCTTCTTAAACTCCATTTTAGAATCTTTGAGTAATTGCCAAAAAGACAACTTTTTACCCTGAAAACCAGCAAGCTCCATTAATTCTTCTACAGTATATCTTTCTGTGCGCACATCTTTAATTCTCTCTATATAGTCTATTCGGTGATTGCTTTTTAAGTTGTTCTCTTTTAATGTTCTATGAACATATTGTTTAGTAACACCTAACTTATCTGCAATTAATTTATTTGTGACTACAAATCCTTCGTTTTCTATCTCTCGAATAACTCTATTTATTTCTGTGATTATTGGTCTGGTTGTTTTTCTAGTTTCATATTCGCCCATAAGAATCTCCCTGCTGAGTTTTAGTACAAATAACAAAAAACACAAGAAAATCAACTGATAAACGGTTATAGGCAAAGATTATTTATTGACAATGAAAAATTTTCAAATATTCTATAAGTACAACAATAACAAAGGAATATAAAAATGAAAATAAAAAATAAAGGATTCACACTAATAGAGTTAATGGTAACAGTAGTCATTATTGGAATACTTGGGGCTGTTGCAGTTCCAGCCTATCAAGATTACACAATCCGATCACAAGTCACTGAAGGACTTTCATTAGCCAGTGGCGCAAAAGTTCAAGTGGCTGAATATTATTCTAATCACGGTGAATTTCCTGAAACGAATGATGATATTGGTTTTAATGGGGCTACTGGCTCACTAATTTCTACGACTGAAATTCACGAGAAAGGTGAGATAAGAACTATTTTTGGTGAAGGCGCTAATAAAGCAGCACAAGGAAAAACACTCTCTTTATTTCCTTGGCCTACTGAAAGCGAAAACTTAAAGTGGGATTGTGAAGGCACTTTAGATGAAAAATATATGCCAACGGGCTGTAGTCAGCAAGCAGAACCTACAGTAAGTACTGAAACAAGAACAATCACCTGTGGTGAAATGATGAATAATGGTAGTCAATATATCGGATCTGCCTCGCAAGAAAGAGAGGTAATTACCCCTAAAAGGGGAACTCCAACTTATGGAGAATGGAACACACTCAATAGTAATTGTGAATTAGTTCCAAATGAAGTTGAATGGAGTAAAACTGAGCATCATAGATGTGTATTAAATGGTAATACTGCAAAAACAACTTATGAATGGCATCCTTATGGAGTTACTCCTTCTCAGCACAATTGCAATTCATGGTGGTATGGAAAATACTACAGCGATAACTATATTTTTAACAAAACAGGAAAAACCAGGTAGAAAATAAGGCGCCATTATTAGCTTGGAATTTGTTCACTTTATCAAAATGTTCATATTTTTGTTTGAACTTTTTATTTTCATTTCAAATAAACCGAATCAGATAAGAAGGCCAGCGATAAGCTGGTTTTCTTATTTGATTTGGAACGGGCTTATTAAGGGCTCGGCCCTTAATGTAGTCTGGGTGTTGTCGCTTCATAGCTTCTATCTAACTTCAACTTGTTTTCAGCATTTTCTCTTTCAACTAATGCTTTCGCAACAGCTACAGCTTTTTGAGCTTTTGCTGTTTCACTTGGTGTACGTGCGTTATTAAACTGTGCTAACGCCCTCTAAAACTGACGCTTGCCGAACTTGAAAGCACTGGCGCGGTGCTGACCCCGTTCCTGGCTGTTGTTCTACACGCTCAAATCGCATTTTGTTGGAGTTCTGTATGGAGATCAGTGCTGGCGTCCATATGTAAAGGTGGAATTTTCATCCCATAACGGCTAAGCTGAACCTCTGATACCTAAAGTTACAGAATCCAAGGAGAGGCGGCATGAAGGTAGTAGTGGAGTTGGGAAATTGCTATGGCATCAAGGCGCTGAATGAAACGTTCGACTTTACGGAACAACGGGTCTACTCGATCTACGCACCAAACGGATTTATGAAGACATCGTTCTCTCGAACGATGAACGACCTAAGTAAGGGAGAAGAATCGCGTGATGTCATTTTTCCTGACCGCGTAACCAGTAGGATGGTGAAGGACGGGGACGGCAACGACATCACTCCTGAACAGCTTCTGGTCATCGAGCCATACAACCCAGATTTTTATTCCGACAAGGCATCCATGCTGTTGGTTAATCAGGGGCTTAAGGAGCAGTATGACAAGGCTCTTAACTCCATAGAAGAACAGAGTGACGCGCTTTTCAAAAAACTGAAGCAACTATCAGGGCTTAACAGCAAATCAGCCACTCCCCAAAGCGAACTGCTCAGATCCTTTGGAGGCGAATCAGTCTATGACTTGCTCGAAGAGTTGGAACCACATGTAGCTGCGAACGAGTGGGAACAATTTTCTTCAGTCACATATGCTGAAATCTTCAATGATAAGACGATTCCATTTCTGGATTCTGGGCAGATCAGTAGCCAACTTGAAGAGTATATGGAGAGGTACGATGCTCTTGTTGAAGGTTCACCAGTTTTGAGCAAAAGCTTTAATCATTACCACGCTAACCAAGTGCAGAAAACTCTTTCTGATAATGGATTCTTTGCAGCAAAGCACACGGTCAGCCTGTTCGATGGGAAAACAAAAGAGGAGTTCGTTAGTGCTGAACTACTAAATGAACGCCTCGAAGAAGAAAAGACGCGAATACTTTCAGATCCTACGTTGGCTAAGAAATTTAATGCTATCGATAAGAAAATAGGTAATGCAGACCTTAGAAAATTTAGAGATTACCTACAGGATAATCGTGAAATAATTTCTGAGCTTGCTACTTACAAGGAATTTCAGAAAAAGATATGGATTGCATATTTAGTCGAATGCAAAGATGTTTATTCTGGCTTTCTTGCTGAATACAGATCGGCAAAAGAAATTATTAAAGAATCTGTGGAAGCAGCCAGAAAAGAAGAAACTCAATGGCGTAAGGTTGTTGACACATTCAATCAAAGATTTACGGTTCCATTTCACGTAGAAGTAAGCAATCAAGATGATGTAATATTGAAGGGAACAGTTCCACAATTATCTTTCACGTTCACGGATGAAAAAGACAGTAGCAATACAGTTGACAGAGGTGAATTGCTGAAAGTTCTAAGCCAAGGTGAAAGACGTGCTTTATATATCTTAAATCTTCTCTTCGAAATAACGAGTCGTCAGAAGATTGGTGATGTAACGATAATGATTGTAGATGATATAGCTGATTCTTTTGATTATAAAAACAAATATGCGATCATTGAATATTTGAAAGAAATATCTAAATCCCCTAATTTCTATTCAATCTTCCTCACTCATAACTTTGATTTTTATAGAGCGTTATCGATGCGCTTAAATATTTGGCGTGAAAATCGATTGTTCGCTGTAAAAAGAGAGCGAAATATATCATTAGTAAAGGAGCTTTATCAGAAAGATCCATTCGCTTATTGGAAACAGCATCTAGAAAAGCCAAAATTTACCATTTCGGCAATACCCTTTGTGCGTAACCTCGCTGATTATTGCGAAAAAGGTGGGCCAGACTTCTCAACACTCACCTCTCTTCTTCACGTCAAAAAAGATACAAAGCAATTGACCATTAAGAACCTGGAGAATACTTTTAAGTCGTTGCTTAGAGATAAAGCTGATCTTGCCTTACCTGACCCCACAAAGTTAGTTTTCGACCTTATATTTGAAACGGCTGACAAGATTCAAAAAGAAGATGATCAAAAAGCAGAATTGGAGAGCAAAATAGTTCTGTCTATTGCCATCCGTCTAAAAGCCGAAGAAATTATGATCCGTTATATATCAGACGATAATTTCGTAGATGGTATAACAGAGAACCAAACCACAAAACTTATAGAGCGTTTTTGCGAGGACTTTTCCACGGAGCGTGAACTAATCGATGTTTTTGAAAGAGTAAATCTAATCACGCCAGAGAACATACACCTCAATTCATTTATGTATGAGCCAATACTTGATATGAGCGCACACCACCTAAAGGAAATGTACAGTGAACTATTGGCATTGACGTAGCCGTTGAATGGTGGGAACTACGAATAGCGAAATCTATCCCACTACTACTGACAAGCTTAAAAATGTACGCAAGAATGGCTTCTCTTTATGAGGAGCCATTATGCCTGAAAATGCCCATAATCCTTTAGACGAAAACTTTCTTCGTTTCCTTCCAGAAGTCTATGTTGCTGCTAAAGAAGGTAAAATTGACCCGCTACCTATTCTCAGGACGTTGGAGTATGCAAGGGAAGTTGCTACTGGAACACAAGCAGTTCTAAGACTTCTGCGAAACAATGAGAACCTAAAGACTTATGAAGACGCTGAACCACCTTTAAGCCATGCCAGTACAGACCAACTGCTTGCACTGAGCATTGCGTCACTGAACCTGCTAAATGAGCGTATAGAATCTGTAGCAGACCACTATGCAGAGATGGTAGGTAGAGAATAGTTAAAGGATCTACTTCCTGTTGCGGTAGTCATATTCAGTTGTGGAAACATACACATGGCTATCAATCCATTCTCTAATTGTTCCTACTTGATATCTTACTGAACCAGTGGTTGATTTCACGAATTTTGGGCCAATTCCTTTTTCGCGCCATTTTCTTATCGTATGAACGCTTTCGCATAACCAATCAGACAACATTTTCTCGTTGATTAGTTTAGAATTTGGAAAAGCATCGTAGTCGGTTTCTTTATCTTGCTGCTTTTCATTGAGTAGAGGTTTCAGGACTTGCACTAATCCAATGATATGCTCAGTGGTTAATAAAGTATCTTCAGGAAGATTTTTTAACTGGTGTAAGACTTCATTCGTTTTCATTGGTGCGAGTTCTTCCATATCATCGACTAAAGAAGATACTATGTCGCATTATTGGTAGACGGTCAATCTTAGAAATGCAGTTCGATTGAAGGTGGGTTCCGACTGGCAGCTTGTTCTTCTTTCTTTATGATTTCTTTTTTGAATTTATTAAATTCCCTATCAGCTTTAACAACTTCTAATTCTAGTAGCTTGCATAACCTATATTCGCTATATAGGTTTTTTGTGTAATCGTCTTCTATAAGTGACAACTTTTCTTCATAATTTGATTCTTTAGCTTGGTTGGGCTGTATTGATATAAGAGCAGATGCAACTACTTCTTCAGGAAATTTTTTCTTCAGGTTATTAATCATATCGCTTAAAGTATTGATGGGCTGTTGTTCAAACTTCTGTAGTGCTTCTTTTAACTCTGGATCAACTCCACGCCATCTTTGTTCTTCTTTCTCTTTTAATTTGATTTCTTCAACAAGCTCTTGTTCAACAGCAATTTCTAAATCTTCCAATAGTTCAAGTGTGGATTTAGCCTGTTTGATTTTTTTCTCACGGCTAATTTCTATAGATTTTTCCTTGGTAAGCCTGTCCTCCTTTTTCTCACCTTTCCCACTAGTCTTTAGAATCTCTCCCACCTCTAGCAAACTGATTTTGCTGGACGCTCTACAGTAGGATTGCTTTACTGCTTCATACTCTGATTCAACGCTGTAGAAGTCATAGTGGTGTGTATGTCTTGTGGCTGCTACATTGAATAGTTGAGCATTGTTAAGTTGGCTTTCTTCTCCTACATGGATTGTTCTGCTTTTAGTGATGCCTTGAGATTTATGAACGGTCATGGCATAGCCTAAATTTATTCTTGTTTCATTTGTATCTACTGTTTTTATTTCACCACTATCAAATCGAACAATTAATTCTGAATTATTTTGAACTCCTATAACAGTTCCGATATCTCCATTCTTAACCTCCTTGGTGTTTTTCTGAATAATTATTCTGTCATCAACAAAAAAACTTTTGCCGTTGATTTCTAAAAAATCTGAGTTTAATTCGCCAATATTAATTCTCGCTTCTTGTATGGAATTGTTCAAAGCATCTACTGTGGCATTTGTTGAAGCAAGTAATATTTTTTGCTCGTAGCTTTCAGGTGCATGGCTGAACTTTTCCACTACAGCTTCAATCATCTGTTTGGTGGTATCGAACTGATGAACTAGATTCTGTTGTTCAAGATCCACAAAAGCTTTTTTGATATGGTTCGCCGTTCCTCGTTCAGTCTGCCAGAACTTTAGCTGTTCCTGTGCTGTTCCACCTGCTTTTGTCATACTGGCACTACCTGAAACTGTTTGCGCTACCTGAAGTGCTTTAGCGTTTTTTTGACGGCTGATTTCTGAAAGAATACTGGTGAAATTCTTATCAGCATGCCTATTTATGAACTCGTTAAAAGTGTTCCCTGCTGATACGGGATCAAGCTGGTTGTTATCACCTATCAGAACCAACTTAGCTCCTGAAGCTGCTACTGCTTTCAAAAGCTTGTTGTAGTTTCTGGTGCCTATCATTCCTGCTTCATCTATGAATATAAGGTCTGAAGGCTGAAGCTCAATTTCTCCTTTACCTAATTCAATCAGGAACTTGTCAATGGTTGCTGCATAGGTCGGCTGAACTTCGTCTTGAATAGCACTGGCAACCTTTCCTGTAGGTGCCAAACCAAAGGTTCTCATACTTCTGGATTTCGCTAGTCCAACAGCGTGCTTCATAGCAAAACTTTTTCCAGTGCCTGGTAAGCCAACAACAAGGCTCACACCAAACTTAGAAAAGACATTTTGGATGTAATGTAACTGCTCATCCTTGAATCTTATTCCATCTCGTTCTTCGATTGACCTTAAAGCCTTTAAAACATTTATTCCTTTTCGTTCGACTTCACTAATTTCATCAATTAGTTTCATATTTTCCTGTTCTATAGCAACTAATGATTTTAGTGTGAAGGTTGGTTGGTCGTAGGCATAATTGCTTTGCTGTGAAATAGGGAAAGCAAAGATATCCTGATTGGTCTTCAATATTTTATCGGCTGCATATTGAGCTTCAACGCCTAGTCCACGATACTTAGCTAAATCTCTAATCAAATCACTTCTTGTGAACTTTGGATTCCTACTGGTTAAATTTTCTAAAATCTGCTCATCTGAGTAGGTTCGTCTTAACTCCTTTACCTGACTTTTTTCTTTCAGTGAAAGGTTTAACTGATTTGTCTTTTCAGACAATACTTCTTGCTTGGATTGCATAGAAAGTTGAGCCTTCTTTTCAACCATTTCTCGCTGAACCTCTTTGTTGTATTGCCTACTATTCAGACGATAGTATTTTTTTTGGTAGCTAGAATTTTCTTCCTCTACTTCTTTTAGGTAAGTGGTCTTGTCAATGTCGTTTCCTTCATAGGATTTTTTTAGTGCTCGCAGCTTATTTTGAGTTTTCTGGTAAAGCTCTTTTTTATCAGAATCAATACGCTCTTTAATTCGTTTATCAACAGAATACTTTTCTCTGATTTGTCTTGTGCTTTCATCGCTAAACGCAATCCTGAAATCCTTTACCTCACTAAAGATAGGACTTGAAGGGTCAATAGATTGGAAATCATTGTCATACGCTTCAACAGGGATATCAGGTAATTGCTCTGCTAATTTCTTTAACACAATAGATTTAAACTGAAAATCTACTCGCTCTGCTGTGCCGTGCTTGAAAATCTCTCTTGGTTCAATAGCTCTATAGCTCCCATCTTCCAACCTTATGAGATTGGAAACATTGCTATGAATATGAAGGTGTGGGTCTTGCTCTCTATTGTCCAAGTGCATGAAATCATAGAACAGCATTTCACCTTTCTTACCATCTGAAGTCATTAACATTGGGCTAATGATTTGCTCCATTGTTTCGTGCTTGGCTTCAAAGATAATTTCCTGAAGAATCTTCTTCTGTTCTGGTGTTAGTAAGTCAGAAAAGAAAAGATAGGAAATAGATTTATCAAGAGAAAAAACAAACTCCAAAGATGTTCTTCTGTTGGTGTCGATATGTTCTACAGCACCTTCTAAATCATCTTTTGAAATCTCTACCTTTTGATTCTTTACTTTGACAAACCCACGCTTTATATCTTTCTGGCGAACCAATAAACCATTAGGGTAGTCGGGGTGCTTAATTGTCCATTTCTTTTCGCTCTTTATTTTTAGATTACCTTGAATATCTGGATGCTCGCCTAGCTCCATTTTTGATATGGATTCTAGCTTTTCCATAGTGGCACTTCCTGACAAAGCATATCGGTCAGCAAGCCCACCAGAAATACGTGTAAGACTTTCTACTGTGAACTCTGAAGACTGTGAGTAATAGCCCATTTTTCCATTGGAGTTCATATCCTCAATTCCTTGCTGAACATCTTCAACTTGGTTCTGTAGATATTTTTTGTAGTCATACCCTGAAGCTACACTTCTCCATTCAACATTTATCATCGTTTCACCTGTCTTCTTGAACTGATTTTATTTTTTGTCTTTATTGGCTTTTTCTATATCTTCCTGTATTTTTCTATCTAAATAAGCACTTTGCTTTTCAGATAGTCTTAAACCAAGAGTCATATCTTCAAGAATTGTTGAATATTTATGATCTAAATCATTCACCTGTTTTGATAGTTGTTGAAGAAGGTCTAGTACATTATCTTCAAACTTTTTGCTATCTATAGAGGTTGGGCTCATGTCCTTAGCCATAAGATATAGAAAATATTGATTTGGAGATTTAAAGCCCAACTCTTTTGCCCTATCTCTTAGTCTTTCGTCTATTTTTACCGCTTTCATTGTCATTGCTATATCTCCTGTTTTTCTTCTTATATATTAAGCATAGCGTTTTTTTTCGATTTTTCAATGATTACTTTTTAAAACTGTAGGAGTAACATTAAATTCCCCTATGAGAATCAAAAAAGTTGCGTTAGCAAAATAGAGGAAAAGGCACCCCTGCCTTATCCGTGTGTGCTTTATCTTTATTTTTTTTAGTTGTGTGTCGGACAATGAGTGAACCAATGATTTGTCTATTTGGTTATGAATGTTGACATATCAGTTTGAAACGCTATTGTAGTTATATAGAACATTCAAGCAGAGGAGAAATAGATGATGAATAAGAATATCAACTGGTTAAATGAAATTGATATCTCAATTAAACAGACAAGAAAACCTAAAGTAGTTAGTCCGTTCGATGCTCATCGCAACGAAATCATGGCTCTAAAGAAGTGTGGTCTAAGTTGGGAACAAACAGCAGGACAAGTGAACAGAATATTTGATCTAAAAGGACAGAACCGAATGAATGCTAGATCGTTGGCACGAGTGGCAAAGAAATGGGAGGGTCTTAATTGGATCGACCTGGTGAAGGTTGGTGCTATCGTGGAAGAGTATAAGAAGAACACTTCAAAAGATGAAATTCAGGAGATTCCAAATGAGATTGATAATTTAAAGTCGGTTGTCAGTACACCTGTTGGAAAAACGGAAGGAGCAACTGCGACTACATCATTCAATCAAAGCAACTCTTTTGGTGTTCCTTCAAGCAGCAAACCTAATTACAAGTCAATAGAGTGGCAAAACGGTATTTACACAAGTAAAGACGAGTTCATAACCGAAGTGAAGGAAAATAGCGATCCTCGCTATTCATTCAATCAATCAATTGCTGATACCGTATGGAGTGTGAATCCTGGTAAGTCCAGAAAGGTAATTATGAATTCATACACTACTAGAGTCGTTGACGCGTCTAAGAAGTAGGCTTCATCAATTCATTTGATAGATACTTATAGGCACTCCTTTTTGGGGTGCTTTTTTTACGTCGTAAGATTTCCTTCGGAAGAGTAAAAGGGGACGGTGCCCCTTCCCCTAACGGGTTAGCGTTGCTGTGGTAGGATTTTTGGTTTTCCTGCGAGGCACTATGACACTCAACGAATTTCTTGAACACGGAACACACTTCATCAACTTTCCTGCTGAACAGCTTGAAGGCATGTTCAACCGTGAAGCCATTGAAGAACTGCCCAACATTGAGCTTTACCAAAACGCAGCATTCTTGCTCTCACAACTGCTTGTAGGCAACGTGGGGGAGCCGTTGGAAGAGTTGAAGGGTATGGAACGGGCTGACCGTGTAAGAGTGCTCACAACATGGCTTGATGTGCTTGCTGAACAATCCCACACTGAACATGTGGCAAGGTTCATGCTGAACCTTGTTTGAAGATGCTTTTTGGTGGTGAACGTGGTACCTTGGTGCGTCAGTATTTTTTGTCAATCCGACTCGCACCGAGGCTAAGGTGTTGATGGAAAAGAGATTTTATTTCGTTG
>JTFO01000214.1_pt1 | contig 10114 bp, 7 predicted proteins | sample 235411 | NCBI WGS metagenome assembly JTFO01 (sample SAMN03067590, study PRJNA260953) | activated sludge metagenome | biome: Sludge; feature: Wastewater; isolation source: CETP activated sludge from laboratory augmented bioreactor treating... | place: India:Gujarat | collected 2013-04
GCAGCTTGTTCTGAGGTGGTATCAATCAAATCAGCAATAGCTTCGGCTTGAGTTAAATCTAACTTATCGTTTAGGAACGCGCGCTCGCTGAATTCGCCGGGGCGAGCGGGGCGAACATCTGGAAAGTCTAGAATGGCCTTAATGATCATGTCGATCAGGATCGGACCGCCATGGCCTTGCAACTCCAGCACATCTTCGCCGGTAAAAGAATGAGGACCTTGAAAGAATAGGGCAATCCCCTCATCAAGGAGATTGCCGGATAAATCTTTAAATGGCAGGTATTCAGCCTTACGCGGTACTGGACAGTGGCCCAGGATACGTTCAGCCACCACACGTGCAGCGGGTCCGCTCACGCGAACGATACCAACACCGCCACGCCCTGGGGGCGTGGCCTGAGCAACAATGGTGTCGTTAGCCAAATGAAAGCTCATGAATTACTTCTTCTTCTTACGTTCCATCATGCCTTTCTTCTCAAGGCCGCGGTAAATCCACTGCATCTGACCAATAGTGATCAAGTTGCTGCTTAACCAGTACAGAACTAAGCCTGATGGGAACCACAGGAAGAAGACAGTGAAAATCAATGGCATAAACTGCAGTAGTTTTTGCTGCATCGGATCGGTAGCAGGGGTCGGTTGTAACCGCTGCATAAAGAACATAGATGCACCCATCAAAATCGGTAGAATAAAGAACGGGTCTTTTGCAGAAAGATCTGAAATCCACAGGAACAATGGTGCATGGCGTAATTCAACGCTTTCCAACAGAACCCAATACAAGGCTAAGAAGATTGGAAGTTGCAGTAACATCGGCAAACAACCACCGAGTGGATTTACTTTCTCTTCTTTGTACATCTTCATCATGGCTTGCGACATTTTTTGACGGTCGTCGCCGTAGCGCTCACGTAATGCCTGCATTTTGGGCTGAATCATGCGCATTTTAGCCATAGACACGTATTGTGCTTTGGTTAGCGGATAGAGCACCAGCTTAATCACCACGGTGACGGCGATGATAGACAAGCCCCAGTTAATCAAGAAGCTTTGCAAGAACTGCAGTAACTTAAAGATGGGCTGAGCTAGCCACCATAAGAAGCCATAATCTACGGTGAGATTAAGGTCTTCTGCAACCAACTCCATAGCGTCTTGGTCTTTAGGACCCATAAACAAAGTTGATTTGATTTCGGCAGTGGCACCTGGAGCAACCACCGTGGTTGGGTACATCATGCCCATGATGGCCTGGTCACCACCAATAACTCGAGAAAACAATGTTTTGGTGCCTTCAACACGAGGAATCCAAGCAGACACAAAATAATGCTCTAACATCGCAATCCAACCTTTTTCGGTTGAGCGATTCAAGCGTTGGTCACGCATATCATCAAAGGCATATTTTTCGTAGCGGTCTTCATCCCAAGAGTAAGCACCACCGCGATAGGTTGGCATCATCATATTGCCAGAACCTTCAGTGATCACCTGCTTGAGCTGAGCATAATACTGCATTTGCTTGTGCTCTGTGCCAGCGTTACGGATGCTGTAAATCACGTCAACGGCATACGAACCAGCGGTAAAGACGAAGGTTTTAGTTAAGCTTGAGCCATCTTCTAGGGTTAAATGAAGAGGAACCCGTAACTCATCGCCTTGCATTTCAAAAGTGGTCTGTTCCACGTGGAACGTAGGGCGGCCAGCGGCGGAGTCGGTGCCATCAGTACCCACTAAACCAGATTGAGCAATATAGAGGTTATTGGCTTCTGCGTGGAGCAACTCAAAACGTTCGGTAGAGTCTTGGGTACGAGCAAACTTCAAGAGTTGTGCGTTGACCACATCACCACCCAAGGTGTCGATGCGAATATCAAGAACATCAGTCTTTACGGTCACCCACTGGCTGCGTTGCGCGTTTGCAGTAGCTGGCATATCTGCGTTAGTCGCATTGGGTACACTGCTGCTAGTTACGCCTGTGTCAGTACGGGCTTCTGGAATTCCAGAATCTAGTGATTGAGTTTGTTCAGTACCGGCAATTTTCTCAGTGCCGGGAGCGGTATCAATCAGCCAATTTTGGTAGAGAAAAAAACTCACAACCAAAAAAGCAATAAACAAGATAGAACGTGGCGAATTCATAATTAGTGCTTCGTCTCTGTTTTACTTTGATGTTCTTGGTCCGGTACAGGTTCAGTTCCTGGTACCGGGTCGAATCCACCGGGATGGCCCGGATGGCATTTTATAATGCGTTTACTGGCAAGCCAGAAGCCACGCATCATACCATGGTTTTGGATAGCTTCTATGGCGTACTGTGAACAGGTTGGGGTAAATCGACATCTGGGGCCGATTAACGGACTAATTATCAGCTGGTAGAGTCTGATAAAGCCGATAGGTATTGCTCGCAACGCTTGCTTAAAGTTCGCCATAAATAATCCAGACGTTGTTGTAGGTCTTCGCTTGAAAGGTCTACGACACCGTTTTTCGCTATAACGATAATATCGAATGCCGGTATTTTATGCTGTTTTAGCCGAAAATTCTCGCGAATCTTGCGTTTAATGCGATTTCGATCAACTGCACGCTTTGCTTTCTTCTTGGAGATAGTAACGCCAAGGCGTGGATGATCAGAATAATTGGGAACAGCGAGCACGGTAAGCTCAGCCGTAACGGCTTTCACCGGAGGGGAGTTAAATACAGTTTGGAAGTGCGCGGGAGTTAGTAGTCGTAACTCCCGCCCGTAATGGTAGTTCTGCTTCAATTAAGCAGTCAGAACTTTACGGCCTTTGGCACGACGGCGAGCCAAAACTTGGCGGCCATTTTTCGTTGCCATACGAGCACGGAAACCGTGAGTGCGCTTGCGCTTCAATACGCTTGGTTGAAATGTTCTTTTCATGACGTTAATTCCGTATTCGAGTTACCTAAAAATTTAGAGCGCGAATTCTAACGGTTAAAAGGATCAAAGTCAACGTAAAAAGCTATCCACAAACCTGAGTTGAGAATGATTCTGATTGTGGATAAAGATGCGACAAGTGCCTAGTTATTTTACCGCAAACGCTAGCGATCTGCGGGGCTTTTCAGTACAATCAAATTCATTATTCGGTGACTGAACAACCAATAAATACAGAGGATCGAGATGATCCGTGGGCAGTCAAATCTAGACCATAACTATAAAAGCAAAATAATGGAGTCAGGTGTGAATAAATCGCTTTGGCAACAATGTGCGGAACGATTACAAAGCGAATTAACAGCGCAGCACTTTAATACCTGGATCCGTCCCCTTCAGGCAGAAATAGCAGATGATACCTTAACCTTGTATGCACCTAATATGTATGTGGTGGATTGGGTTAAAGATAAGTATCTAAACCTCATCAATGATTACCTAGGCGAGTTAGCAGCAGAGCAAGAGGGCAAGGCACCACACGTTGCGTTTACCGTAGGCAGCATTCAGCAAGCGGTGGCTCCGTCAGCAGCTCCGGTAGCGCCGACTCCGCAAGCAGCTCCAGTTCGTAAGCCAGCGATGCGACATACGCCATGGACCACCGAAAGTACGCCAGCGCCTGCATTTGAGTGCAATATTGTTCCTGAGTATACCTTTGATAATTTCGTTGAAGGTAAATCAAACCAATTAGCCCTAGCTGCAGCACAACAAGTTGCTGAAAATCCCGGTGGTGTTTATAACCCGCTATTTATTTATGGCGGTACGGGTTTAGGTAAAACTCACTTATTGCATGCGGTGGGTAACGGCATCATGGCGCATAAGAAAGACGCTAAGGTGTTTTATATGCGGGCTGAGCGATTTGTGCAGGATATGGTTAATGCGATTCGAAACAGCACCATCGATGAATTTAAACGTTATTATCGCTCCGTTGATGCCTTGATGATTGATGATATTCACTTCTTTGCTAATAAGAAAGGGTCTCAAGAAGAATTCTTTCATACTTTCAATGCGTTACTTGAAGGTAATCAGCAAATCATCATGACCAGCGATCTTTACCCGAAGGAAATTGAAGGGGTAGAAGACCGATTGCGCTCACGTTTTGGGTGGGGCCTAACGATTGCGATTGAGCCGCCGGAATTAGAAACGCGGGTAGCGATTCTTATCCGTAAAGCACAAGAACGAGGCATTACCTTACCTCATGAAGTTGCATTCTTTATCGCTAAACGTTTACGTTCAAACGTGCGGGAATTAGAAGGTGCACTCAACCGGTTAGCGGCTAACGTGAATTTAACGGGCCGTCAGATAACCATAGATTTTGTTCGTGAGGCCTTACGCGACTTGATTGCGGCGCAAGAAAAGTTGGTAACCATAGATAATATCCAGAAAACTGTGGCAGAGTATTATCACGTCAAAATTGCGGATTTGCTCTCGAAGCGACGTAGCCGTTCAGTAACGCGGCCACGGCAGATGGCCATGGCGCTGGCGAAAGAATTAACCAACCATAGTTTGCCTGAAATTGGCGATGCCTTTGGTGGGCGAGATCACACAACAGTTTTACACGCGTGTCGAAAAATTAAATCACTAAAAGACACGCAGAATGATATAAAAGAAGACTACAGAAACTTAATCCGTACGTTGTCGGCATAATTGGTACCGCAGCGTTTGGGATAAACACAACAGGGGAATGTGGGGATGAAATTTTCCATCAATCGCGATGCTTTTCTCAAGCCACTTCAGGTTGTAAGTGGCGCGGTAGAACGCCGTCATACAATTCCAATTTTGTCTAATGTGCTGATTCAAGTTCAGCCTGATGGCATTCGTTTGACCGGTACGGATCTTGAAGTAGAGCTGGTGTCGTCTTGTGCCATTGATGACGGTGAAGCGGGGCAAGTGACAGTGCCAGCCAAGAAGCTGGTCGATATTGTCCGAAGCCTACCAGAAGGTGCGCTCGTTCAGTTTAGCGCATCAGCTGATAAAGCGATGATTCGCTCGGGTCGTAGTAAGTTTACCTTAGCAACATTGCCGGCTGAAGACTTCCCTAACATCGATGACTGGGATAGCGATATTCAGTTAGTGACGAGTCAGTCTACCTTGAAAGACTTGATGGAACGCACGAGCTTCTCTATGGCTAACCAAGATGTTCGGTATTATTTGAACGGTATGCTGTTTGAGACTGATGCAAATACGTTGCGTACTGTTGCAACAGACGGTCACCGCCTAGCGATGAGCAGTTGTGCTATTGGTCAACCTAATTTGGCCGCACGCCAAGTTATAGTGCCGCGAAAAGGTGTCACAGAGTTATTGCGTCTACTAGATGACGTCGATACTGAAGTGAAAGTCTTGATTGGCAACAATCATATTCGGGTTGAAACCAACGGTATTGGTTTTACCAGTAAACTCGTTGATGGACGTTTCCCAGATTATCGTCGAGTGCTACCAAGTGGTGGTGATAAAGTTGTGGTTGCCGACCGCGATACCCTTAAGCAAGCCTGTTCGCGAGCATCGATCTTGTCTAATGAAAAGTATCGAGGTGTTCGGGTTAATTTGAGTGCCGGCGAGATGTGCTTAACTGCGAACAACCCTGAACAAGAAACGGCTGAGGAAGTGATCGAAGTCGATTACCAAGGTGCTAGTCTGGAGATCGGCTTCAATGTCAGTTATTTGATTGACGTGTTGAATACCATTCAGGGCAACCAAGTTAGGTTAACGCTTTCAGGTCCTGATGCCAGTGGTTTGGTTGAAGACAACGATGATGATTCGTCGTTGTATGTAGTTATGCCTATGCGCCTCTAAGGCGCATAGCAAGCTTGTTATGTATTTAGATACGTTAGCTATATCGCAGTTTAGAAATTTTGAAAGCGCGAAGATAAAGCCAGGAAAGACCATTAATATCATTTCCGGTCAAAACGGTAGCGGTAAGACAAGCTTGTTAGAATCGATTTATTGCTTAGGTTTTGGGCGCTCCTTTCGACACGGTACCTACAAGCAGTTAATTCGAAATGAGCAAGACCAGTTCGTGGTGTTTGCTAAGGTGGTCGAACAGACAGGCACATTGCATCAAGTGGGTTTTCAGCGCACCATGCAAGGCGATGTTCAACTGAAAATCGACCAGCAGCGCGAAAAGAAATTTTCTGCACTAGCGCGAATGGTGCCTGTGCAGTTAATGACACCAGAGAGTGTTGAACTGATTTTAGGTGGGCCTAAGTTACGACGTCAGTTTATCGATTGGGGAGTGTTCCACGTGGAACATTCGTTTTACCCAGACTGGATAAACTTCAGCAAGGTCCTTAAGCAACGTAATAGTTTGCTTAAAATGAAGCGGTTTGAAAGGGAAAGAGAATACTGGGATAAGCAGTTTGCTCACTATGGCGAGCAGGTGCATAGTTTTCGCCATGCTTATTTAGAAGCGTTTATCCCAGTGTTGTCTGAAAGACTAAAAGAGTTTTTGCCCAGTTATGATTTCAATTTTTCTTTGAGGTCTGGTTGGGATAAAGAACTAAGTCTCGCTGACGCATTGGTAAAGCATCAAGAGCAAGATATTCGATATGGTCACTCAACAGTAGGGCCACATAAAGCCGAGATGCGTATGACGGCTAACGGCGAGGATGTAAAAAACATTCTATCGCGTGGCCAGTTGAAGCTGTTAGTAGCAGCCTTGAAGTTAGTACAAGGAGACTATCTTCATCAACGAACCGGTATTCAATGTATCTATTTAGTGGATGATATTACCGCTGAGTTAGATACTGAGAGCCAAGCAAAATTTTGCGGTGCACTGGTTGCATCCAACTCACAGGTTTTTGTATCTGCGATTGATGGACGTGATATTCACGACCTATTAAAAAGTCCTGATACTAAAATGTTCCACGTGGAACATGGAACCGTTAAGGAACAATAGAGAAGCTAGTTATGGCAGAAAACAATTACGATTCGTCCAGTATTAAAGTCCTAAAAGGACTAGATGCAGTTCGCAAACGCCCGGGCATGTACATTGGTGACACTGATGACGGCACCGGCTTACATCATATGGTATTTGAAGTCGTCGACAACTCCATTGATGAAGCCTTAGCGGGATACTGCAAAGATATTCTTGTGACGATTCACTCTGATGGTTCGGTCTCTGTAAGAGATGATGGTCGGGGTATTCCAGTCGATATTCACCCGGAAGAGGGTGTCTCTGCCGCACAAGTTATCATGACCGTCTTACACGCCGGTGGTAAATTCGATGATAACTCATATAAAGTGTCGGGTGGCTTGCATGGTGTTGGTGTATCTGTAGTAAACGCACTGTCAGATACGTTACGTTTGACCATCAAGCGCCAAGGCCATGTTTATGAGCAAACCTATAAACTAGGTGAGCCAGTAGAGCCTATGAAAGAAGTAGGTGATACTGATAAAACGGGCACAGAAATTCGCTTTTGGCCAAGCTCGACAATCTTTACGGATATCGAATTCCATTACGATATATTAGCTAAGCGCTTACGTGAGCTATCTTTCTTAAACTCGGGCGTATCTATTATTCTGCAAGATGAGCGGAATGAACGCCGTGACCATTTTAAATACGAAGGCGGTATTGCTGCATTTGTTGCTTATTTGAATAAAAGCAAAACTCCAATTCATCAGAACGTATTTAACTTCACCCAAGAGCGTGAAGACGGTATTACTGTAGAAGTATCGATGCAATGGAATGATTCCTTCCAGGAGAACATCTACTGCTATACCAACAACATTCCACAACGTGATGGTGGTACCCACTTAGCTGGTTTCCGTGCTGCATTAACGCGAACCTTAAATAGCTACATGGAAAAAGAAGGACTGCACAAGAAGTTCAAAACCAACGCTACCGGTGACGACGCTCGTGAAGGCTTAACAGCTGTGGTGTCCGTTAAGGTTCCAGATCCTAAGTTCTCGTCACAGACCAAAGACAAATTAGTTTCATCTGAGGTGAAAACGGCAGTTGAACAGGCGATGAATGAGCGCCTTGCAGATTATCTGTTGGAGCAGCCAAACGACGCCAAAATCATCGTAGGTAAAATCATTGATGCGGCACGAGCTCGTGAAGCAGCGCGTAAAGCACGTGAAATGACTCGCCGTAAAGGTGCATTAGATCTGGCAGGTTTACCAGGTAAGCTAGCAGACTGCCAAGAGAAAGACCCAGCACTTTCTGAACTTTATATTGTGGAGGGTGACTCTGCGGGTGGCTCAGCTAAGCAGGGCCGTAACCGTAAGAACCAAGCCATTCTTCCTTTGAAGGGTAAAATCCTAAACGTTGAAAAAGCACGTTTTGATAAGATGCTATCCTCACAAGAAGTAGCTACCTTAATTACCGCGCTTGGTTGTGGTATTGGACGTGACGAATACAATCCAGATAAGACCCGTTATCACCGTATCATCATCATGACGGATGCTGACGTTGACGGTTCTCACATTCGGACGTTATTGCTAACGTTCTTCTACCGTCAAATGCCCGAGCTTATCGAGCGTGGTTACATGTACATCGCCCAACCACCACTTTATAAAGTGAAAAAGGGTAAGCAAGAGACGTACATTAAAGATGATCCAGGTCTGATTCAGTATCTTACCAGTCTTGCACTTGATGGCGCCTCACTGCATGTCACTAAAGACGCACCTGGCATTAGTGGTGCACATCTAGAGACGCTGGTGAATGACTATCAGTTGGTACAAAACAGCATTAAGTTACGGTTATCTCGTCGGTTGCCAGAAACCTTCTTGCAGCGTTTACTTTATGCTCCACGATTAACGGAGCAATTGCTGAAAAATCAAGAAGATATGCAAAGCTGGGCGGCAACACTCGAAGCTGACTTAACAACACGAGAAATCAACTCTGCTACCTATAAAGTTAGCGTTAAGCAAGATGAAGAGCGGGGCGTTTTCTTGCCAGTTGTTATCGTACGCATGCACGGTATTGATACTGAATACCCATTAACTTACGAGTTCTTGATGTCACGCGATTACGACCAACTTGTTTCCATTGGTGAGAAGATCAATGGATTAGTAGAGCCGGGTGGTTTTGTTCGTCGCGGTGAAAAAGAAAAGCCAGTAGATAACTTTGTTGATGCGGTTGAGTGGTTAATTGCGGAGTCTAAGCGCGGTATCTACATCCAGCGTTACAAAGGTCTTGGTGAGATGAACCCGGAGCAATTGTGGGAAACTACCATGGACCCAGAAACGCGACGCATGTTGCGGGTAACTATCGAGGATGCTATTGCGGCCGATCAGTTATTTACCACACTCATGGGTGATGATGTTGAGCCACGTCGTGCATTTATTGAAACCAATGCACTGCAGGTAGCAAACTTAGACGTGTAGTCTTTAACTGAGTCAAAGAGGCATGAAAAAAGGGAGCGTTATACAACGCTCCCTTTTTATTTTGGAAACAAAAGAATCAAGCCAGTTATCAAGTAACTTAATTCTTTATGCGCCTAGTTTAGTTTAAAACGGAGATATCCGCAATTTGAAGAAACAGTTCGCGTAGCTGATTCAACAAGGCTTGTCGATTAGCCCGAATGTTTGCATCTTCGGCGTTTACCATAACTTCTTCAAAGAAGTTATCTACCGGTTGCTGCAAAGCAGAGAGTTCATTCAATGCTAAGCTGTAGTCGTTGTTGCCCAATGCCACTGTGGCGGCTTGTGCTGCCGCTTTCATGGCTTGCGCCAATTGCTGCTCAGCTGCTTCTGTTAGGAGCTGCTCATCAACCTGATCAGGGATATCACCTTCTACTTTAGCTAGAATGTTGCTGACGCGTTTATTCGCTGCGGCTAGCGCATCAGCTGCTGGAAGCGAGCGGAAGGCACTGACTGCATGAACACGCTGATCAAAGTCTAGCGGCAAGGTAGGGCGGCGAGCTAACACGGCCTGAATGACGTCCACCGCTATTCCTTGATCTTGATAGAAGGCGCGGAAGCGACCCATCAAAAACTCAAGCACATCGTTCTTCACGTCGGTGTTAGACAGTAAACCAGCAAAGCTATCAGCGGCTATATCGATCAGGGTGACCAAATCTAGCGTTAGTTTCTTCTCAACCAAAATACGCAGCAGGCCGATAGCACTACGACGTAAGGCGAAGGGGTCGCGGTCGCCTTTCGGGATCTGGCCAATGCCAAAAATACCTACTAACGTATCTAGCTTATCGGCAAGTGCAACAGCGGCGCCTGCAGTTGAAGCAGGCAGCATATCGCCGGCAAAGCGGGGCAG
>JTFO01020445.1_pt1 | contig 10114 bp, 10 predicted proteins | sample 235411 | NCBI WGS metagenome assembly JTFO01 (sample SAMN03067590, study PRJNA260953) | activated sludge metagenome | biome: Sludge; feature: Wastewater; isolation source: CETP activated sludge from laboratory augmented bioreactor treating... | place: India:Gujarat | collected 2013-04
ATTAATAATACCTTATTAAACTTAAAGAAAGAATTTCCAAGTTTTATAAAAATTCACAGATCTTATTTAATAAACCCACTATATATTAACAAATTTTTTAAGAAAGATAATCAATGGTTTTTATCTTTAAAAACCACTGACACTATACTTCCTGTATCTAGAAGACAACGTTCAGATATAGAGAAAGAAATTAAATTCAGCGACTTATTTAAAATTAAAAATATAACTTGAAGATTTCCTTTAATTAGTATAGAATATGGGTTACAAAAAAAAAGGAATAATAATGAGTATAGAAGAAGCAATAAAAGTTGTTGAAAAAGTAAAGTCTAAGAAAAAAATGATTACACCTGCAAGGTATAAAGTAATTTTCGTTAATGACAATTACACTACTTTTGAATTTGTGATTAATGTTCTTATGATTATTTTTAAGAAAACAGAAACAGAAGCAATAGAAATTACTCAAAAAATACACAATGAAGGCAGTGCAGTTATTGCTGTTTACTCACAAGAAATTGCAATAACAAAGAAAAACATAGTAGATCACAATGCAAAAATACATCATTACCCACTAGTTTGTTTAGTTGAAAAAGAGTAATTATGCCAGAATTACCAGAAGTAGAAATAATCAAAAATGAATTAAAGTCTAGTGTAGTTGGTAAGCATATAGGCAAAACCTTTAAAAGTAATTTTACATTTAGAGGCAAACATCTCCCTGACATATCACCATTATTAAATGAAACCATTCTTAATATTTATAGAAGAAATAAATATTTAATCATTGAATTTAAAAATCATTATTGTGTTATACACTTAGGAATGACAGGGCAAGTTATTTATACTTCTGATGATTTTACTAAAATTTCCTCAGAGAAACATGTTCATCTAGCCTTCAAATTAAATGAAGGCACACTTTATTTTAAAGATATAAGAAGGTTTGGTGGTGTTTCTGTATATAGTAAAGTTGATTATAAAGACTACTTAGATATACCTTTATTTAAAGATTTAGGTATTGAACCGTTAAGCAAAGACTTTACCTTAGATGCTTTTAAAACACTTGCAAGGGCTTCAAAAGGTGACTGTAAGAAGTTTTTAATGAATGGTTCTAATGTATGTGGCTTAGGTAATATCTATGCTAATGAAGTCTTATTTTTAAGTAACATTAATCCAGCAGAAGCAGTTAGTAAGTTAACAGATAAAGATATAGAAACCTTATATATGCATATTAAGAATGTATTAAATAAGGCTATTGAACTAGGTGGATCAAGCATTTCAGACTTTGTTCATACGAATGGACTCAAAGGTAGTATGCAAAATTTCTACAAGGTGTATTCAAGGGAAAATGAAGCCTGTTTTATTTGTGATAATATAATAGTTAAAACAAAACAACATGGAAGAAGTAGTTTTTACTGTCCATGTTGTCAGAGTTTAAAATGATGGTAAGAGATTACTCTTTCTTTTCTTCTAAGATTTCCAAATAACGTTTTTTATCTTCAGCATATTTTCTTTCTCTTTCAGCATACATTTCTTTATTTGCATCTAATGTTTCCTGAACAATAGCTAGATCATTATTTGCTTTATCAAGATCTAATTTTATATTTTCATTATCAGGATCTAAGCTATAGTTTTCTTCTAATCTATTAATTGCATCTTTTAGTGTTGCTAGGTTATCAATATTATTTTTAATACCCAAGTCAATTTGTTCAAGTTCATAATCTCTTAGTTTATCAATATCACTTACACTAGAGTATGCTACTAGCAATGCTTTATCTTTTGCATCGGATTGAAGCTTAGTTTCTGCAATGATTTTAGTTTCTTCTTTCTCTCTAATTAAATCTTCTACCTCTTCCTTACTTAATTCACCTTCTACTACTTCTTTAATCATACCACTTCTGGAAGACAATAGGGAAAACTCACCTTTTTCATCAGCAGGTAACTTATCACTATATACTGGATTACCTTTGCTATCAAAGTATTTATAAATCATATTATCTGTGCTTGCTCCTCTTCTATTTTGAGCATTTGCATCAGAGTCAACATATGTTAGACCAATAGCAGATACTAATGCAGAAACTATTAATAATTTATTTTTCATTTTTACCCTTCATTTAATTATCAAAATATCATACAAAAATAAATATAAAAATCAATTACGACTTTTATTGAGACATAGAAATTATTGTTTCAGATATACTCTTAGATGACTTTACACCTTCGGTTTTAGTAACTATCTTAAAGAACACTTGTGGATTGCCTTTAAAGTTTCCTGAATCAAATCCTACAGAACTATTATTATCTTCGCTTTCAGAGTAACTTTTAACGGCACATTGGTTAACAATACCATTCTCTATTGCATTGTATGGCCTATTACCCTGTGAGCACATTCTATAGATGATATAACTTGCTTTATTACCATCTTCATCCTCATCAAACTTTTTAGCATTAATCCACACTTCTTCTTTAGTATAATCAGGATATGTAGCAGGTGCAGAAGAGAAGTAACCATTTCTTTCTTCATCATAATTTAATGAATTTTTATTTTCTGTTAACCAATCAATTGCTCTTGCAGTTACTAAATCATTATTGTTAGTTGCTTTATTTTTTAATCCTATATTTCCAGCAGTTTCATTAACTAAACCAGTAGATTTAGTTAGGATAGCAGCAGACAAGATAATACCTACTAAAACAAATAGTGCTATTGGTAATATCATTCCTTTATTCTTCTTATTCATATCAACCTCTATTAATTTTTCCAAATAATATTTTTAAATGGAACAGTTGTTTGTAATACTTTATAGTTATAGCATTTGTAGTCTTCTACATTTGAAATATCCATTACACCACCTAACCAATCTAATTCAGGATCAAGAGTTTCATTACACTTAGCATTTTTTAGTGGAACTTTGATGGCTAAACCAATTCTCATACCTATGATTTTGTTAGCATTTTCAGGAGTAATAACTTCTGTTGACCATTCATCTACACTAGAGTCTTGATTGTGGTCTAATGCATATACAGCCTTCATTAAAACGACATTATTCATGATAGTTGATATATCATCCTCACCATCAAACATACTATTTAGCATTAATTTTTCATTTTGAACGTAGTAATGTTGTCTTTTAGGATCTTTACCTAAATTTAAAAACATAAAACCATTTTGTGGAGCAGGTGAAATTGCAGAATCATTATTATATTTAGTGTTTTGATAACCTACTACTTCATTACCATACATTTTATTTTTATATTCTATTTGACTAGAACCAATTTCAGGTAAGTCAGATACTTGTCTTAATACACACCCATCATCTCTATTATTACCCACAACAAAAACATCACCTAAACTTATACCAAATCTACTTTCTAATAATAAGTTTTCGTCATCTATTACATCATTTGTTATTTTTATTGGAGCAAAATAATTACTTGCATTTCCAAATAAGAAATAGAAATTATCAGACTCTTTATTGCTTGAAGCAAAATTAATTTCAACAGGCATTAAAGGAAAAGAATAACCTTTTGCTGTTTCTGTATTATAAGCACTTACATTACAACCAAGAAAGTTTACACCATTTAAACCAAAACCTACTTGTTTTGCATTTTTCTCTAAAAAATTTAAACCAACATAAGAATTACTGTATGCCTTATTAATACTTGTCGTTTTTACTCTTAATTGTTCATAGTTCGCATATAATACTAAAACCAATAATAATACAAAAACAGATATTACTAAACTTACCATAAGTTCTAATGTAAACACACCCTTTTCTTTAACTCTGTTTAATAACATTCTATTTCCTTATTTAATTTAATCTAATACTTGTATCATAGCTAGAGATTACATTTGTACCTGCATTTTTCCAGCTCAATGTAATATTTACTAATTTTCCAGTTCCTTCCTCTACAACTTCAATAATTGGTGGGTAATTATCATCTAATACTAATGAATCCTTTACTGTTTCTAACCAATTTTGATATTCATCACCAGAATTACTTGCATAATTAGCCAAATTTTCTCTATCTAAATTAATAGTTCCCACTAAATTATCAACTAAATTTACAGCACTCATTCTATATATGCCATTTGTTGAGTTTTGAATGGCACTTGTTTGATAATGAACAACAGAAAGCAATCCTACTGCAAAAATTACCATAGCAATAATTGGTTCAAGAGAAAAGAAACCTTTACTTTTATTTTTATTTTTCATTAATCTTCCTCACAATATAATGAACTACTTGTATCTTCTAGCACTGGATTGCATATAGAGTTCGTTCCACCCTCGATATTAAGCCTTAAAACTCTTTCCTTATCTAAGACAGTAAAGATAGCATCTACAGAGTTTAATGAAGGAGAACCGTCTATATTTTTTGCCAGCATTCCATATCCATCAAATGTAACCATACTAGCACTTTGAGGGAAAACAACTGCTTTAACATTTTCATTATCTTCTAATGCGGTTTTTTGGTTTACTATATCACCAGAATCTGCGACTACTATATCCCAGGAGGTATCTTCATTAATTTGAAAATATACATATTCATTTCTTTTAATTGCTTCTGCTCTTGCTTGTGTTAATGCAATATCTATTCCTTCAATAACTGTTTTAACTTTCATATTACTTAACCAGCTATTAAAACTTACTGTTGAAATAACTGTAAGAATAAGGAATATAGAGATTGATACCAATATATCAATCAATGAAAACCCCTTTTGTTTTTTAGTTATTATTTTCATCTGCATTGACCGCCTTTACTTGTAATCCAGCAACTATCACTTGTTGCCCAATTTTTGGGAGCAACAGTAGTCTCTTTATTATTTAATTCATCAACTAAATATGTAAAGTCTTTACTTTGAGCCTTTAATAAGTATCCATCTTGAGTTAACTCTTCACATGTTATAGTAAAGTATTTTAAATCAGTAGGAATCTTTGCTAATCCACTTGAACCACAAGCACCTTCATAGGTATTATTATCTTGAAAGTGTTGTTCTAATTTTACTCTAAAATCTGATAAAGCCAATACACCTTCTGAAGCTTGAGAGCGTATTATGTGATCGGTATATAAAGGTGTAGCAATAGCTGTAATAATACCTACTATTGTTATAGTTATTAGAACTTCTATTAAAGTAAAACCTTTATTTTTAATTTTTATCATTTTTATTCCTTTGCTTTATTATTTTTGTTTTAGTATCTCTTTCCAAGAAGACACTTTTCTTCTATTACTTGATGAGTTTGTCATCACTGATAATAACTCAACATTTCCAGCAGCATCTGTTATAAAGTTTTGAAGACCACCAGAACCTTCTAACATAATAATATTTTGTCCAGTAGATAATCCAGAAGTCATTTTTTGACCTACTACATTACCACCTTTATTTATAGAACCACCAGTACGATAGTCTATTTGATAGTACCAAGAATTTCCACCAGCATTACACATACTACTTGCAGGTACATTAGTGATAATGTTTAGTGTTCCCATAGTTAATACTGGATCAATATTCATTCTTTCGCCAGATTCTGATGTAAAATCAAACCACCAACCATTATTCATATCCCAATCTACTATTTCATTACCTGATACAGAAGTAGCATTTTCAGTAGCAGTTATTGTTTGCTCTACTAATGTAGGATTTGTTCTAAATACTCCATAAGGTGTAGTGTTTGAATCTGTATCTTTAATAGCATAAAAAGACTGTATATTTTGATTTATCAAATCATTACCATTTAAATATTGACCAGTACCAAAAAACAATACATTTTTATTATTTATTTTACCAATCTCTATTTTAGTTGTAATAGGTTGTGGATTATTTGCACTATCTAATGCCACACCTAATTCTGTAAATCTTTTATCTTTAATATCTAATTTCCAAACTTTACCATTTAAATCACCTAAGTAAAGATATTTTGCTGCATTATTTAATTGGAAGTTATCATAAACAGCATTAATTTTAGAAAAACCCAATTGTGCATCAGAAGAACCTTTTTGAACTTCATGTTTAAATAAAATTCTACCATTTGCTATATCTACTTCATAAACAACACCATTACCAGCAGCATTATCATATCCAGAAGTTAAATAAGTAACAAACTTATTATCATAATCCCTTTTTGTAATGATAGGATTACCATAAGTTTTACCAATATGAGAGTCATTATTAGTACATTCTTGGAATGCACACAACTCCCATAATACATTAGGAACTTCTGGATTAGTAATATCAATAGCAATATAACCTTCACCACCTCTTTCCATAGCACCTACTAATACAGTTTTCCAGTCATTACCAATTTTCACATCCATTGAAGTTAATTGACCATTTACATAAAAGTTATGATTCGCACTGTAATTCTTATCTGCTAATTTATATAAATTTTCCATAACTTGTTTAGGAATCAATGACCAAACACTTTCACCTGTTTCTGGATCTATTGCATGAATCATACCGTCATTGGCTCCAACATAAAGCATTGCTTTTCTATCTTTATGCTGATTTTTAAATTCTTCATAACCTTCATCACTCCAATTGTATTTTGGTTTATCAACATAAATTGGTGAAGAATTGATAATATCACCTAATACAAACTCTCTTTCTCTTAATACATCTTCATTTGAAGATTGTCCTCTTATCCAGTTAACCATGTTTTCGCCATTATTTACTTTTGCTTTTTCAGCAGCAGTTAAAGAGCTACAAGATGACATACGAGAGCATCTATTTGTAAACATACTTCTATCTGAATCTGATAAATTTTCCCAAGTAAATAATCTAGTTTTATTTGTAGGATTTCTTGCATCTGAATAATAAATAGTTCTTGTATCAGATGTTGGAGAAACCATATTATTAAAGTTATCTCGTGCAGACCAAAGTGTGTTGTTATCAATAATACCTGTATTTGGGTCTATTCTCTTAGCAGTAATATCACCATCCCAATGTCCAGTTCTGTATGTTGAATAAAATATTTTATTATTAGACTGGCTAATATTTGGTGATGAAGTTGTTACTCTATTAGCAGTTCCTAATTGTGAAGATAAACTATTAAATGCATCTTGTAATCCATAAATTACATCTTGTGGATTTTGAGCAGAGTAATATTTACCTCTACCATTAATTGTTGCGTGCCATAAGTCATCAATAGTGCTTAAACTACCATCTTTAGGAACAGGCCAGTTACATACTCCTGTTGTCCAACTACACACACCAGATACACCAGATTTAATATTTTCTAAGTCTGCTGATGTTCCTTTGTAATAATCTTTAGTATAATCCATAAAACCATTTAAACCAAAACTTAAACCATATGTTACCATATGTTGTTTTGTGTTTTTATCACCACTTGTAATAGGCACATTATTTCCTGAAACATCTAAACCCAAACCACCGAGAGTTCCCTCTGGTCTTAAATCAGTTTTATAGTAATACATTGCCACATCAGCAAGTGTTCCAGAAGCACCAGGTAAATTACCATCATATGAACCAGAAGCACGTGTAGAGTAACCTTCGTTTACATTATCTTCATTAGCAATATTCTCATTATTGATTTTCTTACCCGCTCTTTGATTCCAGTAACCATCAGTAGCTAAAATTGTATAGTTTTGTTGGCATGAGTATTGCACAGGATCATCTGCTAGTGTTGGTATCATTCCTTGGTTAATACCATCGTTTTTACCCGCATAATACCTTCCAACACGAGATAGTGCTTCCATTAAGTAAGTACCACCACTTGGTCTTAAATTATAAATTTTACTGTAAATATTTTGTTTATGATTATTATCAAAATCATCAATTTTTAAAAACTTATTATTATCTATATTAGAACCATTCATTGGATTAATAGTTACTAAACCAATTCTTTTATTTGCATCAAGATCTCTTAAAGATAATCCTAATGCTGTTTTAGTAGAATTTATTCTACTTCTGTAATATGTGAACCAGTTTGCAAAATTTGTTTTTTCATTTTCTTTTAAAGAAACTCTTTTAAAGTTAGAAAATCTAGCATATACATAACCATTTTCTTTGTCGTATGCTTTTTGACAGATATTTTGATTTCTGTTATTTGCAGTTGTGTATTTACCAGACACAACACTTCCACTTACTGCATAAGACTCTTCCTTACACCATCTAATTTTTGCAGGAACACTATATCTACCGATATTAGCATCACAATTTACTAATGCGGAGTCACAATATTCAGTTGCAACCATTTCATAGTAACCAGGAATTAATGGTCCATTTTTCTTATATTTAAAATTAATATCAGGGAATGCATCTCTATAATAGTTAAATGCAACACCTAATCCACCGGGAGTATCTATACCATTAATTTTACATATATCTTTATTTAATAACTCTGCCTTAGTAACGTTTGTTTTAATACAGTAATAGATTTCTTCTACACCACCATTTTCTAAGTTAATGGTTTCATTATCAAAATAAATATTTTTTCTAGCACTAGTCATAGATTGATTACCTAATGAATTTCCTAAGTAATCAACACCTGGTTCGTATATAACATTGGGATTGTAGTATATTTTATTAAAGTCATAAGCATAAAATGGTACATCACCTGCTTTATTCCCTAATACTGGACTACTATCATTTTCTTTACTTGTACAAGAAGAACTAAAATTAGTAATATCATCTTTCAATCTATCATAAGACTTACAGTTTTTTTGTGAAACTACTTCATCTCCTAAGTAGTCATATAGCATAGAGCCAGAATCATCAATTAATAACATAATGTTTGGCTTTGCACCAGCAACATTATCACCCTCTAATGGAACATTAGGAGGATTAATTAATGGGGCAGCAATCACAGAGTTTATATCAAATACACCATATAAACTTAATAACGACATTGCTAAGATACTATAAGTAAAAACTTTTTTAATTTGCAAATTATTTTTCATTTGATATTTCTTATAAAGTATTGTTTTTTTTAGGAAATTTATTTATTTAGAAAACAAAATCCTTTATATATCTATAGCAAATTGTCGTTAATTGTCAATTTAAAAATTTTTAATTTTTAATAATATTCTTTTTAAAATGATGAATAGACTCTTTTTGTACTGTATATAATTTCGCTGGACGGAACGCACCTTCCTTAATAAAGTCATCAGTATCTTGTAAAAGATTAGATTCAATAATTTGTTTTCTAAAAGAACTTTTATCTAAATCAGCACCTAATAAAATTTCATATACCTTCTGTAATTGAGGTAATGTGAATTTTTCTTCCAAAAGAAATACTGGTAAAGTTGAGTAATTAACCTTATTAGTTAATCGTTCAATGGCTTTTTCGATAATATCATTATGATGTGGAAATCCCAAATAATAATCTGATAATTCACTAACCTTAACCCACTTTGTATTTTCTTTAATTAACTCTTGATAATTGACTAAAGCAATATAGGCTACTGATACTGTCCAACTACGTGGATCAATATGTGAACCACCTACTGAAATTAATTGCTCTTTATAGTTAATACCCACACCCGTTTTTTCTTCTAAAACACGGTCAACTGCCTCATCTAGCGAGTAATCTAAACCTTGATTAATAACACCACCTGGTAAAGCCCATGTGCCTTTATGTGGTTCTTTATCCCTTTCAAGCAATAAAACACTTAATTCATCATCAACCAAAGTGAATACCACTGGATCTACACTTACTACTTGTGTGCTTACATTCAATTCTTTATTCATATCGTTATCCTTTATAAAATTTTCTATTTAAAATATACTCTTTAACACTTTTACCAATATAAAGCTCTATATTTTCAACATCATTATTTAAAAATTTATTTCTAATTTGTGTACTATGAACACCAAGATCAGGTACACACAATACTCCAAATTCATCTTCTATTTCTTTATGCTTATAAAACCTTGTCCATACATCATCTTTATAATTGTCTTCACCAATTACAAAATGAAAATTATTTTCAGGCATTTTTTCTTTTAAATAAGATAATAAATTATAGCTATAAACAATATCATTATGAATATTGAAATACTCTTTATCTAACTCTTTAATTTTAACATTTTTAATCGGAAACTCCAGTAATAGCAAATTCAACATCTCTAATCTGGACTCATAATCTAAGAAGTCTTTTTTAAATG
>JTFO01006391.1_pt1 | contig 10100 bp, 5 predicted proteins | sample 235411 | NCBI WGS metagenome assembly JTFO01 (sample SAMN03067590, study PRJNA260953) | activated sludge metagenome | biome: Sludge; feature: Wastewater; isolation source: CETP activated sludge from laboratory augmented bioreactor treating... | place: India:Gujarat | collected 2013-04
CAGTCGTTGGTGGGGCGTTTGGAATACTGGAGTTGCTCGATCTACTGCAGAAGATTTGACTGGGTTAGGGGGGGGGGGCCGTAAGGTGTTGTCAGTAATGTGGGCTAATCTGATGCTGACCTGACCTGACCTGACCTGACCTGACCTGACCTGACCTGACCTGATTTGATCTGACTGAGTCTGGCTCCACTTGGCCACACTCCTCGTAATTCGGTTTGCTGGTGTTTTTCCTTGGCTTGGCATGCTGTGATCCGTTCTTATCGGCGTGATCACTCGTATGGATGTGGGCATGCTGTTATCTGGAGTTTTTCGTTTGGTGATTTAAAAGCCAGACGAGTCATCACGTTGGTGACTTCGGATTCAGTGTCTCAATTCATGCTTTTTTGACAGGGAAAAAGTGTCAATGTCGCTCAGGACGGGTCAGTCCTGCAAGCCGTGTTGACGGCACTATACTAAAACGGTTGAGTGACCTTGAGTACCAAGCGTTGATGAGCCTGCTTGTAGGTCAACTTGCTCGACCCCCCGCAATTTAAAAGCCAAGCTGTAATCACCTTGGCTGTGTCGAATGCCTTGTCTCCATTGACTCTCCTTCGATAAGGAGAAAAAGTGTCAACTTAATTCAGGACGGGTCAAGGGTAATAAAAAAGGGCGGAGAATCCGCCCTTTTTTGCGTCTGGCTGTTTAGCCTTGGTCCAGTGTGGCACCGCCGTCCACGCGCAAGTCAGACAGGGTGATGTGGCTGGCGCGGTCCGAGAGCAGGAACAGCACGGCTTCAGCAATTTCTTCGGGGGTGGCAATTTTCTGCAGGGGGATGCCCAGACGGTAGTTCTCGCCGGAGCCTGCGATAACCGTTTCGCGCGAGCTACCTTGCGCCCACATGGCTTGTTGCATGGGGGTGTCGGTGGAGCCGGGGGAGATGATGTTCACCCGGATACCGTGTGGGGCCAGTTCCAGCCCCAGGCAGCGGCTCAGTTGGGTGACGGCAGCTTTGGAGGCGGCGTAGGCGCCCATGGCGATGCGGGGAGTGGCGGCGGAGTTAGAGCTGACGTTGACGATGGCGCCTTGTTTGCGCTCTATCATGCCTTTGGCCACGTTGCGACAGACGTTAAAGACGCCGGTGGTGTTGATGGCGAAAGTGCGGTCCCATTGCTCGTTACTCAGTTCGGTGATGCGGCCCATTTGCAGGACGCCCGCGACACAGGCCAGGCGCTGGATGGGGCCCAGTTTTTCCTGGCCTTGGGCCAGCGCTGCATCAACGGCATCGGCCTGGCTGATGTCGACCAGGTGGCAGGAAACCCGATCACTGTATTCGGATTGGCTCAGTTGGGTCAGGCCTTCTACATCCAGGTCCAGGGCGATGATGCTGGCGCCTCGCTCCAGCAGCAGTTTGGTCACAGAGGCGCCGATGCCACGGGCCGCGCCCGTGACGGCAACGCATTCACCTGCAAATTCTTGTGTGCTCATGTGTACTCCCTGTTTAGCGTTGCAGGCTGTCCTGGATTTCGGCGCAGGTCAGGCTGACGCCGCAGCGTTGCGAGACGTGACGGATGGCCATGTGGTGTTCTTGCAGCGAGAAGTCGGCAACGCCGTCAATGGCCAGGAAGGGCTGCACGTCTTGCATGAAGGCTTCCAGAGCGGTGGTCATGCAGCCGATGTGGGCGTAGACGCCGGTGATGATCAGTTGGTCGCGGCCCAGGTGACGCAGTTGCTCGCGCAGGTCGGAGCGCTGAAAGGCGCTGTAGCGCCATTTGGTCAGCATGATGTCCTGTTCGGCCGGTGCCAGCTCGGGCACGACGGCTTGTTGAGTGTGAAATTCGGTGGCGGTCAGGCCAGGGCCCCAGAAATCGTTGAGCAGGGCACGGTCTTTCTCGGGCTGCTCGGTAGGCTGGGCGGTGTAGAACACGGGAATGCCCAGCGAGTGGCAGACCTCGCGCAGGGCCGCGATGCGTTCGATCAACATGGGGATCGGAGCCTGGCTCATATCGTATTTCTGCAGAAAGTAGGTCTGCATATCGTGAATGAGCAGGGCGGCACGATTGGCCTGAGGCCGCCAATTGACGCGGTTGGCTACGGGGGTTTGAGGCAGCTCGTAGCTGGGCAAGGCGTGAATGGTCATGAACCGTGTCTCCGTTAAAGAGTGATGTTTTGTGCCAGACCCAGGGAGTTGATCAGGGTCATGAGTTTATTGCCGGTTTCCTGACGCTCCAGGGCAGGGACGGAGCCGTCCACAATGCCAGCGCCAGCCGATAAGGTCAGATTTTGCTGGGTGTAGTGGCCGCAGCGGATGGCCACGGCCCATTCGCCGTTGCCTTCGTGGTCGTTCCAGCCTACGGCACCCGCAAAGTAGCCGCGGTCAAAGACCTCGGTGGCTTCGATGGCTTGCATGGCGGGCTGGGTGGGCAAACCGCACACGGCCGGTGTGGGGTGCATGGCCAATGCCAGTTCCAGAGAGGTGACGGATGGGTCACGCAAACGGCCACTGATACGCGTGGACAGGTGCCACAGATTGGCGGTGCTGGTCAGGCTGGGGCCGTCGGGCACGTCCAGGCAGTCGCAGAACTGGGACAGGATGCGTACTACGTCCTGGATCACGTAGGCATGTTCACGCAGGTCTTTGCTGGACGCCATCAGGGTTTCTGCGCTGGCCTGATCGCGTTGCGGATCGGCAAAGCGCGGGGCTGTACCTGCCAGCGGGTTGACGGTAACCAGATCGCCTTGGCGGCGCACCAACAGCTCGGGGCTGGCTCCAAAAAACAGATCTGGGTCTTGGGCCTTGCCACCTGGCAAGGGCAGGGCGTAGGTGTAGCCAGCCGGATTGCTGTGGAGCATATTGCTCAACACAGTCTGACGATCCAGGGCTTCGTTCAGCGTGATGGTCACGGTACGGGCCATCACGGTTTTGGAGATGTTTTGTTCGCGCATCGTTGCCAGGATGCGGCTGACGCTGTCTTCGTAGCCCGCACCGTTGGGCAGCAGGCTTTGGCTGGCAATGCTGTTGCCGGATTTGGCCAGCGGTGGGCGCTGGACCGGGCGCAGCAAGACGGGATCGCGTCGGTATTCCTTGGGCACGCGTAAATAGGCTTCGCGGGCCGGGTTAAAGGGAATCACACCCAGTAGCAGGGGGGCGTCCAGACCTTGTTGTGCGGCTTGTGACAGCAAGGTCTGGGCATCTGACAGCAATTGTCCTTGGGCATTATGGGTATGCCGCTCCAGTGCCGTGCCGTGTGCCATCAAACTGACGGTGGGAGAGGCAAATACGCTGCTGTCGGCCCGGTAATGCCTTAACCATTCTTCAATGGTGGCGGGGCGGACTTGGTCGGCTATACGGCTGTTCATAGGAGTCCTTTTTAAGGGCAAGGGTTTTGCCTTTGCGCCCCTTTTTATGAAAGGGGCGCGTCAGGCGGCTTACTTCAGGTGGATACGAGTGATACGGTCAGCAGTCTGGTCATCCTTACCTTTGGATTTGTTGACCAGGTAGGCATTGCCGTCGCCATCCAGGGAAACGTGGTTGGGGAAGCTGCCACCGTCCAGGTTGGCAACGATTTCGCCCTTGCCGTTCACGGCGGTCACGGTGCCCGCACCACGGGAGGCCACGTACGCCAAGGATGTCTTGGGATCGAAGGCTACGTTCAAAGCGCCAGCGCCGATTTTGATGTCGTGCTGGACGGAGCCGTCTTTGGCGTTGACGATCAGCAGGTTGTCGCTGCCCTGGGAGGCCACGTAGATTTGTCCGTTTTTGCTATCCACGGCCACACCGGCCGCGCCACGTGAGCCTGGCAGGGCATAGACGGTCTGAGCATTGCCGTCTTTAAGGTCGATGATAAGCAGCTCATTGGTGCTGGCGCTGACGGTGTACAGACGGCCATTCTCGTCATCCAGGGCGAGGCTCATGGGGCTGAGCTGGCCGCGAGTTTGGGATTTCAGTTCGATGGGGTCCAGTGTCGCCAATTTCTTCGTGTCAAAAACAGAAATCAGCTTGGAGCCGGGCGAGGAGACATAGGCGCGTTGGTTTTTCTGATCCACTACAACGTCACGGGCGTGGCTGGCGGCACCATCCTCAAACTGTTTCACCAGTTTCAGGTCTTTTTGACTGTAGACCGCGACTGTATTACTGCGGGTGTTGGTGACCCAAACATGGCCGTGCGCATCGTCCACGTCCACGCCATAAACAGCTTGAACCTGGCCATCATTGCGGCTTTGTTGAGCGGCGGGGGTCACGCTGGCTTCAACGGCCAGGGTCTTGGGGTTAACTTTGAGCAATTGCGATTGCTTGACGGGTGGACGGCCCACGGCAGAAGTCACGAACAGCATTTTGTTCTTGGGGCTGTAGGCGCTTTGGTACAAGCCGGGCACCAGGTGCTGGGATTGCAGTTCAAATTTGTCCTGACCGCTCAGCTCAACTTTAGGGGAAACTTTCAGGTTGAAGATGCCAGCGGTCGATGGCTTGCTGACCTGCATGACCACGGGATGCACGCCAACGGCGGCTTCGGCTGGAATGGCAAGGGTGGTGCTCAGATTGCCTTCCTTGTCAGCAACCAGCGCTTTGGGGGTCAGGGTGTGGCCGTTTTGCAGCAGAATCACTTCCTGGCCGGGCGTAAAACCACGGCCTGCCAGTTGAGCTTCGGTGCCTGCGTAGACCACGCCAGCAGCATTCATGGAACCACGGAAGTCAGCGTCAGGCTGGTCAAAGGCAGGAGCCGCAAAGGCGTTGGCCAGAGACAGGGACAGGACGGCGGCGCTCAGGCCGGCCTTGCGTAGCAGGGCAGCGGGGGTACGACGAATGCAATTGACATTGATTAGCATCTTTTAATCCTAAATAAAAGTTCGGTCGACAAGACGGTCCATGTAGGAGCTCTTTCTACAGGCGTGCAGCAGGCGTGGATAGAACAAAATCGAGATGTCAGGCATGGGGTGGGCCATCCTGTTTGCGGGCTGACCGCAGACCTTGATTGAACACGCCGAAACCACCTGCGACCGCAGCGCAAGCCAGACCACCGATGGCCACAGCGACTGCCGGTCCAAGCAGGCGGGACAGATAGCCCATTTGCATATTGCCCAGGGCCTGGCCCAGGGAGTATTGCGTCATCCACAGACTGGAAACACGGCCCAGCAGGTAATCGGGGGTGTGGTGCTGAACCAGCGCCATACGCATGATTTTGGAGATGGTGTCGGCTGCGCCCATGATGGCCAGGCAGATCAGTGCCCACCATAAGGTGGTTTGCAGGGACAGGGCGGCAACAGCCAGACCCCAGATCAGTACGGCAAGCACAATGGCGGCACCGGGACGGGACACTTGGCGGCACCAGCCACTGGACAGGGCAGCCAGCGTGGCACCTACCGCCGGGGCGGCGTAGAGATAGCCGGTGGCGGTAGCGCCCATGTTCAGAATGGTGTCGCCCCACTCGGGCATCAAGGCCAAGGGCGTGGCCAAAATCAGGGCGGCCAGATCAATCAGCAACAGGGCGCGCAGCAAAGGGTGGCTGGCTACAAAGGCAAGGCCATCGCGCAGGGATTGGAAGGCGTTTTTCTGGGGCTGCTTGCCCGCTTGCGGAGGCAAGGGCGGCAGAGCGCGTAAGAGCAAAGGGGTGACAATGACACCGCACAGCACGATCACGTAGCAGAAAATCAGGCCAGGGCCAGAGATCAGAACGCCTGCCAGTGCGGGGCCGATAATGCCGCCCAACTGCATGGCCAAACCGGACAGGGCAGCGGCAGCGGCCAGCTTGTCTCGACCGACCAGGGCCGGGGTGGCCGACATCATGGCCGGTACGCTGATGCCGCCCGCCGCGCCACCAATGGCAGCGGCTACATAGATCAGCCAGACCTGCGGGTTGGGCAGCAGCGTATTGATCAGGAACAGCAGCACGCTGAGGATGTAGACACTGCGCGACCAGACCATCAGACTGCGCCTGTCCATGCGGTCCGACAAAACACCGCCCGCAATCAGTGCCAGCACCATGGGGGTGGCCATGGACACATTCAGGAAAGCAACAGCCACACTGGATTTGGTCAGATCATAAAGCTGTACGCTGGCAGCCACCATCAACATGCCGGTGACCAGCACCGTGGCGGCCCGAGCGAAGTAGGCAAAGCGGAAGGCCCGGCTTTCGATCAGCGGCGAGATATCCAGAAAGAAACGTCTTACAGACATGGCTTATACATCGAGTTCAGGTTGAGCTTGTGCCTGTTCGGCAAAAGCCATGGCCGAGTCCATGAGCGGGGCCATGACGGCCACGGCTTCAGTACCGGTCAAATGAGCGTGCAGGCAGGCAATATCGTGCACATCTAGCTGCTCTGCATAGGGCTGCCACAAATTGGGATGCAATTGTGTGCCTGCGTGGTCCAGAGCCGCACGGAAATACAGCATGGGGCCGTCATAGACGTGATGCTCGTACAGACGCACCAGACGGTTATTGTTCTCCACCACCTGAAATACGCTGTCCAGACGCGTGTCAGGCAGTTCGGCCAGCGGGTGAGCACTGCGCTTGAGGAAGTCCACCACGCCCTGACGGGTCAGGGAAACGTCGGGCAAGCTGTCCGGATCATGGCCCGCAATATGCAGCAGCGCCTTGTAGATGGCGTTGGGTTCGGGAGCCGGTTCGTTACGCCACGCATCGCTGGGGTAGGCGTCCAGCAAGGACAACATGCCCACCAGTTGCCCGCGACGACGCAGTTCGACGGCCATGGCCTGCGCAATAATGCCGCCCACGGACCAGCCGGCCAGATGGTAGGGGCCCTGTGGCTGAACGTGCTCGATACGATCCACATACACCTTGGCCATGGCATCCAGGCTGCTATCCAGACCCAGCGAGGCGTCAGACAGCACACTGGCTTGCAGGCCGTAGACGGCACGACCTGGGGACAGGTGACGCGCCAGCGCGCCATAGCACCAGGACAAGCCTCCGGCCGGGTGAATCACGAACAGCGCAGGTTGGTCGTTTTGTGCCGGACGCAAGGTGATGATGGGGCCAAAACCATCGGCAGTCGTGCTGCCTGCCTGATCCAGGTGCTTGGCCAGACGGGCAATGGTGGGGTACTCAAAAATAGTGCCAATCGAGACGGTCTGACCGCGAGCTTCGCGCAGCAGCAAGGCCAGTTTGGCGGCCAGCAGCGAATGTCCGCCCAGTGCGAAGAAATCGTCGTCGGCGTAAAACGCGTCGCTGCTTTCCAGCACGGTGGCGAAAGCAGCGGCGATTTGGTGTTGAGTGGCCCCTTCCAGTGGCAAACCAGCAGAGCGTGCTTGCAAGGCCGGTACGGGCAGAGCCTTGCGGTCCAGCTTGCCGTTGGCCGTTACGGGCAAGGCGTCCAGACTGATCCAGGCACTGGGCACCATGTAGGACGGCAAGTGCTCGCCGACATACGCGGCCAGCGTGTTGTCCGTGCACTGGCTGCCTGCTTGCGGCACCCAGTAAGCCACAATCGCCATTTGACCGGGTACATCTTCACGGGCAATCACGGCGACGTGGGCCACATCGGGGTGGCGCGCCAGCAAGGCTTCAATTTCGCCCAGCTCGATACGCTGGCCACGCAGCTTGATCTGGTGATCGGAGCGGCCCAGGAAAATAACTGCGCCATCGTCACGCCAGCGGGCTACATCGCCAGTGGCGTACATGCGGTCGCCATGTAGGGCGTAAGGATCGGGTACAAAGCGTTCTTCAGTCAGGTCCGGGCGGCCCCAGTAGCCTTGCGCCAACTGTCTGCCAGCCAGGTACAGGTGGCCGGCCACGCCCGGCGGTACAGGCTGCAATTGCTCGTCCAGAATGTACAGAGCGGTGTTCCACACAGGGAAGCCGATGGGCACAGGCTGGGATTTGTCCTCGCGCGAAGCAGGCCAGTAGGACACGTCCACGGCGGCTTCGGTTGGGCCGTACAGATTATGCAGTTCGGCGTTCAGCAGGCAGTGGAAGCGGTCGCGGGTAGTGGCCGACAGTTCCTCACCACTGCAAAACACCAGACGCGGCGCTAGCCCACGAGCCTCAGGCTCATCCAGAAAGGCGCTGAGCATGGAGGGCACAAAGTGCAGCACGGTGATGGACTGTTCGCGCATCAGGCGGGCAATATGGGCGGGGTCGCGGTGGGCTTGTGGTGGGGCCACGACCAGGGTTGCACCGGACAGGAAGGGCAGGAAGAACTCCCACACCGACACGTCAAAGGTGGCCGGGGTCTTTTGCAGAATGCGGTCACCCGTGCCAATGCCGTAATGGGTTTGCATCCACACCAGCCGGTTGACGATGGCGTCGTGGTTGACCAGCACGCCTTTGGGTGTGCCGGTAGAGCCGGAGGTGTAGATCAGGTAAGACGGGTCATGCGGACCAGCGGCTGTCCAGGCGTCTGCACTGCAAGCCTGTTCAGGCTGAGGAACCAGCAGGGTGGCGTTCAGCGTGCAATCGGGCTGGCCAACCAGCAGGCGCGGTTGAGCGGCCTGCAAGATGGTGTTCAGGCGATCGGCAGGCTGGTCCAGATCCAGCGGCAAGTAGGCGGCACCGGCACGGTGGATAGCCAGCAAGGACAGCACCAGTTCCAGCGAGCGGGGCAGGGCCACGGCGACGATATCACCGGTCTGCACACCGGCCAGACGCAGTTGCGCGGCCAGATTGGCGGTTTGCTCGTTGATCTGGGCGTAGCTGAGCTTCTTGCCTTCAAATTCCAGGCCGCTTTGTTCCGGGTGAGCCTGCAACTGGGCGTGGATCAGTGCCCACAGCGTTGTTTCAGGAACCGGGTGAGCAGTCTGGTTGACGGTCTCAATCCAGTGGTGGTGTTCCGCGTCCGTCAGCGTAGGCACAGCAGACAGGGTGTCGGCTTGCAAAGCACGCAGCAGAAACTGTTCCAGACGGGTCAGATGGGTTTGAATCTGCTCTTCGGTGTACAGACGTGGGTTGGCCTCGACTTCCAGACGCAGGCCACTGGCATCGGGCTGGGCGCGGAAGGTGAAGTTCAGGTCTTCCACGGGGCCAGCGCACAGCACGGTCTGGCTGGCGGTCAGGCCTGCTTGTTCATAGGGTGCATCGAAAGGCAGGACGTTGATGATGGGGCCGTGCAGGCGGCGCATACCGCCCAGCAAGCCTAGATCACGACGTAGTTGTTCACTGCGGTAGCGGCCATGACGACGCGCCTGGCGCAGTGCCTTGGAAACCTGAACCAGGTATTGATTCAAAGGCTGGGATTCGTCGATCTGCAAACGCAGCGGAGCCACGTTCATCACGGTGGAGACGATACGGGCGCTGATATGGCCCAGACGTCCCATCCAGGGCACGCCTACCGTGCATTCGTCCTGGCGGGTGTGACGGCGCACATAGGCGGCGGTCAGGCCCGTCAGAATGTCTGGCCAACTGATATCGCTGCTTTGTGCCAATGCTTGCAGGCTGGCTGTCAGCTCGGGCTTGACGGCGCGGCGTGCCAGCAGGAAATGATGGTCGCTCAAGGCCTGGGATTCGCTCAGGCTTTGGGCGGGTTCTGCATCGTTCAAGGTGTCCAGCCAGAACTGTCTGTCTTTGCTGCGGCGCTCGCTCTCCCGATAGCTTTGATCGTCATCCTGCAAGAGGGCGAACGATTCCAGCTTATGGCCATGATCTTCATGGCCATTGAGCAAGGCCTTGTAGAGCTTGACCACCCGCGTCTCGATCAGCGCCATGCCATAGCCGTCAGCGGCCAGGTGATGGATACGCTGATACCAGAGATGGTGTTTGGGCCCCAACACAAACAGAATGTGCCGTGCCAGCGGTGCAATGGTCGGGTCCAGCGGTGTGCGCAGGTCCGCCATCAACTGGGTTTGAGCCTGTTCGGCACCGTCTGGGTGAGCGGACAGGTCCACAATTTCCAGCTGAATCGGCTCTTGCGGGCGCAGGTACTGGGCTGGGCCATCGGGTGTGTCCACCATGCGCAAGGTCAAGGCATCGGCTTCGGTCAGCGTCAGATTGATGGCCTGTGCAAACAGCGCGGTGTCCAGCGCCGAGTGGATATGGGTGCAATGCCCGGTGTTGAAAATCGGGTTGAGCGGATCCAAACGCTGGGCGTACCACAGACCTTCTTGTGCTTCGGTCAGGGGGCGCAATGGCAGTTCGGAAGGGGAGCTAAACATAAGCGTGTTGCAGTAAGAAAAT
>JTFO01027124.1_pt1 | contig 10097 bp, 10 predicted proteins | sample 235411 | NCBI WGS metagenome assembly JTFO01 (sample SAMN03067590, study PRJNA260953) | activated sludge metagenome | biome: Sludge; feature: Wastewater; isolation source: CETP activated sludge from laboratory augmented bioreactor treating... | place: India:Gujarat | collected 2013-04
ATCAGATACTGAAAGTAAGTACTTATTACCGTAAATATTTTTATAAACTTCTTGATAAAAAAACCTTGTTAATGAAGAACGCCGTCCTAGAAAGTTTTCATATTTACAACTATGTATGACCCCATAAAACGGTAATTTAAGAGCATGTAAAGGAACTAATATCACCCCATGCACAAAAACACAGTCATAATCTACTAATTTTCTTTCAATCTGCTTACAAAAGTAACGACTAAAAATATATTCATAAACATGGCGACTAAGTAGATTTTTCATCAATCGAAATAATATTCCATTAGAAGAGTGTAAACTACTATAGCTAATCCCTTTTATATCTATATATTGATCGCCATCCTTCAAACTATCATCAGGTACATCTAGAAAAATAAGGTTAACTTGATGCCCTTTGCTCCTTAAATAGTTTATTACATCCTTGGTTACAGCATACAAACTTGACCTATAATTTCCTCCGACGACAAAAGCAATTTTCATCATTATCCTATACAGACTGCTCAACACCTCGCCACATAATACCACAAAACATCCATAAAAATGACATTATAGATTGATAAATCTGTCGGCTCACTTGGGAAGAATACGATGTTTCTAGTCAAATAATACCGTTAAACTTTTCGTCCATTCACTTTCTCTGTATACTTTCATATCAGCGACCATCACTCTACTGATTACTCAGTCTACCCTCTTAGAGATACCTTTATTCATTATGGATATTAGTGAAAAGATTCAGTCAGCATCGCACTCAGGCGCTCAGTTACAAGTTATCAGAGATGATAAACACTACCTAGTGCAAAAAACGATCACTTCTTCTCTGGATAAAAACTATCTAGGCGTTGAAAAGCAGTGCTGCTTTACTCCACTCTCGACTCCGACATACACGATACAAGCCATTCCGATTACCCATCTAATCAGAGACGAGAAGCAATTATCTATCACCATGCCTTATATTGAAGGATTAGGTGGAGAGAGAATGGCTTACCGAGGTTCAAAGACTGTTGCAAGGAACTTAAAAACAGCCTTAGATTTTTACCTGCTCAATAGTGTCGCCCAGAGCGAGGATAGTATTTATCCTGCCGACGCCATTCATCTTAAGCTCAATGAAATCGAGAAAAAAGTGAAAGTTAATCTCCACTTGTTCCCCAAACTTGCTCAGCAAATTACAGAATTTCGTGATTATTGTCGACAAGATCTTAAAATGCCAATGGGGAGTTGCCATGGTGATCTGACACTGGCAAATTTAAAAGTCACTGAGGATAACCAGCTTTATCTATTTGATTTTTTAAGTTGTGAAATTGACAGTCCACTTCAAGATGCTGCCAAAATCGTCCAAGACTTTGAATATGGCTGGAGTTTTCGCAAAGAAAAAGAAAGCATTCGTATAAAAGGTGAGATTTTTTGCCAACATGCCTACCCCAACTTTTTGACAACGTTAAATCGATTATTTAACTACGAAATGCGAGTGATTGAAGTTTTGACACTATTACGCATCGCTCCTTATATCAACTCTCAAGATTCAATAACGATCCGTTGGTTTAACGACGTTATGGCTAAATCAATGAATAAATTAGCAAGGTGATTATGTTTACGTTAATACTTCCTGTTGCAGGCCGCTCATCACGTTTTCCTAACATGAGACCAAAGTGGTTACTCACTATGCCAGATGGCAAGCTGATGATTGAGAAATCGGTTGAAAGAATTGATCTCTCAATTTTTGATAAAGTGGTAATCGTGTGTTTACAAGAACATTTAGAACAATACACCTCAGCAGAAATGGTGCTGGATAGCTTTGAAAGATCGACTTCGGTTGTGCCTGAGTTGGTTATCTTAGAGCAACCAACCAGTTCACAGTCGGAAACGATTTATCAAGCCATTAAACAAGGCAATATTGACGGTTCTATCTTTATAAAAGATTGCGATAACGTTTTTTCTTGCCAGCCAGAACCAATCAATAGTGTCACTACCATTGATTTAAATGATATCGAACTGGTTGATGCAAAAAATAAAAGTTACGTTGAAGTCGACTCTTTAGGCATTATTTCCAATATTGTTGAAAAGGAAGTGATCAGTAACTTTTTCTGCTGCGGGGGATATAGTTTTCAGTCAGCAGACAAATTTTGCCAAGTTTTTGAGTCTATAAACTCTGAAAAAGAAGTCTACATCTCCCATGTCATCTATAAAATGCTCATGTCCAACGAAGAGTTTATACGTAAATCGGCATCCAATTATATTGATTGGGGGACTCTGCGCGAATATCGCCATTACTGTAAAAAGCACATTACGGTCTTTTGTGATGTCGATGGCGTGCTACTTAAAAATGGAAGTAAGTTTGCAAAAAATGGTTGGAAAACCAGTGGATTAGAATCAAATTTAAAAAAAATTAGTGAATTACAAAAAGAAGGGGGGGTATTTCTTGTGTTGACCTCTTCTCGACCGGAAAGCGAAATTGATTACACCGTTTCAGAGCTAGCTAAGTTTGGAGTTAGAGTTGACCGATGCTTATTTGGACTTCCACATACACGACGCTTTTTAATTAATGATTATTCAGCGACGAATCCTTATCCATCAGCGGTAGCAATTAACTTAGAACGAGATCGTGAAACATTAAAGAACCTTTTCGACGATTAAATGCTCAAACCATCAAGGGGCTTGCCCCTTTTCTCTCACAATGGATCATTTTGATAAATTTATGAATCGTATTCTAGTCATAGGCCCATCTTGGGTGGGCGACATGGTGATGTCGCAGTGCTTATACATCACCCTTAAACAGCAACATCCAGACGCTTTGATCGATGTGATGGCTCCCGCTTGGTGTAAACCCATTTTAGAACGAATGCCAGAGGTGCACCGTGCATTAACACTGCCGTTTGGGCATGGTGAGTTTAACTTTTTTGCACGTCGAAAACTGGGGCTTTCTTTGCGTGGTCAATACGATCACGCCTACGTGTTACCTAATTCAGCAAAGTCAGCTTTAATTCCTTGGTTTGCTAACATTCCAGTACGTACTGGCTGGAAAGGTGAAATGCGCTATGGCTTACTGAATGATTTGCGCCCTAATAAAAAAGCATTTCAATATATGATTGAACGCTATGTCGCGTTGGCACACCCTAAGCTTAAGATGACCGGTTCATCAGCGTTGGGCGGAATCGATCAGTTACCTAAACCCCAATTAGCTATCTCGACAGAGCAGCAACAAGCCACAGCAAGGAAATTTTCTTTAGTATTGACTGACACTATCGGCCTATGTCCAGGCGCTGAGTTTGGCCCGGCGAAGCAGTGGCCGGCCGCTCACTATGCGCAAGTCGCTATACATTTTCTGCAACAAGGTAAGCAAGTATGCCTCTTTGGCTCAGCGAAAGATCAAGTGACAACCCAAACGATTGTGGCGCAAATTCCAGAAGATCTAAGAGAGAACATCCGTGATTTAGCAGGTCAAACTAGCCTGATTGAGGCGGTGGATTTGCTTTCTTGCTGTCAAACAGTAGTCAGCAACGATTCTGGATTAATGCATGTCGCGGCAGCCTCAGGTTGTCAGGTTGTCGGTGTTTATGGTTCAACTTCTCCTCACTATACTCCACCGCTGGCAGAAAAAAGTGCGATTGTTCATACCGATATTGACTGTCGCCCCTGCTTTAAACGTGAATGCCCTTACGGACACTTAAAATGTTTAACTGAGCTTGCCCCGCAACAGATCATCAAAGCTATTGAGGCTTTTGACACAGGTTTAGAGCAATGCTGATTCGTGGCTTATATACTTTATTATTGCTGATCGCCGCCCCTTTTATGCTATATGGTTTGTACAAAAAACGGGCCGGAAAACCCGCCTTTGGCACACGTTGGAAAGAGCATTTCGGCGTAACTCCTAAATTAGATGATTCAACGAGTAGGCCACTATGGATTCACGCCGTTTCTGTTGGTGAAGCTATTGCAGCTACCCCCATTATTCAAGCAATAAAAGAACGTCAACCTGATTTACCGATTGTGGTCACCACTACAACCAGTACGGGTGGACAGCAGATCAAAAAGTTATCGAATTTGATTGAGCATCGTTATATGCCACTGGATTTTCCTTTCTGCATTAATGGTTTTCTTAATGCGATTCAGCCTAGCCAGTTGCTGATTATGGAAACGGAACTGTGGCCAAATACGCTACATTGCGTTGCAAAACGCAACATTCCCATCACCGTGATTAATGCCCGTTTATCGGAACGCTCTTGCCGCCGTTATCAGCGTTTTCAATCAGTCTTTCATATGCTTTCTTGTCATATTAGTCAGTTACTTTGCCAATATCAGAGTGATGCAGACCGCTTTCTCCGGCTAGGTATCGACCGACATAAAATATCGGTAACGGGATCGATTAAATTTGACATCACCGTGACCGATGAGATCCGTCAGCAAGGACAAGCATTACGTGAACAATTAGGCCAAGATCGTCCAATTTGGATCGCCGCCAGCACCCATCAAGGTGAAGATGAAATGTGCCTTGAAGCACATCGTCAATTGCTGAATCACTATCCTGATGCATTATTAATTTTGGTCCCTCGCCATCCAGAGCGTTTTAATTCGGTAGATTTACTGTGCCGGACGCAAGGTTTTACCGTTAGCCGCCGAACTGAACCTGTCACAGAACCAACTCAGATATACCTTGGAGATACCATGGGCGAGATGCTGACGTTAATGTATGCAGCTGATGTCTGTTTTATGGGTGGAAGTCTGCTGGGAGACAAAGTGGGTGGACATAATTTAGTTGAACCCGCAGCTCTGGGTAAGCCATTACTTAATGGTCCAAGTTATTATAATTTTACTGATGTGACTGAATCGTTATTAGCCGCTGATGCCATCCGTATTTGTCACTCTTCTCAAGAACTTGCCATCTCACTAGTTGAACGATTTAATCAGCCCAAAATGATACAAGAGATTGGGCAAAGAGCAGCGCAAGTGGTTAAAGATAATCGAGGTGCACTAGAAAAGACCATACATGCGATTTTTTCTTCAACAAAAGATTAAGCATGATAACCAGCCACTATATGCTGCCACTGTGGCTCTTGCCAAAAAATCCCAAACCGCTGCTGCTCTTTACGAAAAGAGCGCAGCAAACGCTGTAAATTTGCCTCTTTCCAACTATTTCCTTTTTGCTGGTAGCATTTATCAAAATCAATAATCCATACGGTATTAGATGTATCGATCAAAATATTATGGATATTCAGATCGGTATGGTTCACCTGAGCCCGGTGCAGCTTAGCAATCTCTTTTCCTATCGCAATATATTGACTTTCTGCTAGGGCATTTTCTTGCAAGATAGCCACTAAATCTCGTGCATTGGCGATTTTTTCGCTCAATAAGTCCGCTTGATAGAAAAGTCCTTGTTTAACGGCGCGGGCCGCAATCGGGCGTGGTACATTAACCCCTTGCTCACGGAGATAATGCAAGAGATGAAATTCAGCATAACTGCGGGTTTTTTGCCAACCCTGAAACCAATAGTGGTCACTCACTAACTTACCGAATAATCCGCCTCGACGATAATGACGCAGTGCCGCTTCAAGCTGCTGCATCGCAATAAACCACGTTGTCCCTCGACCTGTCGCACTACCAATGATTTTCTGTTCAGCTCGCCAATAGCTAACATCAAATAGGGAATGAAGGGGGGCATTGACCCACTCTTCGTCATACCAGATGGTTTGGTCATTGAGTGAAAGCTGCTTAAGCATAATAAGATTCCTGCGGCACGTTATCCGTAATAAGCATAGAGTAAACTTCCCCAAATTAAACCTGAGAGTAGTAAGCTAACCATCACAGCGGCTGAGCCAATATCTTTTGCTCGTCCACTCAGTTCATGCCGCTCTGCTCCCACTCTATCCACCACTGCCTCTATGGCTGAGTTGATCAGTTCAACAATCAACACCAGCACCACACTGGAAAACATCAGTAATCGTTCAAGAATAGGCAGACCCAATAAGCATAAAACTCCAGCGGCAATCACTAATAGCGCTAACTCTTGGCGAATTGCCGCTTCATGCTGAAAAGCCGCTTTTAATCCTTGCCATGAATAGCCTGTCGCATTGATTACTCGACGAAATCCCGTTGCTCCGGGTTTGCCGCTAAATGGTGATTGCATAGTTAGCTTCTCTTATTTTATGGTCACAGCATTAGAAGGCTTATTTTACATTTATCTGTAGACTCTGCATAATTTAGCCTCATTAATTAGTGAGCTTTTTCCATGCCTCTTTTTTTATCACCACCAAAATCTGTCTGTTTTTTGCGTCTCTCAGCGATCGGCGATGTGTGTCATGCGGTGGCCGCGGTACAAGCTTTGCAAAAATATTGGCCTGAGACCCAAGTGACTTGGATTATTGGTAAAGTGGAAGCCCAATTATTGCAAGGGCTAGACAACGTTGAGCTGATTGTGTTTGACAAAAAAGCCGGCTGGACAGGGATGAAATCCGTATGGAAACAGCTAAAAGGTCGCCGCTTTGATGCTTTAGTGCATATGCAGTTAGCACTGAGAGCAAGCCTACTTACCTTAGGAATCCGGGCTCAATATAAAGTGGGTTTTCACCGTAAACGGGCTAAAGAAGGTCAGTGGTTATTCACTAACTGCAAAATTACTGATACGGAATCTTCCCATGTATTAGATAGCTTTTTCTCTTTTATTGAGTATTTGGGAGTGCCTCGTAGCCAGCCCTCTTGGTCGTTACCTATTACTCCGCAAGACCGTGCTTTTGCTCGTCAGCAGTTGCAAGAGAAGCCCAGTGTGATTATCTGCCCTGCTGCTAGTAAAGATGAGCGAAATTGGCCAACCGCACACTACGCCGAGTTTGCTGATTATGTCGTGTCACAAGGTTATCAGGTAGTATTATGTGGCTCTCCTGCACCACGTGAGCAACAGTTGGCTAACCAGATTACTGGCGTAATGACTCAACCTGTGGTGAATTTAGTCGGGCAGACCAGTTTAAAGCAATTAGCCGCCCTGCTCGGTGAAGCGAAGTTAGTACTTGCTCCGGATTCAGGCCCTGCTCATATTGCCACAACGCAAGGCACCCCCGTGTTAGGTTTATATGCACACAGCAACCCCAAACGTACTGGCCCCTATTTTAATATTAATGATGTGGTCAGTGTCTATGAAACGTGTGTGACAAAGCAGCAAGGAAAGCCCTTAGAGCAACTGGCTTGGAGCACCCGAGCTAAAGGAGAGACGCTTATGCAACAGATTCCCGTCTCTTCAGTGATTACCACATTTACACGCATGATGAAGGGTATATCATGACTAAATCAACACCGACGTTGGCGGTTGCCTTAATCGTCAAAAATGAAGCGAAACATTTACAAGCTTGCCTCGAAACGGTTGCGGGTTGGGTCGATGAAATCGTTATTCTTGATTCTGGAAGTAGCGATGAAACAGAAGCGATTGCACGCCGTTTTACTGATAAGTTTTTTGTTAATACTGACTGGCAAGGGTTTGGTCCTCAACGTCGCTTAGCGCAATCCTATGTTGAATCGGATTATCTTTTGTGGCTTGACGCCGATGAGCGAGTCACGCCTGAGTTGAAAAGCAGTATTTTACAAGCTGTTCAAGAAGACACGGAAAATACTTTATACGCAGTCAATCGGCTAAGTTCTGCTTTTGGGAAATTCATTAAGCATTCAGGCTGGTCTCCTGACTGGCTAATCCGTTTATATCGAACTAAAAACACTCGCTACAATGAAGCGTTAGTGCATGAAAAAGTTATTGAAGGTTCATATCAAATTAAAAAAATATCAGGCCATTTACAGCACTTTACATATGAAAGCCTCCATCAGTACATCAATAAAACGACTGGTTATTTAAAAGCTTGGGCAGATGAGCGTGAAGGAAAGAAAAAGTCTAACCTTAGCATAGCGATACTTCATGCCATAGCGAGTTTTACAAAAATGTATATCATTAAACTCGGTTTTTTAGATGGTAAACATGGTTTTATATTGGCATGGCTATGTATGAATTCCACCTTCATCAAATATGTCGATCTTTATTTAAGAGAGCAGGATAAGAAACAGTGAAAACATCATTAATCATCACAACTTATAACTGGAAAGAAGCACTAGAAGCGGTGCTTAATAGCGTACTCAGTCAAACTGTTCTACCTGATGAAGTCATTGTCGCTGATGACGGCTCTCGTGAAGATACTGCACTAATGATTAAGCAGCTTCAAAAACAATATCCAATTCCATTAATACATAGCTGGCATGAAGATAACGGTTTTCAACTTGCTATGAGTCGTAATCGAGCAATAGCAAAAGCTTCTGGTGATTATTTAGTCATGATTGATGGCGATATGTTTCTCTCAAAAAATTTCATTGAGTCTCATCAACAAGCAGCAAAGTTAGGATGGTTTGTGCAGGGAGGACGAGTCATCACTAATGATCAATGTGCCAAGAAAATTATGCTTGAACACTGGACTCCAAATCTATTTACACCCGGTTTGCGTAATAGAAAAAACTGTATTAATAGCCCAGTCTTGTCTCGTTTATTTTCTTATGAGAGAAATAATGATAACGCTACACGCGGTTGTAACATGGCATTTTGGAAAAAAGACGTGCTAGAAGTTAATGGGTTTAATCAAGAGTTCGTAGGTTGGGGAAGAGAAGATAGTGAGTTTGTTTTACGTATGCTTAACGCAGGTAAACGAAGACTTTACCTAAAATTTGCAGGGGTAGGATATCACCTTTACCATCCAGAAAACTCTCGAGCTTCATTACAACAAAATGATGATATTCTAGCCAATACAATCGAAAAAAAATTGACTCGCTGCCAAAATGGGATCGATCAATTTCTTGCTGATTAGAGCTAATATTACGTCATGTCCACGTATTCATGCTGATCTCTATACAATATGATGGGGATGCTCAATAACCATATAGATGAAATATAAAAACTATAAGCATGATCAAAAACTTTAAATCGAGGATGATACCTCTTACAGATAGGTTACAACAGTTCGATGAGAATTTTAATTTTTAGCTCTTACAAAGATGCGTGGAATAGCGTTCGCCCAGAAGCTGAAATGTTTATTGAAATGGTTAAATTAGGCCATCAAGTCACGATAATGACTCAAGGAAATGCAGAGTATGTGACTCGCTTTCGTGACAACGGCATCAAGGTAATTGACGCTTACCCGAGTAAAAAAATCTGCTGGAAGACCATCAAAGCGCTGCGTGCAGAACTGCGCGCTTATCACTATGATATTGTCTATGCGATGAATTCAAAAACGATCCCCAATGCTGCCTTCGCTTGTATCGGTTTCAAAAAGACTAAGTTAGTTACTTATCGAGGAACGGTCGGTGGATTATATCGCCATGATCCTAGTGCGTATTTAACCCATTTACACCCGAGAGTCGATGGCATTAGCTGTGTGGCACAAGCCGTTACTGATGATGTAAAAAAACGAGTGTGGAAACACCAAGAACGTGTTGTCACTATTTACAAAGGGCATGATATTGCTTGGTATCAAGCTCAGCCCGCTAATATCAGTGAATTAGGTCTTCCCTCTGATGCCTTTTGCGTTATTTGTATTGCGAATGCTCGACCAAGTAAAGGTGTCCATATCCTGCTTGATAGCGCTAAACAACTGGCTGATTTAAGTAATGTACACTTACTGTTAGTTGGACGCGATATGGACACCGAGCAAAATCTGAATTTAGCCAAGCAAAGTGGGATGCCAGAGCGTATTCATTTTCTTGGCTATCGCAAGGATGTTCCTGAACTCTTGGCGGCAAGCGCAGTACAAGTTCAACCTTCGATTAGCGGTGAAGGGCTACCGAAAACCATTATTGAAGCTATGGCGATGGGGGTTCCCTCTATTGTGACGACCACCGGTGGCGGAAAAGAGTTATTGGTTGATGGTGACAGCGGATTCATTGTCCCAGTACAGGATCCTCATGCCATTGCAGAGAAAATTCGTTGGTTGTACCAATCACCGGAGCAACGCCAGAAAATGGGAAAACTCGCACAACAACGTATGATCAGTGACTTTTCTTGTCAAACCAGCGCTCAGCAACATTTGGCATTTTTTCAGTCCTTATTAGGATAACATCGACTTTAATAAATAGAG
>JTFO01000803.1_pt1 | contig 10077 bp, 9 predicted proteins | sample 235411 | NCBI WGS metagenome assembly JTFO01 (sample SAMN03067590, study PRJNA260953) | activated sludge metagenome | biome: Sludge; feature: Wastewater; isolation source: CETP activated sludge from laboratory augmented bioreactor treating... | place: India:Gujarat | collected 2013-04
CCATCAAACGAGATTGAACCGCCTGCGTTTGCAAGGCGGCATCCATCGGTGCCATCGCGTGCAAGGTCCAATCGCTGCCCACCACCGGCTGTTGCACATGCAAAAAGCGTTCCTGCCCCAGTTTCCAGAAAGAGGCCCGTTCGCCGGAATCCGACATGCTCAAACCCACCGGCCTCAACGGCTCATCACCAAACTGCTGGCTAGCCCGAAGCTTGGCCAAGTGCTCGGCCGAGGTTTGATCCAGGCTATGCAAACGCCAGCCCGGTTCACCACTTAACAAGATCACACCGTTTGGATCGCTGACAAACATGCGATCCCCATAACCTTCCCATTCTTTTTCCAGCAGATCGAACACCAGCTTGATCACAACGACGCCAACGGCTTCGCCGTCCTGGCCCGGCACCATGCGGGAGATATACAAACCCGCCTTGCCGCTGGAAGTCCCCAAGGCGAAGTATTCAGCGTGCCCCTGCTCCAAGGCTTTGGTGAAGTAAGGCCGAAAGCCGTAATGATTGCCCACAAAGCTGTCGGGCGCCTGCCAGTTACTGGACACCAACGTCTGCGAGTGAGTATCCAGCAAGTACAGAACGGGAGCACCCGTATCTTCAGCCAACTGCTCGAACTTGCGGTTCAACGCCTGGGCATCTCCATAAGCAGGATTGCCCATCAGATATTGGCGCAGGGCCTCGTCCTGGGCCAGGGCAAAGGACAAGGTACGGAACTTATCGCGAATCGTCCTGATCCAGCCCGCGTTCCCGCGCATCAAGGAATCCAGCCGCTGTTCGCTTTGTGTCAGCAGGCGGGCCGCACCCAAATCGGCCGAACGCCAGAAGGCAAACAGTCCCAGCACCACGGCCAAGCTCAACAACAGCAACCATTCAAGCCTGAAGCGCCGCCGCATGCCCGAAGAAACTGGATTGGAATTCATGAAATTTGTGCGAAATATCGCCAAAAAAAATAATGATTGTGCGGATTTTCGCACACATTAGCAGCAAGCGGGCAAATCTCCTGCCTGCAAGCCGCTTGCTTGCTGACTTCCCCGCTAAACACAGATTGGCACGGATGTTGCTTTAGTCATGAGCTTATGGGCCGGAACAAGGATTCCGGCGAGCGTAAACCGCCTGCCTACACACAATTCCAAGCAGGCCAGCCGCCGACTGGCAGGTCGGCAACATCAAGTCACGGAGACGACATCATGATGGATATAAGCACAGGAGACCGTCCGGTACCGCAGATCATCAAAATCAAGTGGTATCGGATTTTGTACGTGCAGGTCATCATCGCCATCACTATCGGGATTTTGCTGGGCCATTTCTACCCCTCGCTGGGCGAGAGCATGAAGCCCTTGGGCGATGCCTTCATCAAGCTGGTCAAGATGATTATTGCGCCCGTTATTTTCCTGACGGTGGCCACCGGCATTGCCGCCATGACAGATTTGCAAAAAGTCGGTCGTGTGGTGGGCAAGGCCATGATTTATTTTCTGACCTTCTCCACGCTGGCCCTGATTGTAGGCTTGGTGGTCAGCAATATCGTGCAGCCAGGCAGTGGCATGCACATTGATCCCAGCACCCTGGACCCCAGCTCCATTCAGGGCTACGTGCAGCAAGCCCACGACAGCACATTGACGGGCTTTTTGATGAACATCATCCCGGCCACCCTGATCAGCCCCTTTACCGGCGGCGACATCTTGCAGGTGCTGTTTGTGGCGATCTTGTTCGGTATTGCCTTGGCGGCGGTAGGCGATCACGGCAAACCCGTGCTGAAACTGCTGCAAGCCTTGATGACACCCATTTTCAAACTGGTGTCCATCCTGATGAAAGCCGCCCCCATCGGCGCCTTCGGGGCCATCTCCTTCACCATTGGCAAGTACGGCATTGAATCCGTTTCCAGCCTGGCGCTGCTAGTGGTGACCTTCTACGTCACCTCCGTGCTCTTTGTGCTGATCATTCTGGGCGCGGTTGCCCGCTACAACGGCTTTTCCATTACCAAGCTGATTCGCTACATCCGCGAAGAATTGCTGCTGGTGCTGGGCACCAGTTCCTCGGAAGCAGCGTTGCCCACCTTGATGCAGAAGATGGAGCGCGCCGGGTGTGCCAAGTCGGTGGTGGGCCTGGTTGTCCCTACCGGCTACTCCTTCAATCTGGACGGCACCAACATCTATATGACCATGGCGGCCCTGTTTATCGCCCAGGCATGTGATATTCCACTAAGCTTGCAGCAGCAGATTCTGCTCTTGCTGGTTGCCATGCTCAGCTCCAAAGGAGCAGCCGGTGTAACCGGGGCCGGTTTCATTACCCTGGCAGCCACCCTGTCCGTGGTGCCTGCGGTACCGATTGCCGGTATGACCCTGATCCTGGGCATTGACCGCTTCATGTCCGAATGCCGTGCGCTGACCAATCTGGTGGGCAATGCCGTTGCCACCATTGTGGTTGCCCGTTGGGAAGGCGAGCTGGATACCGATCAGCTCAACAGCGCCATGAATGGCGAACTGCCTCCGCTGGATACCAGTGTCACCTTGCATCAACATGGTGAAGTGGGGATTCCCGCACACGAGGCCAGCGAGCCACGCGCTACTGCTACGGCCTGATCCGGGCACATCAATAAAAAAGGCCGGTTTTCAATTGAAAACCGGCCTTTCTTGTTTGTCCGCTCTTACAAACGGCTTCCTGCTGACTGTTCTGACAGGCTCATTCTTGCCTGCTTTAGCCGTTTCACGTCACTTTCCCTGCCCTTTCATCGTCACTGGGCGTCTAGCTCTGAATCATTGAACGCAACCATCGATGACTCGATCAGCCATCCAGTCAATCGCCATCACATGCTCAAGCCAGCACTGAACGGGCTGATGAAGAGCATGGTCAGACAGCAGGAAAACGCACCACCTCACTTTCTGGCGTCCAGGCAGGATACTTATCCATAATGCTCAGGAACAAGGGGCTGGACTGAAAGTTCAATAACCAGGTCGAGAGTGCCGTCCAAGGCTGCGCATCAAACCAGGCCCTGTCCACTTGTGCGAATTGCCGCACAAACGGCGCAATCGCCACATCTGCCAGACAAGGGCGCGGCCCCATCAGGTAAGCCTGCTGCTCAATGCGGGCATTCAGGTCCATCAGCCATTCACTGGCCTGCCCCCGATGCAGGACTGAGAAACTGGCGGCATCCGTAAATTGCTCATCCTCGGTATGGCGATCCGGGTATTTATAACAATCCAGGTGCCGTTTGAATGGACCATCATTGACCGCAATCAGAGCCAACATTTGCTGGGCATCGCCCTGCTCAGGCTGCAAATACTGTTTGGGATCGTGAGTGCTCAAAGCCCAACGCATAATGTCCAGGCTTTCATCAATGACCTTACCATCGGGCAAGACCAGCACGGGGACGGTGGCTTTGGGAGAGGCCAGACGCAGGGCCTCGGGTTTGTCACGCAGTACAACCTCGCGCAACTGGCAGCTAACGCCGCTGGCTGCAATGGCCAAGCGTGCCCGCATGGCATAGGGGCAACGGCGAAAGGAATACAAAATGGGCAGATCAGATAAGGACATGCTCGATACCATTAGAAAGCCATGCTGCGGGCACGGACTTAACACGCTAGCGTTCAAGCAAAGCGCCCTTCTTCAGCAGAAGGGCGGACTATAAACGACGCAGCGTCAGAATCAAGCTAGTAGAGGTAACACAGCTGCCCGATCAGGGCTAGGCGTCCTTGCCTTGCTGAGCCAGCAGGCGTTGCTCTTCGGCCTTGCGACGGGCGGCTTCGCGGCGCTCGGTCAGCTCGTCCATGCTGACGCCGATGTGACGCTCTTCACGCTCGCGCGCCAGGGCCACTTGCTTTTGGCGCTCACGAAAACGCTCGACCTGCTCGGGAGAGCTATGGCCATGGCAGTAGGGGCAGCTAACGCCTTCCTCAAACTGAGGCGAGGCTTTTTCTTCCTCGTTAATGGGCATGCGGCAGGCACGGCAGAAATCGTAATCGCCGGGTTCCAGACCGTGACGTACCGAGACGCGCTCATCGAACACGAAGCAGTCGCCGTCCCACAGGCTTTCTGCGGCTGGAATGTCTTCCAGATATTTCAGAATGCCGCCTTGCAGGTGATAAACCTGATCAAAGCCTTGCGAGCGCATGAAGGCCGTGGATTTTTCACAGCGGATGCCGCCCGTACAGAACATGGCCACGCGAGGTTTGCCATGCAAAACCCCCCCTTCCTTGGACTGCTCGGCTACCCACTGCGGAAACTCGGTAAAGCTTTGGGTCTTGGGGTTGATGGCGCGGTTAAAGGTGCCAATGCCCACTTCGTAATCGTTACGCGTATCCACCACCACTACATCCGGATCGCTGATCAGGGCATTCCAGTCCTCGGGGGCAACATACTCGCCCACCATTTCGGCGGTTTTCAGATCTGGCACACCCAAGGTGACAATCTCTTTTTTCAGCTTCACCTTGAGGCGGTAAAACGGTGCCTTGTCGGCATAGGATTCTTTATGCACCAGGCCAGCAATGCGTGGATCGGAGTTCAGATACGCCAAGACGGCACGGATACCCTCCTGAGGGCCGGCAATAGTGCCGTTAATCCCTTCGCGCGCCAGCAACAGCGTGCCTTTGACCTCGTGCTGTTCACAAAAAGCAAACAAGGGGTCGCGCATTTGAGCGAAATCGGGCAATTCCACGAACTTATATAAAGCCGCGATCAGGTAGGTAGACATAGGTAAACGAATTCTCTGGATAGAAGCGGTGGCGTAGCCCGCAGGCGCAAGGATAACGTAGGCCGTCGTACACTATACGCGACTGATACCCCTTGGACCTTTGACGCCTGTCAAAAAAAACGGGGCACGCCGGGGATTCAACTTTAAAATCATAACGCTAAAGCCGTCAGGCCGCATCTGGCCCCGGTATCTGTTTTACTTTGCACGAGAGCTATGGATTCCGTAACACAAGCAGTCCTCGGTGCCAGCATCTGCGGCTCCCTACTGGGGCGGCAGTATGGCCGCAAGGCGGTCCTATCCGGTGCCATCATCGCCACCCTGCCTGATCTGGATGTCTTCATTCAATATGGCGACCCCATTACCGCGATGGTCAGCCATCGCGGTTTCTCGCACTCGTTATTCGTGCTGAGCGCGGCAGCCATACTGGTCACTATTTTGTGGCGACTGCTGTTTCCACAAGCACGCGCCAGCGCCGGGCGGCTGGGACTGGCAATCTGGCTAACCTTGATTACCCATCCTCTGCTCGATGCCTTTACCAGTTACGGAACACAGCTGCTGTGGCCATTGGCCGCCACACCGGCAACCTGGTCCAGCGTCTTCATTATTGACCCGCTCTACACCCTTGCCTTGTTCATTGCCACAGTCATAGGCCTGATACGCGGCCCAGTGCCTGCCACGGTGCGGGCCTGCACCTGGGCCTTGCTCTTGAGTAGCCTGTATCTGGCTGCCTCAGTCGGTGCCAAGTTCTGGGCCGAGCAGCAGGCAACAGAGCAACTCAAACAACAGCAGGTAGACATTGAGCGGGTGTATTCAGCCGCTCAACCCATGAACATCCTGCTCTGGCGTGTACTGGTACGCGATACGCAAGACCGGGAATGCGAAGTCGTTGTGGGCTTGCTGGATCGCCTGCGTGCCCCCAAAGGCCATCAGTACGAATCCCTGTGCCTGCCCGTCCACAGCGACTACACCCTGTTGTTCCCACCCTTGAAGCAGTTGGAGCAACTGCGCTGGTTCTCTGACAATTGGCTGCGCTATGACATCATCGATGACCTGCTGGTGGTCAGCGATATACGCATGAGCATGGGCCCTGGCCAATATAGTTTTCGCTTTGTCGTCGCTGAGCGCATTGCCAACGATACCTGGCTGCCGGTGATTCCATATCGCTGGGCCAGTGGCCACGATATCGCGTTGCTCAAACCCGTTTTGCGCCGTATCTGGGAGCCGGTCCCGCCGCTGCCATTACAAGAATGGGCCAAACGCATTGATGCCGGTGTCCCTATTCCACGCGCCCAAGCGGATTTTCCATAAGCCGGATGCCTAGACTGAGCCCAGCACCCACGCTGGGGACGGTCAAAAAAAACCCCCAAGCCTTTTCAGGGCCTGGGGGTTTACATTTACCCACTACGGTCACTACACAATGACACTCGGTGCTCTGTCAAACCCGAGGATCAAAAACCTTACTTGATCATCCCTTCAACTCGCTGGCGCAAGGCCGGGTCCTGTTGAATAGCCAGACTGATCCCGTTGTAATCGGCCAGATCCATACCATTGGCAGTCACCACACCCACCAAACGCTGGTCGGCCTCCTGCACGATGGATTGGCGCTCTGCATCACTTTTGGCCGCATCCAGACGCGGCTGATATTCCGAAGCGGTCTGGGCTACCTTCTTGTAGGTGCGCGCATATTGCTCCAGTTGAGAATCCGTAGGTTTAACGATCTGGGTAGCCGCAGGGGCTGCCGAGTTGGCCGGAGCCGCATTGCCCTGGGCCATCGCAAAAGGGCTGTACATGCCAAATGCGACTGCGGTAGCAGCAAGAAAAGCTTTAATTGAGGGCTGCATGGATAGAACCTCCTGAACAGAGTCAATGAACACTCATCATGACAAGTGCGGCGGCCGCTTACAAGTTTCGCTATGTAGTTTCGTGTATCTGCATGCCACCTGTCTCGTTACAGTTTTCAGTCGCGCGAGTAAGGACGCCCGTCAAAGTCCACGGTAACTAAATTGCCATCCATCTGGCCCATGCCGGGTGAATTGACAGGCATGCCAGGCGCGGCCACTCCACGCACACTGCCATCGTTCATCATGCGTTTGACAACCTTGGCGGGCACATGGCCTTCAATCAGTTGGCCCGTCTCCTCAATCATCGCTGTATGGCAAGACGCCAGGTCCTCCGGGACTTTAAAAAGCCGCTTCACGTCTTGAATCTTCACGACCTTGACCTCTTTGACCTCAAAGCCCTCATCGCGCATGTGCTGTGCCCACCCCCCACAACAACCACAGTTCGGATCCTGGTACATCGTAATAGCGGGACCCTGCGCCAATGCCACGGAACTAAAGACCATCAAACTGGCCGTCAACAATAAAGGTTTAATCACAATTACATTCCTGTTTTGCAGCGCCACGGCGCTCTGGTTGACACTCTGATGCACTTGGCTAAGACTAGGCACTCGCAAAAAAGTTTAACAAAACACACTAATCCTTCCCGATCCGCTATGAGTCTTGATTCCGTCAAACAGTTCTTTAACGAACACGCTGCCGATCTGCAGGTAATTGAAACCACCGAAAGCACGGCCACCGTGGTGCTGGCCGCGCAAGTGCACCAAGTCGAACCTGGGCAGATTGCCAAAACACTGAGTCTGAAAGCAGGCGATAAAGTGGTCTTGCTGGTCGCTCGCGGTGATGCCCGCCTGGACAACAAGAAGCTGCGCAATGCCTTTGGTACGCGTGTGAAAATGCTGGACCTGGAAAGCACCGAAGCCTTGACGGGCCACCCAGTCGGCGGGGTCTGCCCCTTTGGTCTGGCCACCCCGCTGGAGATCTACTGCGACCTGTCCTTGCAGGACTACGACACAGTGCTGCCTGCAGCAGGTTCTATTAATTCTGCGGTACGCATCACCCCACAACGCCTGGCCGAGCTGACCAGCGCACAATGGATTGATGTGACCCAGCCACCTGTCATGCTTGAACAGGCATCCTGAGGGGGCAAGCCCCTGGGCAGGACCTAGACTTATGCAGGCCGGTTGGCATAGCCGGAGATAAACTCCTTGGCCTGCCCGGTCTGCGGGTCAAACACATGGCGGCGAACCTTGCCGATATCGGCGCCATAAACGTGAATGCTGATGGACACCTGGTCGTCATACACATTGGAGACCTCGTGTATATCGCCCACCGTGGGTGACACCATTTCCACCACGCCCGGCTCCAGAATCTGTGTCTCTTCTTCTGTCATATGGCCAGTATCGGGATCACGGTCAAAAGGCCGGGAACGTTCGGCGCCACGCAACATGCCAATCAAGCCCCACACCGTATGGTCGTGGATAGGCGTTTTCTGGCCGGGGCCCCACACAAAGCTGACCACGGAAAAGCGTTCCTGCGGACAGCAATACAGCAAGTACTGCTGATAGAACTGCGGATGGGGCTGGGTGTACTCCGGGGCCAGCCAGTCGTCCTGGGCCACCAGCTCGCCCAGCAAAACGCGGCCATCACGCAAGATATCCGCCTCGCCCACCGCAGGGCGGGCCGTCAGTTCATTCATCCCTTGGATAAAGCGCTCAAAACGGGGGTGCATACGGGGATGTCTCCATCGTTGACTGGGCCTTGCGGCCCAATGCGTGAATCAATTCTTATTTGTTCAGATACACCGGGGCGCGTTTTTCTTTGAACGCGTTCATCCCTTCCTTGGCATCATAACTATCCTCGATTGCTTTCAGGTGTCGCATGGTACGCGCCATTTGCTCAGACGGACCACGCGTGAGCACCTCATTATTGATAAAGCGCTTCAAGGTTTGCAGCACGCGCGGCGACATCTTGGCCAGATCCTGCGCCATGCGCACCGCCGCCTGGACGTGCTCCCCGACCGGCACCACCTCATTGGCAAAGCCCAGATCGTAGGCACGACGGGCTTCCAGAGTGCGACACAACAAGATCACTTCCATGGCAGCGTGATGGGCAATGCGCGAGGCCAGCCCGGAAATGATGCCCCCCGTAAAGCCCAGCTTGGCTTCAGGGTAAGAAAACTTGGCACTCTCGGAAGCTACCAGCAAGTCCGTCATCATGGCCATCACCAAGGCCCCACCCACGCACCAGCCACTGACGGCCGCAATAATGGGCTTGTCGGTTTCAAAGCCTACCGTGGGAATAGCACGCCACAATTCGGGCCACTCATTGACGTCAGCACCGGCTGAAAAGGCATCGTTACCTGCCCCGGTCAGCACGGCTACGCGGCGTGTGGGATCTTCATCAAAGGCCAGAAAAGCCTGCTGTAATTCCTTGACCACGGTGGCGCTCAAGGCATTGCGGCGATCAGGTCGATTGATCGTAAAGATGGAAACACCGTCATCGTGGTTTTCTACAAGAATGCACTGATAATCCGACATGGTTGACTCCTCCTGGGTATTTTTCAAAGAATAAGTATTGGTTTTATGTGCCTATGGACAGGCGGGCATCGACAGCATGACAACGGGTGGCCGCCACGATCAATGGGTTGATATCCAATTCAAACTCGGTATCGCGCAAGTCATGGGCCAGAAAGCTGACACGCACAATCGCATCGAGCACACCGGCCCGATCCAGCATGCGCCCCCGGTACCCCTTCAACAATTTGTCGATCATCAAGGTGGACAAGAGCCGGTCCGCATCAGCCAAGGTTAGCGGTGCGGCCGCAATGACCCGGTCTGACAACATTTCCACCAGAATGCCGCCCGCACCAAACACCACCACCGGGCCAAACTGCGCATCCTGGCGCGCGCCGATCAGCAATTCCACATCGCCCTTGGCCATGGCCTGCACCAAAACACCTTCCAGACGGGCATCCGCTTTATAGGCTTTGGCATTCGCGTAGAGCCGGGCAAAATCACGTCGCAAGCTGGCCTCGTCGGCCACATCCAGCGCCACCCCGCCCGCTTCGGTTTTATGGACGATGTCGGGAGAGACGATCTTCATCACCACTGGATAGCCCATCTGCTCCGCTTGCGCCACGGCCTGCTCCACGTCCTCGCATACCTGACCCAGATTCACCGGCAAACCGTAATGCGCCAGCAAACGCTTGGACTGGTCTTCATTAAGGACACCACGCGGCATCACGGTAGGAGCCTGGCAAGCGCTGGGGCGCAAAGCCGCCTGACGCGGCACAAACTGCCCATGACGTTTCCAGGCCGACAAGGCCAAGGCCGCCTCCAGACTGGAGCTGGCATACGCATGGCCGTGCTGGGCCAGCTTCTGCCGCAAAGGCTCGGACGTTGCACCGGCATCAAAGGCCACCATGACGGGCTTGGCCCAATGCGGTTCGGGATGGATGATTTTTTCAATCAGAGCCGCCATCCATTCCTGCGGACACATGGAGGCCGTAATCAATACCGCATCGCTTTGCTGATCCTGCATC
>JTFO01017652.1_pt1 | contig 10059 bp, 8 predicted proteins | sample 235411 | NCBI WGS metagenome assembly JTFO01 (sample SAMN03067590, study PRJNA260953) | activated sludge metagenome | biome: Sludge; feature: Wastewater; isolation source: CETP activated sludge from laboratory augmented bioreactor treating... | place: India:Gujarat | collected 2013-04
TGCATGTCGTCTCGCGCTTTCGAGAGATCCTCTTAGAGAAGATCATCAACCTTGATATGACCTTTTTGTATCTCAATCGTAGTGGTGAACTTATATCGCGTGTGACCAACGATATTAACCGTATTCAATATTTTGTCTCCAATATGCTCCCTGAACTTCTTCGCGAATCGCTCACCGTAATCGCTCTTATCGGCTATGTGGTCTATCTCAATGCTACCCTCGCTTTTTACTCCCTTATCGTCGTGCCACTGGTGATTTATCCACTCATCGCCATTGCCAAGAAGCTCAAAAAATATTCTCATCGCTCCCAAGCCAAAAATGCCGATGTGGTAACACGTCTCACCGAGGTATTTAACAACTCCGAGATCATCAAAGCAAACGCCACAGAAAAATATGAGATGGATCGTTTTAGCATTCAAAATTGGCAGTTTTTTAAGATCAATATGAAAGCGGTCTATGTAGGTGAGACGGTTTCCCCTCTTTTAGAGATCGTTGGTGCGGCAGGACTTGCAGCGGTGATCTTTGTGGGTGGAAAAGAGGTGTATGATGGTGGTATGAGTGTGGGGGAATTTACCGCATTTCTTACCGCTGTAGGGCTTGTGTTTCAGCCTATTAAACGTATAGGTACGATCTACTCCAAGATCCAAGATGCGATCGCAGCGAGTGAGCGTGTTTTTGAGATCCTTGATACCCAAAGTCGCATTGTCGATGGGGTAAAAAAGTTAGAGCATGATATTACAAATATCCGTTTTGAAAATGTCACTTTACGCTATTTAGACTCTTATGCACTTGATGATGTAAGTGTAGAGATCAAACAGGGGGATAATATCGCTCTTGTGGGTGATAGTGGGGGTGGAAAATCAACTTTTATCAATATGCTTCTGCGTTTTTACGATCCAGAAGAGGGTGCTGTTTTTATTAATGATACAAATCTAAAAGAGTACGAACTCGCTTCACTCAAACACCATATCTCTTTAGTTTCTCAGCGTATCTACATCTTTCAAGACACCCTCGCTGCCAATGTTGCGTATGGACAAGAGATCGATGAGGCACGCGTGCGTGAAGCACTCGCACTCGCTGATGCCTCCTCTTTTGTTGCATCTCTTGATCATGGGATAGAGACGATGATGGATGAGTTTGGAAGCAACCTCTCAGGGGGACAACGCCAACGTATCGCGATCGCCCGAGCTATTTATAAACACTCTTCGCTTCTGTTATTTGATGAGGCTACATCCGCACTTGATAATGAGAGTGAAAAAAGGATACAAGAAGCTTTGGATGTATATACGAGAGACAAGATCACGATCACGATCGCGCATAGACTCTCTACTATAGAGCACGCAGATAAGATATTGGTGATGCAACGCGGGCGTATAGTAGCGAGTGGAACGCACGAAGAGTTACTTAACACTTCGGATGTATACCAAAAACTTGCAGGAAAGTTTGAGAGCTAAAAAGGCGAGGGCGCAATGGCAAAACTACGACGTATTCAGCTAAGCAAATCGTATAAACCTATCGATATCTCGTTTTTAAAGATCGGTGATCTCATAGAGTTTGATTGCTATGTCCAAAGGTTTAAAGATTTTGTGATCATTATCTCAGCGGGAACGACTCTGAGTGAAAAGCACCTTAGACTTTTATCCAACTCTGATAGACATTATGTCAAATATGACCAACATGAGCTCTACAAAAAACTCCTCCCAAGTGAGGAGCAACTCACAAGTAAAAAAATCATCTCACTAGAAGATTTAGATGCTCAAGGCTTAGAGCTTTATGAAACGCTCGAAGAGAAGCTTGAGGTACTTTATACATCCCTAGCACAAATGATGTATGACTATTTTGATCATAGTTTAGAGCTCAATCAGCGTTATATGGACGCACTTTTGCAAGAGTATGTATTGATCATTAAAAAAGATATCCTTGCATACAGAACGATCATGAATACGATGTGTAAAAAAGACAACCATGCCGTGCATTCGGTCAATGTAGCTCTTTTATGTCTTGGCTTGGCAAATTATCTTAACTACTCCATCTCTCAGATGAAGATGATAGGTAAAGCAGCGCTTTTGCATGATGTGGGAAAAAAAGAGATAGACAAAGCTATCTTTGAGAAAAATACCAAGCTTGATGCAGCAGAATTTGCACAGATGAAGACACATCCATTTCTCAGCTATCAGATAGTTCATGCGATGGGCATCTTAGACCGCTCCCTTTTAGATGCGATCCATCACCACCATGAGTATATAGATGGAAGTGGCTATCCTGATAAACTTAAAGGGCAAAGGATCTCTGACTTTACGCAGATGATCACGGTGTGTGATATTTTTGATGGGATGACGAGTTATCGAAGTTATCGCAACAAAAAAAGCGCGATAACTGCGCTCAAAGCGATCAAAACGGAGTACAAAGAGAGAATCAGACCAAAGTTTACAGAGGGGATGATCAAACTCTTTCACAGTGTCTATTCAAGTGAGTTAAAAAATTAATTCCTTCTTCAACACTTTTTAGAGATAATCACGGCAACTTACATGAATATGGACAGATATGCTTGATTTTGAAAAATTTACCAAATACTCCAAACCTGGACCACGCTATACAAGCTACCCAACAGCCCTTGAATTTAGCGATAGTTTCTCTTATGATTCTTATATACAAAAACTTGCCGCTCAAGATTCAACGCGCCCTTTAAGTCTTTACTTTCATCTCCCTTTTTGTCGTAATGCGTGCTACTTCTGCGGATGTAATGTTGTCTTTACATCCAAAGAGGAGAAGATGGAGCGTTATATCGATTATCTCAAACGCGAGTTAGAGATACTCTCACGCCATCTTGATTGTTCGCGTGAAGTGATCCAGATGCACTTTGGTGGAGGAACGCCTACCTTTTTTACCGCTTCGATGCTCGATGAGGTGATCACTGAGATCAAAAAATATTTTCCAAACTTCATTGAGGGTGCTGAGATCAGTTGTGAGATCGATCCGCGCCATATCAATGAAGAGCAGATGAAGGTACTTCACAAAGGTGGCTTTAACCGTGTGAGCTTTGGTATTCAAGATTTCAACGAAAAGGTGCAAGTCGCAGTTCACCGTGTGCAACCTTACGATATGACCAAAGCTTCGATGGATCTCGCACGCAAATATAAGATGGATTCGGTCAATGTCGATCTTATCTATGGTTTGCCGTATCAATCACTCGAGACCTTTAAAGAGACGCTCGATCTTTCACTCACACTCAATCCTGATAGATTTGCCGTGTTTAACTACGCGCATGTGCCATGGCTGAAAAAAACGATGCGTAAAATTGATGAGACCACCTTGCCACTTCCTGATGAGAAGCTCGCTATTATGCAATACACGATAGATTTTCTTACATCCAATGGTTACAAGATGATCGGGATGGATCATTTCGCAAAACCAGAAGATGAGCTGTTTAAAGCGATAGAAAAAGGGGAGTTGCATAGAAACTTTCAAGGCTACACAACCAAAGGGGGCGCAGATCTCATAGGTGTGGGGCTTACATCCATTGGTGAGGGTGTGGATTATTATGCGCAAAACTTCAAAGAGATGAGTGCGTATGAAGAGGCGATCGATGCTGGTAAACTCCCATTTGAGCGTGGTGTCGTACTTAGCGAAGATGATCAGATCCGCCAGTTTGTGATTATGGAGCTTATGAGTAACTTTAAGCTCGATATCAAACGCTTTGAGAAACTCTTTAATATCGAGTTTAAAAGCTACTTTGCTGATGCGATCGAAGCGCTCAAACCTTTTGAACAAGAAGCGCTTTTAACGATGGATGAGGAGCATATCATCTGTAGTGAAACAGGGACGCTTCTTATTCGTAATATCGCGATGCCTTTTGATGCGTATATGGTAAAACATGCTGCAAGTAGCAAAACATTTTCTAAAACGGTGTAGAGTATGGATAAAAAATTAGACGATATCTTTGATTTTACTGCCACAAGTGACGCCTGTGTCAAGTGTGGAAAGTGTATTCCCGTATGTACCATCCACAATGTCAATGCCGATGAGGTTACCTCTCCGCGTGGATTTATCGACCTTTTGGGTGCGTATAAGCGCGGTCATTTAGAGCTTGATAAAACAGCCAAAGATATCTTTGAGAGCTGTTTTTTATGTACTAACTGCGTGGATGTATGCCCAAAATCGCTTCCAACCGATATGGTGATCGAACAAGCGCGCGCGGATCTTGCGCAAAAGTTTGGGATCGCTTGGTATAAGCGACTCTTTTTTATGCTACTTCGCCACCGCTGGCTCAATGACCTGGCTTTCAAGCTCGGCTGGACCTTTCAAACCTGTGGCTTTAAGATCCGCTCTGAGATCGACTCGATGACCTCACGTTTTAATCTGCCGATGATCAAAACAGATCGTCTTTTACCAAGCTTGCGTAAAAAGTCGTTTTTAAATTCACACCAAGAGAATATCGACAACGGTGGCAAGCGAAAAGTGGCTGTATTCATCGGATGTTTGGCGAATTATAACTATGTAGATATCGGAGAATCACTCTTAGAGATACTCAAAGCTTTAGAGATCGATGCCTTTTTGGCAAAAGATCAAAAATGTTGTGGGGCACCTGCTTATTTTACGGGTGATTTTGCCACAGTTGATAAAAATGCAAAACACAATATCGAGTATTTTGAAAAGTTTGGGGATGATATTGAAGCGATCATCGTGCCTGAAGCGACCTGTAGCGCGATGCTCAAGATCGATTATGAGCACTTTTTTCATGACCAGCCTGAGTGGCTAGAGCGCGCAAAAAAGATCAAAGGCAAGATCTTTATGGCGACAGAGTGGCTCCAAAACCATACCCATTTAGAGCATCTTTTGGCATCAAAGAAAAAAGATACAAAAGTGGTGACCTATCACGATCCGTGTCATGCGAGAAAGATGCAAGGGGTGTACCAAGAGCCACGTAATCTAGTGAGTCAAAACTACAAGATCGTTGAGATGTCTGATCCAAATGCGTGTTGTGGATTTGGCGGGATCACGATGCAAACAGAAAAGTACCATTTTGCAAAAGCTGCAGGGGTGCCAAAAGCAGCGATGATTCAAAAAACAGGTGCGGATGTAGTGACTGCTGAGTGTAGTGCATGTCGTATGCAGATCAACAACTCGATGCACAATGCAGGAGTAGAGACAGTATTTAAAAACCCTATAGAGCTGATAGCTGAGGCACTGAGAGACTAATGGAGAGTGCAAGTTGGTGGAATAATATCTACGATACTTTTGATCCTGTAGCCTTTTCTATCTTTTCTTTGCCTGTGCATTGGTATGGGCTGATGTATGTGCTCGCTCTTGTCTCAGCACTCTACATCGGAAAATATTTTTTAAAAAAAGATAAGCTTGATTTTAAAGAGGGGCAGATTGATATCTTTTTTATCTATGTTGAGATTGGAGTGATACTTGGTGCACGTCTAGGTTACATCCTCTTTTATGATGATAACACCCTTTATTATCTCACCCAACCGTGGCAGATATTTAACCCTTTTGTCAATGGCGAGTTTGTGGGGATCCGCGGGATGAGTTACCATGGAGCGGTGATCGGCTTTTTGATCGGCGCTTACCTCTTTTGTAAAAAACACAAAGTGGGCTTTGGCAAGATCATGGATCTTGTCTCGATCTCTGTGCCTTTAGCTTTTGTGTTTGGGCGTATAGGAAATTTTCTCAATCAAGAGCTTATAGGGCGAGAGACCGATGTGCCTTGGGGCATCTACGTCGATGGAATACTGCGTCACCCCTCACAGCTTTATGAAGCGATACTTGAAGGCTTTGGTGTATTTTTTGTAGTGTACTTTTACCGCAAATACCAAAGATATTCAGGAGAACTTTTACTTGTCTATGGCTTTAGCTACGGTATCTTTCGCGCGATCGCTGAGATATGGCGCGCACCTGATGAGCATATAGGTTATGTGTGTTGTGATATGATCACCCAAGGGCAGGTGATGAGCTTAGGTATGAGTGCGCTGGCACTTGTTTTGTGGTTTTATTACGATGCAAAAGCAAAGAGGCTTAAAGCTTAGACTCTATCTTTGCGGTGAAGTTTTTTGTCACGATGTACAGAGCTTTTCCACACAAAGTTGAGGAGCCAAAACGCTCCTAAAGAGATGGTGATGGAGTAAAAAAGCGCTCCGGCATAAAGTGGAATGAAAATAGAGTCAATATTGTTGCTAAACCACTCAAGACTCATCTCTACAGGCTCGATAGAAGTGCCTAGGATGTAGCTTCCTGTGAGATATTCGATGTAGTAGATCGGTGGCATCGTAAAGGGGTTGCTGATCCAGCACATGAGAAGAGCTATAGGCGTGTTAAAGCGAAAAATAGGCATAAAAGCGATCACGGCGAGCATCTGCATCGGCATCGGGATAAAAGCGATAAAAAGTCCAAGTAAAATAGCGCGAGAGACCATTTTTCTATTGGTCGAGAGGTACTCAGGTGGTATCTTGTACTTTTTGATAAAAGCTTTTATTCTCTCACTTTTGGATGTTTTTTTTAGGGTTTTTCGTATCATTTATAGAGCTCTTTTCTAAAAGTGGCTGAATTATAGCAAAGAGAACTTATTTTTTTAATAATATGCTAAAATTGCACATATTATTTTAAGGTTTTGTAACAATGTCATTTGAAAAACTCGGACTCATTAAGCCACTTCTTGGAGCGATTCAAGAGCTAGGTTATAGCGAGCCCACAACGATCCAAAAAAGAGCGATCCCTCTTGTATTAGCCAAAGAGGATGTTTTTGCAACGGCACAAACAGGTACAGGTAAAACAGCCGCTTTTGCCTTGCCTATGTTACAAAGACTTAGAAACACTACAGCAGATGAGAACCGTCCACTCCGTGGCGTGATCCTCTCCCCTACACGCGAACTCTCTATTCAGATCCATGAAGATATCACGAACTATGCAAAACATATGCACGTAGAGTGCGCTATTTTGGTGGGTGGAAAAGATATCGAGATGCAACAACGCGCGCTTAAAAAAGGGGTCGATATCGTGATCGCTACCCCTGGGCGTTTTTTAGAACTCGCTGAGAAAGGCTTGGACCTGAGCCATATTGAGATCTTGGTACTCGATGAAGCGGATAGAATGCTCGATATGGGTTTTTCTAAAGAGATCCGCCGTATACATCCCATGCTTCCAAAGCGTCATCAAACACTTCTCTTTTCTGCGACCTACAGCGATAAGGTGCGTAAACTCTCTAAGCTGATTTTAACCAAACCTGCATTTATCGAGAGCTCTAAGCGTAACTCAACGGTCGATACGATCAATCAGATCGCCTATATGGTCGATACCGATAAAAAAGCGGCTCTTTTGGCATACTTAATAGGCTCGCGTAACTATCCGCAAGTGCTTGTGTTTACTCGCACTAAAGTGAGTGCAGATACTCTTTATGAAGAGCTTTTAAAAGATGGTCTTAAATGTGGTGTGATCCATGGCGATAAAACACAGGCAAACCGTCTTAAGACACTCACGCAGTTTAAAGAGGGAAAGATCCGCGTTTTGGTAGCGACCGATATCGCTTCACGCGGGCTTGATATTGAAGAGCTTCCTTATGTGATCAACTACGAGCTTCCCTCTGTGCCAGAGGATTATGTCCATCGTGTTGGACGTACTGGACGTGCAGGGCGTGAGGGTGAAGCGATCTCACTTTTGGATATCTATGAGAAATACGATATCAAAGATATTGAGCGCGTGATCGGGATGAAGATCCCAAAAGAGACGGTCGAGGGCTTTGAGCCAGACCCAACGATCCGTCGAAAAGATGTAGAAGAGACAAAGCTCAAAAGTGAGCATAAAAAGCCACAGGTAAAAAAGCCGCCAAAAAAAGTGTTCAAATCACCGACAACTAGCAAAAAAAGAAAAACGACCAAAAGAGGCAATAAGTAGCCTTGGGATGTGGGAGAATTACCTTTTAGAGATCCTCTATAAAGATGAGCATCTCGTAGCGATCAACAAGCCAAGCGGGCTTTTGGTACACAAATCGATGATCGACAAAGATGAGATCTATTTTGCGATGAAGATGCTGCGCGACCAGATCGGGCAGTATGTTTATCCTATCCACAGACTTGATAAACCCACTTCTGGCGTTTTGCTCTTCGCGCTTGATTCTGAGACAGCGCGACTTATGAGTGAGCAGTTTGCTAGCCATACTATCCAAAAGACCTACATTGCAATGGTGCGTGGCTATGTCGATGCACACGGAGTGATCGATTATGCGCTCAAAGAGAAGCATGACAAGATGACCGATAAAAAAGCAGACAAAGAAAAGCCCGCACAAGAGGCGATTACAGAGTATTTCTCCCTTGGAGAGATCGAGCTAGATCATCCTGTAGGGCGCTATGAAAAAACACGCTATTCCCTTGTGAAACTTTTGCCAAAAACGGGCAGAAAACATCAACTCCGTCGCCATATGAAACATATCTCACACCATATTTTAGGTGATACGAAGTATGGAAGAGGGGAACATAATATCTTTATCCGTGAGCGCTTTGGATGTCATAGACTCTTGCTTCATGCCAAAAGGCTTGAGATACGACACCCTTACACACAAGAGCCACTTATCTTGGATGCACCTTTGGATGTAACATTTCAAAAGATGGCAGAACTTTTTTTGAGACTTAATTGAGATATCTTTTTATTATAATTTTTTTATCTGTTCACAAAGGAAGATGTGATGAGTTTTGAGTATCTTAATTGGAATGATGAATATAATTGGGATATTGTAAAGATCGATAGAGAACACAAGAGGCTCTTGAGGGTTTTAAAAAATATTTTGAGTTTTAAAACAGATGACTATACAAAAGAGGATATGAAAGATATCGCGTATTCTTTACACTCTTATATCGCTTTTTTAAGCCATGAAGAGCGCCTCCTTGAGTCTATTGCATACCCTGATCTGCAAGTGCATCGTGACGAACACGCAAAAATAGCACAACAAATTACACTCATTATAAAAAATGTTTCAAATCTCAAGTTGATGCAAAGCAAAACCAAAATGATCACAAAGCAAGTGCTTGTACACCATTTGGCAAACGAAGATTATCGGGTGAAAAAATTTCTTCTTCCGCACCATATCACCCTGGCGGATGAAGAGGTATATGAATTAAATTAGCACGCTTAGATCGGGCGTTTGAGTGTTTTGAAAAACTCCATCTCATGGCGACGTAAAAGCCTGATAATATTTGTAGAGCCTGGTACACCTGTTGGATCTCCCGCTGTGAGAATGTAGCTTCGCTCCATAAAGATCACACCCCTTTGCTCCCCTTGTAAGATCACTTCACGCATCATTTGAGAGAGAGAATCTTCCTTGACGTAAAAGGCTGGAACCACGCCCCAGCAGATGGTCAAAAAGCGCGCAGTTTTTGGACTGTGAACAACGGCATAAATATCACGACGTGGTCTATATCTGGCGATCTTGCGTACCGATGTACCTGAGGATGTGACCGAGATAAGTCCCCAAGCATCGACATCTTTACACAGTTTTACCGCTGCTTCATTAATACTATCGGTAACATCATCTTTTACAAAGGTATCAAATTTGTTGTAAGGATAGTTTCTCTCAGCTCCTTGAATCGTTTGGCACATTGTCTTGACAACAAGCTTGGGATGTAGCCCTACCGCACTCTCTTCTGAGAGCATCACCGCATCTGTGCCATCGAGGACGGCATTGGCGATATCGCTGATCTCAGCACGCGTCGCGCGCTCTTTGTCGGTCATAGAAAGCAGCATCTGCGTTGCTGTGATGACAGGCTTGCTCGCTGCATTTGCTTTGGCGATGAGCATTTTTTGTAAGGAGGGCACGTCAAAAAAAGGCACTTCTATTCCCAGATCTCCACGTGCGACCATGATCCCATCACTCACTTTGAGGATCGCATCGATATTCTCCACCGCATCAAACTTTTCTATCTTGGCAAAAAGCTGAATATTGGCATCGTGCTTTTGTATAATTGCGCGCGCATCGTTCATATCTTGGGCATTTTGTACAAAGGAGATCGCCATAAAGTCGATATCGTTTTGTATTCCCCAAAGCATATCTTGCTTGTCTTTGGATGT